>Ga0058701_10000115_pt1 | contig 66099 bp, 54 predicted proteins | sample AgamicOrMae_FD_97039 | JGI IMG/M metagenome (GOLD analysis project Ga0058701, IMG submission 97039) | Agave microbial communities from Guanajuato, Mexico - Or.Ma.e | ecosystem: Host-associated > Plants > Phyllosphere > Phylloplane/Leaf | place: Guanajuato, Mexico | collected 2012-06-04
AGTGTATTTATGATTTCTTCAATCCAATACGATTTTAGATATCTATTGCTATATGCAAATAAAACTAATATGTATCACATGTGAAACACAATCGTGGTTTAGTCAAATTTGAGCACATATGTATAATACAAATGCATATAGTTAATGATAGATTTATTGTTTAATTATTATATGTCGAGACAAACAGATACTTCATAGTATTAGTAGGAATCGAAACTAGGGGCTGGAAGATACTAACCCATTATCACAATTATTCTGATAGTTATTATTTGAAATAAGGCCGGACATTGATTTATTAGAAAAAAAGAAGAAAAAATACTAATCTATATCTACATAGGGTTTGTAGCAATATGATGATGAACTTTCTCGATCTAAGTGCTGCGAGTGAAGAGGAGAGACGTGTAATAAGCGAGATTCTATCAGACACTTCAGTTGTTAATTTTGCTCAACAATTAGAGGAACAACAAGAATATAGCCATCTGCAGCATCAACAATCGCAACAAGTCCAACAAAACAACCTACGTAGACAACAAAACCAGCATCATCATCACCAAAATCAGCGCCAGCTGCATAACCAGCACATAGTCAATCCTAAACCTACACACCAATATCAGCTGCAAGCGCACCAGCAGCAAATTCAACAAAACAACGCAACAACTACGACCAATAGTAATAACGCCAACCAACGCCTTAACAACCTACACAACCATGAAACACCGGTGACATCAGATAACCAGCACCAGCCCAATCATGTTCATGTGGCATCCCAATTGGCAGGTGATATCAACCAAAGTGTGGTTGGAATGGATATGTCGGGATCGCAGCATGCTGGTTACCCTCTCTCCCATCCACCCTCGGCTCATGTGCCAGCCACCTACGGTCCTCCGCCACCTCATCATATGTATGGTGGCCCACCTATATTCCAATATACTATGCCAATTCCATATACGAATATAGTCTATGGCAACATGTCTCCCTATCCAGTAATTATTGCGCCAAATTCGGTAGTTCCACCGAGACAACAAGTACCGCCTCAATCAGGTCAGCCGCCCAATATATCTATTTCAACTAGCTCACATTCTCGCTCACACTCGCACCATCCTAGACAGAACAAGATGAAAGAACAACTAATCAAACCGAACCTACAACAGCAGAACCAAAATGCAACTAGCAACATGCATCATCAAAACCATTTCAACCAACTTGGTAATACCTTAGACATTAACAGTACAGTAATTGATAAATTGAACGAAGGCCAAGAGAATGATTACAAATCGATTAATAGTAGCAACCATCTATACAATGAAAATGTGCCTAGTGTCGAGGCTGTTAGCGATGCTGACGATGTCACTAAATCCAAACCAGTTGAACAACAACGAAACGATGCTGTTAAGTTGGAGAATGGAATCAACATGACGAGCAATGAGGACGAAGTTGTCAAAGTGTCTTCCGACGAGGGTTTCGATACACAAACCTCCAGCTTGGACGTTTCCAAGCAATCACAAGATTCTTCATTGGTGCCAATTACCGAAAGATCGAAAACATCATCACTAAAGGTCGAATGCAATAGTACACTAGTGGAGCAGCCAGCCTTGGAGTCTTCCGAATCTAGTAAAGCCGGAAAGATATCCACGGCTAATAGTAGCGATGAAAAGACAAGTCAACAAGGTGTTTGGGGCTCTGCATCTTCTAAATCGTGGGCTAGTTTGTTCAAAGGAGATGGCAGTGCCATAAATACCTCCTTGAACGGTGAGATAGATCAAAATAATCAAGAAATTAACACGTCCGACGAAGACACTACAAGAAATTCGCATAACAAAAAATTATCCAGTTCAGAGAACAGAAGTGCACCAGTCTCATCTAGAGCCGTTACTTCTAAAGAGCAACGATCTCAAGATGCAGCCCGTCGGGCCTTAGATAAGATGGCACCCAGGTTGGCGCAAAAGATCAATTCAATCACACTCAAACATTCTTTACCATTACTTAGACCACGCGGATTCATCAACAAAGGCAATGGATGCTATATTAATTCGACTCTCCAAGCTCTTATCGCATGTCCTCCCTTTTATAATCTCATGAAAGAAATTGGTGATTTAAAATGTCTTCGCCGAGAGAACTCGTGCACTCCCATAATGGATAGTTTTGCCGAATTATTTCTCAACTTCCCACCCCTTGATGCAGGTAAAAAGAGTAAACAATTCAACTCCTCCGACCCGAGAATTCAGATGAGCTCTTTACAGGCTGAGCCGTTGGAACCCAAGTGTATTTACGATGTCCTGGGTCAGATAAAATCAGAGTGTCTCCGAGGTAAGTAACTCTAGCATAAGCTCATACGTGATTGCTTAATTTCAGTCGGATTCTAATACTTTGTGTTTCCAAATGACTATGACACTAGGTGCTCAAGAGGATGCAGAAGAGTTTTTATCGTCTGTCTTGAATGGATTGCATGAGGAGATGATTGGATTGAGTGAAACTTTGCAATCTAATCAAAATAATGCTAGCAGCCAAAATGGTAATCGCAGTGACGCAGATGACTCGCATGGTGACATGAGCAATGACGAAAATCTGTGGCGTGAGGTAGGCCCCAAAAACAGATCTTTGCCTATACGGACTGCTCCTGTCGTGAACACCCCGATACAGGAGATTTTTGGCGGCTCATTATTCTCAATTCGCACGGCTGGAAAGGATCGGTGCGGTCATAGATCGCCTTTCTTCGACCTACAGCTAGATATCTCGGTAAGTTTTGCCTCTATTTCTTCAAACTACCCGTTCGAGTGTCATATCTAGCTCCTTACATGTTTCTAACAATGAATCCATTGGTATTCAAATTAGGGCGACGACGTGAAATCTCTCCAAGATGCAGTCAAGTCTTTCACCGCCACTGAGGTTATTCACGACTTTTACTGCTCGAAGACGAAACAGAACATTGATGCTCAACGTACGACATCTCTCGATCAGCTGCCACCAATTCTGATCCTCCACTTGAAGCAGTTCATTTACACACAAGATTACGGCCTGAAAAAGCTCATGAAGAGAATCGAATACCCAATAGACTTTGAGCTACCAGACAGTTGCCTTCACGAAAAGAATTCAGATAAAAGCTTACGCACGTCTAGAACCTACAAACTGCTAGCTGGTGAGTATCGTTTGTAAATCTATCCCTGAGAATGTCAGTAACCGACTTTCGAGCCAACCAACTAACTAAATCGTCATTTTACTGAAAACCCTCTCATTAGTCGTGTATCACGAAGGCAAGGAGGCCGTTAAGGGTCATTACCTCACGGATGTTTATCATATCGGGAGCAGCCACTGGATACGCTGTGATGACAGCAACTTGAAAGTTGTACCAGCTCCCCGGATCGATAATTCGGACTCAACAAGAACCCCATACCTTCTATTCTATCGCCGACTGAACACCCTGAAGCCCCCGCAATCTAACAATAGCATCAACCATCACGATAATAACAAGAAGAAGGGCTAGTAGTGAGTGATATTAGCCTTGACAGTATTGTTGTATCATCCTCAATGATTTGTGATCATCATTAGTTCACTGGAATAAACGACACCTCCAAACTCAATCAAATTTAGTGATGATAGAGAGAAAATCAATTTCAATGGATGAAACCTAGCGCCTTTTCATCAAAAACACTCTGGCCAGCGCCACTTTAACGCCTGACACTTTTTTATCATGGATGAAATGTTGGATTTATTTTCTCGTAAGTTGAGAGAGGGGCTTGTTTGGGATGTCTCAAGTGTGTTCCCTGGCGCTCGATGGGATGTTTGTACAGGAGTCGCTGTTGTTCTGAGTTGGAGTGTTATGTTGTTGGCCAGTTGTGTTCACTTGCTGATTACTTCCGACACTGTTCAGCAATTGGACTCCATTTTTGGCCCCCGAAGAGCGAGGCTCAATCGTGAGCGAGCATCTGTACATTTCGTCGTCTTGCAGGTGTCTGCTTGCATCGAGCAGGTAGTTGGCCACCCGCGGATTCAGGTCCATCTTGTAGACTCCATTTTGGAGATGTTGGATTTCCCTGATAACATGGGCGATCTGTTGATTGTTTGCGATTTTGGGTTGAGTTTGGTTGCCAGTTTGGTTGGTGGTCGAGGCGAAAAGGGTCAGTAAAGAGCAAAGGTTGGAAATTTATCCAATTCTGTCCTATATTCTTATCCTAATTGCTCCTCATTGCAGCCAATTAGAGAGCGCAATTAGAGAGCTGAGGATGGAGAGCATATGATTTTTCTTTAAAGGTAACCTTCTAAAGACAAACTAGGACTTACCATTCGCATTTTGGAGAAATTCAACAGGCCCTCTGGCGAGTAATTGGGAGTTCCCTCCTCGATGAAGGACAGATCAGTTAGATACATGCCCACATAGGGAATACTGGGCGGATCACAGCGATTAATGGCATCACGCATGTTCCTGAATCTGCTGTCAGTGCTGACCAAATTTTGCAACTGATCAATGGTGGCCTTGGTGGTTTTGGGTATCTTGTCCCAGGTTTTCTTCAACCTAAAGACGGCCGAATTGGTGAAGGCTGCACAGATTTGCAGAACCCCATTGAAGTTGTGTATGACTCGGCAAATGTGGGCAACATTGGTCCACTTTTCGATGATTGCCACCCTTCTGTGCAACTCTGGCACCCTAATGATCTCCGAGCTGACCAGCCGGCTGACGTCGTTGAAGCGTTTGGTGATGAGCAAAATGTGGGGCGCCTTGATGGCCTTGTCGGCCTTCATCCAGGCCTGGCCGAGGAACTCCTCGCTCTTGATGGCGAGGAAGATCTTGTGGTCGAGATAGGTCATGCCCTCGGCAATTTCAAGGGCGGACAAACTCTCGATGGAGTCGGGCGACGCTTTTGCGGGCGGCGCCAGCAAGACGTCCAGATCCACCTGGTTGGAGCGCGAGTGGGTGGCCTTCTGGATCATCTGTTGCAGCTGGATGGCAGCTTTGTGCTCGGCCGGCAACAGACTAGAGTCGAGGATCAGATCCTGCAGGAACTCCTGCGCCTGGTAGGCCAGTTTGGCATCGTTCACGAAGTCCTGCGAGTGCTTGGACACCCAATGGCGCAACACGCTCAGCACCCTCAGGGTGGCCATCGACCTGACGTTGGTGTGCGCGCTGGCCGACGAGTTGCGCTTGCTGGCCGCCTGGTGGTGGTAGCCCAGGTTGGCCTGCGAGCCAGCGAAGCGCCCAAACGACTGGCCCGACTGGAAGCCGGAAGTTGGGCGTCCCCTGGCGAGCAGCTGGTGCTGGAGGTGCAACTGTTGGTGCAACTGTTGCTGCTGCTGTGGGTGCTGGTTGTAGTAGTTCGAGGAGGCGCCAAACTCGAGCCCCGCGCACGAGGACAGTCTGGAGCTGGCGCGCGAGTTGCACAGCGACACAGAGGACATGTCCGAGTGGTAGTGGTGGTGGTGGGCCAACTGTTGCTGCTGGTTGCCCGGCTGGAAGTAGACGGAGTGGTTGCTGTGCTGCTGCTGCTGCTGGAGTTGGGCGCTCGCGACGAGCAGCAGCTGGCAGTGGGCCGCGTGCTGGCCCCCGACCATCGGCTGGCCCTGGAGGCGCCGGTGCTGCTGCTGGATGGACGAGATGGAGCCCCGATGCAGCTGGATGCTGGAGCCGTGCAGGGGCCCAGAAGCCAGAAGGTCGGCGGCGCGGCCGGAAGCGCCGCCGCCGCCGCAGGTGCAGTGCGCCTGGTCGGCGGCGGCCGCCTGCTGGTCGCCCTTGGCGAGCCGCGAGCTTGGCGTCTGCGAGCCGAGGCGAGCGAGCGCCAGTTGGCCGGGCGGCTGCGTGAGCAACGGGTTGCAGGAGGCGGCGGTGGCGGCCGCGAAGGCGGAAGCGGCCGACGCGGTGGAGGAGCGCCGCGAGGAGACGCGCGGCGACTTCGAGGTGACCACGACGCCGGCGCGCGACGTCAGCAGGTTCTCGGCGGCGCTCTGCTGGAAGCTACTCCTCGGACTGGCCACGCAACTGGCGCTGGGCCCGCACACGCCGTTGGGGGCCCCCTGGCTGGGCGCCGGCGGGGGCGGCCTGCGTCTGGGCGAGCCGGGCGGCTGTCCTGCGGGCTGCTGGCTGGCGGCGGGCGCCCTCTGCTCGCGCTCGGCCGGCGCCCCTTCCGGCCTGGAGGCGCTTCCGGCCGCCGCCGCTGGACTCGGCCGGTGTTCGAGCTCGTGCTCCTGCTCGTGCGCGTACTGCTCGGCCTGGTCGTCGGGCGGCTCGTCTGCCGAGCTGGAGTCGTCGGCGGCCGAGGACTCGTCGGCCGAGGTGTCGCAGTCGAGCAGCCGGCCAGACGACTGGGTGGCCAGCTCGATCTCCTTCAGCAGCAGACTGTCCTGCCGCTGGCTGGCCAGCGACCGTTGGCGGCGCACCTCAGCCACTCGCTGGCGCTCATTGCTCTGCCTTCTGGCCAGCAGGCCGTTGCCAAGCTCGGCCGCTCGGGCCACGCCCTGGCCACTTCTGGCAAGCCCCGGCGGCTCCTCTTCGGCGTCCTGCTCCTCGCCGGCCGACGAGAGGGCGCCGCTGGCCAGCCGCCGCTCGGCCAGCTCCGTCTCGGACACACTGCGCGAGCTTGCCGCCCGCTCGCCCTGCTCGTCCGACGAGGAGCCGGCGCTCTTCGCGTAGCTGCTCGCCCGGCGTCTGCCACTGCTCCTCCTCTGGTGGTGCTCCAACTCGACAGCTCGCTGCTCCTCGCCCGCCGCCACTCCCAAGCTGCCGCTGCCCAGCTGCGTGGGCGTGCACGGCGGCACCAAAGGACTGGCCGACGAGCAGCACTCGCTTCCGGCGCCCACTCTAAGGCCCAGCAGGCCCAGCGAGTTGTCGGCGCTCGCGCTCGACTCGCCGCTAGCTAGTTGGCCCGATCTGGCCAGGTTCTGCTCCGAGCTGGCCGCCTGGGGCGCCTCGTTGGGCGCCAGCGTCACCTCCAGCTTGATCTTGTCCACGTCGGCGGCCGACTTGCGGCGCGCCGGCGCCGCCACCTGGTCCGCGTTCGGGCTCAGCAGGTTGCCCGGGCTAAGCGCCGAAGCTGGGGGACAAGCGCGGCTCGCCGCCGACAGCAACAGGTGGGCGCCCGAGCCCGAGCCGGAAGCGGAACGGGCGCCGCCCCGCGACGAGGACTTCTTGTAGCTGAGCCGCCAGTGCTCCTGGCCGGTGGGCGTGGCGCTGGTTGGGGCGCGACTGGGGCGCATGGGAGCCGAGTGGAGCGTTTCCGGGAGCTTGGGGCTGAGGCGGGCGGCGGTGGCGGGCTCGAGCGGCACGCCCACGTGCGAGAGCGAGCTGGCGCGGGCCTGGCGCGCGTTCGGCACGGCCAGCGTCTGGCAGTGTGCGGCCGCGTGCTGGTTGAGGCCCGCGTGCGCGCCGCACTGCTGCCCGGGCGGCTGCACGCACATGGACGCAGAGCGGGCACGCGCGCTCGCCCCGCCCACCTGGTCCGCGTCCTCGGCGGGCTCCCCAAACGGGCCCCTAGGGTTGCCCGGAGGCCCGTTTGGGCACCTCTGGACGCCCTGGAGGCCCGCGGTTGGCGCCGCTCTGGGCGCCTGCTGCTCCAGGGTGGACGTGGCCGAGCCGGGACTGTGTCGGGTGGCCTTGTTGGCCGTTTGGGGGGCCGCAGTTGCGCTGGTGGACAGGTTGGCCAGCGACGAGGAGGTGCTGCCCGTGATTGGGGTGAGCACGCTGATGGTGGAGCGCCGCTTCTGGCTGCCCTGCTGCTGGCCGGGCGCCGCCAGCAAGTGTTGCTCGGCGCCCGAGGCCGAGCAGGCGGCGTCCAGATGCTGGTGGGCCTGGGGCGAGCGCGGCGGCACTGAGGGCGGCGCCGGTCTTGTCGTGGCCGTCTTGGCGCGCTGTCCGTCCAGCGAGCCGCCCCCCGAGACGCCCGCGCGCGCCTCGCCAGCCTCGCCGGCCAGCGCCCTGGGACTCTGCAGCGGCGTGCTCGAGGGGGCCTGCTGGGAGCCGCTCTTGTCGGCCCCCTGCTGCTCGCCGGCGCTCACCTGTTGCTGCCTGGAGCCCTCCGGCTGCCTGCCGGTGGGCAGTGTGCACGAGCCCGCCGACGAGCTCGGCCCGCAGCCTGTCTGCTGGCCGTCGCTGTCGAGCATTTGGCTCCAGGAGGCGCTGCTGGGCACTGGCGGCTGCTCGCGGCTCGTCTCGGCGGCCGGCTGGCCTGTGCGAGTGGCCGCTGTCTGGCCGCTTGGGAAGCTGAAGGGCCGCTCGCCGTTGTTGTAGTGGACACTCTTGAGCGCCTCGAGCACGTCCTCGGCGGTGGTGAAAACTCTGTAGGTGAGCAGGAAGGTGTTCAGAAAGTCTATGCTTAAGAAGCGCAGGTCTGTCAGCCGTTCGAAGAGACGCTCTTTGCTTGCGTATCTAATTTGGGGCAACTTGCAACTGTTGAGCGCGCGGCTGAACTTGATGTCCACGTCGTCCTTGTGCAATCTCGGATCGGTCCTAAGGGTTTGTCCGAGTGCGGAGGGTCGAAAAGAAGGGCCAGAGATTAGGTTAATCTGTGCAATCGATTGGAAATTGGACCAATTGGATCATCCATCAGGAAATAAAATATTATCCAAGATTTGAGCTTGCAGATTTGCAAACTTTAGATAATCAATTGTCGAAAAATATCCAATGTATTACAGTTTTCCGCCCACCAAATGGGGCCAAATTTAAATTGAATTATTCAATGCGCCACTCACCTGACTGACTGGTTCACTGTGATGGACGAAGTGGAATCGTTGACCGTTCCGTGAAACAGGTCGTTGAAGTGGACATTGTCGATGCACTGTCGGTGCAATTTTGCGCAAGTTGTTATAGATGCATGTTATTGGATTTGAGTTAGTTGAGGGCACTAAGATTGGTCGATGTTTTGGTATCAATTGTCGCAGTCATTTAGAGACTCAATCGGATGGTCTGCAAGTGTCTGGAGACTATGACAGACGCTTAATAACGAGCCGTTCATTTTGCACATGCTCTACGAAATGATGCAGAATTGCAACTCTGTAAAAGTGTAAAACTCGTCGAGGGAGTGGCCCTCTTCTCTACGCTTGAAATTGGAGCAATATTTAGTGGGCGATCATTTGAATGATCGAAAAAAATGATCTAAAACCACCGAGAAACTTACTTCAAAATTCTCTTTCTGGTGCACCAGCGGGTTGGGCCCGCCGGCGCGCTCGACCGACTGGTGCAGCGACGCGTAGTGAGGCCTCGCCAGGGGGCTGCCCAGCGCCGAGGTGTAGCAGATGGAGCTGGCTCGCTGGGGCTGGGCTGCGGCCGGAAGTGGCGCATCGGCCTGCAGGGAGCGCAGCGAGGGGGCCGTCTGCTGCAACTGGTGCTGGGCGGCAGCTGGCACGCTGGGCCCGAAGTTGAAGCGTTCGGCCGGGCTGGCCGCCTGCTGCAACTGGTGCTGCGGCGGTCCGAGCTCGGCCGGCTGGCCGGTGGCTGAGGTTCGGGGCGAGTGAGGCGCCACCCTTTGCAGCCGGTTCAGGTCGATGGTCTCGCTGCGGACGACGACGCGCTGGTGGGGCTGCGGCTGCGTGCGGGACGGCGGGCCGGCGCTCTTGGGCGTGAGGGGCGTGTGCGGCGGCGGCCTGCTGTCGGTGGGCTCGTGCGCGCGTTCGCCGGCTGCCTGCGCGTGTGCGTGTGCGTGTGCGTGTGCGTGTGCACTGGCGCCGCTCCACGCGGGACTGGCGGGCGGCACGCCCACGTTGGTGAGCGACACCAAGCTGCGGGCCGCCAGCGCCGACGGCGCCACAGAGCCCGAGGCGCGCGCCTGACCACTGGCCTGCGGGCTCGAGCTCGTCGGCGCCGGCCCAGCGCCTGCGCCCGCGCCCCCCGACCACTGGGAGCACGAGTCCAGGCTGGAGCTCGAGAAGGCGGCCCCCTCGGGTCGGGCGGGCGCGCGGCGTGCGGGCGGCGGCGGCGGCGGCGGGTGGGTCCCCTTGGGCGCCGCCGCCGCTCTCGCCGCCGGCTGCTGGGGGGCCCTGGCGGGCGGCTGCTGCCTCGCCAGGGCCATGGACTGGCTGATGAACTCCTGGTCGGGCTGCAGCGACAGCAACAGGCGCTCGCTGGAGGAGCCGCGCGACGAGCCCGACAGCTCGCCGGGCGGCTGCTTGCGGGCCGCACTCGTCGCCGCCACGCCCTCCTCGTCGGTGGTCTGCCGGCCGAGGGACTGTTGCCGGCGCTCTAGCTCCCGCCCGGCGCCCAAACACTCGCACTCGGGCCCCTCGTCGCTGCGGGTGGCCGGCCCGAGACGGGCGGCCGCCAGCGAGTCGCGCCGGCGAGCCGGCGGCCGAGGGGGCGCCGAGCGCTCGTTGAGACGCTCGTCGCTGGCCGTGGTGGCCACCTGTCGTTGCAGCGACCAGGAGCACCAGTGCTCGGTCGGGCGCCCCTTGTCGTCGGCTTGCTCGTAGCGCACGAAGTGCGACCGCAAGTAGCTGGAGGCGAGTCGGCGCGACTTCGTGTACTGGCGCCGGTGGGCGAGGCGTCTGCGGCGCGGCTTCCTGCTGGCCGCCGGCTGCTCGCCAGCCTCTCGGCTCGCCCCATTTGGCCCCATCTGGTCCAGGCCCGAGCTGAGCTCTGTCTGCGGCTGCAAGGCCTCGCCCTGCTGCATGGTCAACGCGATGGGCCAACCTCCAGAGAGTGTCTCTCTCGTTGAGGCTCCACCAGCAACACGCCAGCAGGCAGCCCCACACTCTGGACGACTAGGCTTTCTTCTGGTTTCTCTTCTCGTTTCAGTCTCACTTCGAGGCGCCCAAATTGAGGGGGAAAAATCGGGCAAACTAGTGTTCTTCCTCTTTGTGCAATCGAGCACCACAACAATCGTTCACTGGGCGCAATAATCTCCTTGCATTGCTCTTTCGTCGCTTGTTGTTGTTGTTGCTGCTGTTTGAGAAACTGCATCTTAGACACTAGCTTCGTTGGGCTCTTCTGCTTTCACATGGACCTCACACTTCTCTCTCCGCCAGTTCACTCTTGTCCACCCGAAAGTGGAACCAAAAGTGGAACCAAAACAGGGCGACTCTGTCCCAGAAGTCACTCGAGCTCTCTCATATCAGATCTCTCGAATGGATCAATTATTTATCATCGGAGGTCAGTTACTTGCGATATTTCAATTACTTTACTTGGTGAGCTGATTGCAACAATCGAGATTCTTTCCCGGCGGAATTTAAAATATTTTAAAACATTTTTCCATCTTTTCCACAGACACTTGGACCCAACTTCCAATCTTCCAATCTTCCACTTCTCCTAATCTTCCATGTTTCTCTCTTGCAAATCTTCTATTCTTCGCCGATTTTATTTCTCCATTTCTTCATTTTCTTCATATTGCTCCATTGCCACACTCTCGACCCAAAGGAGCCCAGTTTGTTCCATCTCTTCGAGTGGCTTCTATCAGTCCGAAATGGAGCCCCAATCGATCAGAACTTGGTGCCCATTTCCCACTGCTCGTCCTCGGCCTCTCTTTCTCTTTCTCTCTCGGCCCAAACTATCGAGAAACGAACCGTCCATTTATTCACGCAAATTGGCCCCCACAACAAAGCAACTCTGTCGCCCAAAACAACAAACACTCCCCCTCCTGGTCTGGGCCCCACAACATACTCTCGTTCCCTTTCTGCCTCGTCGCTGGCCAGCTCGCTTGGCTCGCTCGCTCGCTCGCTAGCTCGCCCCTTTGCCAAGCTCGGCCGCCTAATCTCGCAACAAAACACTCTCTATCTCGGGCCCTTTCGCTCACCTGGCAGCGCACAACATCGGCGCCAATAACAATACCACTCGTTGGCCGGGCTTACTCTGGCTTGCCGCCTTTGGGCCAGCTGAATTGTGTTCGAGTTCGAGTTTGCGTTCCTCTTCGTGCGCGCTCCTCTCTGTTTGTGTGCCGCTGCTTCTGCGTGTGTGCCAAGTGCCCGTCTGTCTGCCTGTGCGTTCCTTTGCCTGCCTGCCCCACTCGCACAGTCTGTCTGTCTGTCTGTGCTCGCCCATCGCCCATCGTGTATCGCCCATTGCCCAACGCTCAACGCTCAATGCTCAATGCCCAATGCTCAGCCAGGGCGCCCCTAAGGACCGGCCGGCTTGGCGCCCTCTTGCACAGCCGCCACGCCGCCACGCCGCCAAATGCAACAAAGACTCGCCCCAAACACGCCGGGCCCCACAGACAAAACAAATTACTCAAACGCGCCGATTTGGCCGCTTGTTGGGGGGCCAAAGAGCCAAAATTGGCCGCCAACCAGCCCCCACTGGCCAGCAACTGGCTCCCCCAAGCAGCAAGCCCAAATTTAACCACCGGCCTGCCCGCCTGACTCCACGCTCAACTCCAAAGGAGCGCCCGACATAATTGAATACACTGATCCCCCAAGCCAGCTTCTCGCCCACTCGCACCCCAAACGCCTAGACCGTTTGGCCCAAGCTCACTGGCCGAGAGTTTCCCAGACATTCCTGAAGGCACACACAACAACCGGTTGTTGTTAGATCGCCGGCGAGATTGTATTATTTTATTTTCATTCTATTATCTTCCAGCGTCAGTCTCGCAGTCCAGCCGCACACTCACACTCACACGCACACGAGAGGCCCAATTAGCCAACGACAGAGGTCCCAAAACCGGCGACACCTCCTGATCCGAAAGGTGGGGGGCCCCTTTCGAGGCTCCAAAGTGTCCCCTCACCTCTGGCGAGTAAATCGGCGCTAAGCTCGTGCGTCAAGCTTGCCAACTGGCCGGCCAACATTTCACTGGCCACCAGCCATAAGCCGCCTTTTCCAGCGGCTTTTCTCTCTCCAATCGTGGCCACTTTTTGAGCCTTTTCTGGAGTCGCCGGCCGGCCGGCAGGAAACAGCCCCAGTGGCAAGCTCGCAAAAGGGCACCGCTCGTGTTGCTGAGCTCGTCTCTCGCCAAGCTAGCCTCTAGCTCGGGCTCGGATTCGCGCGGATTGGCGCCAGTCTGGCTGGACGCCAGAGCATAGCGGCGCCACAGTGGCCACCCTTCGGCCCAGTTTCCGGCCGTTATTTTGGGCCCGGCGGACGAGCGTCGAAGTGGGAGAGGACCATTACTGCTTGTCGATGGGCAAATCCATCGTCAGACTGGTGGCAAGATGGAAGACTGGGGCCACCAGAGGCCCCGGAAGACCAGGAGAGGCCGAAGAGAGAGAGAGAGAGAGAGAGAGTTCCGGCGAGTTGGCGAGCTTGGGGGCCAGTTGGCGGCGCTTCTCGAGAGCCAGGCTGTCAGGCTGCCCTAATAAGCGGGCCTCGAGGGGCCGCGTCTTGAGCCGAGCAGTTGAGACAGTGGCCGGAAGGAGGCGGCAGTTTGGACACGCGCCGCCGAGTGGCCCAAGACGGTCTCTGGCCATGTTGCAGCTTGCGGCCTGCACGGAGGCAGAAAGGCGTCCTTCTCTTCCGCTCTCTGTCGGCCGGCTGGCAAGCTGAGCTCGCCAGTCGCGCAGGACAGTTGCTGGAAGCTGGAAGCTCGCAGCTTGCAGCAGGCGCGCAGGAAGAGCGCAACCTGCAGGAAGCGGCCCCTTAGGATCGGCAAAGCCCGGACCTTAGACCTTAGGGCTGCAGGCGAGGGCCCAACAGACGAGGCCTCGTGTTTGCAGGGCCGCCTGCAAAGAACAATGCAGGCCAGGCTAATCGGGCGCCTGCATCGAATCGATTGGGCCGCCGAGTGGCCGGCGAGCGCGCGGCCCACTTTGCGCGCTCGGTGGCGCCTCTCTGGCAAGACCAGCAGAGACAGGCCGTCGTCAGGCTGCCAGCTGGGCCGCCGCAGACAGTCTGTGGCAGCCCAGCGAGGCTCACACAGCACGAAGCGCGCGATGGGGCCCATTTCGCGAGCCCGGGCAGACCCAGGGAGCTGGGGCCGCGCCAGACGGAGAAAATGAAGCTCCGCCTCGCCAATGACGTGCCCGGGCGCCCCATTTGGCCGCCCATTTGGGTGCGCGGGGGTGCAGCTAAGGGCCGGCGGGCGACCCAAATTTGGCGCTCTCCTTGGGCGGCGTTTAATTTGGCGCCCGGCGGAGGCTTCTTCGCCGCCCAGAGCTCCACGCCAACCCAACTGAACTGAACCGAACTGAACTGAACTGAGCGACGCCCGCTTGGCTCCAGAGACTAGGGCGCCCATTTTGAGCGGAGGCCAAGCCGGTGGGCGCCCATCGCCAGCGAGTCGGGCGCTTTGAGGGGCCGAGTGACGCGCGCGACTCGCCGGCAGTTGCTTGTTATTGTCATTGTGGTCGTGTTGGGCGGCCGTGCAAGAGATCCCCATCGGCCCCTCGCCACAGCCACTCTCTGGCCCCATTCAGCCATGGAAACGTCACAAGCCGCTCGTCTCGCTCGCCCAATTGGCCTCCACTGTTCGCCACTGTTCGCCGCTGCTAGTCTGCAGTATTATTTACACTGTCACATTGCGGCCAGAGCGCAGTCCAAATTGCAAGTTTCCAGCTCGCGGGCCACTCTCCATCGTTTCTGGCTCAACTCGCTGGCTCGCTCGCTTCGCCTCCAGCTCGAATCAGGAGCAGCCAACATGCATTGGAGCTCGCTGGCCAGCCGATGGAGCTTCCTTCCGGCGCTAAGCCGCGGCAGTAGAGGCGCCCCAAAGAGCCCCAATAAGGCCCCAAAGAGCCCCAAAGAGGCCGCTTTTTGGCAAAATTTCTTGCAAATTCCTGCCCATTTTGCCGTCTCGCCAAGACCGGCCCGGCTCAGATGGGGGCCCAGCTAGTCTCGGGGACCCAGTTTTCAGTTTGCGGCCGCCAAACTGCAGGAGCTGAAGAGGACAGAGTTCAGCACAGGCGACCTAAGGTCCGCCCGGATCTCGACCACCGGGCGGCCTTGGCGCAGGACGCCTCTGGCGGCGCTCGATCGCTGGCCAAGCGCCCTCAGCCAGCGATCCCCAGGCGCCACTTCCGGCCCCTCTGGGTGTCCGAGCGGCTGGAGCTTGGCGTTGGGCGTGGAGAGTTGCAAATTTGCGAGTTTGCGGCTGGAAAAGCACAACTGGAGCTGGAGCTCGGGATCAGTTGTTGTTTGCGGAGAGCACACGATCGAGCATGGTCCAAATCAAGGTTAATGTGCGCCTGTGGGGCCGCGCGGGCTCGTTTGGCGCCCTCTTTGCGTTCCCGAGCGGCGCACTTCCGCCTCTGGACAGTGGACAGTTGGGCCGCGAGACTAGGACTATTGAGAGCAGGACCATCCGAGCAGGTCCGCTCGAGTGTCCATTGGTGTGTCCGTTTCAGTGTCCACTCGTGTGGGGCCACGCCTGAGTGGCCGGCCGGCGGAACGAGCTGAGCGGCGGGCCCAGGGGGCGAGCGCGGGACTGTGTGCGGCAAATTATGTGTGAAAATGACGCTCTGAGCGATGGGTGAGGCGCGTCCAGGCGCACAGCTGAGCTTGGCTGTGTCTCTCGCTAGCTAAGCTTCGGGCGGCGCCCAGACCGTCGCAGAAAAGCGCCCGATGATGAACGATGACACTCGCTCGCTCGCTCGATCGTGCAAGATCGGAGAGCACTCGCTTACTAACGCTCGCTTACTCACCTGACTGATGTCCGACATCCAGGCGGCCTTCTCCTGCAGGTTGGGCGCCACCAGATGGATGATGAGCGTCGTGGTGACGCCCGCGTGCAGGTTGGCCCCGCTCGACTCGCTTGGTCGTCCGTGCTGGTTGGCCGAGCCGGCCTCGTGCTGCTGCTGCTGCTGATGCTGCTGGTGTCTCGAGTGGCGGTGCGTCTGCTCGTGGTGGTGGCTGGCCAGGCTGGCGAAGTCCGCCCCACTGGCAAACGAGACACTTCCGCTGGCCGCCGAGGTGGAGCCGCGCGCGTTCGGCCCGCCCGCAGGCAGCCCACTGGCCAGGGAGCTGCGCCCCGACGAGGGCAGAGTGGCGCCCGTCTGCTGGCTTGCTGGGCCGCCGCCGCCGCCAAGCGACGAGGCCACCAGAGACGAGGCCATGAGCACGCCGCCCGAGCTGGTCGACTGGGCGGACAGGCTGCACTCGAGCAGCAGGATGAAGTCGCAGCCGTTGTAGTCGCGGCTCGTGGTCGCAATCTGCAGCAGCGTCTGGTCGAAGGCGCTCAGAGGACCACTCGGCGCCACCCAGCCCATCGACTGGTGCTGCTGGGTGGGCAGACGACCGGCGGCGAGCGAGCCGGCGCGCGAGTTGCGCTGACTCGCGGCCCCGCCCACGCCGGGCTGCGGGGGCGGGCCGCCCGCCGCCGCACAGTTCGCCGGGTCCGCCTGCTGCGCGGTGTGCGCGTGCCGGCTGGGCGTGGCCGGTGCCGAACGGGGCGCGCCGCCGCCGCCGTTTCTCGCCTGCTGTCTGGTGGGCGAGCCCGCCGCCAGCACCTCGGCCGCCGACGACAGACCCCCGCCGAGGCCGCTGGTCAAACTGGTCAGCTTGGTCACCAGGTAGCCGGCCAGGCCGCCCCTCAGTTTGCCGCCCGAGTGCTGCTGCTGGTGCGCCTGTGGCGCCGTCTCCTTATCTATATTCGTCTCCTCCTTGCTCTCACCTAGAGCTTGGGGCTTTCCAGCGGGCCCTGAGCTGGTCGGTTGCCCATCGGCGCGCTTCTGGCGCTTCTGGTGCTGCTGCTGCCGAGGGCTGCCTGTGGCGGCCGCCTGTTGGAGCTGGGCCGCCTCCGTGTGGCCGCGTCTCGGCTCCGACTGGAGGCGGCGCTGCGAGCCCTTGCGCTTGGTGAGCCGGCGCACGAAGCCGCCCCCAGCCGACCACGACTGGGCCTCCCTCGGGCTGGCCGGAGGGGCGCCCACGAGGCCGCTCTCGGACTCGGCCGTGCGGCTCGCTTCGTCGGCCCCAATTTGCGGCTGTCCCGGAGCGCCATCTGGTGGCGGCGGGTGGAAGCGCGGTTTCGTGGCCAGAACGCGCGTTTGTTGTGCGGGAACAGAATGGGTTAGTCTATGGGCTTTTCTCTAGTCTGTGAGGCTCCTTGGGAATCTAGTTCGTTTTCGAAACTCGAGGTGGCGCGACGGTCGCGCGCAAACTTGCAACCATCTTCCGGGCTGCCCTGGTCTTTCCGGAGGGTCACTTCTCTTGCATCATTTCGACAGAGCTCGTTCCGAAGCCGCCAACTGTCGCCCCCCGCACACTGTCCACCGCTGCCCGGGCCGCCAAGACAGCCAATAAGGTGGCCAGACACAGGCATTGGCGGCGGCGGCGGCGGTGGCAGTGGCAGTGGCAGTGGTGGCTTTTGCCTTGGCGGCTGCGTTTGTATTCGCGTCCAGCGGACGGGCGGCTGTATAAATTACGGCCCGACACTAAGCTGGCCGTGTGTCTTGGTGGCTTTTGGTGGAAGGATGGACTGCCGGTGGCCAGTGGGCGCGGTATGCGAGCGGGTGGCCCGTGCACTCGCATCACTCACGGCCCTCCGGCGAGCTAGTCTGCGGCCCGCTGGCAGGCCGGAAGACTGGCCGAACTGGGCAGACTGGCCAGATGAACTTGGCCCAGGCCGGCGCGAGTGCAGCTGGAGCTGAAAATCCAATTTACCTGAAACTATGTGCGCGCTGCCACACACTGCCTGTCGCACTCTGTCTCTGGGCCAGCGCCGCGCCCCAACTGCCAGCTGGCCCCCAAAGCGGCTCAGCCTGAGCTCCGGCCGCCCACTTGCTCGCCAGACAATGGGCCGGCAGCAGGAAGTGCCGCTTCTTTGATCTCGGCGACTCGGCCAGCCTTGAAGCAGCCCTTCGAAGTGACTGGCCTTCGAGGCGAGACTGTCCAGACTGGCCGGACGGCATTCTTTGGGGCCCCCCACGGCGCCTTTGGCTCGCCTCGCCAACGCTCGTGGGCCAGCCTCTTGTCTGTGCTCATTACTATTGTTGTCTTTGGCCGGTGGCCGCCCGGGCGACATCCGTCTTGGGGCGCCCTTGCCGAGCTCAAGCCGAAATTACGCGCCCATTTGCCGCCGGTGGGCCCGCGCGCAACCTGTCCGGCGGCCAACAAATGGTTCCTCCTCCTGCGGCCCAAGTGGGAAACTATTATTCGGGCAGAAACAAAAAGCAAAAAAGCCGACTGGCTGACTGGCTGCTGGCTCGCGCGGCCAATGCGTATGCATGCGCGCTGCACTCGCCCAGGTGCTTCAGCTAAGGGTGCGCGCGCCACAACCTTTGCTGCACGAGAAGCCTGCAGACTGCAGCACGCACTGTGCGCCTGCACTATGCTTGTGCACTATTCGCCTGCACTATGCTTGTGCACAAAAATGGGCCCACAATTTGCAGCAGACGGCTGGAAACTGGAGACAAAATGGAGACCAAACTCAAAAGCGTGCCGGCCACTCGCCCGAGACACTCTGCCAGATGGCCGCTGGCAAGCCGGCTCCTCTCCAGTGGCACCTGGTCTCTCCAGTGTCTTGCATCTGGCCGCCAGTCTGGCCCTGGGCGCCTCCATGGCTCGTCCGTGGCTCTCAAGCTGGCCACACGCAGCCCAGTCTGGCCCAATCCAATCGCTGTGGGCCGCTGGCTTTATCTCTTTCTGCACGAACGGGAGACTGTCCTCCTCGCCGGCATGCATTGGAGCTCGATTTGGGCGGCCAGAGTGCAAGCGTGGAGCTGGAACCGGAGGAGATGGGCCAATGAGAGCGAAATATAGTTGCCATTCTTGGGCCCTCCTGTTCGGCTGGCGTGCTTGTTGTCATGATCACAATCATTAGTTTCCTATTGTCGCTCCCAGACGCTGGCCATTGAGCTGCTTGGCCATTGAGCTGCTTGGGGGCCAGTTCCGGCGGAACCTGAGCTCTGGGCGGCTGCTTGTGCGGCGGCTCGTCGTGCGGCCGCTCGTCGTACGTCGCCTCGAGCGGAGGGCCGATCTTGGCGGCCAGACGAGCAGATTGAGACAAAGGCCAAGCGGAAGAAGAGAGGCCTCCTTTGCGCGCCGGCGAGCTTGGCACACAAAGGGAGCCTTGTCTCTGCAGACAAGCTCCAATGGGGAGACCCTTATGGTTCCCAAGAGCCGCTTTTGGGCGCCGGAAGTGCAAGGGCTGCCCCTTGGAGGAGAGTGGAAGAGAGTGGGCGCGAGACTGGGAGGAGGAGAGGCTGTTTACTTTCTTGCTTGGAGAAGTTGTGTGTGGGAGAAGTTTGGGGAGCAGCACTTGACTCACCTTCTTCTGGCTGGTTGCAGTTGTTGCAATGGCTCGTTGTGTGCTGGTGCTGTTTGGCGCTCGTTCTGCGCTCCAGTTGAGTGGCGCGTCCAATTGAGCCGCCCACAGACAGTCCTGCGCTTTGGCTGGACGCGTTTGCTTGGCTCTGGGCGCCCACAGACTGTCTGTGCTGGCCGGGCTGCACTTGGCACTGAGCCTGCGAGGGAGTGTCATCGTTGGGCGAGCTGTGGGCCAGATATAAATGTTGCTGGACAAACTCAAGAGGCGATTCAATTAGCGTCACTTCGGCGAGTGATATTTTTCCAATTTGCTTTAGTTGGAAATGGAAAGCGAAATGGAGCCAATTGGAGCATGTTGCCGCCCGTTGTTGGTTTCAGACAGTTCCAGAGAGTGTGTGTATTTTAGTGTTTTGGTGTTTGAGTTTGTGTTTGTGTTTGTGTTTTGCGCCAAAAGATGAGCACATTTTTTCCCGTTTTGCCCCCATTTTCAGCCACATTTTAGCCCACATTTTCCACCCACCAAAGTCCAATGTTTTCATTTTCATTTTCGATTTCGTTTCCGTTTCCGTGTTCATTTTCGGCCCAAGTTCCAGTTGCAGTTCCAGTTGCCCGCATTTGCCCAGTTCCAATTTGGCGCCCCGACGGTTAGGAGGCGCAAAGCAATCGAGTCGGAAGAGTTTTCCATTTGGGCGCCAAGATTGCCGGCGCATCATTGGGGGGCGGCCATTTGTGTGTGGTCGTGCGTTCCGTTTGAGTCGGCGGGTTGCACGTGCGCGAGCAGCCCCGCAATGGCAAGTGGTGCATAGAGGCGGCTCGCTGGTTAGTGTTTGAGCTTAGCGCAGGAATACATAAGTAGTTGACAATTTAACATTTGCCCATCATGTCGAGTCGGCCCTAAGGTCTAGCCAACTGGAAGCAGCCGCAGACACGCCCCTTGCTCGAGAGGCGCGCCTTAGGAGAGGGCGAAATGGAAGAGAAGGAGGAGACCAGCGCAGACTGGGGCCGCCTGATGATGGCCGCCCGTGAAGGGCCCTCGAGTTTGCTCCAAAGTGGCGCCAGTTGCGCGGCTGCAAAGTTGGCGGCGCGCGACTCAGCCGCCAAATTCGCCTTAACAATTTACTCCACTTCCTGCGGCCACCAAGCTCGAGTGGGGGAGGAAAAAGTGGTCGCAAGGTGGAAGTTGAGGCGCGTCTGGGCGGCCGCATCGCGTGGAGCTGCACGCACGAGTGCAGAGTCGCGCGAGGGGCCCGAGCGGCGAGCTAGGCGGCGAGCCTAACGGAAGGTGAAAAATTGAACCTGGCACGCCATTATTCATGTTCGGCGCTGTTCGGCGCTCTCAGGCGGCGGCTAAGGAGCGGAACTGGGCCCAAAGAGGGGCCCAAAAGGGGGCTGCAAATGGGCAAATGGTTGCCAAAAGGGCCCACACGATGGCAAGACTGTGTGTGGGGCCGATCTTTGGCCGCACACAGTCTTGCCGCTTAGCTAAGAAGACTAAGTGGCCAGAACTCACCTCGAGCAGACGCAGCTTGCCCTCCTTGGTTCTGGTGCAGAGGAGCAAATGGTTGGTGAAGAGGAAACACTGGCGCACCAGTTCCTTGGAGGAGTGGCTGTGGTGCGCTTGGTGGTGGTGCTGCTGCTGGTTGGTCCACTCGAGCGCGTGGCCACTGCTCGCCCTCTGCGCCAGCTGGGCCAGATGACTCAGAGCGGCGCCCGGCTGGCTGGCGGCCGTTTGGCTCGCCTGCTGCTCCTGGTTATGATTATGATTGTGGCCGTGGCTGTGGCTGTGGTTGTGGTCGAACTGCTGCTGCAGGAAGTAGAGATTCGCCTGGACCAGGTTGGCGGCGGGCCCGCTGGCAAGACCGTTGCTTGCGCCTCCTCCGCCGCCGCTGCAGTTTCTGTATCCGGAGGCGAGCGAGCTGAGGCGCGAGCGGCAACTCTTGTGCGTCTTGGCCTCGTCCACCACCTGCAACAGAATGCCCTGCCGAACAAACACTGCTCCATTTCGTCCCATTTTCGTCCCACGTTCACGTTTTTTCCCGTTTGTCCACGCCCGTTCAGGTTATGTTTCCGTTTCCGGTTCCGGTGCGGTTTTCCAGCGGCCGAGTTATGCAATTTGGCGGTTTTCGAGTGTCGCAGTTGTGCAATTTTTGCAATATTTGCAGTTGTTTGCAATTTTCCAATTTTTCACGTTTGCATTTTTCCAATTCGTCCGTTTGGGGCATTATTTCGTGAAGGGTGTCCCATTTGGAATGATTGTTGTTATTATCATTGGAATCGATATCGCTCTCTGCGTCAATATTGATCGCGACAAACAGCCCTTCGCCTGAGACTGTCGTGGACTGTCCGCGGGGCTTTCCTGCCGCCATTTGGGCGTGGCTCTTGACTCGAGACTAGACGCCCACACGAGATAGACAGTCTCTAGAAGTCGACTTTCCACGAAGACTGACTTTTCAAATAGTCGAGTTCTGAAGACAGTCTGCAGCTCAACAGAAGCCACTTACCTTGATTGACATCCAACAAAATATCACAACCGCCAATTATCATTCGTTCGATGGCCAAGTTTTGTCTGATGTTCTCCGTCTCGCTCACCTCGTCGTGCATCTGTCTGGAGAGTTCCTCCAGTTTGGTCTGCGCCTCATAGAGGCCCTTGCGTTCCACGTGATTGTGCGGCGTGTGGGCGAGGATTTCGTGCAGACAAATGATGTAGCGAGGAATCTGGTGCATTGGATAGGTGAGAAAGGTTTCCAGAGTGCGCCCATTGAGATGTGGTTTCTCTTCGAGGCGGCGCAAAATGGCCGCAAAATTCTCCCTCTGTTTGCACTCGGCCAGCACCTGCAGGCTGAAGTGGTGGTTGCGCACATATTCCTGGTAGATGGTTAGCATGGGCAGCAGCATGTTGAAGAGGTCGCCCAAGACTAGGGTGGGCCAGGACTCCATGCGAGCGGTGAGACCCTTCAAGAAGATTTGGTGCAAAAAGAGCAGCGTTTCGCTGTTGAGAAAGATGCTGTTCAGCTCGTCGTGGTCAAGGGCTGGCCGCTGGCTGCTGGCTGCCATTTTCAGTGGTCTCAAGAAGGCCCCAATAAGTAGGGTCAACTGTTCCACGTACTCCTCCTCGCACTCGACCATCTTGAAGACCAGGTTGTTGCGTTTGCGCATCGACTCGGCGTGGGGCGACTTGATGTACTCCTGGACGATTTGTTTCCAGCGCCGCCGACACAGCCAACCGCGGAAGAAACTCTGCACCTTTTTGATCTTGCGCAACTCCTCGCTGTTCTCCACCTCCAACAGGTAGTCCGTCAGGAAGAGGCCCTTGTTCAGCGCCTCGAGCACCTGTCTGAGCTCGGCCGAGATGGTGTTGGCCTGCGCGACTGCCACTGCGGCTTGTGGCGAGCCGGCGCGCTGGCCACTTGCGCCCACTGCCGACAACTGTTGCTGCTGCGGGCCCTTAGGCGCCGCCTGGGCCGCTTGCAGTGCTTGAGTGGTGCACTCGCGGGATTCGGGCGGCCCCGCCCACCCGCCCGGCGGGTCCGCCTCCGCGGGCCACTGCCACTGGCACTGCGACTGGGAGCGCACGAGGTCGCGGAGGGCGCGCGCCCGCCGCTCGATGGCCTCCTGGTAGGAGTCGACGAGCGAGCGCTGGCCCGCGCCCGCCAACTCAAGCTCCAGGCCAGACAGACGCACACTGCCCGCGGCACTTGTTGCGGGCCGCAGGGCCACGCCCCCCGGCGCCAAGCTGCCCGTGTTGGTGCGCTGCAGGGGGCTGTGCGAGCGGGCGGCGGCCAGCGCTGAGGAGGCGGCGCCCACGTCGAAGGAGGAGGCCAGCTGGCGGAGATTGCGGCCGGCGCGCCGCTGGGCGAACGAGCTGGCGACGGTGGCGCTGGCGAACTGGCTTCCGGGGGAGTGGCCGGCGAGCAAGAGGCTGGCGCGCTGCTGCTGCTGGAGGTGGCTGGCGGCGCGTCTGGTGCGCCGGACGGCAATCTCGTGCTCCTGCTGCTCCTGGTCCATGGAGCGGGTGCGCAGGAGCAGGGCGGGCGGCTCGCCGGTGGTGGCGCCGCTGTTCTCGCTCGCCGGCCGCAGCTGGACCAGCGCCTGGGACTGGGGCCGCTCCAGTTGGGGGCGCGCAGTGTGCGCGTTGAGCGGCGGCGGGGACGCGCGGGAGAGCGCGGGCGAGGCTTCGCGCGAGGGCGGCGGCCCGCCCGTGCGCGCGGGCGAACGGTGTGCGGCGGGCTGGCCCGGCTCGGCCGAGTGGGCGCGCCCCGAATGCTCGCCGAAGGGCCGCAGCGACGCCGACGCCAGACTCAACGTGGACACCAGTCGGCGCGACAGCCGCGCCCTGGGCGACTCCTCGTCCTTTTGGCCAGCTGCCGAGCTTCCGGCGCCCGTGCTCGCTGCTGGGCCACCACTTGGGCACCATTGGCTGGCTCCTGTTGCTGCTGCTGCTGCTGGCGGGTGAGCGCCTCGAGCAGGGCGGCCGACTTGGCGAGCACCAGACGCAGGTGGTTGGAGCGGCCCTCCTGGCGTTTGAGCTGGCAGATCTCCTGGCGCAACTTCTGCACCTCGGCCGACAACTCTTCGCACTGGCGCGAGTACTGCCACTTGGCGGTGGACTCGCTCTCGACGATCTGCGACAGATGCAGATACTTCTGCTCCAGTTGCTCCTTGTCGTTCAGCAGCGACGAGTAGCGTGCATTTGAGATGGCGTGCACCCAAGCCTGACACTCGGCCTCAGTCTCAGACCTGAACTGGAACTCTTTGGAGCCCTCCTTCTTCCACTTGAGCGTGAACATGCACAGCAGCTGCAGTTGGGCAAATATTTCGACATTTTTTTGGATTTTTTCCACATATTTTTCAGATATTTTCCAGATTTTTTTAGATATTTAGATATTTTTCACAAGGTTGTCCCAAACAACAATGGTTTTTCCACAATTTTCAACAATTTTCCACAAGTTTTCCACATTTTTCCACAGTTTTCCCCGTTTTTCCAGAGGATGTTGTTTCCGTTTTCGAGGCCGTCGTTTTGCGTTCCGTTTTGTTCATTTTTGTTCCATTTTAGTTCCATTTTGTTCCGTTTTCGCGTTAATGTTCGAGTTTGTTTGGCGAAGTTGCAACGATGATTAGTTTGCGTCAAAAAAGCCTCCTGTTGGTTATTAATTCGCCGCAGAGCTTGGGGCCCGCAGCTAAGGCTCGGCCCTGGCGGCCTCGAGGGCGCCCAAGTGGACCCATTTGGGCCCATTTGCGTGAGCGCCGGCAAGACATTAGGGCGCCTAATGAGCGTTGGCGCCTCTCGAGCTCGAGCTAAGGGCTAGCAGAGGTCTGGGCGGCGCTTTGCTGCTCGCCGCCGGCTGCCAGTCGGCCAGATTAGGAAGATAATTGCCATCAAGATTAGTCGCCACTTCAGCGCGAGTCTCTTGGGCGCGCTCGGCCGGCAAGCTCGAGTTATTTATGTGTGCAGCTTACAAGATCAGCGCCTCTGTCTATCGGGCTAGCTTGCCGCACGTCTCTTCCACTAGCTCGCCTGCCGCCTCGACGACTGGCGCCCGTGCTTCCCCTCCTGGCGCGGCCAAACAGACGGCCGGATTCTTGGGGGGAGGCCGGTGAATAATAATAAAAGCGCCAACTGGATCTGTCAGTGGCGGCGTGTAATTGTGAGGCGGCGCAATTGGGCGCACACTTTGGGGCCAATAGCAATAAAGCGTGGGGGCCAAAACAATTGCACACTCGCGCGCACTAAGGTCTGCAAGTGTGTGCAATCGGCGCTTGTTGTGCCCCAGTCTGCAGGTGCGCGTTGAACTGAGCGTTGAACTGAGCGTTGAACTGAAAGCTGAACTGAGCGCCGCTTCAGCTCGGCTCCAATCGGCGTGATTGTGTTTCTTGTCGGCCCGTGAGACTGTGTGTGGGCGCTTGCACTCGCGCGCTGCAGGAATTGCATTAGTCTCTGGCCGCGCACGAGCTCGAGCTGGGCCAGCTCAGTCCGCTCGCACTCCTCACAGACAATCTGAAGCTTCTCAAGCTCGCCGGAGATCCAAGTCCGGCCCACACGCACACCTCACCATTGCTTAGTAACAAGGACGGCCACTCGACGCGCGCACAGGAGCCCGCAACAAGCCCACCCACCCGTCTTGCCGCCCAGTTTCTCGCCCCCCAACTGGCCCCCCACTTCCGCCCGCAAATGAGCCCCCGCCGGACGATCCGGCCGGCCCACAGCCAAGCGTGGCCAGCCCTAAGCGTGGCCCAGTGCATATAGGCGCCCATTAGAGCGGCTCCCATTTGGCGGCCTCGCTTTTTCTCATTGTTTCTCGCCGGTGGGCCAGCCGAGGGCGCCCTCTTGGGCCTGGCGCCGAGCTCGCCGGCCGAGAAACTGCTCGCGCTTGGCCCTCGAAGGCACCAAGACGGCCCACAAATGGCCTCAAAAGGGGGGCCCCTTCGAGGCTGAGTCTGCGCGCCGGCCGGCCGATTAATCGAATATTCCCGCTGCCCAAGCTGGCAAGCGCCCTCTGCTCCTCTGCCTAGCTTTTCCGCGTCTACGGGCTCCCCCTCGACCAATTGCGAACACTGGGCTCCAGCTGGGACGAGTGTTTAATAGTTGGCCGAGTCTTTGTTGCCACCGGAAGCGGCCGAGCGAGCTGGCCGGCCTCTCTCTCTCGCTCTGCCTTTGTGCTCTGTGTGAGCACCGAGAGGCCGTCTGGGCGCCACTTTGGCCGATCGAGCGGCCCCTTCCGGTGCAATTTGTCCGCCCACTTCGAGAGTGGGGCCAGCCAAGGTGTCTGGGCGGCGCGGCGGGCAGGTGGTCGCACTTGAGGGGCTTGTTACTGCTCATTTGTTGATTGGCGACACTGGCCCACTGGCGCACACTGGCCAGTCTGCGTTGGCCAGTCTGCGTTGGCCAGTCTCCGTTGGCCAGTCCTCGAGGGCTCTCCAGGCCCTCGAGGCCGAGCTACAGAGTGTAGACTGCGTGTGTGCAGGGCCACCTGCTGGAGGGGCGCCCACGAGCTCGCCAACGAGCAAATGGGCGCCCGAGACGGAGGGCGGCGCCATATGGGCGCCTCTCGAGGGCCACTTTGGGCGCGCGGGCGCGCTAATTGGATTAGCGTGGCGCCCAGCTGGGCCAAGGGCGGCCAGATTGGAGGCGGCTCCAGTGATCCCCATCGAGCTTGAGACTAGCTTGGGACTAGCTTGGCGCAGTGGGGCTTTGGGCAGCCTCACGTGCCCGGCTGGACTGTGGCCGGCGAGACAGTGGCCGGCGTTCATGGGCCGAGAGTTCATCGTGGGCAGTCTGTTGACTTAAGACTTGGCGTCTAGTGCCAGGCTAGTTGGGCCACGTATCAGGCGGGCGATCTGGTGCGGCGCGCGTTCCCTCGGCCGTGCAGCTCGCGCACAAGAAGAGAAGCCGGAAGAGGAGCCGCCGCAAAAGTGGGCCAGCTCATTGTAAATCCAAATTGGCCGCCGCTGTTTGTTTGGCCAGCTCGGTGGCGGCGATGCGGCCGAGCGATAAGTCACGTCTTGGCGCCCGCAACACGAACGACAATCGGCAGTCTGTGGGAACTTGTGCAGCGGAAGGCGCCCAGCAGGAAGGGGCCCACTTTGCGGCCCGACGACTAGCTGACCCGCAAGAGCTGGGCCGACATTCCAGCAGGGGGCAACAAAAGATGAATCAGTAACAAAAAGGGTCCACTTTGTGGGCCAGCAGTGTGCAGCTGGGGGCCAAAATCGATCCATTTGGGCGCATGGGGCGCGCCCAAGGACGAGCCGGCGGCCGAGGAGCGAGCTTTGGCGCGGCTCTTTCGGCCGGCCCACAACTAGGCCGCCCAGCCAAGCACACACAACTGCACACAACTGCACACAACTACACGCGACCAACAACAACAACAACAACAGAGACGAGGACAAGCACTCTGGTGCTTGGGCGGGCCGCCAGTGGCAGTTGTCGGGCACTCGCGGGGGATGTTCATCATGATCATGGACTGCTTTTGGGCCGGCCAAACGAAACGAAACGAAACGAAACGAATCGAATCGAAACGAAACGAAACGAGAAGTGGGCGCCGAGATGAATCATTGGCGCCCCACTGGAACGCGGCCAGAGAGAGTCACAGGACGACAAGCTCGCCGCTGCTGCTGCTGCTGCAACTGCTGCTCGCCAAGCTCGCCAGTGGGAAGGCAGTTTCGCTCGAACGGCGAGCGAGCGAGCGAGCAGGCGAGATTGGGCCGCAAAGTGCGGCCTCTTGTTAGCGCGCCAGACAGTTGGGCTGCGGCGGGCGGCCAAATGCCTGGCCCGCTGGGAGCAAATGGAGAGTGGAGAGTCGGCCCAGTTAGACGAGGGGGGCCTATCAATTCGGCTCGGGGCCCCCTCTAACCAGTGGGCGCTCGGGGGCCCAGGGCGCAGATTAGAAAACGGCGCTGGAGACTGGTTGCGGGCGAGCAGTTCATGCGAACTGCCTGCAAGGTGTGTCGGCGGGCCGAGCTGGGCGGGCCGAGCTTGGCGGTGGACTGCTGCTGGGGCGCAAATAGAAATATCCGGCGCGCAGCAGTGGGCCGCCGCTGGGGGACAGTCTGCGCTGGAGACAGTCTGCACTGCAGACTCTGCACAGTGCACGCATCCTGTGCATACGCGCGAGCTGTGGGCCCGAGTGCACTCAGCGATGCTGCGCTGCGCCGCTGCAAATTCTCGCTTGGAGAGAGATAGATATATATGTATATGGGCACATCTCTCTCCAGTATATATATCTAATATGATATATATTTAGATGATGTATAAAGGCGCCCGGGCGGCTGTCTTGCGCGAGCTGGGGGCGAGCGGCGAGCATGGCGAAGCTCTCTCGAGCGGCATCATAATCGCGGGATTGGGCGCGCGCGCGCTGAGGGCCCCCTTTGAAGAGGGCGCCGGCATCTGTCACTCGAGCGCACTCACGAGAACACCAGCTGATCCCTAACAAGCGCCCCAAAGACTCGCGACCACCAGAGGCCAGCAGAGACCAGCAGAGACCAGCAGAGACTAGCAGAGACTGGCACAGACTAGCAGAGACCACCGCAGAGAGACTGCGGCGGCGGCTTTTTGCGGCCGGCCCAAAACTAATGAATTGGCCGCCGGAAGGGCCTGTTTAGGGCAGTGTGGGGGGCGCGCGGGGCTTGCTTGAGCTTTGGTCGCTTGGAGCGTCCCGAGCGAGCTGGAGCCGGCGAGTGGAAAAGTGCGTCCCCTCGAAAGAACAACAACAACAAGCTGCACTGGCCGCTGGAAAATGCTCCGGGCGCTCAGAGCCGCCGGCCGGCGAGCTAATGTGTAACGGAAGCGAGCCGGGCGGGCAGTTCATGCGAAGAGCGGGCGCACACACTCGCCCGGGTGAAACTGGGCCGTGTTTATCCAAGAAAGACACACACACACACACATACACCCAGACTCACTTTAGAGGCGGCTCGCTGGGCATTGAGCGAGTCGCACGAGCGAGGCAGCAGACGCGCAGACAGACGCGCGCCACTTGCTCGAGCGACGCAGAGCGGCCACTGGCGGCTGGCCATTGGGCAGCGAGGGGGCAGCAAAGGTGCGCCCGATCGGCAAACAAATTTGACAAACATTGCCAGGTGTATGCGCGCGAAACTCTAGCTTGGGTGCGCGAGGGCGACAGTGGCGCGCAAGGGCCGCTTGATTGATGCGCCCGGCCGCACCTGAGGGCAAGGCTGGGCCACTCGGAAATTGGCTGACTTATTGGCCGCTGGGCCCAAAGTGGTTTAGCTTTGCATGGGCGTGTTCGATCAATCATTGCGCCGAGCTCGCAGGTTGCGTCTGCCATTGGGACTGCAGCTGGCCAACTGGGCAACTGGGCAACAATGGCCGCTCGGACCAGTGCGGCTCTGCTCGTGGAGAGGGAAAAATTAAGAGCAAAGCGCTGACGCCACTGGCCAGTGGGCCGTGTCGCCCTTTGCGCGCCACCCACTCTGCGCTAAGCTCACTCGGCCGGCTTCTGGCTTCTGGCTGCCGGCTTCTGGCTGGCTTCTGGCGAGCTCGGCGCAAGCTTGCCGCCAGAGAGTGGCCCCCGCGAGCTTGGGGGAAACAAAGCGCGCCTCACGAACTGGGCGACAAAAGAACCGAACGCCAGTGAGCGGCCGACGTAAAGGCGACACACAGGCGCCATTGGGGCGCCATTGGGGCGACGTGGAGGCGACATGGAGGCGCCTCCAGCGAGCGAGCGGCGCACAGTCTGCGCGCCTAGAACACTCTCTGCAAGCTTCCCAAACACACGCTCTGCAAGCTCCCCAAACACACTCTCTGCGAGCTTCCCAAACACACTCTCTGCCAGCTTCCCAAACACTCTCACTTACCTCCTGCTCGTCCTCCTTGGCCACGGCGGCGCTCAGCTTGCTGGCGTTCGACTTGTTCTCGCCGCACACCCGCACCATGTCCCCGATGTCCAGCTCGCCCGTGGCCACCGACGCCGAACAGGTGCACAGGCCGGCGCCGGAAATGGGCCCGCGCGCCTGCCCCTCGGCGAGTTGGGCGCCGCCCAGCTGGCAGGCCACCGAGTGTCTCGCCGGGGTGAGAGGGGGCGCCGGTGGACAGGAGCTGGCTGCCTGCTGGGCGCAAGTGGAGGGGCCGGCGCTGGTTGGGTTTGCCCCAGAGGCGGCCAGAGCATAGGTGCGGCCCTGCTGGAAGGTTTCCTGGTCGACGACGAGCGGCGAGTCGACCAGGCGCTCGCAGTAGCTGCCCTCCAGGAAGATGACGCCCATTTTTCTGCTCAACAAACTGGAGTACTTGGAGCTGGCGGCCGGCGTGGCGCTGGCCGTGGTGGTGGCCGTGGCGCAGGGCTGATGAATCTGCTGCTGCTGCTGCTGCTGTTGTTGTTGTTGCTGGTGTTTGGGGTAATAGTTGGAGTTGGAGTTGGAGTTGGAGTTGGAGTTGCTGTTGTTGTTGATGCTTTGGGTGCTCGAGCAGTGGAGCAGCAAGTTGGCCGGGCTAATCGAATTATCTCGCTCCCATTTGGCTCCCATTTCGGCGCCTTCCGGTGAGCCAGCGAGACTATTCTGCTGCTGCTGCTGCTGTTGTTGTTGTTGTTGTTGTTGTTGTAGTTGCTGCTGCTGTTGTTGCTGATGTTGTTGTTGCTGTTGGAGCAGCAGTTTGGCCGAGCTGGCAGCTGTTGCCGCGGCCGCGCTTGCCGCCTCCAGAATGGCGTCCGCCGGCGTCCTGCAGGCGGCCGTGGTGGTCGAGCGGCCGATCGTTTGCTCGCTGTGGCCCAAAAACGAGTGACTCGAGACGCCGGAAATGGAGTTGCAGTTCTCCGCCCTGCTCAGCCGGCGGCCACTTGCACTCCACTGGCCGCCCATCGGCTGCCTCTTAGGTGCGATCCGCTGCCTGCTGCCATTGCTCCCAGCCTGCTCCTGGCCCTCCGCCAACCCGCCGGCCTGCCGCCCAACAGATTCCCCTTCCGCTGGGGCGCCGCCGCCACCGCTTGGCCCCTCCGCCGGGCCCACTTTCGCCCACTCTTGACCGCCGCTCGGACTGGCCGGCCGCTGGCTCGATTGGGGCTCCGGGTCGCTGGCCAGACGCTGCTGCCGGCCCACAGCCACGGCCGGACCCACACCCGAGCCGCCCGGCCCCTTGGGTGCGGCGGGCGTCCAGTTGCCGGTTGTCAAGTCGTCATCGTTTGGCGTGCCGAAGGCGTGCGAGCCCCGCCGGCCCCTCTTCGAGCGGCCAGTCTCGTACCTCGAGACGAAGAGAGTGGGCGATTCTCTGGAGGCCTTGGTGTTGCAGCCACCATTGCTGTTGCTGTTTGTGTTGTCCTTTGTGCTGGTTGTCGGCTTCTCTTGCTGCTTCGTCGAGCGTCTTATGAGCGAACCTAGCTTGCTGGCGGCCTTAAGGGGGCTCGCTTGCTGCTGCTGCTGCTGCTGTAACTGCTGCTGTTGCTGCTGGTTGGCCAGCGAGCTGCTGGAGCCGCCGCTAATGGAGGCGGCCGAGGCCAGAAGAGCACTTTGTTGCTGCAGTTGCAGTTGAGTTTGCCGCTCAACTAGGTGCGCCTGTTGGCCAACGTCGAAATAAAACAATAGATTCTCAAACAAAAGGAACCATTTCAGGCGCCACTTGGAATTTGTTGAGCTCCTCTTGTAGAGGAAACCGCGCAAAGAGTTGTCGCTCAATCCCTTTTCAATAAGAGCCAACAACTGCTGCTCGTTGAAATTGATATTAGCTCGATTTGTTGGACGAAATTTAAGCATTTTGCCTCTAGTTCTTTCGCTCTCTCTCTCTCCCTTTGCTCTGAGCTGAGCACCAAATGCTCCCTCTTCTTCTTCTTCTTCTTCTTTCCCTTCTTCTTCAATCAATCAATTGAATTTAATAGTAGTCTTAAGATTCCATATATAACATGATCTAATATTCCTAAACACTTTTCCTAAGCTCCCATTTCCCTTCCATACATTTTCATAGATTTCTCTCACTCAATCTCTGGATTGCTATCTCAATTGCTTTCTCGCTTCATTATTCTTGGCGCCCAAATTAGCCCAACAACACTCTCTGGGAGCCGCTCGAGCTGATGCTTGTTGGCGGATGTCGCAAGTGCAGTGCTTCCAAGCAGTCGCTGATTATCTTGGCGCTTCACAGTCTCGCTTCCGTTCCACTGTTGTGGGCCAGTGGCAGTCAAAGGGGCCAAAGAGCCGGCGTATGAAGATCACCAATGAGCACGATGCGCGCCTTCAACTGTAGCTCAAACTCTCAACGCGTCATCCATTTATCCTTAGAGCCATCCAGCTGGTTTCCATTATTATTCCACTACTGGTTCTTCCTGAAATGCAAATGGAGGCCTCAACTTTCTCCGTTTGTCCAACAATTTGCTGCCCACCTTCCTTTTTGCTGCTCCCCTTTGGACCTCCTTCACAGCTTGTGGCAGGCCGAGCTCATCTGGCGAGCTCCAATGCTCCTGATTGAGCAATACTTATCCACTCTATTCGCGTATTATCACTCGCCTCTCCATCAAGCCGGGCCATCCAATCCTTTGTTGCCTCAGTCAGTTCCTTGCTCTTCGCCTGGCCATTCTTCTGTGTTGTTGGGCCAAACAAATTGTTGTTGTTTGTCTCGCTAATAATGTTGCCACAATCTCGGATCTCTTCTTCTTCGTTTTGTCCAACCACTTGATGGGAAGCCCGATAAACGAGCGAAACACTGGCCGTAAAAACGTCCACTTCTGTCCCCTCCCTTAGGTCTGGCATCAACCATCTTTCCTTTCGCTTCTCCTACACACCAAACAGAGACTAACCAAAAGTTCCTCCCAAACTGGCCCAACAACTTTCCCTTTCTTTTTTCCCCCTTCGGCAAGCCAAACAAGAGGCATCACTGAAATGTACACTCCGACATGCACCTGAACCCCCTTTTTATGCTTTCTATGCTTTCTGGCCCCCTCGGAGCCACTCGAGTGCTACACTCAAGTTATTTTTATTGCGCCCCACACTGCAAATCCCAAACGACTGAACCCAGACTGAACAATCAATTCTGATTGTCCAGAGACTCAAGTCAGCATCTAATTTGCCTAGCGCATGAAAACAAGGCAACAAAAAGGGGAGGAGAAAATACTTTACAAGCCTCTCCAAATCCCAGCCAATCCAGCAAAGCAGTGTTTCTTTCCTTTCATCCTCTAACTCTTCTTCCTCTTAACTCGTTCTCTCTCTCTCTCTCTCATCTCAATCCAGCTTGTCTTCTTCTACAACAATTTCTAACATTCTAATTTCAGACACAACAAACCAGAACGACGAGCCAAATCCCACATCCTCATCAAATTGGCTCGATCAGTGGCAACAATGACAGACACCAAACTCACTGGTACTAAAATGCGCTTCTCCTCTTTGCTCCCTAGAATCAATGAATAAGAAAAGAGGCGGAAGTATTTCAGGCATAAACTTTCGCCCTCAAGTAACTAGACGTTTCCACAGCTAACTAGGCGCCTGCGTCGTCCAATTGGACCAATGGAAATGGTAAACTCGGCAAGCCAACCAGCTTACGTAACGCGCCAGAGCACGTTCCACGCAAGCGCAGGAACAAAAGAACAATTGTACCCAATTGTGCTTGGGGCCCGGCTTTAGCTTGAAAGCAATGTGCTCAATTTTGAACGCTCTCACCCAATTCAATTCTCAATTCCGTACATCCGGACAAATGTACTCTACTAAAGCTCACACAAACTCACACTGATTTATCCATTCTGATTTGAGAGTTTAATACATTCAACTGTTAGTTTATTATCATCATCATCATGATCCTCATTCTCTCTAGACTCAGAACAATTCGAATAAATGCTAACCGGGCCAGGGCCCACCTATTTCAACTATTATCACCATCACCGTCGTTTGAGTTGCTCTGGTATGGTAACAAACTCCAACGCATCGTTGCTGTATCCTGTAGCATAAAGTCTCTTAGGGCCCATAATGCGTCCTCAGTGGACTTGTGTCTACCTGTGCCGGCGCCCAACCATCTTTTAGCTGAATCGTCATCCAAATGATGAGTTACACTTCCATTTTGCTTCCCGTATACATGCTCATATGAAATTTCGCCAAATTCATCACCTAAAAATCTTCTATAAATTTCTGTATAGTTATAAGGCATCCTATTTGGTGGCTGAACAAAACGTGCAGGCGTTGTCTGGGTAGCTGATTCAGTTAGTATGCCAGTTGAAGTGTACTGACACTGGGATGAGGCTTGTTGACTTGTGGTTGAAGCCTGGCCCGTTGAAGAACTGCTGCCTGTCGGTTGATGAGATAGCTTCTGTTTCTTTGTCGATGTTGGAGCGGGGGAACTATTCATATTTGTGCTACCTGGAGTAGTTGGTGCCGCAGCCAATCTGGCCTGTTCCAACTTGGCTGCCTTTTCATTCTGTATCTGAGCCCTAAGCTCATATTTTTGCTTGAGATCCCTGGGCAAAGCTTTCCAATCGGCACCTATCAGACGACTAATAAAGCCAAACTCCTGATTGGGGTTCTTATCTACATACTCTTTTCTAGTCTCAGCAGCGAATATTATGTAACCGGTTAATACACGCTTCTTTGGTTGTAAATCATGATCACGCTTTGAACGCTTGTGTGGTTTTTCTTGCATTGACGAGCAACTATCCATTGAGATATCATTTTGAAACGGGATCTCACTAAGGCTACCCTCATTAATTATACTAGAAGGTAGAATATTTGAGTTTGAGTTGCTATCTTCGCTTGGGAATCCATTGCTTGATTGGCTAATCACATTACTATTGATGCTATGATTTCTGTCCGAGTTGTGGTTGCTATTGTTCACGACAGGGGTTCGATTATTATTGTTGCTATGGTTTTGGGTGGTCTGTTGGTGGTTCGATAGTTGCTTTGGTTGTTGTTGTTGCTGGTGGATTTGGTTATTTTGCTGATGTTGGTGTGTTTGTTTAGGTAATGGTTGATGGTTTTGTTGGTTGTTCGGGTGTTCATTTTGGTGATTATTTGTCTCCTTTTCTGGACTCTTGGGTAGTCTACTAATGTTGAAATTTGCACTTTTTGTTTGTGGCTTGGAAACTGCATTCGATCCGTTTATTCCAGTATTATTGTTTGGCTTTAACCGATTGTATTTATCTAATACAATTTTCTCTAATTTAATAGAATCATCAAAAATAATTGAACCATCTTCGTTGAATGTTCTACAATTGTTAAACATCAATTTTAAATCATTAATACATGATTCCTCGGAGGTATAGTGGTTTGTCTCAATACGTTTTCGTATCTCATACATAGATATTGGTCTCTGTATAATATTAAAATATTCTGGAAAATCTTTTCGCGATGGTAAGCACATAAATAATGATATAGCTATTCGTCCTGTTTTAGGTTCACGATATTCAACAAGAGAATTGTATAATGTTTTCAATATTTTCGTTAGTTCATTATCGTGATCATTAATTGGTATTGTTTGCGGAATAAGTGGAGGCCTCATGATGATAGCGGCTAGTTAGCTCGTGGATATTTTCCTTTAGGGACAACAAAGTCTCGCCGATGTGAGATAACGGAGGAGGGAGAAAGTGAAGAACTATGAGCGTGAGGTAATATTTTTTTGCAAAGATGTCTTACAAATACGAAATCGTTGGTATCCCTTCTCTTATTTTAACGGCATGGTTGTGCATTTCGCGCGTATTTTAAGGCTGCACACGCTCGTTCAACATTTGCCATGCATTTTCCTGCGGGGACAAAATGCGCATCAGACAACCGGGCGACTGCAACGACGCCGACCGCAGCAACCACGGTGTCTGTGCTTGCCTGAGTCAATGGAATCAAGCTAAACCCATTTCATACTTGTAAGCCCGTTTATTTCTACTCGGCAAGCCATAACTAATCCATTTATTCAAATGGATAAACTTGTGCAATTCTCCTGTGAACAATTATTCGATAGAAAGCAATATCATAATCTATTTACCGCTGTCTGCCAACCCTATAGGCGTCCTCATGGAGGGCCACCGACCTAGACTCGATCCAACCCGGAAACTTTCATCTAATATACTCGTGCAATCAGATCAATCCGTCTATTAAGAGCTCCTCACTTCTTCTTGATGATCGTGAGATATGTAAGGATCCTCTCGAGCGAGACAAGTGACTCGCCATGATACTGTAATGAAGCCTGACTTGTCCTAATGCTTTTTGCTCAAGTAGCACTTGTGGCGCCATCAACAGACGCTTTATTTTTATCCCATCGAATTTCGCTTACTTTGCCACACCATTGCCCAGGGCATCAGACTCGACCCACGATTTCTGGTCAGACATGATCTCAATTATTTTCAGGAGGACTCGTCATCTCGTGGGCCGCGCAAATATTGCTCTAGCGGTGTCAAAAAAGCAGCTGCCTAGCACAACTTCTGTTAGATTGCTAAACTCCAGCTCTGGTCGAACCAAAGAATGCAGCAAAACCCAGTTAGCGAACGCCCACCAGGAGGATCAAGACTAACTGTCAAGCGAAAGAAACTGACACTCATCTGTCCAGGATCCGCAATCTCTAGGTATTGACATTTGTATAGAAGGTGGGACGAATATTGAACTTGACGACCTCGAAATAGAGCTTCCAGATGAGAGGAAGCTTACATTCAATCTCACTTGGCTGAGAGACTCGTGTCATTGTAGTGTTTGCACACTCCTCTAGACGGAGACTATTCACACCAAGAGAGTTCAGGAGACAGATGTTCGCAATTCGAGATGTAAGACTGGCTAGCAAACAGATACGTGGTGAAGAGGGAACGAAACAGATTTGCTCGCCGAGCTTGGCTGAGGCGGGGGATAACACTCATGCACGCTCGGGATCGGCGCAAGACTCATTGAAGCACCTAGAGGTAGATTGGGCAGATGGTGACCGGAGTTTATACTCGCTTGATTGGCTCAAGACAATAGCATGCCTCTATAAAAAGCTAAGTGGCCAACTGAGGCCGACGACTGGTGACAATTTCAATTTTAAACTTCCACATGACGACTTTTATCTTCCAGGGAGAACACACACTGTTGACCAATTCCACTGGTCGGCAGAATCTATCCATACACCGCTGGAACCTGTTGACTCCAACGATCTCACAGACGGATTTGATTTCGAACCATCAAAAGATCCAAAGTTCATCAATGCAAACAGAATCTCGGAGCTCAGTCCACGTCGATTGCCCGCTATGTTCACGCTTACGTGACAACTTGTCGCTTTGGGTCTGGCCAAGATTATCAATGTTCCACAGGAGCAAGAACAGGTCCTCGAAGTGGCCCGATCATTAGCCTACGAGCGACCCACCGGCTACGGGAGTGTCTTTGATGTTGTGGTTAAGGCGAGCCGGGAAAAATCGATCAAGTTCACCACACCCCGTTTACGTAGCCGCCGGTTGGACAAAAGGACGATGTCAAGCTATTCTATCTTGCCTTGGACAAGTTTAGCCAGCTGTAGCTTTCGAAGGAGAAAAAAATGATCACTAAGATGGACCCGGGCGAGATGTTTATATTTCATAATAGAAGAGTATTGCATGGTAGAAGCTCCTATGATTTGTCACCGGGCGGTAGATTTCTGCAGGGCTGTTATATGGATTGGGACGAAATCGAGTGCTTGTATGAAAAAGTGTATTCCGCCACTGGAATGTCTCACTAATAAAACGAGAAGCTGAGTCGGCCTCCGACTTTGTAGTTGTTCGGCAGAACTTGGATAACACGGCTAGCTCTCATGGTTCTGAAAATAACCATGAGAACATTAGATTATCAAAATTATCAATTTGAAGCTCAAGACGACTGGATCGTAGCTCAATTCAAAGAGCACATTAGCGATACTGTTAGCATTGAGCCGTCACAGCAAAGATTGATATTTTGTGGTCGTGTCTTGCAGAACGAGAGGAAACTATCTGAGATTGATTGTCATGAAAAGGTTATCCATCTGGTTAGAAGACCTCCTCCAACAGGCGATGTGCATGATCGTGATGGATCAGCCAACAACTCTACGGCGCACAACGAAGGTGGATCTCCCTCACGAACAGGCGATAACTTCAGATTTGGTGAAGAGGGCAACATGATCCTGAGTGCAGTAACTGGGGTAGAGGGCGATATCAACGATCTCGATCGTCAAATCTTGACCTTACAACAGCGAAGATCCACCAGACTCACAATGGCTCCGATGAGATCAGCCAACAAGCTAGACTCTTGTCTAGTGAACCTTAAGTTGACGCGGGGATATCAACAGATTTTCCCAATCCAAATATCAATAATCTCGACTAGGATATAACGAGAATTTCGGGAAAATTCTTCTTCCATGGCTATGGTAAACGGGTGAGGCCCAATTACTCGGGCCCACCGGCCTTGGTGAACGTTAGCTTTCATATAATTGGAATCAGTTCAGTTGACGAGGTTCAAATGGATTTCATGACAGATTTTTACTTCCGACAAAAGTGGTTCGATCCAAGACTCGAGTTCGATCATGTTGACGAAATAGATTAGCCTAGATGCTCAAAGCCTCGAACCTAAACTATCCTCGATCGCCGACGCAGAGCAGCCACAAGAGAGGCATACGAAGATCACGTCAAGTCGGAAGTTGACGCTAGCTCGAACTGCGCACGGGTCTCGTTTTGCGGGACGCTTATCCTGGAGCTTGGCAACGGAAGAACAACGTCAAATGTCCAATAGTTATCCTTATCTTCATCCGAGACAACCAATATTTTGGAGTGTATGTCTTCTGAGATGTCGTCTTTTTTACTATGAATGTCACTTGTGGCTTTCTGCCTTATACAATCCTTATACAATCGATTGGTCCGTAGGACCTGACTCTGGGCCGTTTCCGTTGATGCTGTTAGCTAAGGTACCAGCTACTTTATCACCTAGCGTTACAGACATGATTATATCTAGAGTTGTGTTGGTCCTGTCTGATAATAAAGGGATGTTTGAAGGATTTTTGGCGGATAAATCACTTCTATGGATAGGATTTGAATTGTCTCTATCTTGCGCCTTGATCACCTCTGTTGAGCTGGAGTCGACTCTGGCAGGGTCGCAGATTTTTTGCCCTACCCTATCACTGCTACCCTATCACTTATGGTTGAGCTTTCGAGCCTGTCGTATGATTCACGAATGAGGACGCGTAATGAACTCCGCATTTCTCTAGCTAAAACAGTTACTTCTATCTCATATGAGTCCAACAGTCCGTTGCTTACGTGAGACAAACAAACTAGGACTTTGCGTTCAAATAAGTCGTCCAACTTCAATGAGTTCGTAGCCTTCCTCCGTTCGAGTATCTAGGTTAGTTAACCTAGCCCCGTTACCATCTAGATCAGTCTCATGTACAACAAAATCGGCATATCGGGTCTTGATCAAGCCGTGGAATTGGTTTTTCGTTTCCCCTATAAACAATCGCATGGTTTGATTCCTCTATGACGGGCTTTACATGTCTCTTGCTACACTCTCGAATGGCTTTGTCGGCTGCGGTGAAGAGATGGGAAATGTCAGAGAAGCTGTTGCTTCCGTCATCGATGGATGATTTGATCTCCGAGGAAACTGCGGCCCGTGATTCACTGTCCTGCTTTAGCCTCTTGACAGCCGAAGGGCCATCATCAGTTCGATCTTCAGCAGGGATGGAAAAGAATCTATCATTTGTCGATCCCATGTGGATGAATATTGGGGTTCATGGTGCTCTATTACGTCACGAAGATGGATCCCAAACAGAGACGCGTTTTGCGGGCCACGCGCCGCGCGCCGGCGCTCCCGAACGCGAGTTGACACGCCCCTTTCCACAGTGCTTCGACGAGAACTTTTCCTCGAAGTACACGCAATCGCCATCGCGCACGCACATGAACGCAGTTTAGCCAGCGTTGTCCTTGTGTTGACTGGTATCTTTGAGCCCGTGACATCGCTAGGTGAGCGCCAAGAGTTCCGGGGCTCAGATCGCACGAGTTTCCTCAGGCCACGACGCCAAAGACTGATCAAAACATAAATATAAAGATCAAACTGCTGAATTGGCCGGTCGAGTCACACACAAACACAGACGCACACACACTAAGCTAGACACAAGAACCGGCATCGATACAAACACACAGGCAGACAGACAGTCACATCCAAACCGAAGCAAACACGTGCCGGAAGATATCAAGCCAGATGGAAACAACTTGTGACGAGAATCATTGGGAATTTTGAGGTAAGTTTTGATCAACTTCATCCGCCAACACTTGTCCCACATTTTGCTCGTGGCGACAGACCGAAAGAGAAGCTGCCGAACTTGAGATGACTGTAGATATTTTATTACCTTAGTATCAGTTCTTGCACCGCCACCTCCCAGCACGGGTGCTTTTTTGTCTGTGGCGGTCGCGAGCCCCAATCTCGAGAGACCAGTCGATGAGACAGCCGGCTGGACAGGCAGAGTGGCAGAGTGGCGGAGAGATAGGCGTGCAGAGCCCACTTGACGACGAGAGGCACCTTCGAGTAGTATTCGCTCACGACAAGCGTGGCAGAAGAGCTCGAGAGGCTGCCGAAAGCGCCCCAAAGACAATAAGGAACACCAACAACAATAGGCAAAAGAGCAGGACTAAGAGGTGGTAGCTAGCTCTTGATTTTCCCCTCGCCGCTCAGCCCATCGTCTCCTGGAAGAAATGCTTCCCTCCAGTCGGACTGTCCTGACTGCAGTCTTCGACTGAGCGAAACTGCGGACTCTGAGACAGTCGGCAGTTGGAGGGGAAAGGCATTTTGCCCTTCCAGTCGGCAACTGATGTCTCTAGGTGCAACTAGCATAATCGATAGCAACGCAAAAACAGATCCCTGGGAAAGAGTGCGGATGTTACACTTGAGGCAGCGTGGCTAGTCTCTGCGACAGATCGGAATAGAGCGGAGCTGAGTTGACGAAGAGAGCAGGGGGGCGTGTTGTTTCTCCACCGCGTTCGAATCCCCGAGCGGGCAAATTTTTTTCTCCCAACTATGCGTGAATTTCTAGCTGTGTGTGCCTTAATTTTTTCGCCTAGTGCTCATTTGCGGTGGCTGCAAGTGAATGGGCCGTCAAGCGAGAGGACCATCGAGATGATTGAGCTTGGGGGTGAATTTGTGCCCCCATTGGCGCAGTGTTGACACAGGCACGCACACGCACAGTCGCCAGCCTCACCAGAGTAGACACACGCACCAAGCGGCCCGCAGGCAGTGGGGCCAAAAGAGCAGCCGCATCGGCCCCTTGTGACTTGCTGGGGGCGCGTCCGGCTAGCTCGGGCTCGAGTCCTCAACTGCAGTGAAGAGGGCGGGCGAGAGGCGGCCAGTTTGGAGTCTGAATGGGCCAGTTTGAGGCCCATTCAGATGTAATTTCTCCGCCGGCGCTCGAGGTGCGCATCGGACGTGCGGCGGCCAAGATGCGCCCACTGGGCCGCCCACTCGGACGCCAACCCAGACTGCTTGGTGCTCGTGTGTGGCCTATTGCAGCGCGCAGACAAGACACACACCCGCCACTCACAGTTCGGTGGCGGCACTGGAGTCCGTTGCCTGAACTCCGAGGGTGCAGGCGAGGCCGCCAATGCCGCCGGGCCAAGACGGGGCCCCTTGGCACCCATCAGCGAGCGGGGCGTTAGTGCACACCGACAAGCGGTCGGTTTTCGTGTCTCGCTCTTGGGCTCTGACACTGCACACATTCTGGGCCAGCACACACACGAATAGACACACACACACGCGGCGCCCCCCACGGCACAGGACAAGTCAGAATGGCCCCACTTGGGCTGCCTTATATGTTAGGCGGGCGCATGCAGACGGAGCTTGGGGCGCGCATGAATTTTGTTTGAGGCGCGCGCGCTCGGGCAAGAATCGTTCGTAGTGTTCAATGCAGTGTGCCGCAGCAGTCGCAGACAGCGCCCCTATAGGACGCCAAGCCACAGGGAGCACCACGGGCAACACACCGCCGAGGCGCCGTGTCTTCTTCTTGCTCTAAGTGAAAGTGTCGCAATATTAGTCAGCGGGCAGATACGAACACAGCGACACAGACAGATAGACAAACGGACTTTGAATTAACTCTTGCTGGATGTCTTTGAAGCGTTCGGCTTTCAATTGCGAGAACGGCCTCTCTGAGTCCTTGTATGGCGGGTGTGAGCATTTTCAGCAACTGAAGTAACTTCGAGATGGATAACATGGGCCGAACATCTGTAGTGGCCGAGACCTAGTCGATGGTTCGTACCCAAATCACGGGTTCTTTTCCAATCCGCGACGACTGGCAGTCGGCAGTTCCCATCTCTAAGTACAACAAGATATCTTTACAAACTAGCTCCATCAACGGGCCTCTATTCTCCAATAATTGTCTAATAATTGTCCCGTGCAGAACAATTGTTCCGACCAAAGATGGACTATTCAATTTAGTGTGATGTAAATCTTTTCTACTTAACACTAGTCTACAGTCAAGCTCAAGTGTCGCTTAGTGTGAAGAGGGGAAACATTCTCCTTTATCAAATTCTGAAAAATCATCATCAACCAGCTCAATTTAAGCTAACCTAAACCTTTTTCAGCCCTCGAAGATGATAAATAAATCCACAGTAATTGAGCTTCCATTTAGATTTCGAGAAGCTAGCCAAGGACTAACAACGAATGTTCAAGATCGTTTGGTGATCCGAGCCGAAGTCTCGACTTCAAGTGGAATTTCATCGCATCATCTGAATATAGAAGCTCTCTGGAAGAAAAGAGAAGTGCTGATACTATGATCGAATAATTATCCTCATCAAAATGAGCTAGCCGTTTAATTTGAGAACAACGTCAAAAAGTTATAAATATTATTATCATCATCTTTATCAAATACTAACTTCCATTAGCATCGATGTTATAGTTGATTTTATTATTGCCTGCGGCGAGAGTGATTGGTTTATCAGAAATTAGATTCTATTAATCCATCTGCTTGATCGTCAACAGAGGTGAGGTGATAGATATAGTTTTTTCCACCTTGAGAGTTGGAGCAGCTTGATTCGCAATACACAACGTTGGATTATCTTGAATTGTCTCTATTATTTGGCATCAATCTAGATTTGGATTTCATAGAAGGAGAGCTGGTTGTTTGTTCTGTTAGCAAGATTTTGTACTATGAATTCATCCTCAGACGAGCTGGACAATAATAATAGCAGTAAAGAAGCGAAAGACATTCCAAACCAATTCGGCGATGGTGCATCTTCAGCTAATTCAGCTCAACAATCGAATAACAGGCAAACTTGTGTTCGAGGTACAAGACCATATTTTAGCCCAACTGCACCAAATTTGCATGGCCTTTATGCTGGCAAAAGTGCCGATCAGATAGCTGAGGCCAATCAAGAATTAGGCAATACAAATTTGTTGAATTTAGCAAATATAGACAATAATTTCTTCAATCAACAGCAACAACAATTCAGGGCCGAACAACAGTCCAGGGAGATGAACGAAAGACAACAAAAGCAACAGCAACAACATCCCTCACAACTAGTAGGCTCCTCCTCTTCAAACACCTCAACCGAGTGCCTAACCTCAGATCGAGCCTCAACATCCACGACAACCTCCACAAGCTCATCTTTGGGCTGTTTCAGCTCAGTTCCCGTTGTCCAACCATTATCACTGCCCACACAACAGTCTAATATCCAACAATCATCGAGACAGCAAGTGCAACCCACGCAAACGGCCTCAACTTCGGGCAACATCCAACAACAGTCTATCTATCAGCATCAACAACGAAATGCTGACCCGAATTTGGCCAAGCAAGAGCCCGAAATGGGTCTGCAGCGGCAAATGGAAATGTCACAATCTGACACTAGTGACGATATAAAATCCTTGACATCGCAATTCAACCTAAGCATTGCAGGAACAACAAGTCAGCAGCAAAGCCAACAGCTCAATTATAAACCACAATACAGCTCTGGTCTATCTCATCCGCAGCATGCCTTAGTTGTACAACAGATTGCTGAACAGCAGCAAGCTAGCCTTCAAGATCAGCAAAAATTAACCTCTCTCGGCTCAGAACCTTGTCAGCCTCTCAATCCTAGTTCGCAGATGTTCATTCAAGGACATGGACATTACTTTACGAAGAAAACTTTCCATAAGCTCACCTATTGTCATCATTGTGCCGATATGCTCTGGGGTATCAAGGGCCAGGGTTACATTTGCGAGGTGTGCAATTTTGTAGTTCATGAACGTTGCATGAAGGTTGTCGTTTCACGTTGTTCAACGGCTGCCTCTAGTGCTATAAAGAATCCAATGCCTCATTGTTGGGTTGAAGCTCATCCTAAACGTAAGTACTGCAACGTTTGCCGCAAGCGTATTGAGGACAGTACCACGGCAATTAGGTGCTGTGTTTGCGAGTATTGTGTTCACATTGAATGCCAAGAGTTCAGTATTAGTGATTGCAAAGAATGTGCCAGTTATGTACCAAATCAATCGATCAATGATGTGTTCCAACAGCATCATTGGCGAGAGGGAAATCTGCCTCAAAATTCAAAATGCTACAATTGTAAGAAATCCTGCTTCAGTGCCGAATGTCTCACTGGTATGCGCTGCGAATGGTGTCAGATAACAGCTCATGCAAGTTGTTTAAAGAATACACCCAAGGAGTGTAACCTGGGCCCATTACAATCAATCTTACTGCCACCATCTTGTGTTAGTATTCCAAGAACTGACGTTCCAATGGAGACAATCATTTGTGTACAAACCACCTCAGCTGGAGCAAATTTATCATCCACTGGGCCCCTAGGCTCAGCGTCCGCTTCCGGCCAGGGTTACACTTTGCCTTCCCAAGTGAGTGCAAGTGCGATAGGATCAAAGCGTGATAATCTATCACCCAGGAGTACGAGTGAGGATTTTTGCCAATCACAATTGTATTATCAACAGCAAGAGGATTTATTCACTCGTGATAAGGATGAGGAATTATTGCGCGTTTATGATGGCAACAGTTCCATGAAGAAGCGTTCATTTAGATTAATATCAGTTCATAGATCATCTAAACGCGAGGCCATTATTGCAGCCTGTTTAAGAGCCTTCTATATCCATGATGATATAACTCATTACGTCATTTACGATATAACTGATGGGGAAAGAGAAATAGATGAACAGTATTCGCTTGGTAATATTCTAAGCAAACGAGATAAACAATTGAGGCCGCCATCTATTCTATTGCGCTACAGGCCTCCAGATTCATCAATGGGCTTCATCAAAGTCTATCCAGGACGACTGAATGTCTCCGATATGACCCATTGCCAAGTGGCGGTTACAAGCGATACAAGCGTTGATGAGATTATGGTTCAGGCATTGGAGAAGTTTAAATTGCGCACCAATGATAGAAATCGTTATAGATTAGTTGAGGTTTCATTAGATAAAGGCTCATCAGTTCATGAGAGAACTATGGACAATCAAGAGTGCCCATGGGAAATAATCAAGAATGTAGCTAGGGAATCGGTTAGGCAGAAGGAGAATACTAGATTTTATTTAAAACAACAGGACGAGGTTTATTGCTCTAGTGTTGCTATATTTGTTGGCAATATGCCCCCAAATTTATCACAAAAACAATACGAATCAATGATCATGGAACATCTTGGGAAACCGTATCGATTTAAGCAGATTAATCCAATCTATTACGAGTACGGATCCTTCATCATAACCTATGATAATGCTGATATTGCCGTTAAAGCATTCTACATGCTACGCGAGGCCACTATCAAATATGGCGACGAGACGAGAAATTTGGTCGTCCTATTATTGCCAGACATAGTTCCAGAGATGATCCCCAAAGGTGTTAGACCGTTGCTTGTGTTTGTCAATGCTAAAAGCGGTGGCTGCCAAGGGCTAGAACTGATCACATCTCTAAGGCGCCTATTGAATCCATACCAAGTTTACGATTTGGAAAATGGAGGTCCCCTACCTGGGCTGTACGTGTTTCGCAAGATTAGCGACTACAAGATACTAGTTTCAGGCGGCGATGGATCCGTCGGTTGGGTACTCCAATGTCTGGACAATGTTGGCCAAGACTCCGAGTGTCAGTCGCCACCATGTGCCATCATTCCACTAGGAACTGGAAACGATTTGGCACGCGTCCTCCGTTGGGGCTCCGGTTACACAGGCACTGAGGAGCCTATGGAATTTCTGAAAGAAATCATCGACGCCGAAGAGGTCATACTGGACAGATGGACAGTGGTTTTTCACTCAGACGAAAGCACCAACAAACAAGAGTTTCCCAGTGCTTTGAGCATGACTCCAGGAGCTGGCAGTGGAGCCGAAGACAATGCAGCCATATTTGTCATGAACAATTATCTTGGCATTGGTCTGGATGCCGATCTATGTCTGGGCTTCCACAATGCCCGCGAAGAGAATCCTGACAAATTCAATTCTAGATTGCACAATAAGGGAGTCTATGTTAAACAGGCAATCAGGAAGATCGTCAATCGGAGCTCGTGGAACAATCTGAACAAGGCTATCAAGCTCGAGGTTGACGGAAAGCCCATTCCATTGCCCCACATTGAGGGCATGATTATATTGAACATATTGAGCTGGGGCTCAGGAGCTAATCCTTGGGGCCCGGAGGCTGAAGAACGCTTTGCCAAGCCCACACATCATGATGGAATGCTCGAAGTGGTAGGAGTTACCGGAATTGTTCACATGGGCCAGATCCAAAGCGGCCTCAGTCGAGCCATTCGGATCGCTCAAGGTGGCAGGGTAAGTGTTGATGCACCGATAACTTCAAAAGAGGAGCTTTACAAGAGTTTCTAAATAAGGTATATCTAACATCTACAAAATAATAATTCCAATTGATTCCTTTGACTCGAAATTATCCAGATTAAGATAAGGCTCAACACAGAGATGCCAATCCAAGTGGACGGCGAGCCTTGGATTCAATCGGCCTGCGAACTAAATATACTGAGATCTGCTCTCAAGGCAACAATGCTGAGAAGGACCAAGATGAAACGCAGGAACACAGAACCATCAATTAATCAGGATTTAGAGAGGGCCAACCTGACGGGTGGAACTGCCACGGGCGGCAGTGTTAACTCGGCTGGCAGCAAGAGCAGCGATTTGGGAGCAGATTATTAGTTGTTGATATGGATTTCGTTGTAGCATCAGAAAAACTGGTGCACAAAACGAAGTGAACTATTGTGATTTTAGCTATGTGGAAATAAAAGTTTATGATCATTTGATCTCTGGTAGAAGTTCTACGGATATTCCAGGTGTTCCTTACAAATAATATCGACAACTCATACAGTTACTCAGTAGTCATTAGTCTGTTCAAAACCGAATTAGGGAGGCAAAGTTGCAGCATCAACAATAGAGAGCCCTGGGTGAGTGACAGTGACGTTGAGTCTTGGTCCCCCACGAGATTCGGGTACCTTCACAGCGGTCGACACCCTGGAAAGATCCTATTCGCGACCCAATGAATATCGTTGCAGAGTTGCAAAGTATAACATACAAGGGATTAATCGAGGTGCTGAGACGCATTGTGCGGGAACATAATTTAAGACAGGTTAAACTCGTCTCATTTAAACCTAATCAAGCCGTGGAATTGATTTTTCGTTTCCCCTATGAACAACTCAATTCCAAGGATTCTTCTATGACAGGCTTCACATGTCTCTTGTTAGACTCTTGAATGGCTTTGTCGGCTTCGGTTAGGAGATGGGGAACACGAGAGGAGCTGTTGCTTCCGTTCTCAGAGGTCAAATTATCGATGGTGGAGGAAACTGTGACCCGTGAGTTACCTTCATGCTTGAGCCTCTTAACAGCCGAAGGGCCATCATCAATTCGATCTTTAGCAGGGATGGAGAAGAATCTATCGATCGATCATCTGTCAATCCCACGTGGATGAATATTGGGGTGCATGGTGCTATATTACGTCAGGAAAATGGATCCCAAACAGAGACGCGTTTTGCGGGCCACGCGCCGCGCGCCGGCGCTCCCGAACCCTAGTTGACACGCCCCTTTTCACTGTGCTTCGAGGAAAACTTCTCCTCGAAGCATACGCAATGGCCACTGGGGCCCGCTCGCACACGCACTTCAACGCAGTTGCACAACTCGCGTCCTCGTGTTGTTGTTGCGCTACTTGAGTGGTGTCTTTATGCGCGTGCTGATCGGCGACATCGCTAGGTGAGCGCCAAGAGTTCCTGGACTCAGATCGCACGAGTTTCCTCAGAGGCCGACGCCAAAGACTGATTAAAACATAAATATAAAGATCAAACTGCTGAATTGGCCGGTCGAGTCACACACAAACACAGATGCACATATATTGAGCCAGACACAAGAGCCAGCACATCGATACGAGCACACAGGCAACCAGACAGTTACATTCAAACCGAAGCAAACACGTACCGGAAGATATCAGGCGAGATGAAAACAACCTGTGACGAGAATCTCTGAGGATTTTAAGGTAAGTTTTGGTCAATTTCATTATCCAACACTTGTCCTTTGAGAGCTCGGTGGGTCGCCAAACGGGTGCCGAAGGCGGCAGGAAACACCGACAATGACGAGCAAAAGTGCCCCAGTAAGAGGTGGTAGCTAGCTCTTGATATTTCGCTCGCCGCCCACTCTGTGAGGGAGAAGGTGCCGCGAGAATAATACTAAATGACCGCACCGAGTCTTACTGTTGGCACTTGGGACTCATAAGTTCGGTCCACATACTGGTTGGACTGTGCTCATTTAGAATGAATTTAGAACATTCGTCGCCTTGACGATCCCATTGGGTATTTCCGGAGCCTTCCCCTTGTAACAAAATTGCCGAAACCGAATTCGTTTGCACAGTCAAGCTGTAACTAATATGTCCGACTTATGACATGTGTGACAATAGGTCCAATGTCGGATGGTAATCCTTGATCGGCAACAATGTCTGGACGTGGAGGGCGATCCTCTGCTCGCCACTTCTCTCCTCCCTCTCCTCTTCTTGTCGTGACTATCTCCTTACGTGCGCACTTCTATTAGCAAGACCAGGGGTCCAGCCCTCGCACGGTCCCGTTCGACTCTCGGCTTGTTGTTGAGCTTGTGGCTTGCATCTTAGCGCTACCCGTTAGTCTCGGAAAAATTTTACCCGCTGCAATATCAAATGGACTTCGCCCGCGAATATCGTCTAATCAATAAATGATTTTCCCATTGCTTACCCTCACTCACCTCTGAAACAGCGGCCAAATGGGACAGAGACAATACTTCTTATGAATTTACTATAATCAAACCGACTTCCATCTGGCCATTCACTAAGAGCCCCCCTCCCCCTGGAACATTGAACTAGACTCTGACAGTCTGTTTGAACATTGTGTTCGAACATTTATTAGCGCAATCAATCTCTGGGTGCTGGCTAATTGATGTTCACCACTGGAAATTCAACGACCATTGATGAAACGCCAAACAGACATAATTGTATCCAAACACTCCCTTAGGTCAGATAGTTGTAGGAAGGCGTTTTGTACTCTTCTCATTCAGCCAAACGAACAGTTTCAATTCAAAAGATTGAGCTGGCGCCAAAGAAACGAACTTGCTCAAGAGACTTCCCAAAAATATAGCACCTAAGCATATCGAGCAGCTATCGGATTAGTTTAGACTTATTGAATAAGATCATCGACAAGGAAGGCTATCTAAATACATTAGGCCAAGCACGATCAGGCGTTATACCAATGGATTGTTTCGTGTGAAACAATTTTCAGCCACAAAATTAGCCACACATATCAGCCCAAACTTGGCCGGTTACTGCCAGTTTATGTCCGCTCGCGGGTGGATAAGATCGGACAAGAGTCTCATTGGGACGAATAATTGTAGAAGCCGTCTGAATGATTAGGAAAATGTGCGAACATTCCAGCGGGTGGAGACCCGAAGATGGGGTGCCAGATTTGGCAATGATGAGCGACATCACTGCCGAGGGTATCAATGTAAATCTGCGCACCAGATACCAGCGCGATCAGATTTACACCTTCTCTGGATCCATTTTGATCGCTGTGAACCCGTACAAGCAACTGGACATCTATGACGAAAAATGGATTGCCAAATATAGGCAGAAAAAGTTTGACCAGACAAGTCCGCATATTTTTGCACTCACAGAGGCGATGTACATGAACTTGGTGATGCAGGGTGTTCCGGAGTCATCGTCTGGCTCTTCTGACTCTGATGAACTGGATACAGAAGCGGCCAGTGGGCGGAACAAAGGGGCTGCCAAGTCAAACAAGCAACATCCAAGAGCACCTCCAGGCCACAGCCAGTCGGTTGGGACCAAGAACCAGGCATGCGTGATATCGGGCGAAAGTGGGGCGGGAAAAACAGAGACTACCAAGTTCATACTGTCCTATTTGTGTGCCGTGACGCCAAACAAATCCGTCTGGATGGAGCACCAAATTCTGGAGGCTAACACAATCTTAGAAGCCTTTGGCAATGCCAAAACAGTTCGCAACGACAACTCCAGCCGCTTTGGCAAGTTCATACAGATTTGTTTCGATTCGCGCCATCAGATCAATGGCTGCATCATCCAAGATTATCTATTGGAACAATCGAGAATCACCTGCCAGTCGATAGGCGAAAGGAACTACCATGTCTTCTATCAGTTGCTTGCAGCCGGCCAAACTAACCAAGAGATGCGCCAAAGGTTCCATCTAATGCCGGCAAATTTCTATGAATACCTAAACAAGACCCAATGTTATACAATTGAGGGCGTAAACGATTGCTCAATGTTTGACTCGCTCAGAACGGCAATGTCTGTGCTTGGTATGAGCCAGGAGTGTTGCGAGGGCCTCTTTGGTGTTCTTAGTGCCATACTTTGGTTGGGCAATTTGCAATTTGAGCAGTGTGATAATGACTCGGGCGAAGGGTGCCAATTAACGAGGAACGACGAAAATATTGTCCAGATTGTCTCCGAGATGTTGGCAATTGATAGCTCAAAGTTGGAGCCAATTATGTTGAAGAGGCAAATCAATGTTCGCGGAACTATCACTGAAATTCCATTCAAATTGAACGAAGCGAGAGATAATATCAATGCAATGGCAAAAGCCCTTTACTCGCGCCTATTCACTTGGGTTGTCAACTTTATCAATGCCTCCACGAATCCTGGTTACTCAAATTCATCTTTTCTGGGCGTTTTGGATATCTTTGGATTTGAAAACTTTGAAACGAACAGTTTTGAACAATTGTGCATCAATTATGCAAACGAAAAGTTGCACAAATTTTTCAACCATCACATGTTTGCCATGGAACAGGAATTATACAAACGAGAGGGGATAGAATTTTGTGATATTAATTTTACTGATAATAGTCCATGTTTAGAACTTCTAGAAAGGCCACCTAATTGTATCCTCCGTCTATTGAGCGAGGAGTGCCGAATGCCAAATGGAAATGATGTTTCTCTAATTGAGAAACTGCACACCGAATTCACCTTAGCCAATCCAAATCCATTCTACACCAAGGGCCACGACAGGCGCACCTGGTCCAAGGAGTTCTCCGTCAGACACTTTGCCGGATCGGTCACCTATGATGTGAGCGGATTCCTTAAGAAGAACAAAAACTCTCAGCAAAGTCAACTATTGGCAGTTATAGAATATTCGAGCAATCAAATCTTACAGGATATAGTCCATTGTGGGAGCATCAAAACTTCGTCGAGTGGCTCCTTTAGCATAGCAAACTGCTCATTTGATGGTCCCACTAGTGACGCAATTTTGAAGAGTAGAAGTTTGCGCCAATCATCAATCGATTCGGCTTCCTCGAAACAGACAACAATTAGCTCGGCGATTAGCTCAGCAAGCGAGGACAGAGTGGCCAGTATGCGCAGTCGTTTGCTCAGCCAGCAGTCCTTTTGTGACATCCAAAAGCGGCCATCCCCAAATGAGATTCAAATGCGTCGAGAGTCATCTTTGAACATTGATACAATGAGACCGAGCTCAAACTACACCAATAGTTCGGGAAAATCGAGACCAACTGTGGCGGACAATTTCAGATGGCAACTGGCCTCCTTAGTTGACCTCCTGAGCAAGGTCAATCCATGGTACGTGCGCTGTTTGAAGCCCAATCTGGAAAAATCCGCCATTGGCTACGACGACCAGCAGGTCCTGACTCAGCTCCGTTATCTCGGCATGTCGGACCTGATTCGTATCCGCAGGGAAGGTTATCCCATCCACTTGACGAAGCACCAGTTTGTCTGCCGATACAGATGTCTCATGCTGAAACACATCCGTCTCAATCCGGGCAGCCAACCTATCAGTTTAGAAGAAGAGAATCTGGCCAATTTTTGTCTACTTATATTGAGACACTTCCAACTTAATGGGGCCGATTGGAGGATTGGCAAGTCTATGGTTTTGCTCAGATCGAGCGTCTATCAGCCACTCGAGGAGCGCCGTTTAGCTCTATTCCACAATATGGCCGTCCTCATACAGAGCAGCTGGCGACGGTACGTTAAGAGGCGGCAGTTTGTAAAGATGAAAGCTGCAGCAATAAGAATCCAAGACACGTTCAGGGCCTTCAGAGGGAGGTTATTGTTTCTGAGAAAGAAACGCGCTGCGCTCACCATCCAGGCTTATTGTCGAGGCATGTTTGCCCGCGAGATTGCCAACGCTCTGAGGCAAATCAAGAGGGCTGAAGAGGACAGAATGAGAGCCAGTCTCGAGGAACAGGAGGCCAGTTTGAACTTGGACCGTTTTGAGCAAGCCAATCAACTTGACGGAATGCACGAGAATGGGCTCTTGTCATGTGGGGAGAATGAGGTAAGCTCAAACGATGAGACTCCTCAAAACTCGAGTCACCCAACCCAAGTTGTTCTAAGCGAACCCCAAGATTTAGGGGCAAATGGTGAGCAAAATTTGGGGCAGAACAGGGAACAAACAGATGGGCGATTGCTGGCTGATGGCTCCCCGTGCTCAAACATCTCACCAGGGATTTCCTCCTCGGCCTCATTTACGGCTCATGACGCTTGCGAGTCCAGCCAGAGACAGGGTGCTGCTACTGCTGCGGGCGACAGGAGAGAGATGGATGAGTTGGTCAAGGTACTCGAGCAGCACGGACTGTCACTAGATGCATTTGGACAGTCCGAGCATGATCGATACAGTCTAACGACGGATGGAACCAACTGCGACGGGGACACCACCAGCTGTTCGGGCCAGAGTCAGGTGTCCTCGACGCTGAACGATGGCGAGGCGACGAGTCTACCTCAGCAGTTGAGCCAACAGATGACCTCTGGTTCAGAGGACACGGTGAATCAAAAGCTGCAGGACGAGGGCAAGTTTCACTCAAACTCTGTGGAGTCGATTGCATCAATCGAGAGCTCGACTTCTATGAATTCCGCACAACTGAGCACACCACAAAAAGCTACCACCAACAACCAACAAGAGTCCAACAGTGGACAGAGTGGTATTGATCAGAGGCAAAATTGCACGGAAAGCGTCCAAAATCTCCCCCGAACCTCCACCTTCACCGGCAATCAGCTTGTAGTAACCGGCTCCAAATTGGTCACAAATGGCCGCCCACTCACCAGAATCGAAGAGGAGCCTAATTCGATGGCGAGCTCGCCGTCCAAAACCCCATGCAAGCTCGCCTCGACGAGACCTCAGAGTTTATTCCCCATTAGGGATATGGAGACGGAAAATTCCGACCCTGCCAAACAGGACTATCTGATTGAGGTGAAGCGAAGAAGAATCGAGAGGAGAATACTGCAGGTCCAACAGGACCAAGGGCAGATTCAAATCAATCCAACCACCGCTGGGGTGCCCACTTCTAAGAGTCTGATGAACTCGAGCCAGCCGAATGTGGCCGAGAACAGTTATCCAAATCAAACTGGAAACACTGATCCAAAGACAGAATCGGATTCCATTTACGACTGTCAGAAGACCAATATTCTCGACTTTGCCGAACGCAATTTCAACAACCATCCGAGAGACTCAATCACCGGTGGCACAATGATGAGAACACTGACCAGACGCCGTCGTAGTGTTGACACAAGTTCAGGCGAGTACTTGACCAAAACTGAGATGCTCACCTACAATGGCACATTCTCCATTCCAACCTCACATATGAAGATGCACGACCCGAACAGTGCACAAACTAGTTGCTCAATATTTAAAAACCTATGCAAATACATGACTGGTGATAGTGGCAGAAGTGATAATGAGATCAGGATAATCCAATCGATCGTACGGCATGGAATTGAGAAGCCCGAATTGAGAGACGAAATATTTATTCAGATTATAAGACAGTTGACAAACAATCCAAACAATGAGTACTGTTTGAGATTGTGGGCCCTGTTGGGCTTAGTGAGTGCTGCTTTTTCACCTAGCAAGAGTTTTTCAAAACTATTGTTCGACTATTTGAGAAGCAAGCCCAGAAAAGATCCCTCGATCACTTGTCATGCCCAATTTTGTCTGGACAACTTGCAGGCCCCTCGGCTTGGTGCTAGAAAGCTGCCGCCCTCGCCGCTGGAAATCCAAGCGTGCAAAAGTTTGAGCAATCTCACATGCAAGATACACCTTTTGGATGGCCGCTGTGAAAGCATCAGCATTCACCCGTGTGACACAGTGACCGACACATTGAGCAAGCTGGCCCAACAGATCAATCTTCAATCTATCGAGGGCTGGGCCCTGTACGAATCGTTCAAGGCTGGCGCCACCAAGTATCCTCATCCAACCTATGAGCAGAGGGGCGACTTTGAGCGCACAATCAAGTCGCTCTCTTACATGGCTGACCTCATAGCAAACTGGCAAGATGGCATCCCGAAAAGCTCGGGCCTAGCCCTCAAGATTGCTCAGCGTAGGTTGGAGGAGAATTGCTTTAGGCTAACTCTCAAGAAGCGTATATTTCGTGGGCCAAAAATAAGGAACGACCCAGTGGAAATAAGTCTCCTATATGCTCAGGCAGTTTACAACGTTGTGAGAAAGGATAATTTCTTTGTCGACGAGAGTCTGGCCCTCAGTTTGGCTGGTCTTCAGGCCCAGGTGGTTCTTGGCAATGCTAGTGAGGTGTTGCGACTCTCTGAGGGCCAAGCAACGAAGAAAGGAAAAATCAGCAAATCGGATAAGTCAGTCTATAAGAGCCCGGTGCAGGTCTACGAAGTTGAAAACTACATCTGTCTTCGACTGAGGAATCAGATCTCTAGATCTAAGAAAGAGTGGTGCAATCTGATTTGCCAGTCTCACAAGCAATTCCATAATGTCAATGAGGTGTTTTGCAAAATGCGCTACTTGTCTATGGTTATCTATCACTGTCCATTGTATGGGACAGCCACCTTCAATGTCTCTTACAAGGGTTTCCAGGGCTTGGACCAGAATCTGATGCTTGGTGTGAACGCCGAGGGATTAGTACTAATCAGGTCATCTGATAAAGCGCTCATCAGTGCCTATCGTTATAGTGACTTCTGTCCGGAAAGAGGTGTCACAGTGTATCTGGATGAGAAATTGATCCAATTCAACGTCAAGGATCAGTCGCACGGCGAAATCAAGTGTTTAACATTCGGATCCAGTGAGAGTGAAGAGATTGCATCTCTTGTCATCAGCTACTCACCAAAGCTGCAGGTGCACATTAGAGGCTCTTCTGATTTGATCTCCTGCATGATTGATACCAACAATGACGCGAATGCAATGAAGGCGAAAAAGACCAAACTCAAAATGACGCTAGAGGATAGGATGCGCACTCATCAAGAGGTACAAAGTGCCAGAAGATCCATAGTCAGATCGGGTAAATTGAGGAAGCCTAATATTGAAGAGCAAAACTCTGGACTTTTGAAGCACACATTGAGAAAGTTGTCTTCTAGCAAGATGAAGAGCGACAAATTGACCAGGTTCGACAACATATATGGCGCATTAGGTAAGACAGGAACTCCGCGAACTGGATCCGAGATGCCACAGACCTCGTCCGATTACAACATCTACGGCTCCAACATCAATGGATCCCACTACAATGGTCACGAAACAGAGACCGAGTTTCCTCAAACGGAGGTGTCAGGAGCAACCGCTGTGAATGGTGGCGACGAAATCACCAAGGCCTTCCCTCACAGATATTGGGCCTACACCAAGTATCCACTAGGTAACAGTCTATTGACAATTTACGACCAAGATTTAGAGGACGCAGCCCTGGCTAACTTCAACGCTATACTCACTTATTCGGGATTACTGAGCAATGGGAATAATCCAGAGTATGGTAGTGCCAGCTCAACGCTCGATAGCTCCTCAATCGACTCAGGTATTGTCAGCCAGCAAAGTTTGGCCAACAACAACAATGGTAAGCACTCAAACGGAAGTCCTTCGTCTTTATCCTCGAGCGATATCTATGATACTTGTCCGAAGAAACTAGACGAACGAGAATTGGTGAAACTTTCTCAAGGTATTTTGGATAAGTGCCTGAAGAAGGACGCAGACATCTTGAAGAATGAGCTTTTCCTACAACTGATCAAGCAGACGACAGATCATCCTGATCCAAATAGTGAGATCAACAAGAGACACTGGCAACTGTTGGCCCTTGCATGCAGTGTTGCCTACCCGAGCGACTCTCGAATATTGACATATCTATATGCTCATTTGCGCCGCTGTTCTATGGACCAAGTTAGTGACGAGGGCCGATATGCTCAGTTTACGTTGAGAAATTTGCAGGGCACACTGGACACGAAGGGCCGAAAGTACGCACCGTCTGAGATGGAGATTCTGAGCACGATCAACTGTCGTCGCATCTATGCTCGAGTTTACTTCCTAGATGGACAATTCCAGGCGGTGGAGTTCGATCCTTGTGCTACCATAGCCGAAGTTGTCGATCAAATCAAGCAAAAGATCGGACTTAAGCCGGAAACTGTAGGCTACGCCCTCTTTCAACCTCTTGACGAAGAGTGTGAGCAAGTTTTGAGGCCAGAAGAGAAGGTGGGTGATGCAATCTCGGCCTGGGAAAATTGGCAGAAGGAAAAGCAACTGAGAGTAACCCGTCAGCAAGACAATGGTAATAGCAATAGTTTGAGGCAAATGAACATAAGCACCGGGGGAGCAAACTCGGTGGCGAAGGCCAGCATTGCATCGCTCGGAGCAAATCCGAAAACGAAGACTCACAAGTTTGTGTTTAAGAAGTACCTGTTCCTGGACAACTTGCTCGATCTGAACGACCCGGTTGAACGAGAGCTTGTCTATCATCAGACAGTGACCAGTATCAAGGACGACAAATTCCCTGTTCTCGAACAAGAGGCGACCATCCTGTGCGCCCTTAAGGCACAAATCGAGATAGGCGACTATACAAAATTGACCAACTTGTCCAGAGAGCATATTCGGATGGTTTACAAGCAGGTAGTGATGTCACTTATGCCCCCACATGCTTTTGACAACATTCAGCTTCCATTGATTGCCCAACAGCACCAGGCCTTCAAAGATCTCAATCGCGTAGATGCCAAGAAGTACTTCTTCAATCTCATTCAGTCTTTTGGTCGTGCCAACATGCAAAACAGTCCGGCATGCATCTTGCTTCATCGAGCTCACGTTTATGATGCCAAACAAACATTTGCCACTGCATGGCCCTCAAGCATTTGGATTATCATCAACCACTCGGGACTGCATATTCTCATTGCCAAAACAAGGGTAAGTAGTCTGTCTCAGCACCACGACTTCTCGTCTCCAGACTAACGAGACAACTAACCGAGATGTATCCAATTCAAACAGAGAATTTTGGCCTCGTGCGAGTATCGCCAAATTGTTGACTATAGCTCAAATAATGATAATCTCATGGTTATAGTTTTGACGAGCGCTCAAAGCAGATTAAAGTACACTTTCTATTGTAAACAGGTGAGTATCGAACGAGCTTATAGCGAGAGTTTGAGTGGACGAGTTCTCGTAGAGGAAATGGAATACATGATCATCTCCTACAATATGAGGTTTAGTACAATAACTTGAGAACCGCTTGCAAGTTGCGCGATCGGCCCATTTAATCGTGCTCTTTGCAGCCGAGTCTTTCAATGATCAGCTCCGCAGGTCAAACTTGTGATGTGTTTCCTCTAGACTGCTCGCGCTATGCGCCGATTTGAAACTCAGAACTAACTCAACAGCGTAATCTACCAACAGGCCCAACAAATAACACAACAGATGAAAGATTATATTCTTCTCGGGTCAACCAAGACCAATAAGCGCAGGAAATCAGTCGGATTCAATCTGAAGTAGCGAAGTTGCATTAACTCATGGAGAGATAGCATTTCGAACGTCAAGCATATCCGACCACTTGAATGGTGGTCCACTGAGTGCGACCACCGATCGTGCAATACGACCAGATCCCTTAGAATCATTTAATCACTTTTTTGGCCGGTCAATAAAAAGTACCCTCTGAGAGCTCAACCTTGACCTTCATCTAGGCAAGTGAGCTGTCAATCTCACAGATCTCTCAAATCTCGCTTCAATGTTATATGTTATATGTGTTCTTATGCGAACTTCAATCTGCTAACTCACTGAGAATAGAAAGCTAATTGGGCGGTAATATACATAAGAAAGACATCATGATTGGTCATTATCCTCGTCGGAAGTGTGATGAGGAACCATGTTCTCGTGAACGTCTGGATCTCGACCTAGCTCCAGGATCTCCTTAACCTTTTCTGAGTCGCAATTACGAGTCAGCATCTCGCCTCGGATGCATTGGTTTCCGTAGTTGCCGCTGGCATATCCAATGTTCCGATTTGTAACGCACGACGACTAAGATTTCAGCCCATCCAAGTTTCCATCCAACGAATCCGATGTCTCCGATTCAATGTCGTTATAACCATCGTATTCGTCCTCACCATCGTCTGCCATGTATTCGTTATACTTATTGAAGAGTTTCTCCACATTTTCGACACATTTTCCAACTATTCCACTATTGTGCACTGGATGTCGGATTAACGGTGTCGAATCTATTGGCTCTTAGCCGGCCCAATCGGACAGGTTTCTCCCTATGGGAAAACTTTCCCACCTTTAGATAAGGTCTTTTGTTTATATACTACCACCAATTAGCCTCTTTGGATTGACTTTCCAAGCCGTGACCCACTAGGCTGGTATGGTGCGCCTATCTTTGGTTACATCATTAGTTAATATTGATGGTTTTGAGCTATTGTCTTTGTTCTCTTTGTAGCGGACAAACCTGAGGTAATCTGGACGACCTCGAGGCGATACGCTGCGGTTTCTGCTCGACTTGTTGCGTCTGGTCACGAGAATGAACTTTTTTCCTCGTTATCATCACCATCTGAAAGATACTTGGACAAATCATCTTTCCTATCAAAGGGATTTGAATCCTGTCCAGGTTTTGTTCTGTCCGGTTTTTTCGAGTCGCGGGACTCGAATTTCTAGCCAACTCGACTCAAAATCGATCGAGTCCCGCAAACCGAACAAACAGAACAAAACCGAATAGCGGGACCTGTTCGGTTTTGTTCCAAACGCATCCGAACAGAATCCCATTGTTCGAGGATGAAAGCGAACAATATGGGGAAAGCACGAACAAAATTAAAAAAAAAAAATTCCCCCTTTGTTCAGTTTCGTTCGGAATACAGCCCAACTACGAGCCAAAAATAAAGTCCGCTTTTTGCGCCCGCGCAGAGCGCTGAAAAGGGTACACCCCGTCATCACGATCATTCGCGGATGGCCTCTCCTATCAGCCTCTGTGTTGTGTACCACTTTTCCAACTTTCATGACCGCGCGCGCGCCAAGTAGATACTTTATATTTGACTCATAGTGAACGCAGGCGCAGCTCGCGTTGCGTGTGTGCTTCGAGGAGAAGTTTTCCTCGAAGCACACGGAATCGCCACTGGGGCCTGCTCACCTACGCACACCAGCGCCAGCCTCGTCCTCGTGTTGTTGTCGTGGTTGCGCTACTTGACTGGTGTCTTTTTGCTCGTGCTGATTCGCGACGTCTCTAGGCGCCACGGGTTCCAGGGCTCAGACCGCACGAGTTTCCTCACAAGGCGACGCCAAAGACTGATTAAAACATAAACATCAAGCTGCTTAATAGGACACCGAATCACAGACACACATACATTAAGCAAGACACAAGAACCGGCACGTTGGTATAAACACACAGGCAAACAGACAGTCACGCCCAAACCGAAGCAAACACGTACCGGAAGATATCAAGCCAGATGGAAACAACTTGTGACGAGAATCTTTGGGAAATTTGAGGTAAGTTTTGGTCAACTTCATCCGCCAACACTTGTCCCACATTTTGCTCGTGGCGACAGACCGAAAGAGAAGCTGTCGAACTCGAGATGACTGTCGATATTTTATTACCTTAGTATCGGTTCTTGCACCGTCACCTCCTAGCACGGGCGCTTTGTTGTCTGTGGCGTCCGCGTGGGAGCCTAATCTCGAAAGAACAGCCGATGAGAGGGATGCTGGAGAGGCAGAATGATGGAGAGATAGGCGTGCAGAGGCCCCTTGACGATGAGGACTTTGAGCGGTATCGGCTCACGACAAGGGTAGAGGAAGAGCTTGAGGGCCAGGAAAAAGTGCCCCAAAGACAATAAGAAACACCAACAACAACAAGAAAAAGTGCCGCGGTAAGAAGTGGTAGCTAGCTCTTGATTTTTCGCTTGCCGCTCAGCCCAACCGGGAGGCAAATGCTCGCGCCCGCCGATCAGAAATCGCCTCCTGCTATCCCGGTGGATATTTACTTCTGCAAATCCTGCTCGTGCCGCTTTTTGTCTCCCTCTTTCCGCACACTCTCGATGTCTAAGAGTCTTTCCAAGAGAGCCTCACGAGCTCACCAAGTCGCCAAGGCGCCGCCCATTCTGTGAGGGACAAAGTGCCGCGAGACAAAACTAAATGACCACACCGAGTCTGACTGCTGGCAGTTGGCACTCATAACTCCATTCGGTTTCCACATAATTTGACTCCCTGGGGTATAATCATTTTCGTGCAGTTGAGCTCCGCACCTAATCCAGGTAGCCAAGGTAGGCCCATTACCTAGCTTCGTCCGGTGCACTCCCACATTGCAGTGGGCATTTTTTTCTTTTTGCTCTTACTATGGCCTAGGACACCATCGAGTTTGCCGGCTCACTCTTTCCCCAACTTTTTGAGCCTAAATCGTATTTCACTCGCCTTGTAGTCGGAGAAAGTTGCATCAAAAAGAAGGGGAAAAGGTTAAGAAGTTGTTCTTGATCTCTCTGAATCTGAATCGATAGGCTACAGCTTGAGCGGATTCAAAGTGTCGATCGGAGTGGGTTTCAAAAATCTGAATACTAACAGTAACGCTTACAGGGACAATACCGCTCACCATTCTGACACACTCACCGAGGGAGACACCAATTACAGAGTTGATTCATAGATCTCCTCCCCGTTGCTGGTTAATCATCATCAATAAGGATGCATATGTGACAATGATTTAATGAAATGATCAAATCATTCCAGATTAGAAATCAGTAAACAACTACTCCGGCCCGATATTACCAGGATAAGACAAGACTCTCGGAATGAACTGACTCTGTGAACTGTAGCTTCATTAATAGGGTCCAGTCCAGCGAGCGCTTAACGAACTCCAGAAAGGCGTCCAAATATGGTTAAGATTTGAACAGTCGGATAATAGTGGGGATGAACAATTCTATCGATACAAGAGGACTGAGCAGTGTTGACAATTCTCGCAAGTCTCTAAAACTTGATATTACAGTACAATAGGACTCCAGTCTGTGGTTTCTGACTCTGTCGTAGGTCAAGTCTGTGAAACATATTACGATCAGACATGTAACCTCAACAATAAGGACTACCTCTCGCGCACAAAGGCTGCGATTAGAACACACAGAAGACCGCTCCGAAATCTAGCTTTCATCTACTAGTCCCGCATCGGAGAAGTTGCCCTATGAAAAAAGATTAACGGACATGGATTCTTGTCACTTATTCAATTTTTTGTTTGGGACACGTAAAGCAACCACCGAGTTGAGAAAGCATTTTCGAACAAGTGTCAAAGAGGCGACCTGCAAGACCGATAACTCATCAAGCAGCGGACCGAATGGTAGCCAGACCAGAGGAAGTATTCCGAGTCCTTTGAAGCAGATAAAACTTAAGATAGCAAATCTCGCTGATTCGGCTCAAAGAACACTCGACCAAGATAACTGCCGCCACGATAGATGTGCATCCGATTGCGGAACTTATCGCGCAGTGTTAGTGGAGCCAAGCGAGGCAAATGATACAAAAATTGAAGCAACTGATGGACAAATCGGAAATGATAGGGATTTGCCGAAAAGAGAAGAGTTGACGAGATTCTGCGATAGATCAACGAGTGATGTTCAAGCTCTCGGCTCAATTGAGGCAACTAAGAAGCCTACGTCAAGCATCAACGGAGACATAGTGTCTCGTGAGGAAACCTCCAATGAAAGTAGATCTCAGATCACATCAGTGCAAGAAACCCGCGCCATCACAAGCCTAGACTCTGTATTCTGGGATGAATCTTTTTGTTCAGCCTCTAACGACACCGAGCGCATAGAAACCTATCATGCTGATGGGAATGACCAAGAAACTAAAACGGGCACATTCACAGATAAGAATGATAAGAATGATACAAAATCTATACGAGTAAGAAATCTAGTCCAATCCTTCGAGATATCGAAAGACAGTCAATCTAGTCAACAGTCTTCTGATTTCCTAGACACCCCCAGAACGCCTATCAAACTTAGATGGCCTCCAGAAGGTCAAGAGGAGAGGCCAAAGTCAGAGGAAAAGTTACCAGCACCTAATAAGCCCCCAAAAAAGCCGCCCAAATCTAATAGGCTCAAATTAATCAACATTCAGCTAAGACAAAGTAAGCCGACGAGAATAGATACTCTGTTTCAGGATGAACAATTTCTGGTAAGATTTTTCAGCAAGCTCGAACCGATCGACAGGTGCACAGCAGCACAAGTCTGTAGACTATGGCGGAATATTTTATATTCTAATCATGCCTACTGGAGAGATCTCATCAGCGTCATTGATTGCACTCAACTGAGACGCGAGCATCTATTGGAATGCATACTGAATACACTGCAATCTGCTAGATTGAGGTACCATAATCAGCTCATCAGCCACAATAATCAACCCATGTTGAACGGCCTTCAATCATCGAAAAATTCCTCCATAGAATCAAACCACCTCATGAATCACCAATCAGGTGTAGCCATTCGCCATTTTCACACATCGACAAACGATATAGATAGTTCTGATCTCGATCAAGATGAAGTCTGGCGAATACAAGAATTGTGCCAAAGATTTACTAGAGGCTCGAATAATTACACATCGAGATCATTGATCGCTGAACAGCAGCATCAAGCAGTCACCGCAAATGGAATGAACCAACATCAACATGATATTCACCAATCTATGACATCTAAATCCTCGTCCATTCCATCCCAAATATCATCAACATTATCATCAGCCTCAATATCGTCACTACTTTCGCCCTTATCAGAATCAAGTAGAGTCGATTCAATCAAAGAGAGACTATATAGTACTCTTGATGACCGTGGTTTTGAAGCTATCTGTTTATATGGCGCCTCTGACGATGACGTTGAAGACTTAGTGAGCAAGACCCCGCCTGGAACCCATAAACGAATCACCATCGGACGTCTAGACAATTGCTGGATCACAGATCGAGGCCTAGAATTATTCATCTCAACTTTTAGTCAGATTCAAGAGCTTGAGATAAATGGTTGCAATGAAATAACCAATTCGATAGAGTTGAAACTGCTACAAAATTTGAGAAGGTTAATTATTACCGACTGCATCAACATCGCAGATGGCCTAGCGTCGAGATTAGTCCTGGTTTTCTCCCAGCTCAACGAACTGGTCATACAGGCCTACCATTTAACAGATGCATTCCTGGAATACATTAGTCTCAATTCCGATACGAACAATCTGTATCATTTGGAGTTATCCAATTGTAAAGAGATTACGAATCACAGTATGCTAACGATTGCAAAGCACTTCCGCAACGTCAAGCAACTATCCATATCTGGTTCGACGAAGGTGAGTAATCTGCCTTGTTCTAAAGTTTTCTGTAGAGCGATGGCAAGAACACTTGGTTGGCTAAGGGTGATAAAGAAAATAGGGAAACTATTCAATTCAGGAACTAACATTACACCTTCATGAAAAAAAAAATATTCAGATAAGTGATGATGGAATAGAGATTTTAGGGGAGCAAGCTAACGATCTCCGAGCTCTGGATCTGAGCTGGTGTACCAAAATCACCGATATCTCATTGGAGTGTATCGCTTGTGACATGACCAACAATCTCAGAGAACTGATACTTGATAGGTAAGTTTAGTTATTCAGATATGTTCGACTGAATGAATCAGGTTCAACAAACACTAACATGATCGTTTTTGGGCCCCCATAGAAACACAAATATCACCGATATCGGCCTAAGCTACTTAACAACGATGACAACTCTGGAGTTGCTTTATATTCGTTGGTGTCCTCGGATCACAGATATTGGGCTTGAGTCTGTGCTCACGATAAAGACATTAAAGAAGCTGTCTTTAGCTGGACTCCACCAGATCACTGCCCGAAGTCTACTGTGTTTGATAGAAGCAAAATCGTTAGAAGAGGTTGAACTAACGAACTGCCCGGCTGTTAACAATGATCTCCTAGAGTTTCTTTCTAGCAAGATGCCAAAATGTAACATAGTATTTTAGCACATTTCAGCATGTGCTCAGCTGCGATGGAATCCACAAGCTTTCTCTTCGAGGCCCATATCATTGCCAACATCACGAAGATGTTGGTTCCTCCATCACGAAGATGGAGCGCATCAGTGAGGAGTGGCATCGCGCCCTTGGACATGTCAGTGTTAAGGAGATCGAAGAAATGGACGAGTTGGACCAACGGGAAGAATTGAAAATGCAAAGAAACCATCAGACCTCGAACCTTGTAGTGGGAACTGCAAGCAAGGAAGGGGCCGATGTAGCTCTCAGCCATCTTTGCAACGATCAAGACCCTCAGCCATTCTCTGGTGGATTCATGTGGGCACAGTTGGACCAATAAAGCTGACGAGCCTCAGAGGCAACTCTCACTTTCTTTGCATCAACGACGAGATGATCTCTCTTTGCTTTCCACAAATCAATGCAAGCATTATGCTGCTCAGCACCCTTAGACCAATATTTCCCCTGTTGCCTAGTTGATCTCTGTAGCTCTGTTTCTTTTGGATGCTGTGTTTTTGGTGATCCTGAAAGAACTTTTTTATCTTGCAGCATTCCGTCATCAACATTTGTGCCCTGGGGGGATTGTTCGTCATGACGGCAAGACGGTCTTTCGTTGAATCGACCCATAGCACCATTTGGCGCTCAAATATACCCTCCCACATTAATGAGTTCGTAGCCTCCTCCATTGGAGGATCAAGGACAGTCAACCTAGCCTCCTCACTATCTAGATCAGTCTCAGGTACATCGGAATCGGCGGCTGCTTTCAATCAAGCCGTGGAATTGGTTTTTCGTCTCCCACAAGTCAATCCCAAGGCTGGATTCTTCTATGACGGGCTTTACATGTCGCTTTTTATACTCTCGGATGGCTTTGTCGGCTTCGGTTAGGAGATGGGGAATGCGAGAAGAGCTGTTGCTTCCGTTTTCGGAGATCAAACAATCGATGTTGAAGGAAACTGTGGCTCGTGATTCACTGTCATGCTTGAGCCTCTTGACAGCCGAGGAGCCATCATCAGTTCGATCTTCAGCGGGGATAGAAAAGAATCTATCATTTGTCAATCCCACGTGGATGAATAATGGGGTTCATGGCGCTATGGTACGTCACGACAATGGGTCCCAAATAGAGGCCCGTCTCGCGGCCCGCGCGCTGGCGCTCCCGAACCCCGGTTGACACGCCCCTTTCCGCCGTGCTTCGAGGAAAACTTCTCCTCGAAGCATACGCAATGGCCACTAGGGCCCGCTCACTCACGCACATCGACGCAGTTGCGCGAGTTTCGTCCTCGTGTTGTTGTCGTGGTTGCGCTACCTGACTGTTATGTTTATGGTCGAGCTGATTCGCGACATACCTAGCTGGATGCCAAGAGTTCCAGAGCTCCGACCGCGATGCCAAAGTTTGATTAAAACATAAGTATAAAGATCAAACTTCTGAATTGGCCGATCTGATCACACACAGGCACAGACACAGACGCATTAATCTAGACGCAAGAACCGGCACATCGGTACAAACACACAGGCAAACAGACAGTCACACCCAAACCAAAGCAAGCACGTACCGGAAAATATCAAGCCAGATGGAAACAACTTGTGACGAGAATCTTTGGGAAATTTGAGGTGAGTTTTGTTCAACCCTTTCCGGCAACATTTGTTCCATATTTTGCTCGTGGCAGCCGAACGGAACGTAACCTTCTGGATTCGAGATGACCGTAGATATTTTTCACCTAAGTATGTGTTCTTGCACCGTCGCCTTCCAGCACGGGCGCTTTGATGTCTGTGGCGTCCGCGTGGGAGCCCAATCTCGAAAGAACAGCCGATGAGACGGCCAGCTGGACAGGCATAGTGACGGAGAGATAGGCGTGCATAGGCCCCTTGACGATGAGGGGCCCCTTCGAGCGGTATCGGCTCACGACAAGTGAGGAAGAAGAGCTCGAGGGGCCGCAAAAAGCGCCCCAAAGACAATAAGAAATACCAACAACAACGAGCAAAAGAGCAAGAGTAAGAGGTGGTAGCTAGCTCTTGATTTTCCGCTCGCCGCTCAGCCCAATGGGGAGGCAACACTGGGAGTTGCCCGCCGACCTCCTGCTATCCACTTGGGTGTTTACCTCTACCCATCATGCTCGTG
>Ga0058701_10000116_pt1 | contig 65971 bp, 48 predicted proteins | sample AgamicOrMae_FD_97039 | JGI IMG/M metagenome (GOLD analysis project Ga0058701, IMG submission 97039) | Agave microbial communities from Guanajuato, Mexico - Or.Ma.e | ecosystem: Host-associated > Plants > Phyllosphere > Phylloplane/Leaf | place: Guanajuato, Mexico | collected 2012-06-04
CTGGCTGCGCAGCCAGATCGGCCTGGTGGGCCAGGAGCCGCGTCTCTTCGACCTGAGCATTGCGGAGAACATTGCGCTCGGCCTGGCCAGCGGGCACGAGCGGGCACAGCTTAGGCTCGACGCGGAGGGGGTGTGGCCGCGGGTTGTGGAGGCGGCGCGCGCGGTCGGCGCGCACCAGTTCATCGCCCAACTCCCGCACGGCTACGCCACCCGAACGGGCAGCTCGGCTGGGGTCCAGCTGTCTGGGGGCCAGAAGCAGCGGATCGCCATCGCCCGGGCGCTCATCAGACGGCCCAAGATCCTGCTCCTCGACGAGTGCACCTCCGCCCTCGACACGGAAAGCGAGGCCCAGGTGCTCGAGGCGCTTCGGACTAGCGCCGCCGCCAACGGAGCCACCACGCTGGTGGTCGCCCACCGGCTGGAGACAATCAAGCGGCTCGATCTGATCGTGGTGATGCACGAGGGCCGCGTGGTCGCCTGCGGCAGTCACGAGCAACTCATGGCGGCCGGCGCCTCAAATTCGAGCTCCAAAGAGACCGACTTGGGCGCCAAACTGTACGTGAAAATGTACCAGGAGCAGTGCAAGAGCAGCGCCGGAAATGGACTCGGCAAGCTCGAGGAGGAGCCGCTCGAGTCGCCCGACCCTAAGCTCAAGCGCCAGACTGGGACCGATGACTTAAAGGGGGGCCAAGAGTGGGCCGAGAAGACAAGGGAGTCCAAAGGAGTGTCCAAAGTTCTGGGTGGATTTCAGAACGATAAAGATGAAAATCTCCTCCAGACAGATGAAGAGCACGCCAAAGAGGGCCGAGTTTTAGCAAATTTCGACCACTATCTAAACGAGCAGCAGCAGCTCGATGACCAGGACCAGGAGGAGGACGAGGACCGATCGGTTGAGGAGATGGACGAGGACAAACAACGGCCGCCTGGGCAAAGACTGTCGTTCCTTCAATTGTGGCGCTTCGTTGAGATGCCCAAATGGTCGGCCTGTATCTCGGTAATTGTCTGCCTCATGTCGGGCCTCATATTGCCCCTCAATCTGATAGCCCACAGTTATTTGTTCTCAGTGTTTGCCTATAATGAGCTTGAGCAAATTGGCGCCTATTTGCACGTGTTTGGTTTGATGATACTCTCCTTCAGCACATTTGTCTTTGTGGTCTCCTTTTTGCAGATCCTTTTGCCTGGTTATGTGGGCGAGAAATTGAATATTAGATTGCGTGTCAAGACTATGGACTCCCTATTGCAGAAGCCCATGTTTTACTTTGACATGAGCTCAAACAGTGCCGGCTCGCTGAGCGAACGCTTCAATGGTTATATTAATAGCATACAAAATATAGCTGGAACTAGGATTGCCATCATTTTGGAGGCAATATCAACCCTATTTGCTGGGGCACTATTTGGTTTGGGCCAAAATTTAACCCTTTCACTTTTCTGTCTCAGTTTTGCCCTCACAGTTTTGGTGACCACAATAATTGAATCGAAGATCATTGAATTGGAAACTAGTGTGCAGCAAAAATATGACTGCCAGCTGGCACACTTGATGGCCGATTCATTGGCAAATATTAAAACAATAGCCAGCCTAAATAGGGAGGAATATTTTATAGAACGTTACAAGAGACTGTTGGAGCTGCGTGACGTTGGCTGTGGTACAACATGGCGTCTGGTGCACACATTTCTCACCAGTCTCAAATTTGTCATGCCGGCCCTCTCGTGGAGCGCCTCAATGTTTTACGGCTCCTACTTGTTGGCAAACAACAGGATTGATCTGCAAACAATCTACATGTAGGTATACTGCGGCACACTATCTAATCTCCTTGTCAAGAGAGACTCTTCTCGAGCCCCTAACTCTGTGACCGCCAGCTTGAGCAACGGTTGACCCTTAGTGTCCGTTTGAGCTGGTGTGCATCTTATTGCGGAAATTTCTAGAATTTCTAGAATTTGCTGAGATGTTCCAAGATTTCTAGAAAGAAAGAGAAACACTAACCACGTTCCCAACCTAAAAATAAATCCAATTTGTGTTGTGAAAAAACGAAAACAAAACAAAAACACGAACGAAAACAAAAACAAAACAAACGCAACAATGGACGCACAATGTAAACACACACTCACTCACACAGAGTCTGCCCTGTGGTTCTGTTCGCGGTCAACGACACTTTCAGGGCTCTCGTTTTTCTGCCTGAACTCTTGCGTGCCAGAAAATGTATCGACAAATTGTACAGACTCAACCAGGAGTTCTCACCTCAAGCCCTTAGGGCGCTCACCTTCGCCCAACAACTGGAGGCCCAGGAGCGGCTGCACTTGGAACAGTCGCCGGACAGCTCCAACTCGGACACGGCACCCCACCGGCGGCGCTCCTCCAGCTCGTCCCCCTCGCTCGGCTCCCCCTCGAGACGCTCGAGCCGGGCGGCGGACGGAAATGGGGGCGCCAACATGCTGGAGCCAGCCGGCCAGCAGGGGCGCAAGAAGTCGCGCGTCTCCTTCGCGCTGGAGCCGCCCAGCCTTGAGGGGCAGCCCGAGCTCGGCGAGCAGACTGGCGAGACCACTTTGTCGGCGGCGGCGGGCGACCAACTGGGGCCCGTGAACAGGCGACTGTCGCGGCTGCAGGAGCTGCCCAGCTACATGGATGGGCGGCGGCGCTCGCGGCTCAACTCGCTGGTGCCGCGCGCGCAGGCCCGCGGCCGCATCGAGTTCCGGGACGTCGAGTTCGCCTACCCAAACCGGCCGGGCGCCTTGGTGCTGGACGGCTTCTCTTTGGCCATCTCGCCGGGCGAGAGTGTGGCCCTGGTGGGAAGCTCAGGTTCGGGCAAGAGCACCACGGTGGCCATTTTGGAGAAGTTCTACGACTTCCACGCGGGCTCGGTCACGCTCGATGGGCGCGACCTGCGCCTCGTCGAGCCCCACTGGGTGCGATCCCAAATCGGCCTCGTCCAACAGGAGCCCTGTCTGCTCAGCTACACCATTGGGGACAACATCCGTTACGGCGACAACGCCCGTTTCGTGCCCATGCACGAGGTGGTGGAGGCGGCCCGAGTGGCAAACATCCACGACTTCATCATGAGCCTCCCCGACGGCTACGACACCCAACTGGCCTCCTCGGCCTACTCGGGCTCCTGCCAGCTGTCGGGCGGCCAGCGCCAGCGGATAGCCATCGCGCGCGCCCTCATCAGACGGGCGCCCATCCTAATCTTCGACGAGCCCACCTCAGCCCTCGATAACACCAACGAACAGGTGGTCCAGGACGCGCTCGACAAGGCCAAGCAAGGGCGCACCAGCGTCACCATAGCCCACCGGCTGGCCACCATCAGGACGGCCGACAAGATCGTGGTGATGCGCGAGGGCCGCGTGGTCGAGGTGGGCACCCACGAGCAGCTGATGGGCCGCCAGCCGGCCACCTTCTACCGGGCCCTCTGGGAGCGCCAGGAGGGCAGGCCGGCCGCCCCCGAACAAGACAATCATCAGTCTTTGCAGCAGCAGCAGGGCAATTCCAGTGAGGAGCAGCCCGCCGGCCCTTAGGGCCTAACGAGAAAGGCGCACGTGGAGCACAGGCGCATAGGGGCGCAGCATAGGCGCACAGGAAAGCACGTGTGCACGTGGCGGCGCGCGCGAGCAGAGCGCGCCTGCGTGGCCCGCAACGCAGAGTGTCTGCGGCTTCGAGTCGGCGGCCGAGCGCTGCTTTGCGCGCGCTCTGTGCGCACTTTCCGCCAAAAGTACGGTGATAAATTTCTTTGTAACCCTGCGCAGAAATGTGACCGTATTTTAGACGGCAAGTGCGCGTAAAGGACCGTGCCTTAGGAGCGGTCCCTTAGGCCGGCTTCTGGCAGCAAGCGCCTCTCTATCTCTTGCAGCAGACTGGCAGCCAGTCGATGGCTCTCAGCTCGATGGGGAGCAAATTAAATGTCACACACTTGTCGTGCACGTACACTCTCTTCTCTGTATATTGATGCTCATCCTTAGGACTAGTTAATTCTGCGAAGTTAATTCTCATTCTTGCCAGTTATTTTCTCAGAGCTCATCCTTTCGAGTTAATTTCTTGGAGCTCATTTTCCTCATCCCAATCTTCCATCCTGCTCAATGCATACTCTCTCTCCACTCTGCTGCCTCCGTTCGCCTCGTCTGCCTGTGCACAGATACACACGGTATCTGTCTATCTGTCTGTCTGTCTTCTCGCTCTGTGTCCATGCCAGTCGCCAGCGAGACAGTCTGGTGTTGTTGATCTCGTTTAGCCGTTGCTTGGTGCCGCCTTGAGCGTGCGGCGTGCAGCTCGCCGCCACTTTCCTTTGGCGCCGAGGAAGCCAGTTCAACAATCTCTGCGCCTGTTTCCTCGGAAGCCGGGCTCTCCTGCGGCGCTGCGACTCGGCGACACGCTGCCAGAGCCCAAGAGACAGAGACAGACGCGAGCCAGATCGCGAGCGGCCTGCTCGTGCCCAGGCACCACTGGCAAGGAGACGGAGCGCCAGAGGCAAACGTCGCCCGCAGACAGGCCGAGCCTTTGGCCAGACGCGGGCGCCAGTGGTGCGCTGGAGAGAGCGAGCGAGAGACACTCTCTGGCTGCCGGCCGGAGCTAGGCGGTGGCGGCGAGTGAAAGCTCGCTCGTTGCTCGCTCGCTTTCTCGCTCCTCCCTCGGCCCCGATAAAGATCGGGCGAATTGGTGGATGGCTGGTGGGCCGCCAGCGGCCTGCAATTCGGGCCGAGTTGGCTAGATTGTGCCAACTGGGATCCACTGGAGACAAGGGAGACTGCGAGGAGGAAAACAATGGCACTCGACTGGCGGCTTGGTGGCGCTGCTTTGCGGGCGGCCGAAAAGGCTCGGCCGAAGAGATATGGTCTCTTCTTATGAGAAGAAGAGACCCAAGAAGAAGAAGAGGACGACAATAAGCTGATCGATTTGACGCCAGCTGACTGACTGATTAAACAATGAGGCAAAGTTTAATGAAGAGCGAAAAATGTCGCCCACTTTGTTGTTGTTGTTGTTCTCGTTTGGCCGCTCGCCTGCAGCTGACTCTCTTCCCCCACGTGTGCGAGCGAACCCACACGGCCAGAGCAGAGAGAGACTCTCTCTGGCCGAGAGGCAACCCGCGCGCGCGGCCAAGCAGCAGCAGCGCGAATCATGCCGCCCCTTCCAGTGCTAGTCTGCGGCGCTCGCGTGCCTTGTTTGCGAACGGGCGCCACACACACACGAAGCGCTGGCCGCGATCTTGCCCGGCCGGCCACTTGTTTGCGCCCCCTCCTCCTCTGCCACTTCGGCGCGTCCAATCCAAAGGCAAACACTCGCCACTCCATCCCAATCGCCGGCTCATCTCATTACCATCGCCTTCTTCTTCTCTCCCCCACTATCCTACGGCTAATATTATCCTGCGGCTAATCATCCGTCCGCCTCTCGTCTGGCCGCCTCCTCTCGTCCACTTGTCTGGCCGCCCACTTGGAAGCAGTCGCCTGCCCCAAAAAGCAGCCCCACCAACTGACCGAGTCTTCGCTCCACTGCTCCAGCCGCTCACAGTCTCCAGTCGAGAGGCCGCCCACTTGGAGTCCGGCCGGCCGCAAGTGGTCACCTCGAAGGCCCGCAACTGGCCGCCGGCTGCACGCGCCCACACACAATGCGGCCTGAACTTTGCGCCCATCTGTCGCCGCCCGCTCGAGGCAGCTCGATGCTCGCCCGCAGCTAAGGGCCGCTGCTTAGCCTCCACTCGACGCCTCTTCCAGCCGCCTATAAGCTGGCCTCATCGATGCGGCCGCCACGCCCACACGCGGCCTCCAAACTCGAGGATGAAAGAGTCTCGCGGGGGCCGGCTGGCGTCTCAATTGGCGCTCGGCGGGCAGCCAGACACTCGAGGCCAAATTAGTGGACACGCGAGTGCTCCATTATGTCACTGCCCGTCTGGTGCGTGTGTCTGCCGTGCGTGAGCCTGTGTGACTCTTGGCCAGCTACTTCCGGCCCAGTTGGCGGCTCACCTGCGTCAAGGTGGCCCGAATATCAACAGTCTGTCGGCGGGATGCGTGTGGGGCTGGCACAAGCGCCGTCAGCCTGCCACCCTGGAGGCTCCCTCGCTGCATTTCCCGGGAACTCCACTTGGGGCTTATTGGCACCTGAGCAAACAATGCAAAGGATCGATTCCAGAACGAGGCTGCCCGCTGGCCAGAGATCGAGAAGACGCCAGCCTCCAAGGCCAGTTCCGGTTCGGGGCGGCCGCCGAGCGACAAACTGGGCCAGCGCTAAGGTCGCGCCGCTCGAGCACGCGAGCGGGACCGGCCGGCCGTGCAGTGCGTGCGCTCTTGTTGCGAGGCGCGCGGGCAGCCCCGCCTCCTCGCTGCTCGTGCGCGAACACCGCCGGCGAACCTGCGACACTGCGCGCGGGCCCGCCGGGTCAGAACTAAGCAGGGGGGCGGGTCTGCAGTCCGCAGGCCCGAACTGGACTCGGAACTGTGGCCGAGAGGCGGCCAGAAACTCTTCCAGAAACTCATCCAGAGAAACTCGGGCGTGTTCTTCCCGCCCGTCTGGGTTTGCCCCCGGCCGCCTGGACGAGGCCAGGACGCCGGCACGCCAATAGGCCAACGGCGAGCGGCGAGCGGCTCGCACGACGAGCTGGCCTTCTCTAGAAGACGACCGGCCGAGGGCAGACAGAGGCTGGCGGGCAGGCCACCCAAATGGCGGCCGGCACAATTGGCGAGCAGCTGGACATGAGCAGTGGGCAGTGGGCAGTGGTGGCGTTAACGAGACACCCACTGGAGTGGAGAGCTTCTTTGCGCCCGACTTGGAGCCGCTCCAGACGGGCAGCCATTGATCCCGTTGGACGAGGGCGCGCGAGATGTTGTTTATTTGGCTCATCGGCCGCCGGGGCTGGCGTGTAACACTTTCCAGCCTGCGCGCCAGTGGCCAGTGGGGCAAAAAGTGGCCAGAAGGCGGCGAGAGATGGGCAGAGGCAGGCGTCTTGCCGCTCGTCGAGACTGCTCGGGGCTGCCTCGGCGCCGCATTGGAGCCAGTTGGGCGACCCGGAGCGGCCGGCTGATGCAATGGCGTGCGCCGAGTTGCAGTCTGTAAGTTGCAGGCCGCCAGTGGGGAGAAGGAGCTCGCTGTTGACGCTAAGGAGCGAGCCTTGTTGCTTGCCGCTTGTTGCGCCTCGTTTGTGGCGCACGCCGCACGCCTCATGCTTCGTGCTTCGTGCGCTTCATTCTTCGGCCTGCGCCTTCTGCTGCGCACTGTACACAGTCTCTCGTGAGCGCGCCTGATGAGCTCGTCTCATGCGCCCTTTTGCTGTGTCCGCCACTGGACAAATGTCACTGTTAACAAGCTCGCCAGCAGCAGACACTGTTCAGGAGTATTTCTCGGCCTGTCCAGCGACCAGTCTTGGCCGAGCTGTGGGCGCTGTGGGCACAGTCCATCGTGCTCGATGCACCATGGACTGTGGACGATGGACGGAAATGCAATTGGCTGGCAAGACGCCGAATCGGAACAATGTGAATGGGCGCAACGCTCGCCTCGAGACAGAGGGAGACTGGCTGAGCTGGCTTGAGCTGCCGAGTTGGTGGCTCGTTCGCTTGGGGCAAGTGAGTGTGTGTTAGCTCCAAGTGGAGTGCAAGAAGGAGAAGCAGACAGAGATGGAGACAAAATTGGAGCCTTTCTAGAATTAGCTCTCTCGCAATGAGGCTCACCATGAACGCCAACAGCAACAACAACAACATCAACGAGGCTGGTCCGCGCTAGACGCCCGTCGAGTGGCGGGAGACGGTCGTCTTTGGAATGGTGAATGAATGGCGAGGAGGAAGTTTTGGTGTTTGTGGTTGAGCTTGGTGGTGGTTGCTTCTGTTGTTGAGGGTGGCAGTGGTGGTGGCGGTGGAGAGAGGAAAACAACTGGCAGGCAACAGGAGAGAGTGGCAGACAAGAGGATCGAGGGGGAGCAACAACTGGCTAGAGGAGGATGGAGGCGCATGAATGGGCGCGCTCGGGCGGCGACTGCGCCCTTAGGCGTCGTGTGGGTGCGCGCGTGCTCTGGAGTGGCGGCGCGCGGGGGAAAGCAGAGGGCCGAGTGCGTGGAATTCCCTTGCAGTGGGGGAAAGCACCGCGAGCAGGAGGGCGCACTGTGCACTCTGCACACTGCACACTACACTCTGCATAGTGCACACTGCATAGTGCATAGAGCATAGTGCATACAGTAAACACGGTGCGCGCTCTATGTGCGCAGGCCAGCCGCCAGCCAGGCAGCTAGACTCTAGTGCAGGCCCGAGACTTGTGGCCCGGCCTGCACCCTCAAGTCGCCAGGCCCGCCACCAGCCAATCGGCGGCTCACCACTGGCCGCCGGCGCCTTGCAAAGAGGGTGGCAGAAATTCTCCGAGTGCGTGCGTCTAACTGTCTGTCTGTGCGCGAGTGCGAGCGTCTTGTGTTTTGTCTTTGGGCTTGTGTTCAGTGTTTTGTGTTTTGTCCTACGCCAGACCACCAGCAACCAGCAACCCATAGTGGTGGAGGAGAGCAGTTTGAGTTTGAGTTGGAGAGCGACAGACACTGAGACAGTGAGAGCCGAGTGCCCAGAGGATAGAGCAGAGAGCAGAGAGAGCAGAGGGCAGAGACTAGAGACTAGAGAGCAGAGAGTGTAGAGCTCGGCCAGTAGAGAAATCGAGCCACTCAGGGAGCCTGTTTACAAGCTCAGACTACACCGTCTCTCCATCCGAACTGAGTTTAGTCGCACAAAAGCAACACTCACTGAGACACACACAACTCGCCGGCACACAGTCACTGTCTCGAAGGCATCCACTCGACGAACGGAGCGAATAAAGTGACACACCACCACCAAAGAGCAAACTGCAAACACCAAGCCAACAGCAGCAGCAGCACCACCACCACCAGCAAACATCCAGCACCAACAGAGAGACATACATTCACATTGACTAGAGACAGACAAATCGAGAGTGACACAAACATACACACAAAGTTACTGAAGGAGCAAGCAAGGAGCACGCACGCACACGCTCCCCATTATTTCTCTCTCTCTCTCTCTCTCTCTCAACCAAATAATCAATCTCACACTCTCCGCTTGCTGTTTGTCAATCTAGTCGCCTTGTGTGTCTGCACGAGCGAGCGTGTCTGTCTGGCTCCCCTGGGAATCAGTTAGTCTAGTTAGCGTTTCCTTCACCAGTTGAGCCGTTTTGGAGATTACTGTTAACTTGTTGTCGCAATGTCTCTGCAACATTCCGCCTAGACCAGCACACAAACAGACGAACACACCAACACATAATTGGCCAGGAACAGACACTTAGACGGGCCCGCAAGAACCTGGAGAAGCAATTAGTAGCATCACACTAATTGATAGAGGTGGCAAGCTCGCTGAGTTGAGCTGAGCAGGGCTGAGGAGCGAGGGGAAAAAGGGGAGATTAGGGTGGAGAGAGAAAAAGGAATAGGAATAGGAATAGGAGTAGAAGGATAAGTTAAATTGGGAGACCTAAGGACGAGGAGGAGAAGGAGAAGAGCTAGTCTGACAGAGTTCAGAGCTTTTCGAGGAACGCGCGAGAGACAAGGACCAGTGCAATCTGACAACTTGCTTGGCCAGTGGCTTGTTCAGTCGAGCGGCCGGAAGGAAGTATCTGGCTGGAGGCGCACAGGTTGAGACAGCGGAAACTGAGAAGGACACCCAAAGAGAAGGAGAAGGGCACCAATCAGAGAGGAAGAGAACGGCGGCAGTTCAGCAGCTGGACAAGCAGCAGAGCCAAGCCGGTGGCGCATCGTGCTCGAGCGCCCAAGTGGACAACCAGCTAGTCAGACAATTTAAGAATCGCTAATTATTATTATCATTATTATTATTATTATTATCATTATTATTAAAATATTATTATCATTGATATTATTATCAGTCGAAGTGTGATCCAGCATTGGCAAAGAGGGCAGCATTGGGCCCCATCATTTGAGGAGGATATTTAAGCTCGGAAAGGAGATATTCTAAGCGTGGCACTGCTAAGTGTGCTGCACAAAGTCGTCTACAGAGAGTTGTGAGACAGTTTGAGATAACTACGGCTGGCTGGCTTAAAAGCTTCACAGGCTCAGTGATCCCAACTGCTTGCGCAAGCGTCTAGCGTTGCCATCAGGAAGCTCTAGTCTTGATTATTATGCATTATTATGCTTCATCAATCAGTTTATCATCTCGCGTGCTGTTGCGCACTGCTACTGTGCACCCTGCACCAAATGAAGTGGTCGCCATGGTTGTCGGCGGAGGAGAGGAGGCCGATTGGCGCCGGGGCCACGGGGGGCACGTCGGCATTCGCCTACGCGGTGACGATAATCATAGACGGCGCCACCACCAGCGAGTGGGCCACCCGCGACCAGTACCAGCGACTAATGCAACAGGCGGCCAGCGCCCAGTGGGCCTCTGCTCGGGGCGGCCAGCCGCAGATTGAGAGTGGCGCCACCGGAAGCGGAAGCAGCGGCGGCGACGAGTTTGGCCCGAGCGAGGCGCTCGCTTTGGGCGCACTGGCCGAGCAGCAGCTGCGGGAGGCGGACGCTGCGGGCGCGAGCGCGGGGGCGGAGCAGGCGGGCGCGCGCTCCCTCAGCGAACTGGCAGCGCGCGGCGACGACGAACCCGACGCGACACGCCCCCAGCAGTCGCTCGTGCCCGACGACCCGCTGGACGCGCTGGAGGCGGCCCTAATGGCCAGACACGATCACACTCGGCGCGAGATGGGCTCCAAGAGGTACTGCGGCCCCGTGCTGATGGACGTGCTGCAGCTCGTTTGCGGCAACCGCTTCTTCGACGGCCGCGAGCCAGTGGTCAGCGAGCCAATCATCAGGAACCGCCGGTCGGCCTATGGCGGGGCGGATGTGGGCGGCGCCCCACAACAACAAACTGGCCTGGTGGACGCCGATGGGCAGCAGCAGCAGCAGATGCTCAGTGTGGGCCGACGCCGCAGACTGAGAACCCTTGAGGGGCCGGGCGCGAACGGTGGTTTGGAGGGCGCAAACACGGCAAACAATGGGCCCGCAGACTATTACCCTAAACTCAGAGGGCCGGCCAACTCGGAATTGGGACAGTCCAGATTGGCAGACAACTATGACGGCAGTGAATCAAGTAATCAGCTATCATCATTATCATCAGTATCGAATCATAATCAACAAGAGTATTTATCACCATTAGCATCAGAAAACAAGCGAAAAAAAGAACAACAACAATCGTTAGAACAACAACAACAACTACAAACTGCCACGCTTGCTGCAGCTCCAGAGAAGCAGCATCACTCATCATCTAAGGGCGGCATCTCATCATCAACTAGCAACAGCGACAAAGATAATCTTCTCCAGATTAGCAGGAGTCTCGCCGGTGTTGGTGGCAGCGGTGTTGGCGGAGACAGTTACGAGCACCTTGGACGAGGGCCAGCCAATGGGGTGAGACTTGGTGGCGCCCATTCGGCGAGCTGGAGGACGAACGGAAACGGTGAAGAACAACAACAACTGAGACGAGTGGCATCTAGTCGGAAGGGCAAATTGAGACTAATCAGAGGGGCACACTCTGAGTGTTGTGTACAGACCTGCGATGTCGAAAAGCTGAAGGCGTTCTGTGCGCGATAGACTTAATAACACACAAGTTAAAGCAATTAAAAAAAAAAGACAATATATGAGAAAATAAAAGACAACGATCAACTCTGGCAAGACTGCACACACAGACCAAGGGCCCAGGAAGTGAAAGAGGAAGCAAGGCATTAGCACACTGCGCTGCTCCTATTCAACTCGCTCGCTCCTAGCTCCTCGGCCCTCAACCAGCACCAGTCCTCAGGATTGGGGCCAGCTATCCCGCCGCAAAGGGGCACACATCCCTCGGGGGCAAAGGGCAAAGAGCCACTCTTGCGCCAAGCTCTTCCGGCCCGGCCAAACTCAGGTGGCCCTGCCGAGAGAGGGCGTCTTCCCGAAGCACCAAGGTGGCCCACCTGCTTCAAGTGGCTAATTATTTGTCTCAGTTTTATTTTATTTAGCCGGAAAGAGCGAGGAGCAAACCAGTTAGGGGCAAAGCTTGCGAGGTGCGCCAAAGCTCGTGTTTTATGAAAATATCTCACTAATCATCCAAATTTGATCGCCAACCATAACAGTTGTGCCCCAATTGTTTCAAGCAAGAGAAATATCATTTTGATCATGACCAACCAGAAATCAACCAACTAATCATCATCAACACCATCATAATCATCATTATCTTCATCTTTGTGTTCATCACCAGCCACGAGCGAGCTAATGAGGAACCTGATCGGCAATTTCAAGAGACCAACATCAACACTAACCGTTACCCAGAGACTATTATTATTATTATTGATTAATATTATTATTATTATTATTAATATTATTATTATTAATTATTATTATTATTGACTATTATTATTATTATTATTAACTACTATTATTGAGTCACCCCAAGCCCATTACCTCGCGGCATTTTGCGTTATCACCATGGATCACCATCAACATTATCATCATCAACAGCTTCATCATCGTCATTATCGTCATCATCGTTGTCGAAATAGTCGACCGTCATCGATAGCTCGGTCTCAGTCTTGGTTTTAGAAGTCGATGTTCTCGGCCTATGGATCCTGCTCGTTGGAGGACTCTCAGAAGATAGAGATCCTATAGAGAAGTCAGAGGAGTCAAAGGACAAAGACATTTGGAATGGGGCCAAATTGAATCCGTGCGAGTGAAATGGATGAGAGAAGTTCTTTTGTTACTTCGAAATGATGAAAGCTCATGAGAAAGAGAGCATCGAGCAACTTGCTAAATTGATACACTAATCAGCACACTCTTGGAGGCTCCTGAGCATTCTGGGCAATATTGGCGCCATGCAATTTGTCAGCTAGATGTTTGTCTGCTAGTGGAATAATTCTGCTAAAGTAAGAGAGAGAGGAGAGAAACATAAAGAAAGAGAGAGAGAGAGAGAGAGATTTAGAAATCTAGACGACATCCTAAGAGATTGACCAGATTAAAGGCTTAACCAGTAACAATCCTCTATTAAAAGCTCATCCACAGACAAAAGACTCACAGAGAACAGCAAAGTTTTAACCATTTCAGACATCTAATTCTTCTCCTAAAGCTACTTTAGCGTCTCCCAAGAGTCTCCAAATCGTCGTCGCTCTTCCCACCCATTCTTAGCTCTTTCTCAATATCCGTCGCATGAAATCGTCTCCCACACAACAATCTTGTCCCCTTTCGTGCCTTCTCGACACTGAATGCAACAATGGAAGCGAGAAGCACCCAGTAATGCTTGTAACAAATTTGCCAACATTGCCGTCGATTCTTACTTACTGCTCTTGATTTGTGCTCTTTAGTCTGGTCGCCATTGTTGTTGCTGTTGCTGTTGTTGTTGCACGAGTCTTTCCTCAGTTTTTTCCCAATTTTGTTAAGCATTAGTAAGCCAACAAAAACCCTTCAACTACTACATTCGACAATCAATTGGAGCGACCTCTATAGAACAATGAATGCAGCTTGTCCACCAGTTTTGAGGGGTTTCAGTGTTGATCAATGAGTCAATGCATTCTCTTGTTATTCCCTTGTTGACGACTTGTTGAGCTAGATAATGAAAGACACACAACAGGCACAAAAACACAATTGTGGTTGCTGGCCGGCCGATTGTGGAAAATTCATTCAACTCCCAAAGGCAAGAAAATTCCGTCCAAATCAAAGGAACAACATTCATACTAAGTTCTCGTGCTTTTCCCCGTGGTCGAGCTCGAGTAGACAGCGTGATGCCAGCCACTGCAAGGTGCAGTAATGCTCTGCTTTAATACTAGGGAAGACAATCAACAGGTTGCTTCGGCTTATCGAAGCAACATCTTGACGTATCTTCTTTCCTCCGATGGCAAGGAAACAAGGGCGTAAAAGTAGATGAAGGACATGTTGTTAGATATCTAATAAGATGGATTCGCAGGCAGCCATTAACGATTGAGCTACTCCATTGAGTTTCGCGTGTTTTTCATATCTCAATATGCGAGACAATCACTCTGCTCAATGAGTGACTGCTTGCAGTCTGCTCAAGTGTTTGGAATGACAAAGAAGAATAGCTCCTCTCCAACTTTCGAGGCTGAATCAATGATCTGCCAATCATCAATGTTTGCTTCAGTTTCAGCTATTATCTTTCTCTGAGAGGACCACTCAGCTGAGCCATTGTACGAATAGAGAGGATCTCGTTCCAGAGTTTTACTCCTCCGATTGGCAAGCTAGCCATGGAACACTGGCCGATTTGTAAGCTCTGGTGGAGGGGAGACAAGCATGAGTTGTCACTGTTAAACTTCCGTGTTGAGAATTTGGAATATATTCAGAATTGCTAAACTGAGTTGTGTGAATTACCATGGGAAGTCTCATCAGGCTCCAAGCCTCTTGATTGATTGTTCCAAACGGAGACAAGACGCGGATCGCTGTTGCGAGGCTAATTCAGCGCATGTTTACAGAGAACATGGTAAGAAGGATATCTATTGGACTGGGTTTGAGCCACTATCTTGAGAATGCGACAAGCAATCGGTGGAAAAGTTCAAATTTTAGTCGCACCTCTCGGAACTTTCATTTAAATAATCGAGATAGCCAAAGGATAGCTCGATCAGGAGTGCCAGCTGAGCGGAAGCCAAGGGGATTCCTCGAGTTCTGTTTTGTATCTAGAGCTTAAGCTATGCTCAAGATCGCACCACAAGAGTTACTCAGCCAGGGTTGAAACTAACAAAGAGCCTGTCGAGTTATGAATATGAATGACATTGAACGATAAGATGAATGATTGCTGATCACAAGTAGATCTCAATGGCGAGGAATTATCATCAATCGTGCCAATGGTCTAAACTGAACAACAATGGCGACAAAGACTGGCCATCGCGACAAGAAACTGCATAACAAATCGACTGATCTCCCCGGATGAGATAGACATGCGATACTGTTTACTTTCAATTCCTCCCAAGCTTAGCCTGCGTTGTAATCGAAGATCCGGGCCAGAAGTTCGTTTTGGCCAAAGTTTTGTCCAAATAACAGCGACAAGGCGACTAATCCAATCCAAAAGTGGATCCTTAGCATGTGATCATAGGTACATTGAGCTCCCAAGGCCTCGAGAATGAAAAGTCGCTCCGAGGCGTTAGGGTCGCTTGTTTCTTTGCGTATCGAAGAAACAAGCGACGGGTCATAAACAAACTCTGGCAAATCGGCTGGATTGCCTAATTGTCGCTTATATGAGTCAAAAATGCGCTCAACTAGAGTTACATGGGCGAGAATATGCGACATTTGTGTGAGTAAATTTGAACTAATCCGATGTAGGTGACAAAATGGCATTATGGTTAGATCTACCGGTACCAAAACAACTAGCATATATCCCTTGCTCAGATTGACACTTTGATTGACTTTTTCCAGATAGGGACTATTCAGACGAGTCAATAAGGCAACTGCAACGGCAACTGCGGCTGGTACAACAAACGTCTTGAATGGGGGTCTAATTTCCAGAGCAAATCTATATGAATAAATCTTGAAATGCATGAAAAGCCATAGTAGATTTGTGTTCATCTCATCGATCGACTGGCGGCATCTTTGTACGAGGATAGTGGTCTGCTCTTGGCGTTGTGTATCTAAAACTGAATCATATCCTATCTGACGGGTACCTTTGCGAGCAGATTGTAAGAGCTGAGATGTTTGTTTGCCGATGGCTATTGATGTGAACTTGTGCATATTAACTCGCTTGCATAGTTCAAATGATTCATTCAATTTGCTGACGAAATTTGTCTCATCGTAATGGCCCTTTTGTAAAGAATACGCATTCATTATGATCCCAATTGTTGTCGAGCATGCCAATGTAAACACTTCACAGCCAACAAGGAAATTAATCATCTTGAAGCTGGCCTTTTGCTCGGTCTGTTGCTCTTGTTGCTTTTCCATTGTATTGCTAGTTTCGAAATAGATTGGGTAATTGAGAAAGGCAACCAATAGACTAAAATAGAGCATTCCTAGAGTTAGTAAGATGAATGAAAAATTTGCGCCCCCTTCAATCCAATCGGCAGTCTTATTGAATGGTATCAATAGATCAGAGCGATGAAGTTCCAATAGTGTTTGGATGAGCTTGTCTTGGCGGAAAAGATTTCCATCGGAAACATATTGTTCTATCTGCCCCCTCAAATCGGCTCTGCTTCCACCGAGAAGTAATCTGTTAACGTCTAAGCCGGCCGGCAGATTGGTTTCTCGTAGTTTATGCGGCCCATGACCAGATGGACAATTCTTGCAAACAGAATTGAGCTTCCTCTCTTGCCATTTTGATTTCATATTTCTATGTAGCATCAACATATGGGGATAAACTCTTCTAAAATCCATAATCCGTTTTATATGCTTAATCACTTGGTATCTGACAATAGCTCTTACATGTATATGTTCGCGACGAAAGTCTATGTAGTCTCTGATACAGGGGTTATAACTTGGGTCGAACAATCTCAGATACATCATCATTGCGAGTACCAGAAGATAATTCAATAGTTGCATTGAGTAAGACCATTCTGGGGCAAAACTCAGATGACTATGTGGGTTACCATATAGATCAAGTCTCTCAGAAACGCTCTTCAAATGTGAGCTCAACCGATTGATTGATCGTTCTAGGTCCTTGTTGGGATTCAATTTGAATTCAGATTCCAAACTTTCGAGCTCGAGTAAAGCAAAATCATGAGAATATTTCAAAAACATTATAAATTTCAGGTGGAAACATGAGAAGAGGCCGCAGACCAGGATAAATTCGGGTAGGTAATATAGATATCTAGATTGCCCCAGACTCACATAGGAGTGCCTAGTTTCAATTTCCCATACAGACAATCTGAAAAATTGTGAAAACCTACTCACAAGGAACGAGTAGGACTTCCTCAGGATGTTAGATCCTCGATAGATTCTTTCATCAAATTGTTCCTCCAAAAAGGGATTCTTCCGGCCACCGATCATGTCGATGCGGGAAAGGAAGCCAAATAATGTCAAGGACCTCCTGACGAATCTGAATCTGAAATCCGACTCAAGTCTCGAGAAGGCCTCTTCTGCCGCTTGAGAATCTTTATCTTCATTTTTATCAAGCTTCGAAAAATCTTCATACCATTCAGTTACTCTGACCGACACTTGTCCAGCTACCTTCATTGTCTTGATAGATTCATTAGCATCACCTATGCCTAGTTCACTGACGGAGTCACTTTCATCTCTCACTCTGGCCTGATTAATTCGCCCTTCAGACTCTCCAAGAACAAAAAGCCACTAGAAACAAGCATCTCCCAGTGGATTCATAAACGAAATTCATACTCTACCACGAAATTAATGCGGACAATTGCGTGACAATGCGCTGGAGTGATTATCAATGGTGAAGTTTATAATATGGGGCCATTAGGCCTCACGCGAACCAAAACCGTTTCAAGGATTTAACAGCCTAGTTCGTTAACGATAGATAAATAGAGCAATAAGTGCTAAGATGGTGGCAGATTGCTCGCTGCGAAGGATAAGACGAATAGTTTACTTTTCGTCTCAGTTCACCATGCGAGTCCGCCCCCACTCAGGTAGATTAGCCTTTACAATCGGGACGCAGCTTTGATGAAATGTAACTTGGTCTTAGACATCGCCTTGACTTTTTCGGCAGCTTTCTCTGGAAAGAACACTTCAATCGAGGCCGGAGGAGACCCTATCAAGACTTGATTAAGTGTTTCCATAGTCGAATAGGCTACCAAGGAGTTCTCTGGGTCCGAAGTTATGCCCATACATTGCGGACAAGATGACGATTCCGAACCAAAAATGACCCGATAAAATGTGATCATATGTACAGGCTATGCCAAGATGTCGTACAACATGTTCCCTTTGGAATCTCTCGGGATAGCTGAGCTCCTTTCTTAGCATAGAAATCACCGCCCGATTGTAAGCAGTAATCGGCATCGGAGCATTACTTTGGCCGCTTCTAATCTTGAATGATCTAGCATAAATTTCATCAACCCTAATTGAGTGTGCAAGCAAATAGGACAATTTTTTATGTAGATCCAAGCACTTGCTGTGCAAGTGGCAGAGTGGCACCAAAGCTAGATCTATGGGAACTAAGGCACTGAGCAAATATGCTTGCGTGAGCAGATTGTTCTTTTCAGCCACTCGAACTAAGTAAGGACTGTTCAGCCTTGTTAACAGCGATAGAAGGATACCAAAAGCTATGGGGATAACAAATATCTTCAAAGAGCGTTGAGTTTCTGTTTTGAAATTGTGCAAGTAGATCTTGTAGTGCAGCAGGACGAGAAGTAAATTTGTATTGCACTCATCGAGCAATTGTTGGCATCTTGAACTTCCGCGTTGTTCACTGTTGAGTTCATCATTTGCAGATGTCAATAATGATACTGTCACATGCTGACTATCTTCCGATTTCATAGTTCTAACCGAACTTTCGACTCCCATCATTTGACCAATTTTGGCCTCATTTACCTGAACGCAATCGCTCGTTAATTTGCACAAGAATGACACTAAATCTAGCTCGCCTTTGTTCCCAATGGTCAAGGCAACTGAGTGTAAAGCAGCGGCAAGTGCTACCCAAGATCCCATCGCAATAACTTCGTAATCGACCAATATGTCGATGAATCTGAAATTGGTGCGATATCTGGGATTTCTCTGGATTATCAGACTTGAATAAATGGCATAGTTTAGAAACCAGCTCATTGAACAAATGTATGTCATGAGAATGAACATAGTTATCATGATTTCTCTTGATTTTGAGCTCAGGTAATCCGTTGTTTTGTTGAATGGCATCAAAAGATCTGACTTATGCAGCCAAACAATCCGACGAGTCGCTTGGTCGAATTCATCCTTTCCCCCGAGGCTATAGAGCTGCCGGATGTGCATAAGCAGATCATGGTTACTGCTTGACAAGAGGCTTTGAATGCCCACTTCTTGTCTCCGATTACGCATATTCTGCGCCAGTATGTTCATCAGAGATCCCGACCGATTGTTGCGTCTCGGGAGGGCATTTCGGCGCGCCAATGATTGGCCCAAATCTGAAGAAATCCGGTGAAATCCTTGCAATATAAAAGTGAACTTGATCAGCTCATTCTTGATAGTTTGCCTAACGTAAATTTGCTCCCTGGCTGAATCAACAAAATCTCTCATAAACACCGCATAAACAGGAAACACACATTTTATATGGGTGATTGAGGCCAATATAATAATAGTCTCTAGCCATCTAATCGTGTAACACCATTCGGGTAAAAAGCTAACGTGACCATGTGGGTTTCCAAATTGATCGAGAATTTTGCTGATCGAGTTTAGTTCATCCAAAACTAACCTTCTCTGTATCCTCAATTCAGTGTTATTAAGCCACTCATAGAAACTGGCCGAGATGTTGTCCTGCGCGTCCAATCTGATGTCGATATCTTCAAGTTTTAACAGCGAAAAGTCATATAAATATTTGTAATAGATTATGGGAACTATATGAAAACTACAAAGGAGACTTGAAAAGAGTAGAATTTGTGGAAGATAGTAAATGGGCCAGAACGATTTGCTATTCTCCTGTTGCCATACACTTTTCCTGCATAAACAGCGGATTGTTCCCCTTAACCATAGTAAAAATCTAATTAGAAAGTGTTTATTTCTGCTATCAACTATCCTTCCCCTGTTCTTGTAGATATCTATTGACTCTAAATCGCTCGGCCTCGCTGCAATATCGATTTGAGTCATAAATGATAGAAATTTCAACAATAGTTTCACTATTCTGAAGCTCAGATTCTTCTCTAGACATTGGTTCGAACGAGTACCACACTTCCGGTGGTATTTTTGTTCGTGTTTCATCTTAGTGTAATGTCTTCCCATGAGTACTTTCTGCAACACTAATCAGACTCCGGAGGTCCACAAATGAAAGAGATTGGGTAATGTAACGGTATGAAATCTGATCTTTTTATCACACAGAATTCATCCAATGGAGCCCAGTTCGTGTGCACTTGGATGCGACTAGATCAGGCGAGGGTCTCGCAAGCGAGGGGCCTTGGATCGAAGTGTGCATGTCAAGATGGATTGGAAAGCCATTGGACCCTGAAACTAGGCTCTCAATGAGCTCAAAGAACTTTCAACACAATCGTTAGACAATTTCGACACCCTTTTGTCTGCCTCCTCTTGCCTGTCTTTTGCCCATTTCGCCCTCATGTAGGATAGCTAATTTGCTTATGGGTTTAGAGGCCGGGGGAATTTCGTGAAACCATTGAAGCAGCGAGGAAATTATGCAAAAGAATGTCTCACAAAGAGCATGCCATTTAAAGTCCCCGTTATAGGATCAACCGACTCAGGGAGATTGTGTCTAGAAGACTGGGAAAAGGTAGCATTTTGCGCCGAACCAAAGGCGTCAGAATTTTATTATTCTATCATTTGGCACGCTAAATTGCACATAGTCACGAGGTCTCGCTCGCAAACACCTTTCGTCATTAGTGGAAGTTAAGCGAGCTCTCTAGGCAAACAGGCGACTCAAGAGCTCATCGCTGCCCAGATCTTGTCCACAGAGCAACGATAATGAAGCCAATCCGAGCCAAAAGTGAACCTTCAGAACATCTCCATAGGTGCAGGCTAATCCACACGATTCTACCACAAAGTGTCTCCTGAAACTGTTAGGATCGCTAAGCTCCCGATGAAGGATCGATATTATTCCCTTATCGTACATTGGGCCGAGTGACTTAGTATTGTCGTTTTCCTCTAGGAGCGTGTCGAAACTTTCCGCATATAACTGGTCCAGCAATTGAGTGTGAGCCAAGAGTTGGGACAAATCCTTGTAGAGATTCTCGGACTTTCGATGGAGATGACAAAATGGCAACAGCAACACATCGATAGCCATCAGCGCCATAAACATGTAGCCGCGGGGAAAGTAATGATTGTGCTCCAATCTGTCCATGAAGGGCCCATTGAGTCTGCTAAGAATGGCAATCATTAGGCTAGCTGAGAGGGCAAATATAAATGTCCGAAGTGTGTGCTTCAATTCCAAACTGAAGCGTTCTTTGTAGATCCTGAAATGTATTATAACCAGCATTAGATTTCCATTGATTTCGTCCCTAATTTGAGAGTAACTGTCAAACTTCTCACTCTGATTCAACATGACTATTCTCAACGAGCTTTGACCTCGCTCCTTAATCTGCTGTTCTCTTTGGCTGGAGGGAAGTTCTCTTAGAAAATTTCTCTGATACTCCTGGAAAGCTAGCATGTTCACTCGTTTACATCCGCCTATTGATTGGCTCAACTTTTCGACAAATCTCACCTCCTCGTCGTTGCCAATTTGCAAACCAAGAGCCTGGAGGAAAATGATCACATAGCTGAAGAAGAGCAGTAGAATCACCTCGAGATCCACCATGAAATCGATTAATCTGAAATTTGTCCTCTGCAGGATCTTAATCTGATGCTGCTGATCATCCAAGAGGGCAAAACTATCGAAATAAATCGGATAGATGAAGACTGAATACACAAAAACCATATAGTACATCCCGACGGCAACTTGAACAAATGCTCTATTTGCTAGCGAATCAATCCAATCCACAGTCTTGTCCATGGGCAGCAGCAAATCCTCCTCATAGTATCTAATCAATTGATAGATTTTGAACCTAGTTTTGCCCGGCAATAATCTGCTGTTCCTCCTCAGAAGATCATCCAATTTTGGGGGGCAGCTGAATTTGTGATTAGTGAAAACATTTGAACAATTAACCAGAAATGGATTGTCGGTGGATAAGTTCTGGAATATCTCCCTGAAATTGGTGAAATAACTGATACACCTGACGAGCTCATTTTTCACCAAACTCTTGATATAGATTTGCTCTCGGTGAAAATCGACCAAACCTCTGGCGAAGGGAAAATAAATCGGATTGACACATCTGTAGTAGTAGAGCAAAGACATTGTTATCGTCCAATTGCTTATCTCAATCCCATAGACCCACTGTGGCAGGAAACCTATATGGCCGTGAGGGTTGCCCAAGGAATGGAGAATGTCATTAAGATAATCCAAACGAGAGCTAAGCTCGCTGATCTCGCGCTCCAAGTGAATTGATAATGTGGTATTTCCATTTGACGCCTTCAGGGTCTCCAGTTTGAGCCAGATAAAGTCGCGCGGATATTTCCAGTAGACCAGGAGGGCCAAATGCACGCAAGCGGCCACATTGAAAAGGATGACAAATTCGGGTAAATAATAGAGAAATCTGAGAGATCCGCCACAAATGTATCGGCGTAGTTCCTCTTCCCAGGTGGACAATTTGAGGGGTTTCAAGAGGCCATAATTTAGGCGGAAATACATCCTGCCCAAGAGGCTTGCTCCTCTGGGTGGGTGGCTTCGTTTCAGGGCCTTGAGAGTCACAAGGTCTCGGTGGCGGGCAGTTATGTTTGTCCGAGAGATGAAGGCCAGGAAGAGGAGCGTCGCTCTGACGAATCGGAAGCCAAACTTCTGCCTCAGTCTCGGCTGGCTCACTTGGATCGATGGAGCTCTGGGTCTCATTTCTGACTGTCTGTCGAAATTGCTTATTAAATTGCCCTTTAGTTCTCTTAGTTTCTATCTTGATCTCCACTTAAGTTAGTGATAGAAGCCCAACTCGGCAAGGCAGACAAGCTCATCTCCCAAGCCTGTCTGCTTCCGAAGAAGACGCTTCAAAACGAGAGCATGATTGACCTGAAATTACACTAAAATTCTTTGGTATTTCAGAGTCAGTCATTACTCTCACTCGCACCCAAGCAAAGCCAAACAATGAGGCCCACAAGAGAGGTTAATTATGCAGCTTGGACGAGCGCTCAGTCCGCGAGTTGCGTGAGCGTGGCAAGTGACATAAATCGATCTCGACAATCCATCGAAAATGCTCGAAACAGAGCCGGCCAGAAGGAGGCTGAATGCACGGCACTTAGGTCAGAGACACTAATTTATGTGAAATGCGAAGTGTAACGCAATATCTTCAAGCGTCATAAAGCCGCAATTTAACTGTATCGAACAAGTGTGGCCTCATGATTGCTTATTGGACACGAACATTCTCTCAGCCTAAGGTCACCTTGCGAGCTTGCTCCTTTCGGGCGGGCGGATGCCTTTTGACAAAGTTGGTTCTTGGCGAGCAAACTTTGGAAAAATGTTCTCCTGCCTTTTTGCCCATTTTCTGTTCTCCAACATCCGCCAAGCTAGAGAGAGAGCAGAACTGCGCAAACGACTTGGCGTGGAGGAAAGTTTATTTCCTCCACTTCCATTTTGGCTTCCACTTGTGCCTCTTGTTGTTGAGTTAGTGCTTGCTCAGAGGCTGAGCTGAAAAGGGAGAATGTTGTTTTTCCTCTCTCTTTGTTTGATGGGCCAGTTTGTTTTGATCGCACCTAAGGCTGGGAGAAGCGGGCGGCCCTTTTGGAGGAAGTGGGCACGATGGCGAGCCAGTTTGTGTTGGGCCGATGTTGCAACGGGCCAAACACAGGCGCTCATTTACATGAAAAACCGATGAACAAGAGACGCGTGCTCTCTCCCCAGAGCTTGTCTCTGGCCCGCTAACGAGCCGAAAAGGTGGCCCATTGGGGACTAGGATTGGTCCTCGAATGGAGCGCCTCAGCAGCGTGACGAGCCCCAAATTGACTCATCGTTTTGCTGCTCGCTTTGCTGCTCGCTTTGCTGCTCGCTTCACGCAAGCACACGAACTCTGCCCGGCCAGACATTGTTGCTTTGTTTGGCTAATCGATAATTGAAAGTATTTCCTACTCGCCGCCCTCCAGCTGCGGCCCACAGCAACCTTTTGCTGGCCAACACAACACAGGCCGGCCAGACGGTCGTGCCAGTCGCTCGGCCCGCCTCGTGGTGCGCCTTTACGGCTTGTGTGCGGCAGCGTTGGGCCGACCGGAGGCCGGTTAATGATGGCGCACACAGTGTGTTGTTTCGCCCTCTCTTAGCCTCCTCTTGGCCTCCTCCTGGCCAGCCAGCCCACTGCAGTGGCGCAATTAAACCGGCTTTCTTTTGGTTGCTGGTCCGGCCAATTCAGGAGCCGGCCCTAGTCTGCGGGCCGCCCATATTGGCGGCGCATCTCAATCAGCACTGCAATCAGCCGGGCCACAATGGGCCTAAATTGTTCCAAAGGGACAGGAAGAGCTACCTGTTGATGTTGGTCCTTGTATTATCGGAGCTCGCCAGGCCTGCTGTGTTGGGCGGCGGCCTTGCTTTGCTGCCTGGAGACTCGAAATGCTTTGGTGCTGCGGGGAATCGGTCGATATGCAGCCCCCTGAGGTCGGCGTGCTGCGGGGGCTGAGCGTGCGAGCAGCCCGAATGGAAAAAGCGCACACTTTACACTGCGTACTGCACTCTGCACACTGCACTCTGCACTCTGCACTCTGCACTCTGCACTGTGTATTGCAATCTGCCTTGAGCCTCCCGCTGAATGGCCGCCCAACACTGACCACTTGCCACCGGCCACTGCCCATCGAAGGCAAACTTTGCGGCCACACTCTGGCCACTCGGCCGGCCTGGCCAGCGAGCTCCACGAGCGGCCGTTTCCTGCCCCCGCTCGGCCTCCATTTGCTGGCCATCTCCCTGGCCGCCGCACACACTCTGCCAGAAATGCAACTTTTCAATACTCTCCGATTTGGCTCCATTTGCACAGGAACAGGCAAATGGCGGCATTTTTCGCCGAGTTTGTCCTCAAGGATGGCCGAAAAGCAAGCATTTGACGTCACTGGATGGGCTCTGGATGGGCCATGGCTCATCCATTTGGTTTGTGAACGAAAAAGTTGGTCACCACTTGGAGCTGGCTCGCAGGCTGGCTCGCAGGCTGGCTGGCTGGCTGTGGATTAGATGCCTTAGAGCAGCAGTGGAACAGCTTAGTTATTTGCTTGATGGAATGAGGGAGATAAATTATCAGAGTTCATTAAGCGGCGAGCAAAACGTCGCCAAGAGAGGAGAGCGCGCCTCAAATCAGGTGAATCTCTGGCTAAGGAGGAGGAGGAGCAGCCAGTTGGTTGAAGAGCAGCAGAGAGCGAGGCATCACTTGCCTGTGCACTTCCAAACACAGCAGAGCCAGTCTGTGGCGTTGAGGCCGGCGCGCAGGATGAGCGCACGATGAGCCGCGCGCACAGTCTCGCAGTCTCGCAGCCCAAAGACTGAGACTGGGACTGCGAGCGGCCCTTAGGCTGAAGGTGAACGCCGAGTGTTAGAAGTGAGAGTCAGCGGGCCTTCTTCTTCTTCTCTGCGCGCTCTTTGGCGCGCTTCTTCAGGCGCGCTTCTTCTTAAGGCCTCCAGTTTGCGCCTCCAGTTTGCCCGGCCGGCTTTCAAGTTAACTTGAACTTGGGCAACAGGCGGCCGCCAATCTTTGCCACCAGCGCCAACCGAAGAGGAGCAGCAGCAGGCTAAAAAAGTTTCAACAGCACTCACAATCACATCAAAGGAAATGTAATAATATCAAGTTTGCCCCACCACTGGCTGGCTGCCTGGCTGCCTGGCTGGAAACTGTGCATTCATTAGGGGAGAATTAAAGGCAAGGTAGATGGACTGGCGAGATTAGGAGCTTTGCTTTTGCGCCACCCTTGCTGCAAGCAGTTGGCGGCCGCCAGCGCGACCTTGTCTCTCGCTCAATGTTGCTCACTCTTGGTATCGCTCTTTGGCTCGTTTCGGGTCTGCCTCTCGTCGTCTGGTTTTGATGCTGATGCTGATGCTGCTGCTGCTTCTTTCTCGGCTCCATTGGTCCCGGCGAGCAGTTAAGACAGTTAAATGGGCCTGGTGTCGCTCTTTATTGAGCCAGAGGCTGGGCGTTTGTTGTTTGGGGGGCAATGGGGGGCGGCAGTGGGAGAGAAATTGAAACTTCTCTGGCCAAAATGAGGCTCGTTAGCGCGCGGCTTCAGTGTGCTGCTGCTGCAAAGTGAGACTGCGTGTGGAGTGCGCCCTCAGAGGCAGACGAGCAGTAGTAGAGTGGCCTGTGCCAAAGCGGCCCGAGCAGAGCGCGCACAGTCCCAATGGCTAAGGGCAGGCAGCAGGTGCGCGCTGGTGTGCAGCTTCGGCGAGGGAATTCGCTCTTTTCGCAACTTCCAAAACAGGACCGCAGAATTGCCCCGTTTTTCCCCCAAAAAGCCCAGAAATTCCAGGGCGGCTCAGAAATTATTATCATCCCGCCCACTGCTTGTTGAACTGTCGCCCATTTCGCCTTGAGACCAGTGGCGAGCTTAACACATAGCCCAATGGATTTACCATTTAGAACTAGCTCTGATTTCGCTCATCGACTTGGTGGAAAGACTGTCTCTGCTCATTATGAACAGAGACAGTCCGGCTCTACTGCCCGAAATCATGAGAAGGCGCTAGCTCGCCTTCAGGGCCACCAGCCGGGATTGAAATCTTCTGATCGGCCGGAACTAGCGCCAAGCTTAGTCCAGCTGATTGTCAAGTGGCGGCGGTGGAGATTCTCCACTGGAGAAGCGGGGAAAAAAGTTGGGGCAAAACTTTGGGGGATTTTCCAGGAAATTGTGAAGAATTTGCACCCCAGACGAGCCCTAAGCCCCGGGGCTCGCGCGCAGAGTTTTGCAGCGCGCCCCATTCCGCGCGCTGCAAACTCCAGCCGCACGCAGTGAGTGTGCGACCAGCGGAGCGCCATACACTGACTGCCGCCCTTAGACTGACACTGGCCACTCTTCGGCGAGCCGCTCGGCATCGATTTGATTAATGTTTCTTAATGTGTATCAACATCGCATGCTCTGTGGGCCCGAATTCCGCCGCCGCTCTCGTGCCAGCCCATTGGCAGTCATGGGCCAGCACGAGAGCCCCAGCGAGTAGGTGAAATGGACGAGCAGAAGAGCAGAAGAGCAGAAGAGGAGGAGAAAGGCGCTCTCCGCCGATTCGGTTCGGTGGCACCTGTGTGGCGGCGGCCCAAGCGGCTTGTGTGCCCCTCTGACTGTCTGTCTGAGTGTCTAAGTGCGGCCACTTTTGGGCCCTTCTCCTTTTTCTCTTTCATTTTGGCGGGCCCGAAATGAAAGCCACAGACTGGGAGCGGCGAGTGGAAGTGGCCAATTGGATGGCGCAATATTTGCGGCGCTCACTTTTCGCCCGGCGGCCAAGGAGCGGCGAGCAGCTCGAGTGCTGTTGCGTGTGTCTGGCTTCCAAGTGAGCAGTCTGTGTGTGCTAGTGTGCGCCAAAGACTGTGTGCGCCAAAGACTGTGTGCGCCAAAGACTGTGTGCGCCAATGAGCCAAGTGGGCAGAGTGGAAAAACAGGCGCCACATTGATGGGCAAACATTGCAGTCACTGTGCACTGTTTGCAATTGGCGCTCGTCTCCATTGGCTCCTCATGAGTTGCAATCTTGATGATGTTTATAAGTCCTCCTCCTCTGCTGGCGAGCAACGTTTTATTTCTTTTAATCGTTTGCCATTCAATTTATTGCCCGCCGAATCGTGTGCACACGAGCCAGTGTCTCTTAGCTTCTTCTACTTCTTCTCCTACTTCTTCTCCTTCTCCTTCTCCTTCTCCACAACTCTGCAACTCCAAAACTCGGCAACTCCAAGCAAGTGGAAAACTGCAAAACTGCGCAGCTCATGATGCCGCTCCTGAGCCTCGAGTTGGCGGCTGGGCCAAGGCCAAAGGCTGGCGGCCCATCTGATGATCTCTGTCTCTGTCTCTCTGTCTCTCTCTCTCTCTCGGGCGCTCAGGAGGCTAAGGAGGCTGAGGCTGAGGCTCGTTTTGGCCGCTCTCTGACGTCGCAACTTAAACTGATAAAGAAGTGAACCTGGTCCCAATTGGACGCGGGCGCCTGCAGATGAGCGCACCTGTTTGAGTTGTGCGGCGCAAAGTTGAGCGCGCGCTCTGCTGCGGCCGCTCTGCACTGTGCACTGTATGCTGTGTGCACTCTGCATTCTACAGTCTGTCCTCCGTGCTGCATCGCGCGCTCAGCGCTCGGCCGAATGCTCATTGCAGAGCGCACATTGCACACTGCAGAGTGCACACTAAACACTGAACACTGAACACTGAAGACTGTATAGTCCACAGAGCGCTATCATTGCGCCATCGCCCACCTCAGTCCCCGCTCGACACTCGACACTCCTCGGCCCAACCGCCTCCACTCGGCGACACAACTGGCCCCATCGCGGCCACCCAGACGGGCGCGCCTCGCCGCAGCCAGTGGGCGGCGACGCGCCGCCGCACATTCCTCCACGACCAAGTCCACGGAGGGAAAGCAAGCAGGGCCACCTGTTGCGCCCCCTGTGCACTCGGCGCGCGCCAGCCCGGCCCAGATCGGCCCGCAGATAAGCCGCGCTCGCTCTCGCTCTTGCCGACCCTTAGGGTCCCCAGAGGCCAGCTCAGGCGCTCGACAGTCGCTCGACGGCGAGGCTGCACATGGCGAGGCTGCACATGGCGAGGCCGTGCAGCTTGGCGGAGAGGTGGGCGCTGGCCGCGCAACAGCGGCGGGCCCAGAGCTAAGGGTGGCCACGGACGTCAAGCGTCGGCTGACAATGGGCCATTCATCTGGCTGGACAGTTGTCGCTTTGTCGCGCTCTGAAGCAGCCAGGCGGAGGAGAATGAGGAATGAGAGATGGAAAGTCGCCATCTCAGTCGCATATGAGGTGCCGCTGGTTGTTGTGGAGGGCGCTTTGAGGAGGGCGCTTCAAGTGGCCAGGCCTGAGAGTGTCTCTGAGTCAGCGAGAGAGAGAGAGAGAGAGAGAGAAAGAGCAAGTCTCATTGGCTGAGAGAGTGGCGCCCAGTTGGCGAGTAAACGCGCGTTGGGCGGACGACAAGTGGCCGGCGCGCAACCAGAGAGTGTGTGTGGGAGCTGAGGAGAGTGCCAAATGGAGGCTGGAACAAAGAGCAGCTGGCAAATGCAATAAAAGGCTGGCACGAACACGCCCGCTCAGTGCGCGCTTTGAGCGCGCCTCGCACGCAGTCCGACACCTGAGCCTCGGTGCACTGCACAGCGCACAGTGCACAGTGCATTCTGCAGTGCAAAGTTCGCACTCCGAACAGTCCAAACTGCAGACTGCACTATGCAGTATCTACAGTGTAGAATGGGCACTGCACTTGCCTCCAGGGGCGTCCACTTGGTGCGCCTCTTGCGCGGCTCCTCCACACAAGCCGCCCCACTGACCGGCGAGCAGTGGCCGCGGGCGAGGGCGCAACTCTTGCGTCGGGGCTGCGCTTCCGCCGGATCGCGATCGGCCGGCTGGCCGCGGGCGAGCGAGCCCGGTCGGCGGGGAGCGCGCAGAGGAAGTGGCCTGAGGATGAGGAGGCTTGTTTGTGCGCGAGCACGGAGCCAGGGGGCTGCCCGCATGGGTCTTCTGTACGCGGCGGCCGATTGGCCATTGGCGAGCGCACTTGTTGCGCCTGTGGACGCGCGGCCAGAGCTGGGCGGCCGGCCGAGCAGTGGCCAGTTGAGCTAAGCGCCACTGCCGCCCGCTGGCCAAAGGCAAACACTGCCCCTCGATTGGCTGGCTGCGAGTGGCCGATGGGCGTCAGTTTAAGCGCATTTGTTTGCCTTGCGCCACGCAGAGGCACGTCCGCGTCGGCCCTAAGGGCGGCCACTTGTTCCCCCTGTGAACTGTGCCGGCCGAGCCGCGCAAGTGCGGCCGCTCTGGGCGCACTCTGCCCCTCCGGGAGCTCGGCCATATCGCTCCCAGTCTGCCGCCGGCGCGTCTTGGCCCGCCGTTGGGCCCCCGGCGGCCATCGCGACACGCCGCAGACTGTGTGTGGCGCAAAGGCCGGCCCATGGCGATAAAAGCGGCCTGCTGGCGGGGCCCAGACGCACTTGGCCGTCCGGGAGCGCCGAGCTGCGGCCGGCGCGGCGTGCTGCCCTAAGGGCCGACAAAGCACTTGCAGCAATCGGCCGCAGAAGCTCCTCGCAGACAGTCTGCGGCGCACAGTGCGCGAAGTGAACAGTGAAAAGTGAACAGTGAAAAGTGCACAGTGCACACCAAACAGTGAAGAGTGCACTCTGCTCTGCGCGGCCCGTTTGCTCGTTGCGTGGCCGCGCGCACTGCACTGTGCACTCTGCACTGAGCACTGTGCGCTGTGCGCTGTGCGTTCAAATGCACTGAGGAAGCAACAAGTGTGCGTCCGAGCGGGCGACTCTCACGCGGCACGACTTTCACAAACAAACAGGAAAACTGGCCCTCATGTTGCGCGGCCCACCAGCAACGCGCTCACTCTTCGCCGCCGCCGCCATCTTGCAAGGCCTGTTAATTGTAGTAATCAATTAGAGTCTTGCGGGCCGCGCAAACCGAAAGCGCCACTGGAAGGAGCGCAAGTGGGCGCGCAAGTGGCCCTTGCTCGCCGCCAGCTCGCCGCCAGCTCGCAAGCCACGCTCGAATTGTTCCCAGTCTCAGTCGTGGCCGCCACCCTCTCGGACCTTAGGGCTGCCGCTGGGCAGTCACGCGCCGGCCAGTGAGCGCCGCCGAGTGGCCAGCGCGAGCGGCTGGCCACTGGCAAAATAATCGCCTAATCCGGGAGAAGAGAGTCTGTGAAACAGTGTTGCCGAGTGGGCGCTTGGACGGGCGCTTAGCGAGTCCAAGCTTGCAAATGTGTCTGTGTGCCAAATGGAGGCGGGCGGACAGGAAGCGGCCGGGCGCGTTGGGCGTAACAAGGGCCGGCCCGGCCGATTTGGCGCCAGTTTGCGCCGAGCGAGCGTTGGCGGCGGCGCGCCAAGTGGCCCGTCGTTTGGGCAGAGAGAGAGAGAGAGGAAGAGGGCATAAAAGTGCGCTGCCTCCCCCACCGAGCGGCCCCTCCAGAGGCGCAACCGAATGGGGCCGGGCAGTGGTTTGGCGGCGGGCTGGGAAAGTGGTGCCAGGGCGGCCGGGGCTAAGCTGCGGCCTTGTTGGGCGCGGCGCAACAGGCGGCCTGCGCATGCTCGGCGCGCACGCACAGCGCGCGCCCACCGGCAGACTGTGTGCGGCGGCGGCGGCGCGTCTGCGTTGGGCCGGGCGGCACAGCGCAGCACAGCACAGTGCGAACCGAAGACTGTCTGCGCTGCACTAGCACTGCACTAGCACTGCACTGTGGAGGCGGCCGCAGTGTGTGCGCCTCCGCTCGGCCGCCGCTCAAGACCAGTTGCGAGTGGCCAGAAAACGGCGGCCGCAGATGTGCCCCTGCCAGTGCCACTTGCTCCAGGGCGCACGCTCCGACAAGTGGCCCAAGTGCGAATGCGAGTGCGGCCGCTCCTCCTCGCAGGCCCAGACCAGTGGAGGCCGCCAAGAAGAAGAGAGGAGACACCAAGTGGCCAGAGCGCCGCCGTCGAGCTGGCCGCAAGACTGCCGCCGACGCAATCGCCGCCAGAGAAGCCCACAAACCAGATCAACGCCGCTCAAGAGTCCAGTCGAACGCGCCACACACACTCCAAGGCCCAAAAGTCAAGCCCGCCGGCGCCCAAGTGGAGCCCCAAGTCTGGAATCAGTATTCCATTTCCGAGCAGCACTTTCCGAGCAGCACTTCAAGCGGACGACTATTAGTTGCACCCAATCCGACGAGCTTTTTACACAATCAAGCCGCTCACGAACACGCCGAACAGCAAGCACAACCAGCTGCAACTCTCTCGCCCAAGCAGACAAGTAGCCACAGTCTCCCCAGAGTCTGGCCGAAGCGGCAAGACGCCAAGAGACCGCTCGAAGCTCTGCAGACAGTTGGCCCGAAGTGCAGGCCAGACAATGGTCGACAATCACCACAAAAGTCCCACTTATCAGCATGCACTTATTGGCGTCTCTCGCTCCATCTCGCCAAGACCTCCCCCAGCCTGGAGGTCTTGGGCCGTCCAGACACTCGAGCTTGGGGCCCGCAAGTGGACGTTGTGGCCGGGGAGGAAGACAGACAGACTGTCTTCGGCCGGGTGGGAGCCGCAAGGATGTAACTGCAAGTTTCCCGTTGGAGCAACAAAGCGCACAGACGGCCGAAGCTAGTCTCTAGGGAGCGCAATGTGCGAGGGCATACCTCTAGAGCGGCGCAACAGCTTAGGGCCGCCGCTCAGTGAGTGTGTGTGCGAGTGGGGATTTGCGCGCCCGCCAGCAAGTGCCCAGCGCAGCGCCGCATGATCTCTGGCCCACGGTGCTCGTCGCTGTGTGCCCCTGCTTGTTGATGTTGTGCCGCTGCTCTGGCGCCGTTCTGCTGAGCCATGCCGGCCGCGCTCCAAAAGCAACGCGCTCTCGCCGCTTATAGACGCAGGCCAATGGTATCGATCGTTTGCCCTCGGCCAGCGCCAAACACTATCGACTCCCAACGAGCTGGCGGCGGCGGCAGAGACGACGACGACCACGGCAGCTCGACGCAATGAGCAACATTGTAAACGAGAGCGCCAGATGATGGTCCACCACCACCACCAGCGCCACACAACAAGTGTCTGCCTGTTTGTGCCCTTCTTATCAAGCGAGCAAACAAACAAGCTTCCAAGCGGCCACAATCGACACTCTCTCGCCGTCTAACTCCCTCTAACTTTCTCTCTCTCTCTGTCTCTCTCACGAACTCACTCAACGCCTTGCTCTGAAGGCACCCCCAAGCGCCCACGGCCAATCAGCCAACGGGCCACAAACCACGGTGGCCAAACAAACCACAATGGCACACAAAATCCCTCAAGACAACCACCACTACTACTACTCCACTTTCAATCGTCACCAACTCGTCACCATCAGTCCTCCCTCCTCCCCCCTGCTCCTTTCCCACTCCACGTCCGACGATTGCACGTTGCGATTGGTTATCGACAACAATCGATAACCACCAATCGCTGATCCACAATCTGGCCACCTAATCAAGCGCCATGACGAAACACCACCACCAACAATACCTCATCACAGCATGCCCACAACCATTGTTGCACAACCAAGCGAGCCAGCCAGCCAGCCAGCATCTCTATTAGCCACCGTTTACTAGCCACCAGTTACTAGCAACACTTGCCCTATAGGCCAGCTTGAGTGTGTTATTTTCTTTGGTTATCTAGCTGTATGAGTGATCTTGAAAATATCATAAAGCTAGGTTACCAAAGTGGAAGACAACTCAAAGTCACGACGCTTTCTCCACACTCTCAGCCACTCAGCCTCGTCCATGGCAGCAATTAGAGCCAGCAAGTTAGCATGCAAAATCCTTCCCTCTTATCATCATTCCAGTAAGTTCCACTTTTCCAAGCCCAAATTCTAATCAAAAGTGTGATAATTTATCATTTTTCATCCCCGTTAAGCTTCTCTACCAATTTTTCCCTAATTTCCATGAACAGTTTGGCCACCTTCGACCCTCGGCCCTCCGGAGTCGCCCGATCACCATCGCAATCATTTTCCTCGTCTCTGATCTTGGCGAATATCGACTCGCCCGAGTCACAGTGCTTGCCAATCGATGGATCCAACGGTAACTTGCCCAGCATCTCTAGCTTGTAATCCGCAGCCATCTTTTCTGCTCCGCCCGAGGAGGAAGGAAATATCACCGACTCTTTAGTGCATTTTGGACAAATAAATCCGCTCATATTCTCGATTATTCCCAATATTTTTAGCCCCGTCCTCTGGCAAAAGTCTATCTGCTTTCTCACGTCCATCAGGGATACCTCTTGGGGTGTGGTGACCATCACTGCACCATCCAGATTGCCCAATTGGGTCTCCTTGAGATAGTTGATCACGCTTATGTGCTCGTCCGATGTTCCCGGCGGGGTGTCTATGATCAAATAGTCCAACTGGCCCCATTCTACGTCCGTTAGAAAGCTCTTGATCATGGTGTTCTTCTTGGGCCCTCGCCAAATTATAGCGTCGTCCAGGGAGTCGAGGAGAAATCCGCAGGACATAACCGCCAGATTGTCGCTCTCATATACTGGTGTCCAACCCTCGGCACACTTGAACACCTGTTCGCCCTCGAGGGATAACATGCGTGGTGCCGATGGGCCACAAATATCCAAATCCAGCAGCCCCACCTGGAGGGAATGATCTTGCGCCAGGGCTCGAGCCAGCATGCTTGATACGGTCGATTTGCCGGTGCCCCCTTTTCCTGATATCACTAATACAATGTGTTTTATTTGTTTCAGACGATCTATGATGAGTGGAATCACCGTGTCCTTCTCTTGCTGGGCTGCCAACTGTGCCTCGCCCGAGGAGCAACTCTTTTGATTTGGACAACCGGCACATGGAGATGCCTTCCCTGCTTCATCCGAGCCTATTCCGGGACAGTGCTTGGGTGGAACGGCATTCATTGTGAGAAAAAGAGTCTGGATATGACTAGGTGAATCAATTTTCCCTTTGATACTGACGTCTAATTCAAGGACTCACTTCTAATGATATCGATAATTCTTCACACTATCAATAGGCTGTTCGAGATGGATAATATAAATTTAAGATCTAGCTTTCGTTAGTTTATTCTCGGACAAGATTGAATATTTGAAATTAGTCAGCTGATTTTTGTCGTCTCGTTCGTTATGCGGTCTCTCACGAGTTGGCTTGCTCGCAGGCGTCGATCCAATCGCTGTATACATCTATCGGTTCTGATAGGTAATTGACTGTTGTGGTGAATTCTTCATTACAAATACGGCAGGCAATTCTAGCAATATTCTTAGCTCTGTCCATTTTAACTTCACAACTCTTTTCGTGGTTACAAAAGGGACAGTTGAACATGGTATCCAAGGCTGAGGTAGGTTTTCGGGTGACAACCTGTCGTTTACTCTTCCTCTTGGCCATAGTTAGGTTATAGTGCTAATTCAACAAATCTTCTATGGGATAAGGGACGACCATATCCCAATATCAATCTATACAATGGAGCTTTTGTGTCGGTTTGTTGTTAAATATGAATCGATTTGAAAGTCTCCCGAGAAATTACTTCATGAAAACAACAGTCCTACTTGTGCGAACGTACAACTGCACGCGCAGCTTTATATGGGCGGCAACTTGCACGCGTCTTGTAAGAAGCACAACTCGATCCTACACAAATCTAGTGGCAGTTTGTGTTTCCGAGTCAACGGCCATCCAGACTTTCGAGATCGATCAAAAATGATAGAGTCACCCAGCGATCTTCCCACCTTCAGACATTGCTTGGGCGCTAAAGGTTGGCCAAGTTGACAATGGAAGTTGTTTTTATTCTCACTACTACTTCAGACAACAGGCATCACTGTATGAGTGTCATTTCACAGTCGTACATCTATACTTTTATCGATACTTTTACAATCTTTTCGAATATTAAATTCCTCATTAGTAAAATATTTCCCTCAATTACCTGTTTGGAAGCCGTAGAATTCATAGCCGTGCTTTTGGGTACCAGGCGTGGTCGATTCTTTTGTTCTAGCCGACCGGAAACTTGGCCTCCTAGTGTTGTGGGAATTCAAAAACGGTGGGTATTTGAGTCTCCGCGATAATCCTGTTCCAAAGAAGGCAATTGGAGCTTCCGGTTGCCCCTCGTTATCGTTTTGTTTCATCTGCGCATTGCGTGAGATTGTCTCTTGATCCTTTTGGCGCTTGTCTTGACAATTGACTCTTTGCCTACACTCATTGAAATTTCTGTCAAAGTTCACATCGAGCACTGTGGTGAAGATGCAATTTGGTTTAAAATGGTTTATGATCGATACCAAGGTTCCAACTGTTAGAGAGACACAGCCTGGTGAAGATTAGATTGAGTTAGTGGAGAGAGTTTTTTATAGGGAGAGATCAGTGAGAGTCTCGAGAACCTACCTCCAATCATGACGAGCCAGAAATTCCAGCCAAACCTGAACCTTAGAGACTGACCCTCGAATGGTATCACAAGTTCCCGTTTGCCTGAGGGAATTAGTAGGGCATAGGTGAGATTTGTGAGCAGCAATAAGATGCCAAGTATTTGCATGGTGTAGATGCCATGTTTGGGAGTTGCACAATGTAAACAAAACATGACTATACAAACACAAAAGGAAAGCCAAAGCATTATTGACGTATAGTAACCGGCAGATCGATACTGGCGCGACCAATTGAAACCTGCCTCGTCTTGGCTGAGATATTCCACAACAGTCAGTATGGGATAGGGTAGACCACGTTGCAGTGCTTGATGATACTCGTGGCGCATTTGTTGCGGCTCAATCCAATAGAAACGTTCGTTATAATTTATGTCAACGTTCAACCTTTTCACCCTAATGCCTGAACTTGCACTCTCCGCTCCAGAACTGAGCCAGCCTCCCTGTGGCCTACTGTCATCCTCCCGCTCAAGATGGTCCTCTTTGCTTAGGTCTCTCCGTCTTCTGATCCCGTCATTGTGGTCACTTGGAACCGTGCCCTTCGGTCTAGTGTCCAGTTGCTGATCGTCCAATTGTTCAAGGGGCTCAACATCTCGTATTCCAAATGCGTTCACTTTGGGTCCACTGGCTAGAGTGGCCAAGTTTTCGATCACAATGGGCCCATCTGTATCGTGGAGGAGATAATATTTGATCGCTGTCAGGGAAATGTTGACCGAATTGAGACCAATCCTGACCTGCAATTGGCCTTGGATTTTATCACGCGAGAATGCCTTGTAACTGGCTGAGATGTTTGGCGCTTCGCCCACATGCCAAGTGGTTCCAAAGATGGATATCACTATGATTGAGGCAACTAGTAGGGAGGGCACGATGCACAAAATAGTGGGAAATTTTTCGTTCCTTATTCCGGGTAATATTAGGAAAAATGTGAAAAATAGTGTAAATATAAATGCATAAATAATTCCACTACGAATGTCGTCGATGGCTGAGGTTCTATTTGGTGTATCATACAAGATGGGACCATTGTCGTCGCCCGGCAAGCTAGCCTGACTGGCTGGTCCAGATTCAGATGCGTGTGGCACCGAAACGGTGGAGCCAAATGGATTTTGAATGCTTGCAAGAATGCCACTTGCTTCGTCCGTTTGCACGGCTCCACTCGCGGCTTGTAAGCCGCCAGATTCCCCTGGCACCCAGTCCATCGGAATTGTCTGGCGGCTGACGGCCGGTGACGATACCCTCTGGCACCAAGCTCAGCTCTCGACACTCAACCTTCTTGTCTGCGGCCTTCAAGCTTGACCTTCTGGCCGTGCTCTTGATCTAATATCTAAAGCCTTGATATCGCTCACTCGCGACTCTGAAGCTGACTAATTTCAAATCGCTGGCTCACTCAAGAGCAATTGCATGGCCACTTAACTCTGGGCCGATTCTTCTTGCCAATACTTTCCGGTTCAGCCCGGCAAGGCACTTGATTAGTTGAGTAGCTTACTAGTTTGTTTGTGAGTTCTGCTGTATCTTGTGCTTCGGAGTGAACCGTTACAACAGCAGCAATTGATGCTGACAATGGTGGCCACCATAGACTAGAACCTGTTGCCTCTAATTGGCTGACATATGAATCCTGCACCCCCACCTCTGCCCTCAAGAATGTTGACTTGATGCTAGAAAGGCTTACTGTTCAGCCGCGTCATTTTTGTCGCCCGCAACTGTTTGTGGAGCTGAAAAGGGTCTATTCAATATAATGGTGACTGTGTCCCAGTGAGGCCCGACGAATACTGAGGAATGCCGCAAAACTGAGGCAATACAGCAGGTTACTAGAATAGAGCCTAGCTCAATCGTTTTCATCCATTGCTAAGAGACCGCTCATTCAGCTCTATTGGTTAGAGTTTGGCCATGTTCGCAAATTTGCCATGCTCTAGAGGGCAGGTCCCTTCTGTTTGCCACCCTTTCCCACTTCTCCCTTTGCTACCTTTCACTCTGTGTCTCTTTTTGATCTTTGTGTGTGTGTGTGTGTGTGTGTGTGTGTGTGTGTGTGTGTGTGTGTGTGGAAACCAAACTCACAGACCGAAACCGAACAAGAGTTGTAAAATTGTAGCACCAAAGCGCTTCCTCCTGCAATCAGTAGGCCACTCTGCCATTTGATGGGCACACAGTCTCGCTGGTTAAAATTACTCTAGATGGTTTAATTTCTCTCTTTTGTCGCAAGTGCTGCCATTAGTTTGGCAGCCAGAGATAGAAAGAGAGGGAGAGAGAGAGAGAGAGAGACTAGGAGAAGGAGCTGAAGGAGAAGAAAAGAGGCAGGAGAAAGCTGTTTACCCAATGCGCGTGTCACTGTGACTGTTGCTCTCTGGAAAAGGCTGTTGCAGTTTTTCGCCTAGCTAGCTCGGCTTCCTGTCGCCCGCCAGACTATCAAAGGCACCCTACCAGTTGACGCGCGTACTCCTGGTGGCCATCTGATTTTTTTTCTCAATTTTCCTTGCTATATCTAAGAATTCGACAGCCATTTTCTTAACTCAAGACTAGCTCAATTGGAATATGGAGCTCCTCTTGGGGCGTCTGTTACCTAATTTAATTTCCTCAATGGCTTTAGAAAAAGAGCGTTCAGTGAAGAACAGACATACTTAAGAAGGCGCCACACGAACACAAAGCTGGCCGACAGATTTCATTTCTGGCCAGAACAAGATCCAACACGTGCTCTAGATACATTTATTCCACCCCACTGGTCCACCTGCGGGCTATTGGACGAGCTTGGAGTTGTTAATCTTTCTAATAAGCTAGCTAAACTTGCCAAGCTAGCGACTCAAACGGTTGGCGCTCAACCAGTGAGCTGCTTGTTCGAAAGGAAGAGACTTTCCTATGGGAAAGTGTGTTTGTGCTTGGCTGCACTCTTGATGGGGGAGAAAGAAGAACCGCAAGAGTAGGGACAAAGTCTGGATCAGCAAGTGGAGGGACGACAATGGTCAGATGTTCCCTGTTTGGAGGTGATAAAAAGCTCTATTGGGCGCTGTTCTAATTCCAAGTGAATAGGGAGAATAAGAAGTGGGCCAATCTGAGTGAGAGCTCTGTTTCAATTAATTACTCCAGCTAGCTGGATAGTTTTCCCTCCGCCTAGAATGCGGCTCGGCAAGATGGGTCTGTTGCGGTGAGTTCAATGATTTTCATTGGTTTCTCTATTTGAGACTGCCCAAGCACTCGGCGTGAGCGGATTTTCATGCAACTGGCAGCCCTCACTGTCTGACGTCGCGGTGACCATAATGGTTCCAATGATGGCGATAATAATAATAATAATAATAACAACTGCAGGACGAACAACAATGGCTCTGTGCACTAACAATTAGTTTAACTAACAAGAAGTGCCTTTGTAATGTTCGAAGTGGTTTGAGAGAAAAACAGCTCAATTATACGCCCAACTCCAGACGGTAGCACAAACAACTAGATAAAAAAAGAGTCCATTTCTCTGGTACAATTCAGCTGTCATTGGACTTCACTTTTTTGATTCGGAAATCTACCCACTTCTTGGCTGTGGAAGTCGCTCAATGCTCATATCATTTGCTTTGTCTCACCCGCCCACTTGGCTGGCCATCAAAATTTGCAACCTTGTCAATCAGTCTTATTGACTCTGTTTGCCCCCCAGCTCATTGCCAAATGGCTCCAGATGTCATATGTTTCGCTCGTTTAATCAAGACAAATCAACGAGCCATCATGTATGATAAGATCAACGGGTGGCCATTTAGCTTATGGTCAACGAGCGGAGATCTGTGTTTGATTTTCCCCTGTCAAGGCATTAACTAGAGATTCAGTGCAGATTTTCCCATCTTAGTCGAATCAAGATGAGTACTCGTTATGCATTCCAATCTATTCATAAAGTCAGTGGTTCTCGTCTCATATTGCCCACAGGTCATCATCGATATTGATTTGCTCTCACCGACTCGTTTAGATTGCTGGGAAGCATTTATTCTTTCTTCTGATAATGAGCTCTCACCAACAGAAGCCATAAACTATACACATCATCAAACTCGGAGGTCAAACTTGTTTCCGAGTGAGATGAAACGCGACTATCAATAGATCTATGAGAGTGGAAAAGCGTCTACAGGATTCGAAGTCGGGCAGTGTGATAATTAGATAAGACTTCCTTGCTAAAGTTGGAGGTAATAAATCGGCTAATTAGATGGACTGAAATAATGATCTCGGCAATGAGACCAAATCAACTGGAAATGCCGACTTCAGGCAGCCTCTGTGTGAGGAAGCTCGAGATCGTGCACTAAACTTCACGTGGACAACTTTCATATAAGTAGTCGGCTGGACTCTAGAATAAGATCAACATGCAACAAGCTCGATAACGCACAAGTCCAAATATATGCGAACCACTTATGCAGTTTCATCTGATATATTCTAAACGAAAGCCCTCCTATGCCTTCACTCAGACAGGAGCATGTCAATATCAACAGACAACAATCAGTGGAAGAATTACTCTTGTTGGTCAGCTATGTCTTTGCCAGTCTCATTTTTTTTAATCTCTGTTGCTGCACTGGGTTCGTGAATTTCTATTTTCCGGTTTTCAGTTGGTTGTGCTATCTTTTTTGTGTCTGCTGTGTTCGGTATTGCACTTGGCAGAGTTGTATCATTCGGCTTGACTAGCCAATAAGTGGGCGGCCTTGTTGGGGCAAGTCCCCCGACGGCTTTTCAATCCTGTATAGATTCGATCACTTGGAAGTTTGTTCGTTTATTTGTGGTTGTTCTCGGCATTTTTGCAAATACAAATATTGTAGAGGAAAAAACTATTTGCTAAGAGGTTATCACGGGCTGGAGTTTGTTTAAGAAGTTGTTAAAGGAATTGCTGAGGCTGTTCGAGACTAGCTGATCATTATTTTAGACCAATTCTTGAGGCATAATTCCTCTATCATTTGGCACTAGTCTAGCTAGTCTTTCAATTCGATTGAACAATTGACAGAAGATGCTCTCATAAGAGGCCATGATTATTCAGAATTACATCGTTTAAACCTTTGGACACTGCTTCAAGATGCTGTCGATCTCCTCCCTGCTGATGACTGAAGCGCTCAATAGATCCATGTTGGCACCATCGGCCAAGACGAATTTGGTGCTTGCGGGAATCGATGCCTTGATGAGCAGATGGAATTTCTCGTTGCTGTCCTGCTTCTGTTTGCCATCACCAACACGGTTCATGGCGTTCTCCTTCTCCAAGATTGACTTGGACTGGCAGTCCTTACCGAAGACAATGGCGATCTTCCTGTAGACCTCAACGATGTCCTCCTCATTCTTGAACGAAGTTCCGTCCACATTCATGGATCCGCAACGAGTTTGGGCCTTCTCGGTGTCTGGAATCAGAGAAGCTGAGCCAGTGAGCACAGTCTCATACTCGCAAATCTTCTTGCTCAATTGCTCCTTGGTCAAGCTCAACAGCTGAGGGCAACGGTAGTCGCTTGGCTTAGCTGGGCACTCAATGGACGAGATGTTGGCAAAGGTGGTCTCTTTGGCCTCGGTGGCTGAGGCAAAGTGGTCCACAAGCATCTGGTATGGGGCCTCGTGGGCGCTCAGACTACGTTTTCCATAGCCGGAAGCTGTTTTTTGGCGTTGAATTGGAATTGAATGTGATATATAGGGGATAGCAAGAGATTGTTAGTGAACTTCCTCGAAAATTATCATCAAGAGCTCGACCACTTCCGACCGTCACGTGGGTCTCTCTTGGATGGTCTTTGTTGGTGAGAGTGAAAGTTGAGATGCAAGGCTGCCCATGAATACAAAAGTTGAGTAACAAAAAACAAAACAAATAACAAGCGTTTCGTTTTTCTGGTTAGCCAAAGGGGAGCCAATAAATGCACCCAATGGCTTAACCAATTGTTGCCGCCCATTCGAGTGGATTGTTGCCTCTCCTCATGAGACGCCATGTGCAGATGCACCAGGCTCCATGTGTCGCGCTCCATGGATGTTGAGCTTCTCTCTCGTCTACTATCGGGAATCTAAATTATCTCTATAGATTGAAAAGTACATGAAATCGCCACCAAATACTAGTTTCTAGTTTATCTAATATAGTCTCATCACATCAGTGAGTATTTTTTGTTTGTTTGTAACAATCGCTTGTTTGTTCGTTTTGTCTAGTGTTCAATCAGTATTCATCGCCTCCATCATCTCTCAATTATAATCGGTAATCAAATTTGAGATTAAACTTGAGAACTCAATTACCTTTGTATGTTTGTGGAGCCTGTTGATAGATTGCCTGCTTGTAGCCAGCAATTGGTTGGGCTGGAGTGTAGAATGGCGCCATTGGAGGATGCCTATAGTAGTAGGCCGGATTGATTGGCTGGTAGAATGAGGCAGGATTAATTGGGCCTGACCAAGTGACGTAACCGAAACCAATACTATTTGGATTGTATGGCGACAGTTGCTGCTGTTGTCCGTTGTATTGGTTGTTCTTTCCATATGATTGCTGTTGTGGCATTATTGGGATATAAATATTCTTAAACGCTAACGGCAGGTAACCAGGCGGGTGGTAATAATCGGCCCATGACTGTGTGAACTCCGGCTGAACATCAATGTAGGATTGCGATTGGCTCATCGGTTGTCTATAGACTGGCACTTGTTGCCTAATAGCAGGATAAACCAATTTGTTCTCTTGCGATGGATAGGAGACTGGTGGCGATGGCGATTTCGGTGCTTGATAATATTGGGTCGAGGGCGGCGCTGGCGCGTAAACAGGAGCAGCAACACTCTCGCTGGTGACGGCATCCAATTCACTATCACTAGTGCTCATGTCGTCAGACAAGAGTGTTGACTTGCTCAGGGTCTCTGGGAGAGGCGACAATGAAATGAAACTGGCGGCAGTTTGGTTAGAAGTGGGCAGTTGTCTCTTATAAATTGATTGAGAAGTACCTTGGTAGCCGGGCTGCTGGTAGCTTGGCTGCTGGGGTTGCTGGTAGCTAGGTTGCTGGTAGCTAGGTTGCTGGTAGCTAGGTTGCTGGTAGCTGGTTTGCTGGTAGCTGGGCTGCTGGTAGCTTGGCTGCTGGGGTTGCTGGTAGCTAGGTTGCTGGTAGCCGGTTTGCTGGTAGCCAGACTGCTGGTAGCTTGGCTGCTGGGGTTGCTGGTAGCTGGGTTGCTGGTAGCCCGATTGCTGGTAGCTTGGCTGCTGGTAGCCGGACTGCTGGTAGCCAGACTGCTGGTAGCCAGTCTGCTGGGGCTGCTGGTAGGTTTCTACCGGGGCAGAGTAGCTTTGAGTAGGATAAGCAGGAGCGGGTGGAGTGTATGTTGGTGGACTGTAGCTTGGTGGTGGGGTGTAGCTGGAATAGTTGGAGTAGCCTTGGCTTTCGTAGCTGGTACCGCAGTGGGTTGGTGTCGAGTAGTTTGATGATGGGTAAGAAGGTGCTGAATAAGATGGTGGAGAGTATGTAGGGGGTGCGTAAGACGGGGCGGTGTAGTTGGATTGGTATGTTGGGGTCGAGTAAGTTGGAGCAGAGTATGTAGGCGGTGCGTAAGATGGAGCGGTGTAGTTCGATTGATATGTTGGGGTCGAGTATGTTGGCATGGAGTATGTTGGAGGGGAGTAAGATGGAGCGGTGTAGTTTGATTGGTATGTTGGGGTCGAGTATGTTGGCATGGAGTATGTTGGTGGCGAGTAAGATGGAGTGGTGTAGTTTGATTGGTATGTTGGGGTCGAGTATGTTGGCATGGAGTATGTTGGTGGCGAGTAAGATGGAGTGGTGTAGTTTGATTGGTATGTTGGGGTCGAGTAGCTTGGTGTCTGGTACGCGGGAGCTTGGTATGCGGGTTGTTCATACTTTGGTTGGTAACTTTGGGTGTAGTTAGCCACGGGAGCAACGTATGACTCCTTTGGCTGCTGGTAGCCTTGAGCCTGGTAGCCCTGAGACTGATAGCCCTGAGCTTGGTAGCCTGGAGCCTGGTAAGTCTGTGGGGCCTGGTAGGTCTGGACTGGGATCGAATAATTCGAGGTCTGGTAGGTCTGGGCTATGGGCTGCTCATAAGTCTGTGGAGCCTGGTAGCTCGGGGCCTGGTAGCTTGGAGCTGAGTAGGTTTGGACTGGGGCCTGGTAGCTTGGAGCCTGGTAGGTTGGAGTTGGGGCCTGGTAGCTTGGAGCCTGGTAGCTTGGAGCTGAGTAGCTTTGAGTTGGGGCCTGGTAGCTTGGAGCTGAGTAGGTCGGAGTTGGGGGCGAGTAGCTTGGGGCCGAGTAGGTTTGAGTTGGAGCCTGGTAGCTTGGGGCTGAGTAGGTTTGAGTTGGAGCCTGGTAGCTTGGGGCCGAGTAGGTTTGAGTTGGAGCTGAGTAGCCGGCTCCATAAGGTTGCTCATGGTAGCTTGGTTGCTCGTAGCCCTGGACACCACTCAAGTAGCGACCAGCGCTCGATTTTCCGCTCTCCTGCTCCTTGTTTTGGGTGGCATTTTGTTGGTTGCTTGCCGAAGCACCGCTTCCAGCGGCAGCTCCCACAGCTGAGTGGGTGGAAGTGGAAGTCTCTCCACTGGCCGAGCTTCCAGACAAGCTGGACGATTGGGCAGTTTGGAAGGCCACCAGGCAGGCCACTAGGGCCAAGACCACAAATTTACGGTATTCCATCTCGTATTTAAATAAATCTGCTTTCCTATCTATTATTAAATGACAATTCACAATCACAACTTGGAATCAATCTCGACCACTAATGCGCTCGCAATTTATGCTACAAGAAAAAGATCTGAGATTTTCATCTCTTTCTCTCACTCGCCAAAGTAAATTATGATTTGTGCAATCATACATATACTAAAACATTTCTCCTGATCGGAGTAAAATCTCTCATTGGGCCCACTGAAATCGATTAGCTGGTTAAGCTGTAGGAAAAGCGTAAGCTCCAGAGGTAATCAGCCTTAGAAGGCTGACTGAAGGCCAATGATAATTGGATCTGGAGTATTCATGGCGCATGAGACGCCTAATGATCATGCAAATGAGAATGGCGACAGATGCAAACTCTGGAAAGCTCCAGCAACTCTTCAGTGTGTCAATCCTGTCGATTTGGGGGTGGGGCAAAGTGTGTGATCGAGTGTATGATTTAGAGACAAGACTCTGCAAGTGCTGCGTATGGGCTAAATATGGGCTGACTAAGGTTTTTCTATCTCTTGTATCGTTCATCAAATATAATCTCGAGGACTAGACGGCCGTCAGACCACGAGATTAGCTCCCCATTGGCGCCGAGAGAGGCCACAAATGCTGACTGGGTGGAAATTTATTCGAGAGGTGAAAAATGAAGGGCAAGCCAGAGACAGACATGAGTCGCTCTAACTCTTTCTGGGTCTCTGTCTCATTGCTCCTGCTCGAGGAAGAGATCGCATAAAATTTGACTAGCACGATAATCGATCCGAGCAAGTCAGCCGCTGCGTGGAGGAGGTGCCAATGTTTGACAAAAATTTGTTTGATCAATTGAAAGAGGTGTTTCGTGCAGGGACTCAGGCCGGCAAGCAATAGACTAGCTAGGAGAGACTCCGACGCGTTACTCTCAAACAAGAGGAGCTAGTGTAGCCGGATGTCCTTTACAATATGACTTTCATTATGTGGGTTTCTTGTGGCACATTGTAAAGTGTTACTATAGACACAAAGTGGGGCCAGTGGATTTCGGGCACTCGTCACGCTTGACCGCCCGGAGCTGGCCCATGAGCCTGCGAGCTAACCTCGTTGGGCGGACCACTTCCATTAGCTCCAAAATGGGACTGACCATTAATCTAGCCTTTTCAAACCCAGTGCCAAGGGGTAATTAGGGGCGGCAAATTTGAGAGAGAGAGGAAGAGATATCTCGCCGTTGTGGCTAATTTGACTGCATAATAAAATAGAGGGCGCAGGTTGTTGGGGCAACCAGTGCGTCCCCATTGGTCTAGTGTAGGGACTCCGTTAGGGCCATGTTGATGCGCGCCATCTGTGCGTGCGGTCTAGTTTGCATATATGGAGATCATCAGCACTGGTGGCCGGTGGATCAGATTGATTTTGGAAGCCTCGTTGTGAGTGAAGGAGTGAGGAAAGAAGACGGTGAGATACTTTCTGCAGGGCTCCTCCAATGAGGCCCAAGGAAGACAGGATGAAAGTGAGACGAGAGGCGAGTGAGGCGCCGGTGACTCGAAGACATGCAGGCCCTCCTCTAACGTCGAGGAGGATCTCTGCCAACAGCGCCTTGTCGAAAGCTAACGGGCAGGTTTCAAGCCAGAGCGATGTGATCATAACATTCGTGGGCGACTCGCAGCCCCACAGCATAGGTCTGGGCGATGAGAATCGCGAATCGGTGTTGCCACTTGTGGACGGTCTGCAACAAATGGCCGCCGAGCAGCAGCAGCAGAATAATGGAGGAACAGAGCAAGACTCAATCGGCAAGAAGGGGCCGCCGAGCGATCGGAAGGCGAGCAATGGCAGCGAGCAAAAGCGCACCAGTCCCGAGGGCACTCAGGAGAGCCGGCAAGGCAAAACGGGGGCCAGCAACGGGGACTCGCCACCCTCGTTGTCAGCATCGCCACCAATGGGCGCCCACCGGCGACAGCGGCGAGTGAGCGTGAGCAGCGGAAAGCCCGCTCCTGCACCGCCGCCAAGCGCCGCCATCGGATTCGCGGCCGGAAGTTTGAACGGGGCCGCCAAGATGGGCTCAATGGACGACGGCACGAACAGGGCGGGATCCAGCGCCAATGGAGCATCAGGCAGGGCTTCTGGCGCTGGTGCAAACAATAGACGGTCAGCGGCCGGCTCGCGCACAAGCAGTCCCATTCCACACAGTGACTATCTGATCAGTGATCCCAGTTTGCTCCAAAGGCCTGCCCAAAATTCGAGCAAAATCCTCGTCCAAACGAACGGAATCGACGACCCAAGTTTGTTCAATTATTTGCTCCCATCATCAAATCAGCCAATGCTCAATGTGGGCCAACGAAATGGGGCCACCATGGAGGACGAAACGCCGCAGGCTCCCTTCGGCAGCCACTACATCATGGACAGTGCCAAGAGTCTGATCAACAAGGTGACCAACTTGATGTCCGGCGAGGCCCCAATGAGCATGGTGGTGAAGATGAGCGCGCAGGACAAGTTGGAGTTGGCCAAACAGTTGCTCAACAGCGCCAGACACTCCGATTGGTCTCTGGTGGATGAGATATTGAACTTTGCCCGCGTCTATGGAATCTACACGGACATTGTGACGGAGACCAACAGATGGACGCCAATGATGTACGCGGCCAGGGACAATAGGGCGACCATAGTGGAGAAGCTGATCGATTTGGGTTTCGACGTGAACTCGCAGGCACTCGATGGAGTGACTGCCCTGCACTTGGCTTGTGCATTTGCTCGCGAGGACACCATCAGGGTTCTTCTGTCGGGCAACGCCGACACAAACATCAGAGGCGGCCCCCACCAGCAGATGCCCATCCACATTCTGGCCTCCAAGGCGAGCAGCACTGCGGTGGCTCCGCTCCAGCTCGTGCTGAAGGCCAGCCATCCCTCAATCAGGCTTGAGACTGACTCAGAGGGCAATATAGCGCTCATTTTGGCCATTCGAACGGGCAATTTGGAGGTCATCAATGAACTGCTGACGGCCATGTCGAAGGAGCAACTGGCCTACAAGAAGCCGCCGGACGACAATGGTCCGCTGCACTATGCAGTGTTTTCCAAGAACATGGAAATTCTCAAGACTTTCATCGATCATGGAGCCAATCTAAACATGCAGAATAGGAATCTGCAAACAGCTCTGCACTTCGCCACCGAGTCAGAGGACGAGCCGGTGGTGAAGTTGTTGTGCGCCTCTGGAGCTGACCCCGATCTAATAGACAAGGACCACCAGACGCCGATTCATATTGCCACGGCGAGAAGTTATCACAGAATAGTTGACATTTTGTCGGAAAAGTTCAAGGCCTCCATCATGAACAGAACGAAGGATGGCTCCACTCTGATGCACTTGGCCTCGAACGCCTACAACAGTCAGGCGGCAATGGCCTTCATCAGGAAGGGAATTCCGATCCACATGCCGAACAAGGCGGGCGCCAAGTGCATCCACATGGCAGCAATCAGGGGCCACGTGGAGGTGGTTAAGGCCATTGTGGCCAAGGGTGAGAGTGTGGATTGTCGCACCAAAGACGGTCTAACGCCGCTCCATTTGGCCGTCAAGTTTGGCCAACACGAAGTGGTGGAGACTCTTTTGGGTTTGGGTGCAAATTTGCAGCTTAAAACGGGCAAATTGGGCGAAACTCCGTTGCACATTGCAACCATGGTTAAGGATGGGGAGCGTTGTGTTGACTTGTTGATCAAGTCGGGCGCCGATGTGGACGCCACAGAGATCAAACAGGAGACTCCAATGCACTTTGCAGCCCGTTTCAACAATCTCAAAGCGGTCCAATTGTTGCTAGAGGATGGGGCCAAGGTTGATTCGCAAAACATCGATGGAGAGAATGTGCTCCATGTTTGTGTACGCGAGTCCAATTTGATTATTATAGAGACAATTTTGGCGCACATAGTTAAAAATCGAACTGCTGACGAGGCTCGATTGTTGGTGAATCAGCAAAATAAGGATGGCGAATCGTCGTTGCATTATGCCTCAAAGTTGGATGGAAAATTGTCTCATACTCCAGACGAGGATAGGGAGATAACACGTTTGCTGCTCAAGCATGGGGGCGACGTTTTCCTTGAAACCTTTCAGCAACGCGAAACACCAGTCCACTATTGCTGCCAATCGGGCAACACCAACGTGCTGGCCGAGATGCAGGCCCATCTGGAGCCGCAAGAGTGCCAGATGGCCTACAACAAGCCGGCCAAAAACCTTTGGACTCCTTTGTTCTATGCCGCCTACCAGGGCCATCCTGATATCATCCGGATGTTGCTGAACCAATCCACTCGGGTGGACGTGTTCGACGAACAGGGCGAGGCGCCCCTTCATGTGGCCGTGGAAAGGGGCAAAGAGGAGGTGGTGGACATCCTGTTGCAGCACGACGCCTTTGTAAACGTACGCAACAAACTCGGCATGACCCCTTTGCATTTGGCCGCCAAATTGGGCTTCAACTCGATTGTCAAACAACTGGTCAGCGAGCATGGGGCAATCCTGGACGCAATGACCATCACCAAGCAGACTCCTTTGCATTTGGCCGCCGAGAGTGGCCAGTTTGAGGTGTGCAAGACGCTGATGAAACTGAGAGCCGACCTAAACGCTGCCGACAATCACAGCCAGACACCTGTCCACTTGGCGGCCCAGAAGAACCATGCCGAAGTGTTGAAACACTTTCTCAACGATCGTTCGGAGTTGCTCACAATTCCCAACAAAATGGGCTACAATTGTGCCCACATAGCCGCAATGAACGGCAGTCTTAGTGTGATCAAAGAGTTGCTCCGCTTCAACCGTGATGCAGTGATTGGCGTTCGTATCAAGAAGAGCGGCAGCACCACGTTGCATTTGGCCAGCGAGGGTGGACACGCGGACATAGTGAAACTCTTGCTCTCGGCTGGAGCCAAGGCGAGCGACGAGAACGCGCTCGGCGAGACGGCGCTCCATTTGGCGGCCAAGCATGGCCACGTGAAGGTGCTGCACACCATCAAGACCGCGGTCGATTGGAAGATCTGCTCGAGGAGAAATGGACTGACTGCCTTGCATGTGGCCGCCAGCAGTGGCCAGACGGAGTTTGTGGCGGAAATGCTCAGGTACAGAGTGCCCGGCGGTCTGAGAAGCGAGCGCTCCGGCGTGGACCCCAAGAGCGACTACGGAGTCACGCCCCTCCACATGGCCTCTCGAAATGGGCACGAGTCTGTGGTTAGGATGTTGCTCAATAGTGCTGGCGTTCAGGTGGACGCAGCAACCGAAATTGAGAAGTACATTCCCATGCATTTGGCCGCCCAGGGAGGCCACGAGCAGGTGGCCAACTTGTTGATCAGTCGTTCGCCCGAGTCGCTGATCAAATCGGACGGACATGGAAGGACAGCGTTGCACTTTGCGGCCAGCCATGGACACACTCGAATGGCCCACATGCTTCTGGGCCAGGGAGCTCAAATGAACGCCCAGGACGACCGGGGCTGGACCCCACTGCACTATGCGGCCCGGCACGGCTACTTGGATGTGGTCAAGTTGCTGGTGGAGAGTGGGGCCGATCCAACGATGTGCAGCAAGGAGGGCAAGATTCCCCTTTGCAATGCGGCCAATGCGGGCCACAAGGAGGTGCTGAGTTACTTGCTGAAAAAAGACCACGATACCATGGAACTGATGGAGAACAAACTCTTCCTCATCGATCTCATGCAATGCTCCAAGGCCAAGGCTTTGCCAGGGGCGGGCTTCTCCACCGTGGCTGCGTCTGCTTCAGGTCAACGAGACGACACTTTTGGCGCTAAATCGTTCCAACAACAACAACAACAGCAGCAGCAGCAACAACAACAGCAACAACAACACTCAAATGGACAACAGACTGAACAGTCAGGCGGCAGCTACTTGCCAATTCAGGAGTTCATACTGGTCTCTGAGGCTCCCATTGATACGGCGGTGAAGTTGGCCAAGTGCTACGAGAATTTGGTCGAAAAGGAGAAGGACCGTTCGCGCGATTTGGAATGGGCCAAGGACTACTGCGACCAGATTGGAATGGACCTGTTGTCTATCATTGCAAAGATAAGCAATGCAAGTGCCCTACTGAGAGCGAGAGACTACAAGAATGTCGAATTTCTCGACGTCCTCCTGGAACTGGGCCGCAAAGATGTCGTCTCCCAACATGGTGTCCAAAAGTATCTGTCAAGCGTTTGGGCTGGCAGCCTCAATTGGAGCGGCTGGAAGTTCATTATGCTCTTCTTTGCCTTCCTCCTCTGTCCACCCGTCTGGGTGGTCGTCTCCTGTCCATTTGGTCACAAGTTGGCCAAGATTCCGGTGATCAAATTTATGTCCTACTTGGCCTCGCATATATTCTTCATAATTCTCCTCTGTATGACCACAGTATTCGTGCCCTTCTACATTCCACTATGGCTGTGCACCGACTTGATGCCATTGCCCCACGAGTGGCTCTTGGCCATTTGGTTCCTCGGCAATCTGGTATCGAGCATGTCAAATCCAGCCGATAGGGCAGGTTTTGGAAGCATCAAGTTAATGGTTATGGTTATTGGATTTGGCTCACTCATAACCCACTGGGTTGGCTTCCTATTCCAAGACGAGGAAACACGCGTGACAATATTGTATCTGCGCAACCAGATGCTGGCCGTCGTGGTGCTATTATCATTCATAGAGTTTTTGAACTTTCTCTCCTTTCACCACCTCTTCGGGCCGTGGGCTGTCATTATTCAGGATCTGGTCAAGGATATGATGCGTTTTCTGGTCATTTTGGGCATCTTCATGATAGGATTCTCTCTGTCCATAAGCGCCATTTATGTGCCCGTCTTTCGGCCGCCTGAAGGCGACAACTCAACCCTTGTATCGCCAGGCCTTGAATTCCAGTCGCCCCTATTCACGTTTGAGATGCTCTTCTTCTCCCTATTTGGTCTCGTTGAGCCAGATCTCATGCCACCAATGCATCTCAGTCCGCCGTACTCAAAGGTGTTCATGAAATTGGTCTTTGGAATCTACATGATGATAACTGTTGTTGTGCTGATCAATCTGCTCATTGCTATGATGTCCAATACGTATCAGCGTATTGAGGCCCGATCGGATACGGAGTGGAAGTTTGGAAGGGCAAAATTGATCAGGAATATGATTCGCACCTCGCCAACACCGTCGCCGTTGATTCTGTTCGTGGGTATATGGATAATATTGGCCAAAAAGTTGCGCGAACGTCAAGCTGAGCGGAGGAAACGGGAAAAATTAGCTGTTTCAGCATTCAATAGGAAGGCAAGTGTTTCCACAGCTGCCTCTAAGGCGGCCAACGTTTGGCTAAATAAGTCGGCGCGCTTCTCGAGAGGCACCATATCGCCCTCGTTTGGTGGCCACTCGCAACCATCTTGTCTCAACATAGAGACTGGTGAGGATGTGAAAAAACTGAGCGAGGTTTGCAATTGGCAGGCAATCGTGAAGAAGTATGGCGAGCATTGTGGCTTTAATCAAAAGAACGACGACCAAGATTACGATGATGATGTGGATAAAGAGAAAACAGTGGAACAAGGAGGCCAAACTGAGGCATCTGGTGCTTCACAAAATTCGGGCGGAAATGCCGCCAAGTCTAATTAATTGAATTACGAGCTGTAGCACAATCAACTGCTGTCAACATCCCCAGTCCTACTTTCCGATACAGATGGGCATATGGTGGAGATATTGTCTATTGTTCAGCACCTGTATCAATACAAAAGAACCGTAGTGACTGAAGTGAGAGAGAGAGAGAGATAAATACTTCTGAAAGCTTTGCGTGAATTTTGATAAATCAAAATTGGACGATGATTCAACGATGTAACATTCCTGGCCTCCCATATTCGAGCGGTTGCTACTTGGCTTACTTGTGTCGAAAATAATTGGCATGCAATATGACTAAGGCTCAAAGTGTGCTAGATGAATAGATAACCTTAGTATGATTGCCAACGACTCATTTAGGTGCTCATAGTTTCGAAAATTTGAGAACTTCGAGCTGGTTTCCTAAGTCATAACGCGAAATGTCCAATGGTAAATAAGACAATGTTATGATATTACTGTTTTTTGCACAGATGAATCAGGACGTATAGATTGCACAGCAAAGAAATATGCATGGTTCCGTTTTCTCAGGGATTTCCAAGACCGGCATCGATAGATTATGTGGACTCGTAAACAAGACTGCAAAGTTTCGATTTTTATTGATATTCCTTTCCTCCAAACCGACAACTTTGGTAATTTTTATCATTTCCTGAAAGCATTGGTTACAAAATTTTCTCCTACATTGTAGTCTTTCTCATATTAGTTCATTGTGAGATCTCAAACTTGAGATATCAATGATAATGAATCAGATGTAATGCAGCAAAATTTTCTGACCCACTGGTGCAGCGACTCATGTCGGCTATGATTTTATCAGATTGACCAGTTCCAAGAGAGAGTTCTGTGCCAGCTCGATGATCTTTCTCGCATCGTGTCGCTCGGCCATCTCTATTGATGAACGTGGATTGAGTTTTGGAATTCCAAATTGTTAGAATCAATCTAGACGAAGATCGTTATGTGATCAGAGTGAGGAATCTTCTGAGCCTGATGGTGAAATTGTCGAGATAGACTTACCGTTGAAAAACTTTATCGTATCCGTGAAATCCATATTGTTTTCGATTATGATATCACGATAATATCTTACCATTGAGAGGGCCAAGAACACAACAAAATGATCGCTCGCAATCCTTTGTGCTGCCCATATTGTTTCCCAGACTCGGTACACGTCCTCGTATGCGAGCTCACGTTTGAAATCCAACAATAGCCACCGATAACAGAAGTAGAAGTGATTATAGTCGCCATTTCTCTGGAGAACCTCGTAGAGCTTAGGATCCAGGATTTGTATAAGATATTTGAGACTTTCGAAATGTTGGTCCATCGCGTTGCCATGAGGGAAGTTGGAGACCATACGTTTCATCAATTGGTTGAAGCAGCAAAATGCCTTGAATTCGTCATCGAAGATGACCAAAAAGGGGGCTGCTAAATCGCACATTCCTTGAACGTAACCAACATCTAGATTTTGCCAAACATAACTGCACATAATATTTCTCAACTTGTCCAGACTACCCTGTTTCTGAAAATACCAAAACTGCCTATCACAACGTTGAACATCCTTATCGATTCGATGTATATTATTTCCAAACTGGTCCGTTATGGAAGCGTCAGAACCCACACTACCCGTACTATCGAGTCTAGGTTTGCGTTTTCTTTGCTTTCTTGCCTGTTGCTGTCTCTTCAGTCTCTGCTTATCCTTCGCCTCCTGTTTCTGGCCAGCCTCTGTCCCCTGAGATCCCTCCTCTCCATTTTGCTTCTCCTCCTTCCAATGCTCCTCTTCCTCGGCTTGATTATGGCTTGATGATTCCTCCATTATAAGATCATCCTCGGCGGCCGTCTCAGTTTCTGCAAAGTCAACTCCATTCTCCTGCCATTCGCCACCTATAGAGCTGCCTCGTCTTCTAGTGAATACAGTCTGAGTGTTGCCTGTCCCTTTGAGGCTCAACTCGTCATTCTCGTCAGTTGCTGGACCGACAGTTTCACTGACTCTCCTTGGACTTTTATTATTTTCTTCCAGCAATTGTTGTCGCTTTTTTCGCTCCACTCTGGCCATATTGGCCGCCAAGATTTCATTGTCGCGCTGCTTGATTATCTTTTCGATTTTTCCCCACTCTCTTGCATGCCTATCGTAAGTCTCTCTCAATTGGCCATCCTTAAGCTTTCTCGCCTTCTCCTGGTCGATATAGTCATAATGGCCCAACAAGTATGGCCACACTGTGCATCTGAGCTTGTCACTGGCAACACCTCCATAGTAGACGAGCTGACTGACCTCAACGCAAAGCTCAGGGCCACTAATCTTGTTGACTCTAGCGAGTCCCATCAGTTCGTTCCATTTGCTCTCAGTTAGACCCAAACAGGCCAAATAGAAGCGGTCTGGATCGAGAAGGGGATCAATCAGGTGGTTTGTTTCCTCGCTGGAAAACTTGATCAACTTCAGAAGATGAGTGCGGATAATTTTCGTCCGTCTACAATGGGCCAGCCAACCGTAGAATGCGCGCGCCAGTATCTGTCTTCGCATTGAATTGCAAAGAGTTTGCACCGACTGGTCCCTTAAGGCTAATAGCTCTTCTCTGCTCGACGATCTTTCCCTGAGATGCTCCAGTTTTGAGTCAATCCTGAACAACGAGCTCGAACTGTCTCGCCGATCGCCAAACTCTTGTTTCCAGGCAGAGTTTTCATCATCCAACTCAAGACTGTCGGTCGTCGGCATTGAGAGGTCTTTGCTCAAGATATTCGAGTTATTTAGCCGATTAGACCCCGGAACTTTCTGTTCTGATGTCACTGTAACACTTGTTGCCAGAGAGGCAGACAGAGGGCCAACTGGGGAACTGGAAGATCCAGCACTGCTTCGCGAGAACCGCGTCAAACGACTCAAACTCCACCTGAATCTTGACGCTGGATTGAAACTATTCGAACCCTCCGACGAGTGCCGGTTGAGATTGCCACAAACGAGATTATCTTCAGGCTGACTCTGAGCTTGAACACCCGTAAATCTGGCCCACCTACTTCCTAGACCATTGACGGAGGCTGTAGGACCATTTGAGCCAGATGAGGAGCTTGTGATATTGAGCGCCGAGTGTGGCGGTGTGGGAAGAGCCCACTCCTGCTGCTGAATGGAGATAATTCTGTAAACATAATTGAGAGTTCCAAGAGTTGTTTTGGGGCTGACATTTTCACTCACAGAGTCCTCTTCTCTCATCGGTCGATAGGATGACAAACTAGCCGCTTCGTCAGGATAAGCAGTTGATTGCTCAGCATTGTCCACGTTCTCACCCTTATCCATATTCTTATCTGCCTCTGAGGGATTATCTTTCTCTAGATCCTGACTGCTTGTTTCCTCCTTCTGTGCCTGATTCCTCTTTAGAGAGGGCAACCTCCTCAGAAGAAGATCCAGTGGACCGGTGGCGCTGCTCTCGCCCGCCTTAGAGATGGACGACGCGGAGTCTTCCAGAGAGCTTTCATGCTGGCTAGTTTGCTCCTCGTCTTCGACCCAAGGCCAATCAGGTCCATTTTCCGGCTTGATAGCCAACTCCAAATAGTAGTCTGGGTGGAGGCCATTCTCCAAGCAGGATAAGAACCATCTGAGACCACCCTTGGGAAACTTGAATGGGGCCCGCTGAACTCCATCCACCTCGACCAGTATGAGTGTCTCCATCAGATGACTTGTTAAATGCTGTCTACGAAGTCTTTTGATTTGTTCACCCGGACTTGTTTGCGCCCTACTTCTAAATTGCGGATCTTCGACGGCTCGCTCCCTCTCCTCTGGCTCGCTGTGATGCTCTATATTACTTCCACTTCTGAGTGGCTTTTGATTGGATCTCGGCACAAAATGACAATGCATCAAAACTATTCGGGTCACCGACAGATTGACCACCAAATCTAAATAGGAACTGCCTACAACCATTTGATATGCCCTACTGCCTCCCCTCTTTTCTGCCCTGGCACTAAAATCGTCCAGCGATCTCGATCGACTGTCCAGATTGTCCCTCGTTTCATCACTCGATCCCTCTTCGAACAAGTGTCCATCCGCCGCAATGGTCTTCGACTGTTTGGCCAGATGACTGTTCACCTGTTGCCCACCATTGATCAGTTGATTCGGGATCCATTTGATGATGAGATCGGAGTTTGTTTGGTGCAACGATAAGTAGCCTGCCATAAGACCATGCGATTGAGTCTCGACGAGAACATTATTCTTGGCGTATAACAAGTTAGATCTAGAGTTTTGATGCAGCGTCTCGTGAAGCATTCGGGGAGACCAGAGAGCTAGACTTTCGTCTTGTTTCAGGCAAGCCTCTTTGCTTTTGCCACTGAAAATGGCTCGCATCTGTTGCTGCCGAACGAACGTTCCAATGCTTTGGCCATTCATAGAGAAGAAACTGGAGCCATTCCTCGAGAAACTCTGATTAACGGAGGCATTCAGTGGTGCCGTAATGAAGCATGCTGAACCGTTTGCACTTGTTGAAGATGATTTGCACCTGAACGAATAGCCCTTAGTGTGCTGGTGTTCGGTGATCTCTTTGCAAGAGCAATGGTTGCAATCAGTTATCAGATTGCCTCCGGTGAGAGTACTCTTCAGAGCCAAGGGTCTTCTGCGACTTTTCTGTCCACCGGCCAATATTTGTCTGTTTCGGTCAAGCAAAGATGTCGACCGTCTAGAGGGAGCGAGCGACAGGTCATCGCTCGATTGGTGATCGGCTGGAGGTGGATATGACTTGGTTGGGTATACTACTCTGTATCCAGTTCGAGCCGAGCGGACAGGCGGCCTATGCGATCCACTCTGGTCCTCCGAGGATCCTCTCGCCCCACAGCCAGTTGTGGATAGGCTACGAGTGATCATCCTTCGATGTTGGCTTGTTTGTTTATCAAGTTGTTGTTGCTGTTGTTGTATTTGGTGCATCTCTTCTTGCTGTGTCCAAGTTGAATTCTTTGTCAAACTCTCGTTCGAGACAACATCCTTTTGATTTTCGCTTGACGTCCACCTGGCCAAACGGGCATTTCGTCGATACGTTGAATCGGAGGGCTCATAGCTCCGCGAATGATGGTCGTTGTTGTTTCTAGCAGGGAGATCCAATTTATTTATTGCACTTTTCGAGGAGCACAGACAAGCAATGGGATTGCTAAGCTTGTGTCTATTGAGCAGTTCCTCGGCGCTCGGTTCGTCGAACTGATAATAATCATTAGTCTTACTCCTACTATATTCCAACGCGCAAGGACCCACCAGAAGGGAGCATAATAGTTGGGCGCTCAAACAATCCGCCATTAGAGCATCTGTCTGGTAGTATTTGCTAGCGTTTTTAGCCAGATATTCAACTATTTCGACCAACTTCTTCTCAATCAGCGCGTACTTAAGCCACAAGTATCTCTTTTGCAACTCCTTAATTGAGGGCGACCTCAGCGACGTGTGCTGCTTTGAAGAACCGGTGGCAACATTAGTGCAAACATGCAACCTCTGTCTTGTTAAACTATTCGGTTGAGCTCCTTGTCGAGGAGTAGCTTGATACTGTTGTTGTTGTTGTCTCAATTGAAACTGGTCATTATTATCTTTATTGCTATTGGTTGAATTGTGCTTGACTTGCGAGGCTTGCTCCATTTGTTGTCGTTTCTCTTCATCTTCCACCAGTTGGAGCACCTCTTGGGCTGGAGGACAACATTTGGCAATCTTCTGAATGAGAGCAGTGGAAGAATTGGTCTTAAAGAGGCCCAAGGATCTCCGCTTGAGCCCATGCAAGAGACATGCATCCACGGCGACTGAAGAAGTTGTTTCGATAGATTTTCAGTAGTAGAAGTTAGTATTTTGGATAGATTTTTTTCATCAAGATAGTTTTGGTGGTAATCGTAAAGTAATTCCACGAAAATTTCACTTCAAAATCAGCTTAGCGCTTATTTTATAAAATTAAACTCTCTCACTATTCGGCTATATCATAGAGTCAACTGGTGGGTTCCCAATGAGGCGCTTCACAGGACTGGATCGTCGGGCGTTAGAACTTCTTCGGAAGTGATACTCATGGTGCTCATTTCGAGACTGAAAGGCAACAGATTGCTCAGGGCCGCCGTGGACCCAATTTGGGCGAGTCGCGAGATGCAGGCGAGGTAGAAGGAGATTGTCTTCCCTAAGGCCTCGTGGGCTCGAGACGCCTGCATTGCTCGGAGCTGATCAGTTTGTTCGTGAAGACTCATTGATGGAACTCCAAAAAAGTTGGGCGACCCATTTTGTTGCCATGGACCAGACTCAGCACCAGCAAACATCCCCAACAGCTGGCCTATCTCCAAATTGGCCTCATTGAGGCTCGAGTTGAACTGGGAGCACTCAGTCACCGGATAGCCATGTAGTTTCGGCTGAAAGTCGCTTTCCGAAAGTCTCAGTCTGGCGTCATCGAGCACCGACTGCAGATAGAGCAGAGTCTCCAAGTCTGTCTCTCTTGCCATCCTCGGCTTGGCCGCCACCAGGATATTTCTCGGCTCCACCAGCCAGTTCACTAGAAGCACATACACGACTCCAACAATTATCACTAATTTCCCCACGAGACACTCGTAGTCCATAATTCTTCAGTATAATCTGACAGATAAGATTCCCGAAACAGCAAACTAAGCAATCCTAACTGTCGAGTTAGATAAAATTAACTCTATTCGTATCTAACTCCAGCCCGAATGTGACTCTCACTTCGTTTGGACAGTCTGCACACTATGGTCTCTTCGATAAATAAATATATAACAGTGGGGGACGAGTAAAATGGTCTCCTTTCAGCAACCATATGGTGGCTCTGACTTGGTACCAGAAGGTCGTGCGTTTTTTGTCTCTGGTTGGCGGCTGGCCAAGTCGAAAAGTGGCCTCAATGAACACGCTCAACGCTGTCACGTACTGCTGACTGGGCCCATTTGCAGACACAGAACAATGGCCAGTGGCAAATGGCTGGGAAAACTCAATAGTAAGCAATGGCAAGAGTGGTACTCACCGCATAGAGATATGATGCTACCGCTTTCCTCATGAATGAACTTTTTCGTCACTGCCTCCTCCATCATTTGTTTCACCTTTTGTTTTTAAAGCAATTCAACGAGTGCGAAATGACAAAAATGAAATTAGCCATCTTGTTCACGCTGAATAATAATAGAACTTGGTAGGCTTTGGAACGATAATTCCAAGCCCCAAACTGAACCTGAACCCACCTGTTTCTTGGCAGCCCGCAAAAGACGCTCGCATTCGGTGTCTTGATGATTTTGGTTCCCGGATTATTCATTTGAGATGGAGATTATGTCATTGAACGATTAGGTAAGCATTTCTAGAGCTGGGCAGTGTGAGCAAACAGCGGTCTGCATAAAAGAGTCTCGGCACAATATGTCGATAATCTGTCCACTGACTTCCAAGAGAAAACTCACCCAGATGCTGCTGGTCGTTGTTTTGAGTCTTCGTTTCCTTGTCATCTTGCTTTTCTAGCTCACTGACCGTATTCTTTGGCTCTTCAGCAGTGAAATCTTCCTGGGAAGTTGGTTGCTGTGCAGGCTCTTCATTTGGGCCACTGTCTTTCGAGTCCATTATGTTGTTTTTTCTCTCTCCAGGAAGCTAGTCTAACTGCAAATGGAGAACATCTTTGAGGCGGCTCTATTTTCTGCTTGGCCCAGTAAATTGTGCCTCAGCTTAGATGACAACTTGGCGCAGGCGGAGAGAATAAACAGCAGATTTCTTGCGAGGGCTTGTGGGCTTGCCAAGCTAGTTGGCGCAGTCAAATTGAAATTAAAATGTATGCAGTCTATTGAAGGGACGCATACATGCAAACAGGGCTACAAGCGCAGACATATGTGCACACGGCCAACAATTTGATATAACAGAACAACAATAATGATCCGTATAGGTGCAAGCAGCAGGAGCAGTGGCGGCGGCAGCAGCAAGTAGGCGCCTCTGGCCGGCCGGCAGCCAATGGGGATTATCCTTTGCCTGCGTAGTTGCTTCCAATTATCCGCGCCTATTCTCTACCTTTATCTCACCTGCCAGTCACCAGTTACTAGTAAGAAAACGCTGGAAATCAGTCGCCAACTGGGGACAAATTTAAAAACTAAATCGATCCACAGACACAAAGATACTCGCTCACTGGAATCAAGCTCATTCGAACATCACTCTTACCATAGCGATCAATTGAGTGGAGAATTTTGTGGAACAACGGAGCGTATTCCGGCCCAAAGTAATGAGCTTGCAATGGATCGTGGGGGATTGCATTTTGTAAAGGAGGCACTCTGTGTAGCAGCCATATGATGGCTAGGATAATTTTAGTGCCTCTGCCAACCGTTATTACAAGTGGTGGCCGCAAAATGGAACCCGCAGGGCAACATCAAAGCGCAGGCGCGACAACACGATCCCAAAACATCTCGCTCCATATGTTTCCAGCTCACCTGTTCGCCGATACACGAAACCCTTTGAGAGCGCTCTTCTGCCCTTAACAAGCTCGCCTCAAACCTCACAACGGCCCCCACTCCGCTTTTCACATACCCTAGAGGCTTGTTTATGCTTTCTGCAACGCAAATTGACGTGTTTCCCACCGCCACTTAGGCCCTTCCCCATGACTAATTAGATTCACCATTGTTATTGTCTGTCTCTAAGACCAGGATATGGCTGAATGAACACACTCACAAAACTCTATGCAACGTTCGGAACGGCTAGTCATCAGAAAGATAAATCCATTTTGGCTATTATTGCGTCATCGATTGGACTTGACTGAATTGATTTCATCACTGACACAATACCGTTTTTACTCAACAATAATGTTTCTACTTGTGCAATCTTGAATAATGTTGTTTTCTACAAAATATGATCAATCAATATCGAAATCCATGAAATCTATCCTTTGCTTACCTGTCTCTATCTCTACGAACTAGGCATTATTATTAGGCGTCTCATCTCTGTGGGAGTTGATTCTCCTGGTGTTCCGGGATTGACTTTGTCCAACTGACTACTCGAATCATGGCCTCTCCGGTTTGGATTATTTGTGCGACATTATTTATGCAACAAGTTGACTTTAAATAGATTGTCAAGCTGCTTCGAGATTGTTACAAGTTTTCTATCTAAGGAATAATATCGATCCAATAACTCTAGACAACCTGCACTCAGAAAATCTTCTTGAGTTGACAATCATATCCATTCGCGTCATGGAATTTCCCTTGATGTGAGGCAGCAGTTGGCAGCAGTCATAAGATATGCAACTTTGGACTAAAATTTAAGGTTTGGACAGTTATCAGTTTCTGACAAATCGACCCCGTAAGATATGACGTTCTAGCATTGATTCGGCCCCCGAAAGATATGTGAATCGATTATCGCTAAAAGCCAAGGGCAAGTTACTGGCGTGGGTGGGAAAAGTAAATAATGAGACAAGAGTAGGCTGGATAAAGTTGTCGGATACAGTTCGTCGGTTACCCTTATAGGACGGTATGCTCATCGAGACTGGGCATTATTTGGAACAATGGGGACTGTTATTCAATGTCAAAGGGTGAGCAAATCGTACATGTTCGCGAACAATTACAGCTACTGTGCTGGTAGCGAACTTGTGAGTCTGTTCGTTTGTTTGTGAGGCAAATCTAGTTGGCGGGATTTAGCATGCATAAGAAGCGGAACCATGTAGGCCCACTAAAAATAGGATGAGCCAACAAACAATTCCCTTTTTCATCCTTGTTGCATCCAAATCCTCACTGTCCCCGTTGAGAGTCCACAACTTTTCCTAGAACATTTGCAGGCAAGAGCACAGGGCAGGAAAGATGGCACAACACACTCGAGTCAAAACGATGTGCCGCTTGCTTCATGACTGGCGGGGAACGCTTGTTAAGTTGAGGCACAATTTTTCTCCCGGCCGCACTCCAGTGGCTGAGGGGGGGGGGGGCGGGGAAAATTCATCCGCTTCCAGTCCGGTTGCTTGATGATGGTTGTCACTCCAGTTGCTCGCCGCTTTATTCGAGTGCAGCGCTGCTTGTCTGAAGCGGCGCAGCGCAAGTGAAGGCCAACGAGCGCGACCAAGGCTCAAAGGGCCGCCTTTTTGGCCGGTGGCGAAACTGTGAGCGAACATCAGAAAATTCCTCTGGCACGCGCATGACTTGGGGGCCCCTTGCGGACGCTTAGCATTGGGACTAACTCTCGCAAAAGAGAACTTCTCCTGCGGCCCGTCATGTCGTAGTTGGCCCGCATGTCTTGCGGAGGCTGCGGAACAAACGAGCAGACTTGCTCATCAGAATCCGGGACTTCCAAGTTGGCCCCGGTCCACCTAGCTCTGGCTTAAGTGCCAAGAGTGGTTGCTGTATTTCAGATGGCGCGGCGAGCAACTTTGGCACCATAACCACTAGAGCCACCATAACCACTAGAACCACTGGCCGCTCTTGGCCAAGTTCCAGTCACCAACTTTAGTATGTGCGTATGTGTGTGTGTGTATGTCTTTCTGTCTGTCTGTACGACACGCAGACAAAGAGCACCTTTCGGTGGGCCCGGCGAGGGAGCAAAATTGTAAGTGGTGTGTGAGTTTGCACATGTATGATAGCTTGAAATGTGCTTCACTCGCCTGATGTGCTGCAAGCGGCAGCTGCTGCACTAGTTCGATCAAAGCACTCTGGGGGCACAACTAGTTAGAGAAGGTTGCTGATGGCCGCTCGCCCGCTTCGCTTATAGTGCCTCCACGGGCTGCGAAGGTTTGGCATGTGCCAGCTCGAGCGCCGCCAGTCCTCAAGTGGCGTCCTCAACGACCAGCTCGTCTGCTGGCGGACAGGAGAATTTCTCCTAAGGACTCTTGCTGAAGTTATGGAAATTTAGATCTCATATCTATTCCGGGGGAAACAATTTTCAGTGTCAGAATGATCAGGCTAAAAGGAAAATCTCCTGGATTATATTGAACCAACCCCCAGGTCAAGCCCCAAGTTCAAAGACAGGTAACTCACTCAAATATCTCCCCTTCGGACCAATAGCCGCCATACGCCGATTGGTTTGAGGTCTTCCGGAGAGAAAACTGGCTCCAAGAGATGGAGGCAATCCGGGAGGATCAAAATTGACTCTCGTGCTGGTCCAGCTTGTGAGCATTCACTGGGTGGGATTGGGTTCGGTGGGCCGGGAGAAACCGATGAGAATGGGCGGGGATCTTGAGAAAAATATTGACAATGTGTGTTCAGCACTGGAGAGGAGGTTAAGGTGGGAAAAATTCAACATGCATTCTGAAAGAGAAGCTGCATTTTAAGTGTCAGGAGAGCTTGCGGCGCTCACAAATAGATTGTCTTTATTGTTATCGGGCATGCATTTAGGCGTCGCTAAAATGGGTGGCCCATTGGGATGAGAGCGACTGCTTCTGGCACTCACAAAGACGGCACCTTGGAACATGGGCCGGCAGCGTATCAGTTTTGCGTGCGAGCCGCCAAGCCCCCTGAGAGGCAAGAGCACTGTGAGGTCCCGCCTTGGCAGAGGCTGCGCGCTGGGGCCCCTCTGCTTGTTAGTGGCGGCACGTGCGGGCACGCTCATGCTGGTAGCAAGTGCCCGCACGCCTAGCCGCCCAGCCGCCTAGCCACCATGGGCCCCCTAGTCTTGGCTGGGGTGTTCCAATCTGGTTCCCACACACACACACACATACACTCATACACACACACAGAGACTCGCACACTCGCAAACACAGTCTCACAGGGCGCTTTGTGGAGCAGAAACAGGCCAGATAGGGGCCCCCTCTCCGATATGCCACTAGCAGCGGCAGTGGCAGTGGTAGCAGCAGGAGCAGCACCGTTCTGCTGGGCTGGGGCCACTGTTATTTCTATGAGCCTGCGTGCCGATGCTCCTTAGATCACACACCGCCCTCTTTGTCCTCTCTTTCTCTCTATATAACGCCTCTTTTCACGCGCCTCCTCTTCCGCCTCCTCCTGTTCCCCCCATTGGCCCATTGCCTAGCTGGCTGGCTGGCTGGCTGCCTGCCTGCCTGCCTAGTTGCTGCCGCTGATAGTCGCCCAATTCATTTCCACTGCTTGACCGTTGAAATTCGAGCAAAAGCGGCCCGTTGGCTAGGTCGGCTCTGTGTGTTGGATTTCCTGCTCTCCTCTTTTCTGGGGCGCCAATGCTGGCCCACCGCCACCGCCACTAGCGCCGCCACTAGCGCCACTGCTGCCACTACAACAACGCGAGTACTCTAGTGGTGCCACTCAGAGAGTCTGGCTCTCAATATTTCCTTCACTCGCTTAGGGGCCAACTCTTTATTCGTTCGTTCGGTTAGCGCAAGAAAAGCGAATCAATGTCCGTCACTGTGTTGTTATTCGTCACAAAATATAAAACAATTCCAGTGAATATTTTGATCTCGCTGGCAGTGAAGCTTTGTTAGAGGTGTTCTTGGTTAAGCAAGAAAGAGAAGAGATTTTTTTATTGATCGCGTCACACACTATCCTCAAGTCTCGTTCGAAAATTGCCGACAAAAAGCAAGCTCCAAAACATCGAATGCATAACCCCTTCCCACGTTTACCTATTCCAACACCAGAGTCATCATTTTTCACCATTCAAGTCTTATCAGGGAACCTCACTGGTAGCCTAACCAAGAGAGCTAGCAGCAAAGACGTAACTCAAATTTATTATTAATTATTATTGCTTATATACATTTTAAGTTTGACCATTGTTCTAGGGAGACGCAAGTTGCAGTTAGATAAATTATTTAGTGAGAGGAGACAAATCTAATATATTTAGGATTATTTCAATCGGATTAATTCAAAATTGAACCTAGATACTGGATTTACTGTTTGACCAGAGTTTCGACGGATATTGCGAAAGCGAATTTGGCATATAGTTCGCTGGAGAAGCTCACAGATCAATACGTTTAAATGTTTTGTTATTTTTCTTTAGTTAGCAAATAATTTTGTTAAACCTTACTACTCTAGGGAAACCTTAAAATGGTATCAAATACAAACAAAATTTCGGACAATACTCAAAAAGCTAAACTTTTTCAGCTTTGGACAGTCCAATTTTCGGCACCTATGTAGTATGAGGATCTATATGAAAAATTAGCCCTCGGAAACTGGTTGATTGGGTTTCGAGGATAAACCGAAACTAAACTGCTGTTAATTTTGCATTCTTCTCATGATATTAACTATTAGTATTACAAATTTCTGAACAAAGAGAAAAGTGCCTAATGCCACCACCAGGTAGGCGGCCATTCACTACCAGCTCTCTTACATCCACCCTCAAGTCCACTATAGCTAACCAGCCAATTTTGGGAAGCACACTAGACAAAATATCTTCTCAGGCCAACTCTTTGGCGCAGAAAACTTCCCTATTTGGTGGCCTAACTCAGCAATCCCAGTCACAATCTAACACACCATCTGATCAAAATTACCTACAAAGAGGCCCAAAGAATGACCTGGCGCATCCCAATACAGCTTCAAACGCAAACAAGCTTAGTGGCAATGCACAATCACCCTTAAATGCAAGCACTCCACATGATCATAATAACAATAGTAGTAGCTTTAATAGTCTGAACTCAGCCAAGACAGATACCAAAATGACCACCCCGGCTGTAGACATGAGCCACCTCACTGAGGAGGAAAGGCTCATGATCCAATCTGTGATGGCTAAGGCAGAAATGGCTGATATGGGCATCCCTGTGGATACTTCGATGCCCAGCAGCACTAATCTGCCTTCTCAGACGAGCCAGGCACTAACGCAGCAACGCAACCAACAACAACAACAACAGCGCCAGCAGCAGCAGCAGCATCAACAACAACAACAGCAACAACTGTCCCAACAGCAACAACATTTCCATAATGAATACCATCATCAACAGAATCAACAGCCACAGACTCATTCTCAGCAGCATCAAATCCAACCACAGCAGCAACAGCATCAACAACCTCTCCAACAACCACAACAACAGTACCAGAATCAAAATCCTCACCAACAGCAGCCATTTAACCAAGCAAATTTCAACAGCGCAGTTCCTCCTCAATCTAATCAGACTGAAAACAGCTATCAACAATATCAGCAACAAAACTTTACAAATCTCAATCCCCAAATCTCTTCCGAAAACAGCCTATCCCGACATAACATGATGGGTGCCATGGACTCTAATGTGCATAACCAGCAGTTGAGTTCGCAAACCGGAAATCCGAATCTGATGAATCTAAATGTGGCACAATTTGATCCTAAAAAGCAACAAAACCTCATTTTGAATAACCAGCAAATGGACCAAAACCAGCAGCAGCAACCGTCGAGCCCTCAACCATTCTTAGGTATGCAGGTGCAACAATTTCAGCAGCAACCATTGCAGTCGTTGCAAGCACAAATGCAATCCAATGATGGCCTCATGAATCAGAATCGCTCCAATATGGATCCTGTAAACCTGCAGCA
>Ga0058701_10000118_pt1 | contig 65829 bp, 63 predicted proteins | sample AgamicOrMae_FD_97039 | JGI IMG/M metagenome (GOLD analysis project Ga0058701, IMG submission 97039) | Agave microbial communities from Guanajuato, Mexico - Or.Ma.e | ecosystem: Host-associated > Plants > Phyllosphere > Phylloplane/Leaf | place: Guanajuato, Mexico | collected 2012-06-04
AAACAACCACAACCAATATCAAGCCCATTTGACAAATTGCGCTCCTCTAAGCCTCTTTCTCTCTCTCTCTCTCTCTCTCTTGCGCTTATCTGCGGCCGGCCATCTTGTGTCTTCGGGCGACTGTCTTGTGGAGACTGTCTTGGGGAGACTTGTGTCTTCTGGCTGGCGAGGAGTGCGCCTTGTTGCCACTTTTTAGCCGCAAAAATTGTGCCCAAAAAGTGGCGCAGGAACTTCCATTCGTTGAGAGACTGTGATAGATGCTCGGCCAGAAGACACCACAGGCCGACGTTTGGCCCTTTTCCTCCGCTTTTCTCTTGCCGCTTTGCCCACCACTGTCTCCGGCGCTCGAAAAAGTCGGCACGCCAAAACACCTGAGCGCCGGCAAGCTCGCCAGAAAGCTGGCCAGATTGAATTTGCCTTCCGCTCTGGCTTGGCAGTAAAACGATAAGATCGCCGCGCGAAGCTTGTGGGCTTGTCATCGCTTCTTTATTGCTCGGCGGGCGCCAAAGGAGAGGAAGGAGAAAGCGCCGAGGAAAAGGCCGCACTTTGGGGGCGAAGCATTTTTTCACTTTTGCCCATTTTTCTTCCACTCGCAACAAGAAGAAACAAGTGCAACCAGCAACAAGCCCAAAGCGACCAGCTGAAAGCGACAAGCTCCCAGCAACTAGCCCTAAGCACTCGCAACAACAAACTGCCGACTCGCCTTTTTCTCCACTGCACCTTATCTCTACTTCTCCACTTCTCTGCCTCTGCTCGACGCCACTTTTGCACACCTTCTTCTGCCTCTTCGGACAACCATTTCCAGCTCCATTTGTACTTCCATTTCTATTTCCATCTTTTGCCCATTTTCTCCTCCGCGCGCCCAGTTTCCTGCCGCCACACAGGCGCCAAGATGATCTTTTTGGCACCCAACTTTGGCTCTAGCTCAAAGCGAGAGAGAGTTGCACCTCGTTGCAATTGCCTGTTGGCGCCAATTTGCCCCCATCGAAAACGCTTAACAGTCTGCAAGTCTCAGGCCGCAGACAGAGACTTGCAGACTGAGGCCTCTTGCTGGCGCCACTTCCGGATCTTGCACAGAGCGAGCAGAAATGTGGGCCAGACAGTTGCCAGGAGAGACTTGTTGTTGCTGCCAAAGCGGAAACGGAAAAGAAATGCTCACTTAACTAACCTTTTGAACGCCAAATACTTATCGCCTTCCGATTGGAACTCTTCCAATATAAACTCTATATCCAATTTATCTCCAATTGCAAATGGGACACTTCAACACTCAAAAACTGATGCAAATTGACACAATTTTCGACCAAAAAGGAACCACAATTGGCAGGGAAAGTCCGGCAATGGTCACTGAGGTGAACATGAACGTGGCCACTTACATCAAGTTCGAGGACATCTCAAACGCGCTCGTCGAACTCGACCCCCAACTGGTCAGGCCAACCAGAGTGGACAACGGCCAACAGTCCGGCGCCTCATCCACGGCCACACTCGAGGCAAACTCCTTCGGCCAGCCCCAAATGGGAACAGGAAGTGTTCAGGGCGGCAGACCAAGACCACAGCTGGACACCTCGTTTGACGTGCACATGACCCTCGGGAACGCGCTCGACCAGCTGATGCAAACGGGCCCCAGTTCGAGCAGTGGACAGCAGCAGGCGCAGCAGCAGCAGTTCCTGTTCGCAACTCCCAGTTTAGGTGAGTATCTTAGTAGTTTGGAGGGGAAAAGGTTGAGAGAAGAGTTGAGAGAAGTGTTGAGAAAAGGGAAAAAGTTGGCTGGAAATATTTCTGGCGAGAGAGCAGCGTCCTCTGGTGGCAGTTTTGCGCACTTTTCCAGTGCCAAAGATTTCCCATTGGAAAATGCATGCAGAGACTCTTGCGTGCTTCCTGCATGCACAGTCTTGCATGCAAAACTTTCACAATTGCACTAAGGTCAATGGTGGGCGCCGAGATGCACTCCAATTGGCTTAAAACTCGAACAGTTTCTCCAAGTTTTCATCCGAATTCACAATTCCAACTGATTGTCGTGCATCGCAATGAACAAATGTCCAAAGCAAATAGATGTCGAGAGCAAAGGAAACACGCTCAAAGAAGACACTCTCACTTTTGCCTCCCACCACTTTTGGCCACTTTTGGCCAGTTTTAGCCAGCCCATTTTCCAGCTCGGCGGCCAATTTTGCCCAATCTTTGCCCCCCGCGCTAATCCCGCGACCTTAGGGCCGCTCTGTGTTGCACTTAGACCATTCAGATTGGCGCCAAAACGAGCGGCCAAATGGGGAAGAGCAAATCTTTTGCCGACAACAAAAAGGGCAAACTATCACTTGTTTTGCAGATAATAATTATCTCCTCGCGCAGTGGGTGCCAATTCGGGCCGGCCTTTGGCTTAGGCTTGCTTCTAGCACTTCTAGCACTTCTGGCACTCTAGAAGAAGGCTTTTAATTGGATCGCGAGATGCAAGTGGGCGCGCTGGCCAGCTCGAAGGGCCGCCCGAGCTGGCCGGCCGCAAGACCTAAGGAAGGGCCGCCGAGTGGTGGGCGCTGGAATGGTGGCCGCGAAGAGAAGAGCAGAGCTCTTGAACTCCGTTTGGGCAGAAGTGGCAATCTGGTGCTTCTAAGCAAAGAGAACTAGAGCTTAGCTTCGAGCCGCAAGTTTGGCCAAGAAGAAAAAAGAGAGACTCTCTTTTTCTCTCTCTCTCTGCCAATGATCCATTTTTCTCACACGCTGGCACTGAATTGCTTTTCCTTCGTCCGCTTTTCACAAATGTGAAAATTCTCTTCCGGCCAAACTTGAACTTTGGCCCAAACGAGCAGACCGCAAGCTCGCGCGAGACAATCAGCCCGAAGAGAGTCTTCCAAAGGCTCTTGCCAAGCTTCTTGCAGGCCGGCCGGCCATTTGCAGCCTGTTGGCGAGCGCGCGCTTTCCGTCCGCTGCTGCCAAGTGGGCGCCCCCAAGCAAGCCGATTCGCTTCCTCCAATCCGATTCGGCCAGAGACTTGGTAATTCGGCGCCACCGAAAGCAACGATAAAGCAACGAGAAGGCAGCAACAGCGGGCGACAAGTGCTGCTCATCTCGTCAGCTTAATTACTTTGGGCACAGACAAACAGCAAGCGTCCAACAAGTGTCCAACTGAGTGCGTTTGTTTGTTGTGCGTGTGTGTGTGTTTTTGGCCCTTTTTATTATCCTTTTTGTTTGCCCATTGGTCTCAGCCAGTTTCTCGCGTCCATCAGACAAGCTCTCAGCTGGCGTCTGGCTCTTTTCTGGCCCTCCTAAGGTCCAGCGCCTAATGTGCAAGCTCTAATGGTGAGCGCTTGCATGCGAGCCAGTGGCCGCCTCTGCAACGGGCTGCAGATTAGGGCCGCAAGAGAAGATGACTTGGCCGTCCAGTGGCTGGCTGATGAACTTTCTCCCGCCTTAGACTCTCACTCTCACTTGCACACCAGTCTATGCCAGTCCATTGGCCGCCCCCAGACCAATAGACAGTCTCTGTCCATTGGAGGAGAAAGGCAGCTTCTTCAAGGTTCACACACACACAATTGCACTGAAATTCTGCTGGACTGGCACGCACTTGGCCGCGAACGCGCCCCAACTCAATGATGTGTGCAAATTTCCACCTCAACTCCATCACACAGACAGTCTCTGGTGGAGGGCCGGAAATGGGCTGCAAATGGCCGCACGATGATCCAGCGATGATCTTGCACGATGCAAGAGCATCGTCATACCATCAAGCCGCAAACAATCGACAACAATGCGCCCTCTGCACAGCCAATCTGGCGGCCACCAACGTGCACCAACTCTCTGCCAAGCTGGTCCACAGAAGTCTCTGTTTATGCGTCTGCCTCTGCCAGAGATAGACTCTGTGTCTGTCTCTCGCTAGGCCGCTCTGGCTAGGCCGCAAGCTCTGCCAAAATTCCGCCTCACTTTCCACAGGAGCTTTCTTTTCCCCACTTCCGGCCGATCTTTGGGCGCCACTGAGCCGGAAATTGCCCCCCGAAGTGGCGGCCAAGTGGAGGCTCGACTTTTGCTTTCAACTTTCTGTTTTCGACTTTCCACTTTCTATTCTCTTCGCTATTCACCTTCGACTCTCAGCCAATCTTGGACTGTCCGTCTGAGTCCAATGGACGCCCAATGGACGCCTAGTGGATGCATCTGGCGAGCGAGCTTCACAACGGCGAGCTCCTTCACGACGGCCCGCAGCTTTGGCTGAATGCAAGACGCCGGGCGAGACGGCGAGCGAGCGAGCGAGCAAAGTGGCAGCGCACGCGACCAAGAAAAGCCTTCGGAATTGCATTGCGCGACGAGGCATTGTCAACGAGCTGCCGGTCCTAGACTGCGGCCGAGCACTTCAGCGCAGTTGTTTTGGGCCACAGTTGTTTCGCGGGTTGCAATTGGAAAACTGTTGGCCATTCTGCATTGCAAGTGGGCGCCTTTTGGGCCGCTGCTGGACTTTGGCGAGCTTGCAGCGAGCGTTGAAGTGAGCGTTGAAATGAGCTAGAGCATTGGAGTTGCAGTTTGAGTTTGAGTTGGCCAGTCGGCGGCGAAGAGAAAAGGGAAAAGGGAAAAGGCAAAAGGCAAAAGGGAAAATAAAGAAGAGAAGAGAGAAGGAAAAGATGAGCCCCGAGGGAGGAAAAGGTGGTGGCAAGTGGCGGCGGCGCATTGTCTTTGGGCCATTGTTTTTCTCCCTCCGAATTGGAGCCACTTGATTTCCTGCTTGTTTCCAACTCAAACTCCATTTCCACTCGCCCAAAGAGCCCAGAGCTCGCCCTCAGCCTCCGTCTGGGCCCAACGGCCACACACAAAGAGCCACAGAGAGACAAACTCGCAAACCTTAGCCCGCAGTTGACCAGTGGCAGTTTGCGGCCGGCCGGCAAACAAATGGGCGCCTCCAGAGGGGCTGCAGTGGGCGGCAATTGGAATTGGTCGGCGGCAAATTGGAAAAGTGCTCGAAGAGTGCGCCTGGCCAACTGGCCAACTGGCCGACTGGCCGACTGGACACTTGCTGACGGGCGGCCCACAGTTGTCGAGCTGCCGGGCGGCCAAGTTGCCAAGCCGCCAAGCTGCTGAGCTGCTGAGCTGGTGAGCGCGTCTTGGCGGCCGCAGCTTGACGGAAGTGGCGCTGCAAGCTTGGGCGCGCGTTCTGTGGATGACAAGTTTTGCGTCCGCGAGACTGGCTCAGGTTGAGCGGCGAGCTTGGAGAGTGGGCAAGCTGCTGAAGGGCCGCCCAGACGCCATCACAACACTGGGGGATTTGTTTAATCGGGCGACACTGGCCGCTTTTGGGCAGCAGGCAAGTGAAATTGGCGCCGATTGAAAATGGACACTGGCTGGACTGTTCGACGACTGGCTGGCTTGAGAAGTGAGATGATGGAGGAATGAAAAATCGAAAATCGAGCGCCGCCACCGAGCGAGCGGAAAAAGGCGGAAAAGGGCGAGCTCATTTGCTTAGACGGGGACGCTTAGCGCGCCTAAGCCGGCCGAGTGCGAGCAGAGGAGAGTGGGCAAACAGAGAGAGAAAAGGAGAAACAAAATCAGACTGGTCGCCGTCTGGCAAGCTGGCTGTGAGCAGGATTGGATGCAGCGTGTGCTTGGCGAGCGAGTGGGAAGAGAAAGTGTGTCTGTGTGTGACTGTGTCTGATGAATAGAATGGCGGCCGCTTTGCATCGGACGCCAAGCTAGCTGGACGGCCAGCCACAAGCTAGAGACGGAGACTAATTCTCGGCCGGCTCGTCGCTTGCAGTTTGCAGTTTGCAGCTCGCAGCTTGCAGCTTGCAGTTTACAGTTTGCAGTTTCCACTTTCCAGCCGCTTGGAGAGCGCAAATCAACAGGTGCTTTAGACCAGCCGGCCTAAAGCCCAATAATCCGCCAAGCTCGCCGGAAAGCGCTCGCCCAAAGAGCTCACCAAGGAGCCTCGCGGAGCGCTCGCCTCTGGCGAAGTTCTCGCTCATCGCGCTGAGCTATTATTATGATTATGATTATTATTATTATTTCTCATCGCCGACTGGCTGCTGAATAGTCCAGTGGGCCAGTGGGCCAGTCGGCGGGGGAAGACCGGCCGCGAGAGCAGTCTCGTTTATCAGCTTTCAACTTTCACTTGCGCTCCTAATCGTTTGGCGCGCATCTTGCCCTCTGGCTGCGCTTGGACAAACAGGGAGAAACAAATCGTCGACGAGTGGAAATGGAGAAGAAGAAGAAGAAGTGGAGGAGAGAAGAGGGCAAGAGAAAGATGCAAAAGAGCGGCTCAAACTAGTTCCTTTTTCTCTAAACTGATCGCAGTCACTCAATGCAAACACTAAGGCCGCAAACGAGGCCAAACTGAGCCCGAACTGCTAAGCGTTGAAGGAAACACAAACACTAACTCCTCGTCTCTTTCCGCCCTCATCACCACCATCATCGCAACACAACAACAACTACAACTACAACAAACCCCAAACGGAACCAAACACAACAAACTGGAACAACGAAACAAAAACAGATCTTGCGATAAGACAACAGTCGGCCAGCCAGCAGAGACAACTGGACGACCTGTTGCGCACTTCGGCCGTGGGCCAGCCACAGGCGGGCGGCCAGGACTCATCGAGGAGTGTGGGCGAGCCTGTGCTTAGCTCGAGCTCCTTGGCCACGGAGCGCGCCTCCAGCTCCTCGCTGGCCCGCTCCTTAGCTCGTTCCCGAGTGGCCTCCAGCCGCTTCCGGTCCCAGTTGCAAACCCTGCAACCCAATCGGGCGATGGCTGCCAATCAGCAGCAGCAGCAGGCAGTGGCGAGCTTGGCGTCGCCCGTGGGCGGCCCCACTTTGCAGAGCCAGATGGTGGCCAACGAGACCCTTTCGGCCGGCTCGGCGCCCGCAGGCCAGGCTGTGCGGGGCCGCGTGGCCATCGGGCGGTCGCGGCTGGCACGCCCACAGCTGCAGCGCACGTCGTCCGCGGGCGCGTCCGAAGCCGCGGACGCGAATTCGGCCTCCGCGGTCGCAGGCCCGCAGCCCAGCCCTGCCGCGGCCGCGCCGGCCGCCAGCCCGACGCGCTCCTCAAAGCCGCGCTTCGTCGTGGTCACCCGGACGGGCCAGTTCGGCATTCGCGCCTCGGCCATCAGCTCGCTGGCCGCTGCAGCAGCCGCAAGCTCGGCAACTGGCGACCAGACGACCACGGCCACCAGTCTCGAGCCAAGCTCGGTGGCGGCGCCCGTGCGCGTGAGCAGCCGCTTCAGCAAGCCCAACAGGTTCCGCGGCGCCTCCCAGTCGGTGCAGGTGACGCGGGTGCGCGCCGACCAGGTTGCGGCGGCCCCAAGCACGCTGGCGCCGAGCTTGGCGGCAGCATCGAGCTCGCCGAGCAGCCCCGGCGCCGACCAGAGTCCGCCGACCTCGAGCCAGCCGGCCACCACGACCACCAGCGCCCCAGAGACTGTGGCCGGCGGCTCGACGGGCGCCGCCACCACCGTCCCGGCCACAAGCAGTGCGCCCTCAGCGTCGAGCTCGCCGCCTGAGACTGGGGCCGAGCAGGCCCAAGAGAAGCCCGAAAAGGCTGAGAGCAGGCCGGCGGGCGAGCCTTTGGGGGCGCCCGTGGTGGTCACCTACTTCACCACTGTGACGCACACGATTCCCTTCGAGCTCAACTCGGAGACTGTGTTCACCACCATCGAGGAGACGAACTCGCGCGTGGCCACCGAGTTCATGAGCGACCTCAGCAGCCATCTGGCAGTGGAGCCCAGCCAACTGATGGCGCCCACGCCCACCAGCCTCCAGCCCATCCAGTCGACCGCCTTCCAGCTCCTCACGCCGCTCTCCGGCTCTTCCGGTTCGTCTGCCTCTTCCGGCGCGTCTGCCACTTCGAGCGGCTCTTCCGGTTCGTCCGAGAGGCCGCCGGCGACGACCACATGCGCCGCCACGACGACCACGACCACAAGCGGCAGCTCGGCCGCGGACACGCAGCCGCCAAGCTCGCCCGGAAGTGCAGAGTCGAGCACGGGCGAGCCCGAGCGGCAGCAGCCAGCGCAGGAGACGACCACTGGCGCGCCCTTAGGCACGAGTGGACGGCCCCAAGTGGAGGAGCAGAAGGAGCCTTCCGGCAACAAGGTGGAGCCCTCGCAGGTGGTGCTTAACACGAAGACCTATTTCACCACCTTCACCTACTTCACCACCTACTCGGCGGGCGAGAACTCGCTCTCGATCAAGAGCAGCGAGAGCACCACCTCGCACGTGGTCACCGAGACACTCTCGGAGACAGTCCAGCCAACGGGCACCCTCTCGGCCACTGTGGCGGCCACAAGTGCGCCCGAGCAGCCGAGCAGTGGAGCGAGCAGTGGAGCGAGCGGCGCGTCCGAGCAGGGCCCGCCCCCTGCGAGCGGCGCGGGACAGTCCGCGGTGGAGGAACGCGGCCCGCAGCCCGACGCGAGCGCGGCCGCGGGTTCGCCGCAACCCGCGCTCAACCTCAACTCCGACCTGCTGCAGAGCTCCTCGCAGGCCCCGCCCACTCAACAGCAACAAGCAACAAGCCCAATTGAGTCGAGCACCACTCCAGTGCAGCCGAGCTACGTGGACAAGATCACCAGAACCAAGAGCCTCTACACGACGCTCACCCACTTCATCACCTTCTACAGCGGCACCAAGACCCAGCTGTCCACCATCCAGGAGATCAGTCCCACCGTGGTCACCGAGTACATCGACAGGACCCTCTTCGAGCAACTCCAACACAGCTCGCCCTCCGACTCTAGTCCCCGCGAACTGCTCGTGCCCACCCAGCAGGCCACCCTCGAGGGCCAGCTCGTGCAGCCCACCATGACGCTCACTCCGCTGGCCGCCGCCACGTCGCTTCCGGCGGGCGAACAAGCAACCAGCTCGCCCCCAACTACTTCCGACGCGACCACCTCTGAGGCGCCCACCACCAGCGCGCCCACAACCACCTCAAGTGGCGCCCCCGCGCAGCAAGAGACCGGCGGAAGCTCGCCAGCTGAGCCGCAGCCCAGCGGGAGCGCAACTGCGGCCGGAAGTGCGCCGACAACAAGCTCGACGGGCGACCGAACGAGTGACCAGACGAGCGAGCAGACGAGCGAGCAGACGAGCGCCGCCACCCAGAGCGCGGCCAGCCAGCCGGAGGGCGAGGAGGCGGGCGCTAGTGGGCGCGTGCTCGCCTCATCAGGCGAGTCGGAGAACAGACAGCAGACGCCCAACATCATCGAGCTGAGCGACCTGATCGCCTCGAACAGCAGCCAGAGCGGCCGAGTGGCGCTGGCCGACAACTTGGGCGCCGCCATCAAGGACATCGTGCAGCTGCTGGCCGGAAACCGCACGGCCGCCGGACTGCCAAGCGTGGCACTTCCGGCGACCACAACCACCACCACAACTGGCGCGCCAACCACAACCACGGGCGCGCAGCCAAGCTCCAGCTCGCAGCTAGACACAAGCTCCGGCCAGCTGGGCGAAAGCCCGGCCGGAAGTGGCCCGACGACTTCATCAACCGGAAGTGCCTCCAATCCAAGCGGAAGTGCCGCAAGTCAAGCTGGAAGTGCCTCAAGTCAAGCTGGAAGCTCCAGCCCAAGTTCGACGGGCGGAAGTGCATCTTCAGGCACGACAGTTGCCGGCACCTCAGCGGTGTCGACGTCTCAGCAGGGCCCCACCACGAAGAGGCCGGCGCGCCTCTTTGGCCAGACGGCCAACAGGCAGCAGTCGAACCTGGTGGGCAGCATCAGCTCGCCCAGTTTGGCGCCCACAAGCACGGCCGGAAGTTCGGCGCGCAACCCCGAGGAGTCGACTGGCGCCGGAAGGTTGCAGGCGACGCCCGAGCTGAGCAGCGCCAGCCGATCGAGCCAGGGACAGTCTGCGGCCCCGGCGGCGACCATCTTCTTTGGCGACGACGCGGGCGACGAGCGCAAGAAGACCGTCAAGACGGTGTGGCCCGGCCAGCAGTCGAGCGTGCTGCTCACCTCGGTGGAGCCGTCCACGCGCACCCTCGTGGTCACCACCACTAAGGTGTACTACACGCGCGACTCGCCCTTCACACTCACCTCCTCCTTCACCAGTCTGATTGGGCCGCGCACCTTCGTGTCCACAATTGCGGGCACGCGCACCATGGTCAACCAGCTGAACACGGCCAGCCTTGCGCCCCCACTAAGCTCAAGCGACTCCGAACGGCCCAGAGGCGCCCAGCAGCAGCAAGCCTCACGGCAAGACTCGCAGGCCTCCTCCCACCGACTGTCCATCCAGGGCAAGCAGCAGCGCCAGCAGGCCCACGAGGAGCAGCAGCAGCGCAAGAAGCAACAGGCTAGTGCTGCTGCGGCCGCTGCAGCAGCGGCCAAGAAGCAGCAGCAGCTGGTTAGCGAGAGCAAACAGGTGCCTGCAAACATGCCCCAGGCCAACATCAACCAGTGCCAGCCGGCCTGCAGACAGAGCGCCAACGAGATCTGCAAGTTCACGCCAAACTCGGAGACCAGCGGCGCCCAAGGGACCTTCAGTTGTGCCTGCAAGCCGGGCTACCACATGCAGCTCAATGCCGCCGGCCAAAAGCAGTGCCAAGAGGTGCAAAGTTTCGTCATTCTGCTCCGTCTGCTTCAGGTGGCCGACCAACAGATGGCCTTCAAGAGGGAGCTCCAAAGTAGATCTAGTCCAGAGTATAAACAGCTGAGCAAGTTGGTGCGCGAACACGTGAAACGCGCCTACATGACCAGCGAGCTCACCAGAGACCGTTTCGTGGCCGCCGAGGTGAGCAGCTTTGCGCGCTCACTGGCCGGCTCCTCCTCCTCCTCCTTGGCCTTAGGGGAGCCCCAAACGCCGCAGACTAGCTTGACGAGAGCCAGTGGCACCGGAAGTGGCAGACAGACAAATGGCACCGCCGTCCAGCAGCCGCAGGAGCCGCTCGGAAGTGCAGGTCTGATCGTGAACATGACGGTCCATTTGCAGCCAATGGCGCAGAACTCGGCCCAACAGGAGCTGGTCCAGCTGGACGAGGCCACCCTCAAGGAGGAGCTGACCAAGCGGCTGAGCATGCGCCAGGCGGCCGCCTTGGCCGCGGCAGCCGCCGCCGCTTCCGCTTCCGGGCCAGCGTCGGGCGGCGCTTTGGAGGCGGCCGGAAGCTCGTCGTCGGCAGTGGCCCAGCAGGACCAAGCTGGCGGCCAGACGGCGAGGGAGACACAGTCTGCGGGCCAGCAGAACGGCAGCCAGTCGACGATGGACGAGCTGTTGCCCAATCCAAACGCGCTGTTTCTGGCCGACGTCGAACAGGTGACCGACCTGAACGAGTGCGCCAGCCCAGCGCTCAACGACTGCCACGAGGCGGCAATTTGCATCAACGAGCCCGGCTCCTACAGGTGCGACTGTCGCGAGTGGCCCGACCTGAACCCGTTGAATCCGGGCCGCCAGTGTGGCGCCGAGCTCAAGTCCTGCGACTACTGCAACAACCGGGGCGACTGTCTCAGAGTGCCCAGCTTGTTGGGCTCGCCTCTGGGCGCCACCAACAGTTCATCGGCGGCGGCCACAACCACCACCAGCTCAAACTCGAGCTCATCCTCTGCCTCAGTGGCGGCCTCCACCTTCAGTTTGCCCAATGGGAGACAGTTCTCCACCGTTTGCCAGTGCCATAGGATCTATCTGGGCAGGAGGTGCGAGATAAACGGGCTCCTCTTGGCCACCCTGTTGCCCATCTTTGCCATCCTCCTCATCATCTCCGTCTGTCTCATCATCTACTGTTGCAGACGTTGGCGCAAGAGGTGCGCCATGAACAAGGGCTTTAGGAACATGGGAATGCTTGGCGGAACTCTAGACCGTAAGGCAATGCTTGAGTCCTCCAGCGAGTCCAGTGATACTCAGCAGCGCGGGTCGCACCATCACCTGCACCACGCCCACCACCTGCTTCACCACCCGCACCACCCGGGCCGCGCGGTCGCGGGCGGCGCGAGCCTCTATGATGCTACGTCGGCTGCGGCCGCAGCCATTGCCGCCCACCTGCCCGCGTCGGACATGAGCCTGAGCGCGGGCGCCGCCGGCTCCTCCAGCAATGAGTCGTCGCCCAGACAAATGGTTAGATCTGATCACCATCACCACCATCAGGCCACCACGGCGGCGGGTGGCCTGCTGGCGGCTGGGCCGCTCAGCCAGTCCGGAAGCAGTTCCACTGGCGGACTCAATTCCATAGCCCAACAAATAGTCATTCCAAGAGCGAGGCATAATCAGGTTAATTATGCCGTTCACAGAGGCCAAGTCTATATGTGGTAACAAAAAAAGAGTTGAAGATCTTTGGTTTCTCAGCCTGAAGCCAGGGGAACCACTAAACACACACTACTATGTAATATGTAATCATATTGTTTCATTTTCAACAAGGTTCTGTTCCTCTCAAACTATTATTATTATTATTATAAATAATATAATATAAGATTATTTCTAACTGAAACCAACTAAGAGCCACACCACAACACTACAAGTAGCAACACAGATGATATCCAGTTTCGCACACACACGTAGACAGTTAGTGCTGCTCAAACTGCTTATCAAATTGAGAAATTCCTTCCAAGAGTTCAAAAGTTTGCTGATGTTCTCTCTCTACTCAAACAAGTTTCGCCCCGGAAGTGTCCAGTTGCGTGATCTTCAGACAATCAGGCGGAAAAGCTTCAATCAATGGACACTGACGCGGCCGGGGCGAAAGATGCTCAATTCCAAAGTAGGAGAACAAACTTGTTGGTTAGTTTTTGAGAATGTCTCAAATTAGTTAGCAATCTTTGATAACTTCCTCAAAGAAAGCATAGCACAGAATTAAGCGCACATGGACCTCATACTATCTTATCGTCAGATGTTGTGGATAATTTCATGGTCTAGCCAGTTTGAAGTTGGCCAAGATACATGCTATTGTCTCGTAACCTTAACATACTTTGAGGCTTTTATCAAAATTCAACGATTACCAATGCAACTTCCGAAACGAAGGAAACCAACTCGTACAGACAAATGATGGTGGCAAACTGCTGTTATTTGCACAAACGGACTAGAAGAATTGGATATTCAATACTTGCATAACTATGCGCCTTCCCTAACAGAGCACTTCTTATTGTACAAAGATATTCAGAGAAAAATCTAGTGAGGATGATGACAGCCACAATTCTACATAATGTTCCTTTCAGTACGACTCATCTAGTTAGACAACAAGTAGTTCTGCTTCATCGTTTCATCGTTTGTCCACATTTCCATCTGCCAGAGACACGAAGCCCATGAATGAGCAAATCTAAACAAAGCTGCCATATTTCTTCCCCAACTCCTTGCCCAGCTCATCTAACTACTCGACCAACCCCCCTCTGGGGCTAGAGAAAACTTGTCCTGTTATAAGTATATTTGTTGTTGTTATAACCACCTTGTTCATATGGAAAATGGATGCATTCGAGAGACAAATTCCAGCCTACCGACAAGTTGGACTAGCCTCCGGATTGGGCTCCTGGAACTGAAGTGTTGGCCGATGTAGGAAGAGACAATCTATTAAAAGCCTATCGTATCGGATATTTCCAATTTGGAAACACTACATCTATCGGTTATCCATTTTAATTGAGTAATCTTTTCTTTGATATCACATATTTTCTTCACGGGATCTCCTTTTTTCCTCAAGAGCCTCCCTGACCATTTTGTTTGATAATCGCTTGGGCCAAGCATTGTATTTGATACTTTGCAACTCTGCCATCTCTTCATATAGATCGGAATCATCATCACGCACACCCACCTGTTTGACTAGCTTTTTGAAACAAATGTACTCTTCCATTTTACAATAGGGGGCAAACTTTTTCATAAACGTTACATCATCGGATAATAAAAGAGAGCTGAGATCAAGTCTCGATTTGCTGTCCGTAACGTCATAGAGCTGAGCAAGATCTTTAAATCCCACCCTTTCAGCGAAGAGATACCTTGTTCTGATGTGGTCGTATTCTAGCTCGACACAGGCTGCACTCTTCACTAAGGGATGAACTTGCATCTCTTTCATTTCCTTCTTTTCGTAGAGAAGGTCCAAAATTTCGTTAGTGATATACATGACTTTCTTTGATAGATCTTCCCAATCTTGTAAGTAAAAGCCTCTTGGTGAATTGAACAGTAGTAGCCAATGTTCGTTCATGTTTTTGACCAATCCCAGTCCGGCTATTTGCTGGTGCCTTTGCAGAAGTTTCTTGGGCTCAAACTGTAATAACTGGGGCTCGACATCGGCCAATATCGAATTCATATCGGCGTTATACAATTTTTTGAGGAGCGAATCACTTGGAGGGCTTGCAACCTTGGGTACTGATGATGTGACATACAGATTATGCTGACGAGGACTATGGCCGCTAGCCATCAAAGTGTTCCAACAATCAATCGTCTCGGCCAATAAGTCTGGCTGTCCTGCGTAGCCTCTGCCCAAGGTAGGCAATATCTTGTTAACTTGGGCACTTGTAAACGCTCGGCTGAGAAGGATTTCACGTAATCTATTAGCCATGATCAGAAAATTGATTCCACCATTTAATGTTATGAAGAAGGCGAGCCAGTGTTTCGCCCCTGTTAACAGGCCGAAAAAAAACAAGTTGATAAACACTGCACCCACGTGCTGGATGTCTGTGAGCGTGCAACGATTTGAGCTCTTAACTAGCCTTTTATCACTCCAATTGGACGTAACTTGACACACTTTTCACTGATACCAACCTCATGACAAGTATTGACTACATCATGCACATTTTTATAAGATTCCGGGGCCTCTTCCATTATCAATTTTGGCGATGCAACTCTGACGGAGATTCCTTTCTCGGACATTTCTTTTAACACGTCCTTGTAGTCTAAAGTACGGCGTGATTTAGCTCGGCTCAGGGCGCGTCCACTGCCATGGCATGTCGTTCCGAATGTTTGCTCCATCGCCTTCTGTGTACCCGTAAGGAGGTAGCTGTTTGTGCCCATGGTTCCGCCCACTAGTATAGGTTGACCAGTCATCTGATAATCAACTGGAACAAGAGGATGGTTCGGAGGGAAGGCCCTAGTGGCCCCTTTCCTGTGCACTAATAGCTTTTTCGGTTTGCCATCAACCATGTGATCTTCACATTTAGCTATATTATGAGATACATCATATATCACATGCATATCCAAATCATCTGGGGCGGATTTGAAAGTTTTGGCGAAAGCTTGTCGGGTCAAAAATGTCATTGACGCCCTATTGACCCAGGCAAAGTTGGAAGCACAAGCCATGGCCTTCAGATAGTCCTGGCCCTCCTTTGAGTGTATCTTTGCACAAGCTAGCTGTCTATCATTGAGTACAACTTTGTCACGTTTCATAACTTTCTCCATCTCCAAAAGAGCATCTGTGGCTACTTGGTGCCCGAAGCCTCTACTACCACTATGTATCATGATACAGACTTGTCCAAGCCGATCAATCCCCATCTTGTTCGCCTTTTTTTCGTCAAATATTTCATCAACAACCTGTATCTCCGCATAATGATTGCCTGAGCCTAGTGTTCCTAGTTGTGGTAGGCCCCTCTTCTTTGCTTTGGTAGATACCTTCTTTGGATCAGCATTCAGCATTCTACCATATTCTTCACAATGTTCTTTATCCTCAGGCCAGGCGTAACCCTCACGGAGAGACCAATCGATCCCCATTTCTATAGCTTCGTCAAGGTCATGAGCATTCATCGGTATCAGCCCCTTGGAGCCAACTCCGACTGGGATGTGATCAAAAAGTGATTGGCACAACTGCTCCTTTACCGGCTGTACGTCTTTCTCACTGAGGTTAGTCCTCAGAAGACGCACCCCACAGTTGATATCGAAACCAACGCCTCCAGGGGAGACGACAGCCTCTGGATCACTCATATCCATAGCTGCTATGTTTCCGATCGCAAATCCATAACCAGAATGGACATCCGGCAGGCCAATAGAGTATCCCACAATGCCTGGCAAGGAAGCAACATTTGCAATTTGTTTTACTGCTGGTAGAAAGCCTCCAAATTTTGAATCAGATTGTCTCAATTCTTCAAACATTAACTCCTCCAAATGTGAGTTCACATAGAAACGGCCCTCCACCTTCATATTGGGGACGAGGCCCTTCTTGATGCGCCACGTGTTGTGGCTAATTTTTTCAAGAAATTGCCGTTCCTCATCGTAACTCCTGATACCCATTTTATTGGATTCTAATGTGAGCTGTGTCCATTAATTCAATCAATAATCAGTCTGTCGTCGGAAGTGTGGTGTAGCGTGTACATCCACAGTTGTCAGTTCCACTCCAGTGCCCAACTCTACAGCTTTTGTTTACATTTTTGGACAGTGATTTCGGCACACGTGAAACCTCACGGAAAATCCAGCTGCTGGATGCGGTGTCGAATCAAACCGGGCCTCAATCACTATAGAACCAAACCATACCAACATGTCCGCATTTGAGGAGCTTGGTGTGATGCCAGAGGTAACCGTAGCTCTGGCAAGGATGGACTGGCAGCTCCCAACTGAGATCCAGGCTGAGGCGATACCTCAGATCCTAGGGGGAGGCGATGTTCTCATGGCGAGTGAAACCGGGACCGGCAAGACAGGAGCCTTCTGCATTCCGATAGTTCAGGTTGTATATGAAGAAAGAATTCTATCACAGAAACGAAATCCTGCTGATATAGAGAAGACTGTGACAGAAGCAACGCACCTCAGCATAGCAGATCGGGATCCCGAGGCGGTTTTAAGCAACGATTTGTTAACAATAAGGAGCAAATCTGGCCAATGGCAAGGCTGTCGTTCAAACAAGGGGGTGCGCCGGTTGAAGGGGGGAAACAACCGTCATCAAGTTTACTTTGAGGTATATTTTGCCGATCCCGGTCTCGCTCGTGTTGGTTGGAGCTTCGCGAATGCAAGACTCGAGTTAGGGACTGACCACGAAGGATGGGGCTATGGAGGAACAGCGAAAAAATCAAACAATCGACAGTTTTCTGACTATGGCCAAATTTTTGGGGAAAAGTTCGACATCATCGGATGCATACTTGATTTACAAACTGGTGATATGATTTTCACCAAGAACGGCAGGAGTCTTGGCACAGCGTTTAATGTTCCGGTTTCTAAACTTGAGACTCGCGAAATTTATCCCACCGTTTGCGTGAAGAACGCAGGTTGCCAGTTGAGATTCGGTCCGGTCGATACCAAGGACGATTACAAACCTTCTGCCTGTGTGTGGGTTGATCAAATCCAAACTCACCTGGTGAATAATAGTGCGTCGGCTCTAAATCCGAATCAGAGTGGACCTCTAGCTCTGATACTGGAGCCGAGTCGTGAGCTCGCCAAGCAAACATACGATTGCCTCAGAATCTTCTCGACGAAATTAGGCATCGAGTGCGTTTTGATGGTTGGAGGCGGTCTGGACGAGAAAAGTATCAGTCAGGACACACACATAGTAGTCTGTACCCCTGGACGCCTTACTGATGCGACATCGAAAGGATTACTTCCGCTCAACAATATTCACTTCTTTATTCTCGATGAGGTCGACGGATTGCTTCAGCAAGGTTTTGAAAACTTGGTAAGAAGCACAGCTTCACGGCTGCCCAGAATGTTCTCGAGTGGTCGTCGATTGCAAATTGTTTGCTGCTCGGCCACGCTACACAACTTCCAGGTGAAAAAGCTAGCTCAAGATCTGATGCATTTCCCTTGTTGGATTGATCTAAAAGGAGAAGACTCGGTACCGGAAACAGTCCATCATGTCATCTTGAGAATCGACCCGAGAAGGGATGATATCTACAGTCAGCTCGGTGATCTCTTCGACACTGACAAGGTGCACGAAAGAGACAACGTTGAGCACAGGCTCGCCAAAGGAGGAGATCTAAGCAGGCCGGAGGAACTTAGCCAGGCAGTGAAACTCATGAAATTTTACTACACCGTTAAGGCCATCGAGGCATTGAAGATGGATCAAGGAATCATTTTTTGCCGAACAAAATTGGACTGTGATAATCTTTTCAATTTCATGCGCAGTATGAATGATAAGACTGGTTCTGATCGTTACTCGTGCGTCCGCTTGCACTCATCATTGAGTCAGCAAGAGAGAACTGATAATCTCAACAAGTTCAAGAGAGGAGAACATAAATTCTTGATCTGTACCGATGTTGCTGCTCGAGGTATCGACATCAAAGGGATTCCATTCGTAATCCAAGTGACACTACCGGATGAGAAGGCTAACTATTTGCATAGAATCGGCCGGGTTGGGAGGGCTGAGAGGATGGGTCTGGCAGTGAGCCTGGTGGCAAGCGTGCCAGAGAAGGTATGGTATCACTCTTGCAAGAGGAGGGAATGTTCCAACACGAAGTTGGTTGAGAAGGGTGGCTGTTGTATCTGGTTTGATGAGTTGGCCATGCTCTCCGAGATAGAGGAACATCTTAAATGTGTAATCCAGGAGATAGAGCCCGATTTCAAGGTGCAAGTAGACGAATATGATGGAAAAGTAGTTTATGGAGCGAGACGATTGGAGCAAACATCGTCCTATGAAGGTCATGTTGAACAACTAAAATCAATTGTCAATAATCTTACAAATCTGGAATCTCAAACCCAATTAAATTATCTGAGATTATACCTTTGAAATCGAAACAAAGTGTCATAACTCAATCCCTGACCAAGACCATCTTCTTAGCCTAATACCATCATCTCGCCTTGCCCACACACCCAAATGAATCCTGGTAGTGTCTTACAGAAGGATGGTTCGCATCTATGTCTTTTCTTGGGTGTGGTGTCCAAACTGGTTGTCCAATGAACAAGCGTTGAGCTTTGATGTAGTTGTTTGTATCCAGAGTGAATCTGTGGTAAATACCTGCAGGCAGGGATATCATATCACCCCTAAGGACTTCAATCCTTATCCATCGATCTTCCGAATCTCGAACATCAAAATAGCCTGAGCCTGCAAGCACATAGCGTATCTCGTCGTCAGTATGTATGTGCTCCTCATAGAATGACTTGATCTTTTGCTCGTAGTCGTCAAGAGTTTTGGGAGAAACTTCAATCTGGTCCTCGTAAGTATAACCGCGCTCTGTCCGAACTCTACGATAATCAGGACTATCTTTGTAGCTATCGGGCTCAAAGTACCAATAAGAAACTCCCAGCTTCTCTAGATAATCGAGACTCACATATTCAGGTGGATCCAAATGGTGACTGAGGCGCTGATCAGCATCGCTGTCATCCATATACCAGGCCCTTAACATGTTTTTGCACAAATAAATATTGACCAGGTTTATACTGTCGGGTTGTTTGATTGTTGACAGGCCATGTAAATGTGTGAGCTAAGCGGTTGTCACAGTTATCTGAGAGATATTTCTACTCAAAACAAGTTTGACGCGTGGTCTTGCTGCTGTGAATATCGCATCCACAGTTTTCGCTTACATTGCTTGTATCAAGTTCGGTTAGCTCACAAACAAACAAAGTGGGCGAGTAGCGGTCATCACATTTATCGATGCTGGTCTTCTCCTGCGTTTGCTCGCAGGTTTGGGTCACCTGTTGCTCGACTTGTATGCAGATTACCGGCTTGAGTGTAGCTCTCTTTTCAACGCCACCACTCAGGTTTTGCCACTTGTACCAGCACTCACTCTACACATTATCGACAGAGATTCCGACGGCTTAAATGGTTCGTGCGGATTGAATGGAACTCTTCAATTGATTTCCGCTCTCGTAATCAATTACCCATCTTGTCAGGACCGATTCGCCCTTGTTCTCGAGCGAGAATCTTTGACACAGAAGTTACACTAAAGATGTGTCATGGGTTATCTTAGTGCATAGTAGAGAAAAGCTGTACGGCAGCGATCTGAAAGTGAGTAAGATTCGAGCGAAAAAGAGCCTCATGGAAAAGCCCTCTACGTTACCCACACGGTATAGGACCTCTCTACGTAGGACCTCTATTGAAGCTTTTGAATTGATTGTAACTCAAATCTAGTAACAGGGACGCCCATAGGGCGACCAACATCATGATCATGTGTTTATCAAGATACAGAGTTGGAATAACAATGTCCAGATTATCCGAAAGCTTCGTGGTCAATATCTCTACCATGAGCGGCCAAACTGGAGCCACCTGGATTCCTGTTTTGCTGAAAGCAGAAAGAGAAGGTAGTCGATGCTCACATGTTTTTGAGCGATCTTAACATGGAATTCAGTTCAGCGCAAGACCAGAGCGCGGACTACCAAATGGGTCATGATTGTATCATGCTCTTACGGTTTGTGGACGAGGTATTTTGATTAGGTTGATATCGTTGGGTAGAATGTTTCAACAAATGACGGCGACTACTGGAGGTTATCGGGGTCTTCTTGACCGTTGTTGTCTGTAGTTAGGATGGTTTCGAGGAATGATGATTGAGATGTAATGGACAAATCGTCTAGCATTGAAACATGTTCGTGACTTGAAAGCTCATTATTGCTTCCCTTGGTTGCGCCATCGAGTTCGTTAAAGCCTCTCATGACACAAGTTGGAACATATTCTAACGTCGGGTCGTGATCGTCCCGGGCCAAAATGGGATAATCGGCGTTATTATTACGATCAACGAAAGGGTCAGAGAAGATCGCTCGTTTGAATCTTTCCAACTCAGGATCCTCAAGATTTAACAATGATGCGGAGACATCCTGGTTGACACCATTTTGAGTCTGCATGCAGTGATGCATAGGGATTTCGCTGGAATTTTCTGATTGCTTGTGCGCGTCACCAAACATCATTTCCAGGGCAAAGCGGGTACTTTCGAAGCGAAACGATAACATGAGGCAGTGATTCACCTGTCGTCTCCATTTCGGATACACTAAGCATCCTGCTATGAAACAAACAAGCATGACTGAACTGATTAATGACATGTATAGCTTTAGGCATCTATTTCTACTCACTGGATCAACGCTTGTTGATGCAAATATGGGCTCACTCCATGGATTAGTAGTTCCATTGAGTAGAGAATAGCGTGCACGAATCATATAACCGGTTGATGGCAGAAGACTACTGAGTAGTACTTCACTAGTTAGCTGATAAGAGATATTCAAACTCCCGCAAGTTGTACTCTCAAACAACTTGTCGATAGCTCCTGTATCGCGATCGTTGTCGAAAACAGGGAACAAGTCATTTGATGGAATTGAGTAGAGTATGGAGCAATCTGTTATCCTACTGATTGGGCAGTAACGAATCTGATAGTTGTGAATCACAGCGCTCATAGATCCACAGATTTTGAATTTCCAAGATATCTTGATAGATTGGTGAGCTTCTAACGAGTGCATTGAAGGTGTGTATAGTTCCAAAGGTTGAGAGATCGATTGCAGTTGAGAGATGCATTTGGTCCAAATAATTCCAGACGGCGATTGCCTGACTCCATCCCAGTATGATATTCCAAATCGTATCAGCTTGTTGTCTTTATTCCTCCACCCCTGATCTCCTGGAAGTGTTATGCTGTAACCGACCTGGTCAAGTTTTACGAACCCCGCTATGGATTCGCAGTCGTCGTTATTCGAGTGGCACCAGTAAATCGTGTAATATCGTTGATAGTTCGTTGGATTTTCCATGTTACGACCCGGTCGTTGATATGTTTCCATAGGTGTCCAGCTCATGTTAAATTGATTACCAGCCACATTTACCACATGGAACTGGAAATCGTCTGGAAACTTAAGGATGTTTTTTGAGCTAGGAATGTTAATATAACTATACGAGCTGATACCGAATTGATTCTCGGCAGTTATTTTACAAATGTATTGCTCTCCGGAGGGTTTTATAATGTTACGATAGCCTTCATGTGGCTTGAGAGGGGAATATCCCAATATTTTATGGACTACTTTGTTTCCGGCCAGACTCTTCTTGGCGCAAACAAGGTCGTACGTGGTATCATTGGATCCAGCCAAAAAGTAAGGTAGAGGTCTCCAGAGCAGTCTTATCTCTTGGACCGGTCCCGAAACGCCGTGTTGATCGTCAATATAATCATCTTTCAAGACATGAAATGAGCTAAAATCCGATTGGGGTGGGAACATAGGAGCGCTGTGAGTCGTACAAAAAACCTCAACATGGTGGGCAACTAATTCGAGGTCCAGCATCAATCCAACTTTCAATATATAAAGCTGCATTGGTAGAAGATCTTGAATGACAAATGGATCTGGGCCACCCATTGCATCTATCTCGAAGAGCTTCGACCTTGCGTCGCAATACCTTAAAATTTCTTTCGCATCATCCGAAACGGAAGTCTCATTGTAATGAGAAAATTTGAACAGTGCATCTCGACAAACCTGTGTGTTTGTATCTCTGTCTTCTACTGGATCGACCTTATCATGGCAAGCAAGCGGAACGCTTGTGGAAGGATCAAAGACAGGATAATATGTGATGTTAAGATGGAATTTGTCCGGTGAAGTGCCTGAGGTACCTTTCTGCCTCCATCGTTCCTTAAAATCTTGTTCAACCTCCTTCCAGTAAGAGAAGTGAAGCGTAACCGATCGGTCAATATTTGCGGTATACTTGAGTTCGAACAATCCACTATCATCTAGGCTTGAAGCACCACAATCAAGCAACCTATGATAGAATATAAAAATGATCAGAATAGTTATTGAGCTGGTTTGGGTCATAATTTTTCTTCATCGAGATGGTCTGGAATCGTAGCTGATAGTCCTAACGATAAAACGTAGCTCTATATCACAGATAAGTATTAACGAATGTCACTCATAACTGACAATAAATTTAGGTGCTATATTATCGTTTTCATCATCACAACACGTTGTTTGATACCGGTTTATGATATCAAGATGAACAGGAACTGTAACAAAACCATGATTTGTAGGGATTGATAATCTTGGAATGATAATCATGGTTGCAAGGAACCTTGCGTAAATTTGAGATCTTATTTGAACAGTGTGGTCCACGGATGTGGTAATATAGTTTCAGGGTACCTATTTGTTTTACGGAATGAGCGGGCATCTGTGAGAAGTCGCGCATTTAGCGGGGGCTCTAGTGCACGATCGTGATTCCTCGTGCAGGTTGGCAAAATGTGAAAGGCAAGATTTTATTCTCCATCTTTCTTAGAGACATAAATCATCGCATTCATAATGCTCATGCCATCATTGGCTGTATTTTTATTGATGATCAGCTACCTGACACCTGAATATCATAGCGAAACAACATCAAAGGCCAAAACAACAAATGAAAGATTGCAACAGAAGGAAACGAAAAACGATAGCAATAGTAGGGGAGACGTTTATTTTCTAATATCTGAACCCGAGAGTCTCAGGTATACATTCAAGGCTAGATCATCAAGGATTGGTATACCATTCACCGAAGAATTGTCTAATATTGCGCTCGTTCTTGCAGAGCCCAGAGACGCCTGTGCATCAACAATAAACAAACTAGATATCAGGGGTAATATTGCTCTGGTGGAGAGGGGTGGTTGTTCATTCTTGGAAAAGTGTATAGAAATAGAAAGAAGCGGGGGAATAGCCCTGATCGTATACGACTATGATAAGCATAATGATGAGAATTATATAGAAATGATTGATGACAACACTTCAAGAAATTGTAGTATTCCAGCTGTCTCATTACTGGGCAAGGATGGATACATGATCGTTCATTCACTATTGGCTCTCAAATTGAACAGGGCAGTGATAACTATACCCATCAACGTTGCCAAAGATGAAGTATCCAATCCTCCATGGTTAATGTGGTAAAAAGAAACATGTGTTGACTAAATTATTGCAAATATTTTAAACTAGTTCCTAAATCAATGTTATACTATACAATGTATCTTAATGGGGCTGAGCAAAGATTCGTATAACTGTTGTTGTGTAGCTTATTGATTTTAAATGATCTTGTATCTAACGATGAATTGGTGAGAAGAGTAATGACTTTGTATGTCGTCCCGTAGGTGACAGCTGCACAACAGTTGATTTGGGAGAAATATTTTCCCCTATTGTTTATTCATTCGAATTATCTATTTAAGACTAGTAACATTACCAAAAATATTCTCAACCCTTCTGGCTGTTGGATATAGCTGAATTGTTGGAAATAGGCTTAGATCGTTTTGCATGGCCGCCAGTGAGATAGTTGCATCTAGCTGATTGTTTTCATTGATCGTTGGATTCAATTGTTCAACTGTTTGATCTTGACAATTGTTCTGGAGTTGCCTATTAAGAGTTGCGATTGCTGATTGCTGTGGGCCCGGCATTGGCGATGTGGTTTGCTGTTGCTGTTGGGAGGTCAAGTTGTAGGCAGCAGGTGCTTGTGAGTGAAGTGGTGCTTGTATTGTGGCCGCATTTGGCAGCCCTGTTCCCAGGGGGATTGAGTGGGGCTGTTGTTGTTGTTGTTGTTGTTGCTGTTGGCGCTGTTGTTGGTGCACGTTGGCCAGCAGGCTGGACCAGAACTGGTGTCTGAGTGCCAGCTGGGCGTCGAAGGTGGCCATGAGCTGGGCGTCCCTTTGGCTGGGCTGTGGCTGAGGTCTAGTTTGTTGAGCCTGTTGGGATTGGACCAATTGGGAGTAGAGCTGGTTGTAGATGAAACTCGCCGGCGAGCTGACCATATTGCGGTTCAAGTGCTGAGGGGCGAGCTCATTATTGTTACTGCTAAATTGAGCATCGCCACCCATCGCCATTGGGTTGGCCAGCTTTGGTAGAAGCTGGCCAGCAGCGGGAATTGGCCCCATATGATGGTGCAGATCCGAGGGTTGCATGAGCCTCTGTTGCTGGGCGCCCTGCGGCAGACTAGCATCCCCGGGGCTCAGGAGCGACATTTGCTGCTGCTGCTGCATTCCAATGACCTGTTGCAGCGGAGACTCCAGCTGTTTGTTGGGCGTAAATCGGTGCACCTGATTGGCGGCCGCCTTGTTGTGGGCGCCCACTTTCTGCTGGGCCCCAGACTGCTGTTGCTGCTGCTGCTGCTGTCTGCACTGCACAGGACTTCCGGCGGGCGTGTGGGCGAACCTCTTGGCGCCGCCGGCGGAGCTGCAGTGGCGCTTGCCGGCCGGAAGGGGCGATTCGCGCTGGCCGCCCGGCCGCGCGCTGGGCCCCAGCCAGGCGGCTCCTCTGGTCTGGCTGAGGTGGGGCCAGCCCATGGGCATCTTGCGCCGCTCGCCCACACTCAGGGGCTGTCTGGCGGGCGACTCTTCCGGCTCAGTGTCCAGCTGGTCGGGCTCGTTGAAGTCCAGGTCGTCGTCCACGTTCACGATCAGCTCGTCGGCCGGCCGCCCCTCCTGGCCGGGCCTTCTCGCCGAGGCGCATCTGTGGCCCTTGGAGGAGGGGCCGGCGGGGCTTGGGGCGCTCGTCCCGTTGGGCTGAGGGCCGGCGGGGCGTCTGTGGGAGTCGGCCGTGCTGCTTCCGTTGGAGTTGCTGCTGTTTGGGGCGCCATTGTTGTTGTTGTTGTTGTTTGGAATTCGGCGCCTTGTTCCTCCGTTGAAGAGCGACTTGACGTCCTCCCAGGCGTACTTGATCTCCTGGCTGTGCTCTTGGGTCCAGTCGAGGTCGATGTGTTTGCGCCACGAGTTGATGTTTGGCGAGTCGGGCGGGTTGCAGTCGGTGGCGAAGGGCTGCTTGTGGGAGTGGAAGATGAACTTGTTTGGCGAGTAGAACTCGCCGCAAAAGAAACACTCGATGCACTTGGCCCTGGAGCTAATGTAGCGCGCTGGCACGAAGCGCCCCTTGCAGCCATAGTTCACCCTGTGGGCTATGGTGAAGTAGAAGTTCTCGGGCAACTCGGGCGGCTGCTCCTCGGCAAGGAAGGAGCGACACAGGCGCTCTGCCTCGCGCATCGTTATCATGCCGCAGCGGCGCGACGAACTGGGCATGGCGCCAGCTCGGCGCAACATCTCCAGCTGGATGGGCGTGCACTGGACGCAGGTGATCCCCAGGGCCACCCGGCGGTTGTGGATCTCGTTGTAGCTGAAGTCCTTGAGCAGCGTGTTGCTTATTTGGGCCAAACAGAGGCGGTCCTTGTCGTTGATCGTTAGCGCAACTATCTTGAAGCCAAACAGGTCAACGTGCTTCACCTGGTCGTGATGCTGCTGCTGCTGCTGGCCACTAGCTCTGTGCTTCGAGTCTTGTGCTCCTGAGCTCTGGCTCAGCTCGCCGGCCGGCGGACTAAGCCGCTCGTGTTTGTGCGTCCCTTTGGTGGCCGCCTGCGCCGCCTGCTCGAAGAAAGTCTCGCCCCCTTCCAGCAGAGCCTGTCCTCCACTCTGCTGCTTATAGTTTTGCAGCGCCTCCACTTCCTGTTGGGGCGCCGCCTCTGCCCTAAGGTCGCGCGCCAAGTTTAGCGACTTGGGCCCCGGCGAGAAGCAGAAGGAGCCCTTGGTGCTGGCGGGCGACAGGCCGCACGAGCTCGCCTCTTCCTCCTCCTCCTCCTCCTCCTGCTCGCTTTCCGGCTCGCCCTCGTCCTCGCTGCTTCCGGCCCCCTCTTGGCCCCCGCTCGGCGCCTCCTCCTGGCCCTGAGGTGTGATTAGGGCGCACTCCTGCGGCTCAAACACCTGCCTCTCCTCGAATTGCGCCTGCTGCTCGCTGGCCCCCGACGAGCGCGAGTCCAAACTGGGCGACTGACTTGAGCCCGCCGGCTGCCCGTCGGCCTGTTGGCCCTGCTCCTGAATGCTGCCCATCGAGTTGCTGCTAGTCTTGTGCTCCGTCTCGCTTCCAATTGGTTGATCGTCCTAATTGCTAACGCTCGTCGTCTTGCCGCACTAACACCGGCCTGATGTTTGAACAATCATCTCTGGCTCTCACTCGAGGAAGTCTCAATTTCTATCTCTCTCCCATTTGCCACAATCTCAGTGACACCCAGCGGGCGGCCTGCCCCAGTCACCAGAGGGCCAACGAGACTTGGACGCCTCTGCTGCGCAGGCGCAACGGGGCACCCTCGCTGATCAGCGGCCCTAGTCTTGGGCGCAAGCAGAGGGGCCCCACTTAGCGGCGCCCATTTGCCATTGGGGCCAGTTTGTCGCCATTTGCGGGCTCCTGCAGGACACTGGAGGCACAACAAGGCTTCCAGTGGCACAGTTGCTTGCGGGCGGGCCAAATTTGGCGCACAACCTGCGCTGCTTGTTCGAATTCAATTTACATCAGAATACAATGAACACACTTAAGGCGCGCTCCACATTCAGGCCAAGCGCTCGTTGTCGGCGCTCGTTGTGCAGCCTGTTTGCATGCATACATGTCCATGTGGATACACACAAACACACACACACACACATACATAGGATCTATGCATATACATGGATGGCTGTGTGCAAACATATAGGAGAAATGTTTGCCCAGTTTGTCTGGGGCGGGCTTTGTGTCACAGGAGGCTGAGTTGGGCGGCGCGCAGTCAGTCGGCAGAGCGGCCAGTCCGCTGGGGGTGCAAGTTAAGTGGGCCCCACTGGAACGAGACCTATTGGAGCTCCGTTATAGGTGCGCAATAATTGAATCCAATTGGATGGGGCGCCGGGCAAATGGGGGCGGACACGGTCTCGTACTTCGGATGAGGGCTGGCTGGGAGCTAGCTGAGAGTTGGCGCGAGCTTGGCTCGCATCCGATTGGAAAAGCGAGCAGGAAATGGAGTCGATTTGGGCTGATCAGTGATAAAGTGATCACCAGTTTTGGTTGCCCTTGTGTTGCTTACAAGGCGCTTGGAAGGCCGCAGGACACTCTAGTTACAACATCATAAGCACTCGATGGTCTGCCGGCAACGCGTTTGACAAAGGGGGGCCCATTCGCGTGTTTGGCGCCCGCAGAGCTTAGAGTGGGCGGACGTTTTTTGGGGCCCAAAGAGGCGCTGTGAGTCGCCGTGAGTCGCCGTGGGTCGCCGTGAGTCGCCTCTCTGCAAGTCTGGGAGAGAGACTGTGTATTAGTGCTAGTGAGTTTGGGCTGGCACGAGACACAAAGGGGGCCGGTGTTTGCTGTTTGTCCGTGCGCGCCTCATTGGGCTAATGTTGTGTTGAAATTTGAGAGAGAAATTGTCACACAAAGATGAAGATCGGCTCACTTTGGATCGGATCATGAGCGGGGCCCAATGATGGATCGTTTTCGCCTGACAAATCAAACAGAATCTCAGGTTCAATTTGTGTATGAATTGTTGGAGGTGGCGGCAAGAGGGAGAAAAATGGATGGGCGGCCTGAGATTGGCTCTGTTGTTGTTGTTATTATTATTATTACGGCCGCTCGTTGTTATTATGGCCGAAGCGAAGGAGCAGCATGGAGAGTCTTGTGCACACTGCACACTGCACACTGTATGCAGTTCGTCTCGAAACTGGGGCCTGATTTGTCTCGCGCCGATGCGTAAACTCTATTAAACAAACCCATTTGAGCGCCCGACCGACCAAAGTGGAACGCCGACTTTTTCCCTCTTTTAGCGAGAAAAAATATAACAAAATAACAAATTCTTCATGTTGCAATGTTATTACATTCTAACGAGTTGAGTGCATCATTCGCGCTCCAACGCGTCCCTCCCAGTGCACAAATGGAGGGAAAAATCTCGGCCCAAAAATATCTAACGATTTCCATTTATCGTCTCCTTGGGCCTGGCCGCTTTAACTAATAAAAAAGCCTCGTCCCAAAGCGGTCTGGAATCGAGCGAGAGCTGTTTTGGCGAAATTAACGCCAAAACAGGAGGCGATTGCGGCCTGATGGGCGGCGATCATTAGGTGATATTGGTTTTCAAAATAAAATGAAAACCATAGAGAAATTGATTATTTCTCGCGCTCCATTGCGCTTTTCCTTTCCACTTTGTCGCCTCCACCTTTGTGCCTTGTCCCTTGTCTGAGACGCAACCAGGGCCAGTCGTCTCGCCCCTCGACTGGTCATCAGTGACGGACACACAAGCAAGAGCAAGCGGCCATTGTGTGTTAATCTGGGCCGCCCGGAGCAGAGGCGGACCCTCTGCGGTAATGCGATCCGCGCGCGCCGCTCAGCTCGGGCGGCCCGCGCCAGCAGAGAGCAATAGGAAAGTGTGCGCGAACCCGACACTTGGGCTGCGGCGCGCGGCCCAGCCCGACGCGACCCGCTGGCCCGTCGCCTCCACTCTTGGGGGCCCAACTCGAAGGAGAAAGGTTAATTGAGGACAATCATGCGAGTGGTTGCGCCACTCGATCATTAACCTGGCTCTCTTTTTGGCCGCCCGCGTGGCCCCTGAGCGAGCGGCGGCCGAGCCGCAACAAAGGAGAGCAAATTTAATTTAATTTGAACAATTAATTTGAGTGCCGCCGTGTATCGCTTAATGATGCCTCTCCGCGCGCTTGGACCCAGTTGAGTGCCTGGCTCGCCAAACACAAAGAGGACTCTCCTTTGTGTGAGGCCAGGCCAAGAGAAACGGCCAAAAGAAAAGCTCGAGGGGTCGCCGCCCGCCGCTTTGGAGGCCGGATTGGGTTACAGGGCGCCTATAGTGGCGCGTTGGCGCTCTTTTGGGGCGTGCACGCAAATGATATTCAGCACTAATTGCTTGTGACGCCGGACTGCGCCCCCAGCGCTCTTTGGGAAAGGGCGCTCGGCCAGGAGTCAGACTAACAAGGCGGCGCGCTAATGGCTCGAGCGGGCGCCCCCAACGCGCCGATTGCAGGTGACAAATTGGCAACTCCCTCGCCACCTCTTGGGGGCCAGCCAGCCAGCCCGGAAGGAGCCTGTGTGGCCTCCGAGAGTGTCTGTCCAACCCGACTGAGAGACTGTCTGCGGGTGGGGGTGAGCAGCGTGCGAACTGGACAATTGGCGGCGCCCTCCAAGTGGCCGCAATCGCCACCAAAGGGGCTCACTTTTGGCCCCTGTCCATCCTGAGGGCTGGCAACACCACTGGAGGGTGCCAGTGGTGGGCCCCTTTGGTCAAGTGTGCATGATTAATTGTTTGCCGCGATAAATTGGGCCTCATTTGCTCGCGGCGGCCACTCAATTTGGGCTCGTTATCAATTGTTTCCGCCGGCTTGCCGGACGGTCCGTGGCATTGGCGCCACGAGGCCATCGGCGGCATCAAGTGGGGATTAGGACCGGGAGCAGGAGGGCGGAGTGGAGTGGAGTGGGAAGGGCGCTCGAGAGAGAGAGAGATAGAGATTCTATAAGGCGTTTGAGTTTCGGATTAGCTCACGCTCGGACGCACTGCGCTCTGGGCCCACAGACTGGGGCCCATAAGCAGGTCGTGTGTTCCTGCGCCAGTGGGCCAATGCGCGCGCGTCTGGCCACGTGCAAATTAACAACAACTCGCCCGTCGGAGGCGCATTAAGTTGTCGACATGGTTCCGTTTGCCTTGGCGACTGAGTGGCGGGAAATCATTTCCATCCATTCCGGGGGACAGTTGCTGCTAGTCTCCACCCATAGGGCTGGACAGGCGGCGCTGTGCAGGAAGCGCACACAGGAGCACCATGATCATTGCCCCTGGGCGACCGCACGGCAAGCAGAAACAAATAGGCTTTCCCATTATTCTCACGAAAAAATACATTGAAACCCAAGAGAAAGAGAGCCAACGATTGAATGTCCATGTCTGCCAGAGTGTGCCGCTTGGCCAGTTGCATGGCCAATGTGAATGTGAATAGTCTTATTTGCGTTTTACTTTCCAATTCTGTTTGTTTTCCTCTCGAGCGCGGACAGACAGCGGCCCACACACACTCTATGTCTGTCTCTCTCTCTTCCTTCTGTGGACATGGCCCAATTTGGCACACAACCACCAAAACAGTTTGGGCCCACCACCACCACCACCGGCGGCAAACTGGGCGGCCAATCAAGAGTGATTGCGGTGCTTTTAGCAGCAGAGAAAGCGGGCGAGCGAGCGTTGACTTGATTTGGCAATTCAACAAATCGATTTGCCGCTCTCGTGTCAGTCCAATACATAATAGCAAATGATTGAATTTGTCCAACGCCAGATCCTTTTTTCGAGCCCAGAGCCCAAGAGGCAGCTCTTTGGGGACAGCACACATTGAGCTCCTCGCATTGGATTGGATTGGGTGGGGGGAAAACTTTTGCTTGTGTCCCGTGAAGCGTACGTGTTTGTGTTTTGACCGAAGCGACAACTTGGCCCTATCCGCTTGGCTGGCCGGCGGCGCCACTCCTTCGCCTCAGGTAACGAGACTCAGTGGCAACACAGAGTAGTGTTAGGGCATTGTTGTTGTTGTCACACTGTTCCTCCACTGGCGAGCCTCGAAAGGGGCCCTCTGGCGCAGGAGACGAATCACTCTTCGGTTGGGCAAAAATAATTTGATCAATCGTGCGCAAATCTCAACTGACTCAATGGGGGCGCCTTAGTGCCCAATGGCGTCGGGCCCCAAACTGCGGAGTCGTTTTCCGCTTGAGGCCCTCGCTTGAATCATCATTTCTTTGCCGGCTCGCTTATCTCTTAGGAGGAAAAGGGCGACGCAAATCACCACTCAATCAGCGCCCAAAAGGCGCCCACTGCCAGTCCAGTGCGCCTCACAGGCCTCTCTGCGCCCTAGTCTCTAATGCTTATTCCATACACGCTCGTCCCCGTCGGGCTCGTGCCACAAATGTGTGCTCAAAATCTCCGCTCCTACTTCCTTCCAGCCGCCTCCTTCCTCTGGCCGCCTTGGCACTTGGCCCTAAGGAGTGGCTTGGAGGAGCCACTGTATCAGACAGGCGCCATGAGATGCGAAGTAACCGCTACTCACACTTCTTTATTGTTTTTCAGACAAGACACAAGACACCACTAATAAAAGCAATATAACCTCTTTTTCTCCGCTATCTCTCCCTCTTGAAGCTCTTTCTCTTGGCTTCTTATTGAATTTTGCTCGCGCCAACGAACCAAACGCGACAAGAAGAGAGAAAAGAAATACATTGCCGCCCTTCCAGACCGAGGAAACTGGCGTCTCTCTTTCTCTGGATCTTTCTAACTCTCGCAACTCCAACACTCTTGGCCCCCTCTCGTCTCGCCCCAAAGGCACTCCTCCTCTTGTGGGGCTCTCAGAAATAGAGCCCCACTGTTCCAGTGAATTGGCGAGGTGAACGGGCCGAGAGACAAATAGGTTGTTGTCGTGAAATTCGATTTGCTAGTTTGGTTTATAAGAGCAAAAGGTGGCTCGCAAAGTTGGGCCAGTTTGCTCGGCCGCTTGGCGCAAAGGGAGAAACAAAAACAATTTAGATTGATGTGCTCCTTCTGGGCCGGCCCGTTTTCCTCCCTCCATCTCGGTCCCAATCCACATCTCTCTCCCTCTCTCTCTTCTCCTCGTTGCCTCCACCTCGAGCCACTTGTTTTTTGTCTCCCAAACGCTTTTTCACAATCAAACACGTGAAAGTCAAATACTTCTTTTCCGGCCAAAATAAGACATCCAAAAGTTTGCACAGAAAAGGCCACACAACCCAACAACTGGCCCCCCACGTCCGACTCATTGCTCAAGGAGTCGAGCTGGCCCATGGACGCGCACTCCCACCCAACACAGACACCAGTGCCCAGGGGGCGCCGCCTTCCTCTCAGCCTGAGCCATGGGCATACGGCTGGCAAGGAAAATGAATGGGCCAACAAACAGTGTAAGGAAAGTGACTCGATTCTGGAGAATAATTGATTGCAGCAGGTGACCTGTGGCCTGGGACTGCGTTTTGGCCCGATTGGGAGGCAAACCTTATATAATTCCTGTGTGAATGCTGCACTGCATCCACGTAGAAAGAACGCCCCCCAGGGGATTGCACGTAAATTTTAATCGATTAGGCACGATCCCTGCCTATCCTCTGGCACCCAAAGCACCTACACATAGAGGTAGCACTGAAATTTAGTTTGTGTAACCGAGAGACTGGAGCAGGGATCGAAAATTGCATGAGGATGTTGGCACAGATCACGGCAATCCATACCGGCCTCAGGTGTGTAAATTCATTTTGAATTGCGTCAAATGGATTCTCTTTTTTAAATTATTTTGCCCATCCCTCAGCTGCGTGCAACTTCTCGGCAGCCCTCTGTCTCTCACAACTTTTTCCATGCCTTGCATACCAATCGGCTAATTGACACTTTTGTGAGCAATAGGTGGTATTCCAACAACAATAATATTTCGATTCGGTTAAGCAAACCTTGCACCATTCGTGCCTTTTTGCGTAGGTTACATCTCGTTGGTATTTGTCTTTGAGCTCATCGTAGTCAATCTTTGGAACGGTTGAGCCTGTATAAGAGGACTGGGTTTTAAGATTCTCAAAATCGGCCTCCATCTGTTCAATCTTAGCCTTGATTGTTTGGTTCTCATCTCTCAGACGAATCATCTCCTCTTTCCTCGACATCAACGGCTTCATCCGGGGTTCACGCGTTTGTGGTGTGCTGAAAATGGGCTGACTAGCGGATGGTCCCGATATGCTGGCATCACTTTCATCGATACTTTGGGGCTTGGGCTCCTTCCTTGGCCTGCCAGGATGTGGACGATGGGAATGGGATAGTGGTGGGCGTCCAACTGGTCTGTGGGCGGGCACTGGTTGTGTGCTACTCTTGAAGGAGGTTGAGGACCCATCAAGCGATGAGATACTATCATTGAGTTGTGGAGCAGCTGATAGACGACCTGCAGATGGATCGAAAGTGTTATTGAAATATTTACGAGGTCTGCCGCGTTTTTTGCCAGTAGATGTTATTGAAGAGTTCAATTGAAACTCCTCGAATTTCGTGGTTGGTTTCACCTTTCTGGAACTCGATCGGATCATGATGCTCTGTTGTTGCGCAAGAATCTACCTTGGTAAAAGATACAATTGTTTGTTATCATTCCGAAGGATTTGCAGCGCATAGTGTTGACAATCGGGTTAGATTGCTCTTGCAATGGCGCGCACACATGTGAAAGACATCGCAATTTCAGCTCGGTTCAAATCTGCACGCGCACAGTGCACGAAGAATATAATGGTCTGGCGTCGGCTCGTGTTGTGAATCATAATCGCTAACCTCGTTGTAATTATTAAGACATATCATCTCTAGCCATGGATATTATGACGACTGCTAGTGGAATGGCCATGGAGAGGCATATTGTTGATCTAGCTCCGAAGCATGCCCTTTACATTAACAATCTCAATGATAAAATCAAAATCCCTACCATCAAGAGAACCCTACATGCCGCCTTTTCTCAATTCGGTCAAATAACCGACATCGTCATGAGGAACTCATACAGGCTCAGAGGCCAAGCATTTGTTATATATAAGGATATAGAATCGGCCGCTAAGGCCCTGAGAACGATGCAAGGATTTATTTTCTATGACAAACCTCTAAGGATACAATACGCGAAAACAGAATCTGATCTCATCACCAAACAAAGAGGAACCTTTGTGCAGAGACCGCCCAAGCCTAAGCTTGAGGTTAAGAAGAAAGAACGACCAACGACCAATCAGGCAGCTGCTATGCAGGATGTTATGGACCAGGAGCCAAACAAGATTCTGTTCCTTACAGGCTTACCAGAGGAGACGAATGAGGCTATGTTGACGATATTATTTAATCAATTTACTGGATTCAAAGAGGTTCGATTGATTCCAGGTCGGTCTGACATTGCTTTCGTCGAATTTGAGAATGAGTTCCTCTCAGGTACCGCCAAAGAGGCATTGAACGGTTTCACCTTATCTCCTACTCACAAGATGAGGATAACATTCGCAAAGAAGTGAGTATGGTCGCCATGAGATTGACAGGCTGATAAAAAGATATATCATACGTTAATCATAAGTAATTACGAGTTAGTAGGCGTGATCAAGGCCCACTTAAGGCATCTGAACTCTTACTTGATTCATGATTCCATGGGGGATTCATAATCGTCGTCTTCCTCCTCCGGTATATAATCGTCTCGAGGAGCTTCCCTGACTCTCGAGTATTCAATCCCGTTCGACTTCAATTTCGTTATCACTCTTTCCGCCTTGCTGGTGCCTTCCTCTGTATCAGAATCGCTTAGCTCTTCGTCTCCTACCGGTTCTGTATCCTGTCTACTACTGTAAACCTCAATAAGATTCTGTGTTTTCTCCAAACATTCACTGGCATTGCGCTCTAGTTGCCTTTTCACATGCTCGGGTAAGCATTCGGGATTATCCAATATGATACCCTCCTTTGGCCTAAGCCTCTCATTCTCAAGCAATATCTTGTAATATTCTTCACGAAGTTCTTGTTCCTTTTCTCGATAGTAGGATTTGTATGCATCTAGGGCATCTTTCGAGATATGTCTGAGTTCCTCCAGCTGAAATTTTCCCTTCTCTATATTGAGATTCTCTATCATCTGGTCGATGATAGATTTATCTACATACATGGCAGTCTTTTTTCTGTTATGAAGCTTATAGAAGGTCAGCATTTGATCCTCCAAATCGTCCAATTGAGCTTTGGTCAGTCGATTCAAGATTGAGTTGGGCTTAACCCTCAACTTGAAATCTGGTATCTCTTCGATTTTCTCACCTTCAATGAAAGCGAGTTGCATGTTCACATCAAGTTGTTCTTTTTTCAACTCGTCGATCTTACGTGTCACTTTCATGTATTTTGTGTCGAAATCTTCCTCGCCGAGTTCATCACAATCAAACTCTACAGCCTCGAGTTCGTCGATCATCTTGTCAAGAGCGGCTTGGCGCTTGATCAGGCGTGCTCGCTCCTCAAATCTCTTCTTCTCATTTTGGAAATTGACCTCACCAGCTGGTTGAGACTTCCTGAGGTCCTGCAGAACCAGTAGAAAATAGGCGTGAGTCTCATGAAATTTCTTATTGCCTTCTTTGGTGGATGTATCGAATGTCAGCAAAGTGGACGCCGCCTGGTTCACCAATCTAGGAAGTTTCTCTTCGTAGAACATGGGGGCCACCTTTCTGAGCCTGTATATGAAGCTTCTGGCCAAGTCACGAAGACGATACATGTCCGCAGCGGACCCGGCGAAATTGTTTTCATATTGTTCAAGGTATCTTTTGGTTGCACCTTCGATAGTCCTCGGCAAGCAGCCTCTGTCCCTATGGTCCATGATTGATCAAATGATACTGCCGAATTTGAGTGCACTATTTGCCCGATGCTGTCAATAACAAACTTGACACCAAGCGTGATCACCCGGAAAAGCACTTAAGTTGCGACCAATGTTGTGGTTGAGTTTGATCTCTTCAATCAGGTAAGGATTTTTCTTGCGCAACCTGCGCTCTAAATAGGCAGCCTTTTTATATATCACGGAACCTATAGATCGTATTTCTTGCCTCTGATAGGCGGTTGAAATTGTACTGAGTGGTTAGGAGCGCAATGTTTATGAATCTGCAACTTTACTCAACACGCGCTGACAGTCTTATAGAGGTTTCAGCGCAGATGCGTAAAGCGTGGGGTGACAAACCGGTTAAAGTACCCACTTTCGAGGCCTGTCTCTCGCTCTGGTGGAGTCGGCATGGCCAAGACATGAGTGCTAACTACTATTACACTCGCTTAGCAACCATTCACAAAGGCAACACTTCATTTGAAATTTGTTGATTCGTGACAGACGAAAGGATATAAGGGAAATCATTTGCGACACAATTCGAACTCTGATATCAATCGATATCAATAATTATTACTTTAGATTTTGGCTCTATGGTACCTAAACAAATAATGCTATCGTCGCTATCATCATCAACATTTTTACTTGACTCCACATTGCTCCCACCAGCTGAGGTTTGATTTGAGGTAGTGACCACCTCCCTATTATCGGGACCCTTGGTGGAATCCGAATTTGGCTGATCCGGCCCATCTTGGGCAACATTATCACCTGTATCTCCAAAAAGAAGCTCCTCTTCGAGATCCTCATCATCGTCGAGGGGCTCTTCCTTCACTCGGGCATACTGGGCTCCTTTTTCCTTGATCGACTTCACGATCTGGCTCGTTCCATCATCTGAATCCGACTCCGAGATGTTATTGCCGCCCGAGTTTTCGTCGATATCCGTCTTATTACCAAAATCTTCGAACAACTTTGTCATCACACGAGAAGTAGATCTATCATTCTGATCGAGCCTAGCTCTTATGTCGGGTGGGATATCGTCTGGACCGCTCAGGACTATACCTTCTTTGGGAAGAAGGCGTTCATTCTCAAGTAAAATCTGGAAGTACTCGTTACTCCTTTCCTGTTCCAGCTGTCTACGGAATGACTTGTACGCCTCCAAGGCGTCTACTTGCATGTCGTGGATGTCGCATTTCCTGTATTTTGTTTGGTCTAGATTGAGCATCTCAAACATGTTATCAATTAGTGATTTATCGACGACTAAGGTACAACCTTTTTTGTGCTGGGTCTTGTACAATGCGTCCAATTGAGACTCTAAAATATCCAACTGTTCTTTGGACAACTTATGGAGCATAGAATTGGGTCCAAATCTCAATTCAAAATTGACCTCTTCTTCCTCCAAGTCCTCTCCATATAGATATGCTATTTCCAGGGCAACTCTCTTTGATTCGGCTCTCAACAATTGTAGCTCACTGAAAACCCGGTTATATCTATTATCAGCATTCTCTTCATCGTCTTCTTCGCCCAACTCAGTTGGATCAAATTCTGAAGCCTCAAGTTCACTGATCTTAGCTTTCAAGCCTTCCAATTGCTTTTCTAGCTTGCACTTCTCTTCGAAGCGTTTCTTTTCAAAGAAGAAGTCTAAAGGCCCAGCCGGCTGTGAAATGCTTAAATCTTTTAGAATGAGCATAAAATATGCATGTGTTTCAAACACTTTGGTTTGTCCCTCGGGTGTGGAAATATCAAAAGTTAACAACAACGTACCGGCTTGATCAATAAGGTCCGGCAGTCTCTCGGTGTAGAACTTGGGCGCCGCCTTTCGAATATAATGAATATACGCCTCGCATTTGTTTCTCAATCGGCGCATATCAATCGCCGAGGCATTCTCGCTGACAACATAACTTGACTCGTAAATAGACAGATATCTTCTGGCAGCTTCGTAAGTTGTCCTCGGCTGGCTACCGCTAGAGGAGCTCGAGGGTTCATTCATGGTAGTTGAAAGGGCCTAATATGAGCCGGCAAGAGTGTAGTGGGCGGTGAATTAACTACAACTCATGAGTACTATGTGGGAGCAGTGGATGTGTCAAAGAGGTCTAAATGTCGACAGTTGGCGAGCGACGATTGGTTAGAGCCGAGCCAAGAACAGTTCGGACATCCGACGTCTGCTAACCTGGCGACTCACTGACCATGAATGATTGGGGATCTTTCAGAATTACAACAAAAGAATGATCCTAGTGATAAGGATAGTTAAATTGACAAGCGGGCGTTCAAATGGGTGTGTTTTTATTTAAATCTTTTGAGCATACATTTATTTGCAAAAAAGGGGTGCTCCTGCGCCCGAGTGACGCTGCTCGGCGGCTAATGTACACAAACCGCGCGGGCTCAGTGTCAGCGGCTGGGCGGGACAACCCGCACGAGGCAGACTTCGCAGTGCCACGTGTGTTCGTTCGAGCGGCCCAGTTCGGGCGCGCGCGCCTCTCGAGTGGGCGTGACCGGGCGGGTTCTCCAACCGCCCAGTGGGCTGGAGCAGAGATTACACTTGGAGTTGCGGCCGGAGGCTCAGGATGGCGGCGACGCCTCGTCGCCAGCCTGATGATCCTCCTCAGTTGTTGGCTGGCCTCCGTGAGTCTCGAAGGCCAGCTGATCGTGTGTTTGTTGTTGCGATTGTTGCTGCTGAGCCGGCGCTTGTGGTTGCTGGTGATGAGCAGACTTGTTCGAGTGTGGCCCATGATGGTTTGCACCCATCGGTTGCTCCTCCGACGAGGGCCGCACTAGTTCCCTCTGGATGGATTGGTCCGACATGGAATTGGCCACCGAGGTGCTGACAATCATGCGATACTTGTAGGGCGGCTGGACGCTTCTGAGCACGCTGGATTGGTCGCCGAAGTTTGCAATCAGCTGATCGACGGCGCTGGACACTTGACTTGGCTGCTGGTTGGCCGTTGTGTGACTGGTGTCGCTTGTTGTTGTGCTGCCCGTGCTCGTGCTCAGTGGGTGGCCCTTTTCGCTTGGGTCATGGGGCGACATTTCGGGCGTCGGAAATGACTTGTAGAGCTGGTTTTGGTCCAGCTGGTAGGTTGGCTGGGCCAGCAGGTTGCTTGTGTGCATGAGTTGTTTGTTTTCGGCCACTGCTGCCGCCGGAGAGTAGGAGGAGTCAATCATTTGGGCCGCCGAGCTTATTGCGTAGTCCTGCAGGGCCCTAGTCTGCGGCTGGCTGTGGTCTAGGTTGAGCACCATGTTTGTGGTGAGCACCTGTTGCTGCTGTTGCGGCTGTCTGCTGTCCGCGTAGGAAAATTGCTGCTGCTGGAGATTGTTGTGATTGTTGTGGTTGTTGTGGTTGTGGTTGGCCAAGTTGTTGAGCTGCTGCTGTTGGAGATTGTGGTTGTGGTTGTGGTTGTGGTGATAGGCGTTGGCGTTGAAGTGGAGCTGGTCGCCCGTTTGCTCGCTGGCGGCCAACTGCAGCTGCAGGTTGGCCAGCTCGTTCGCGGCGGGCTCCTGTTTCATGGCGGCGCCCTCGTGCTCGTTGGCCAACTGTTGGCGCTCCATAATTGGACTCCGATTGGCGCCCGATTGGTTCGCCTCGGTCACGACGGGCCGATTTTGTTGCTGTTGGCGCAAATTGAGCGCCAAAGGGCCAACATTAGCATGCTCCAAGGGCGACCCCTGAGCTTGGCCGCACTGCTCTTGGGCGCCACTCTTGGGCGAGTGTTGTTGTCTCAGTCTGTGGCCGCTCGCTGTCTTGCTATCACTTGGCGACGAGGCGAGCGGCACGCTCGTCTGATGCGCCCTCAGCTGCTGCTGGCTCTGATTCTGGCCCTGAGACTGACTTTGATGCTGGTTTTGTTGTTGACTTTGGTGCTGCTGCTGCTGCTGCTGATGCTGATGGTGGCCACCAATCGAGCGCGGCGATACGGAGATGTCGTGATATTTATCGTCAGTCTGTTGTTGTTGTTGTTGTTGTTGTTGGGCGCATGTTTGCTGGTGGTGCTCCTGTTTGGCGGCTTCGTGCGCGGGCTGCAGTTCGTATAATTGCTGCTGGCCGGCCGCCTCAGTCTGGCCGCCGTGCAGCCTGTGGAAAGCGTCGAAGTTGGCCTGTGCGTGCGCCTGCGACAGAGCGTGGGCCTGAGACTGTGCGTGAGACTGTGCGTGCGACTGGGCCTGCGACTGAGACTGGGACTGTGCGAGAGACTGGGACTGGGCGTGCTGCTCGTGGTAGTGCTGCTGGAAGGGGCCCGGCTGGCCAAAGTGCAGCGCCAGGTCCAGTCCGGCGCTGTAACTCGGGTTGCTCGCCGGCGAGCCCGCACTCGAGCCCGCCGAGTAGCTGGCTTGAGCCCCGTTGCTCAGGTTGATGGCCGCCGAGCTGGCCGGCGAGCCAGCGTAACTGTCGCCCACCCCGAACTGCTGCTGCTGACTAGGCGACGCGTGGTGCTGCCCCTGCAGCTGGCTGTTGCCCTGGTTGTGGCCCACAGAGTGCCCATGACTCTGGCTCTGGTTCTGGCTCTGCTGGCCGCCGACTGGTTGCTGGCCCGGGTGGGCGTGGCTGTGCATGGGCGCGGAGGTGGAGGAGGCGTGGCCGAGGGTAGTGTGCGGCAGGTTGTAGGGGTTGTGCTGGTAGTGCGTGTGGAGCTGGTGATGCTGAGGGTTGTGAGGGTGGAGGTGTGGCTGCGGGTAGGCGTGAGAGTGGGGCTGCTGGGCGGGGCTGTAGCCGTTGCTTAGAGTGTGCGGACTGCGGGCGGCCGCCTGCTGCTGGCCCGCGTAGGCGTGGCCCGCGTAGTGCTGCTGCTGGGGCGTCGAATAGTGCGGGTGCAGCTCGTGCGCGCTCGCGTACACACTCTGCGGGGGCGGGCCGGCGGGCGTGCGCGGCGACCCGAAGGCGGGCCCGTAGTTCTTGGAGCTGGCGCTGCCGCTTCCGCTCAGACTGCTGCTGTAGGGGCTCGCTCGGCTCGGCGACGACTCGGGCGTGTGCTGACCGCCCGGCTGCAGGCCGCCCGTCTCCAGAAAGGGGTGCTGCTGGGCCCCCGCGGTCCCAAAGGGCGGGTGCTGCGTGTGCGCGTGGGCGTGGTGCAGCACGACCAGCGGCGGCCCAGCCTGTTCGTGCGCGAACGCGCGCTGCGCCCCAGCGAACTGCGACTGCGGGTGGTGCTGCACCAGCGGGTGGGCGTGGTGCGGGCCGTAGTTGGGCGCCGGCGGGTGCTGCTCGAGCGGGTTGAAGTCGTAACAGTTGGAGGGGGCCGAGTGCTGCTGCTGGCCCTGCTGCTGCTGGCCTTGCTGCCCCTGCTGTTGTTGCGTCTGGCTCTGGTAGTGGTGCGCGTGCACCTGGTGCTGTTGGCGCGCGAACACTGGGCCCGCGTGCTGCGGGTGGGCGTGGTGCGCCCCTCCCGCCCCGCACGACTGCTGCTGGTAGGCACTGTGCGCGTACTGCTCGTACTGCTGCTGCTGCTCGCCCGGCCCCGCCCCCTTCGCCTGCCCGAAGGCCGAGCCGCCCGCCACGCCCATTCGGCCTGGTTTTCCCAGTCCTAGACGCTCGTCAGTGGGCGGCTGCACTGGGCCAGCCTCCTCCTGCTCCTCCTCCTCCTCCTGCTGTTCGTCCTCCTCCACTTCCGGCTCCTCCACTTCCGGCTCGTCGAGCTCGTCGGCGGGCTCCTCGTCCTCTGCGAGCTGGAGGCCGTTCTGTTTGCCTTGGTGGCCGTTTGTCGCCGCCAAGCCAGTTTGTGTGGCCAACTGTTGAGACTGGTGCAGGCCGGCTGGCCAGGCGCACTGCTTGGCCTGTTGGCCGCCGTTCTGCTTGGCCAGTGCGCCATTTGGGCCGCCCGACGCGCCCGCCCCAGTCTGCGCGGGCACGGCGGCGCCTTTGCGGCCGTTCTTGCGCCTCCTGGGCCTGTACTTGTAGTTGGGGTCTGTGTTTGCGTTGCGATTAGCATTTTGCGATTAGAATTCTGCGATTAGAATTCTGCGATTAGAATTTCTGCCACCACTGAGCTCGTTTGGTCGCGCGGCCAAAGGTTAGCTTCAGTTTGGGGCCTCCTTAGGTGCGGCCAGCAAATCGATTGGCTGCCGATCGTTTTTCAAATTGGATTAGCGCCAATTGGCGGCCAAATTCGCCGCTAAGCTGCGGCTACTCGTCTCTGCTGGACCAAAAGGCGAAGAGGCAAAAAGAAGGTGAAAAGAAGGCAAAAAGAGGCCGCCAAGAAAGCCCAAAAGAGTGAGCCTTTTTCGCCTGAAAATGGTCTGAAAAAAGCAATTGGCTGTCCAGAAAGAAGGACTAGCTCTGGTTTGCGGGCGAGCAAAAGTGTTTGCGAAGGCGGCCAATTAGCTGGAAAGGGTGGCTTGAAATGGGCGCAATGGGTTGGAATTGGCGCCGCTGGCAGTGTGTGGAAGTTGCGCAATTTGGGCCGCTCTTTTCGGCGATGGAAAAGAGTGCGTCTTTTGGTCTTTTTGGCGAAAAAATCGAGAAAAAATAAAATAGAAGCCCAAATGTTGGCCAACTTTCCCCAAAGGCTTCACTATAGATTCGAGTGGGTCCTCGCTGCTAGTCGTTGGGAGTTGCGCGGACGAGGAACGCGGCTTAGGATTAGCCGCGCGAAAGAGTTGGTTGCGCGCACTGAACTGCACTGCACTGCGCAGCTCGAGCGAGCGGCCAACTTTTGGGCCAACTTTTTTCCTCTTTGCGCTTTGTGGCCGCAAAAAAGGGATAACACTTTGCGGGCGGCCGCAGACAGTCTGTGGGACGAGAGCAGCAAACTGACGCTGTGCAGGCCAGGCGGGAAAACGGGCCGCAAAAGGAGCAAAAGAGCCACTTGTTTGCACTGGCTTGGTCTGTCTGCCGGTGTGAGCTTGTTAACTCTATCGGGCGGCGCGTAATTGGGCAGTCGCGTGGCAGCAGAGCCAACTGGCTGGCCGCACTTTGGGCGCCCGAAAAGCGGCAGACAGTCTCTAGTTTGAGTTTGAGTGAGCAGAGCATCAAGAGAAGTGGCCACTTGGCTTCTGGCGGCGGCCGTAAACGTGCGGCCGGCCAACGATGATTATTATTGCCACCATTATTATTATTATTGCCGGCCAAGTGCGAGATTTTATGCCCAAGCGTTAGGCTGGAGAGCGAGCAGATTGCAGTCACAAGTGGGGCATTATTGGCACGGGCGAGGGACTAGGGACGAGGGACTAGGGTGGGCGACTGGTGGCCAGTGGGCGGCCAGGTGGCTGCAAATTGCGCCAAACTGGTGGCCGTGAGCGCGCAAAAGTAGACTTGGCTAATTTATGGAGCCGCTTGGGGCCGCGCGAGGAGGCGGCACAGGCAGAGAGGAGGAAAGGGGAAGGAGAAAAGGGAAAAGGGATGAAGAAGGAAGAAAAGAAGGCTGAAAAGTGGCCAGAGACGAGCTGCGGGGACAAAGTGGCGAGCGGCAACAAGTGTCCACCGGCAACAAGCGTCCAATTTTGCGATTGTTTTCCTTTGGCCGCGCGCACACAGAGCCCAACTGCAGACTGCGAGCGGGAGACTGTGTGCCGCAGACACTCTCCAGCGCACACACTTCGCCGCAGACTGTCTCCCGCGCACAGTCTGCCGCACACAGTCTGCGGCGGACTGTCTCCACCTGTTGCCGCGCGGCTCCACGCGAGCCGCTCGCACGCCAAACGCCAATGAGCGCCGAGTGGGCGCCCAGCTCTTTGCCGATCGCTTTGCTGTTACATAATCTGCCTGCTGCACAACTGGCCAAACTGGGCCAGATAACGAGCGGCAGAAGGAGACAGAGAAGAGAGCAGGAGGGAAATGGGCGAGAAAAGGAGCAGCTGCTCTTTTTTCTCGCGCCCCTTCAACTGGCTGCGTGTGTCTGGTGTCCAGTGAGCTGCAAGTGTGCTCGCCAGTCTGCTCGCCACTCTGCTGCCCGGCTGCTCAGGTGTAATGCCTCTTTGGCCAGTTTGTGTGTGTGTGTGTGTGGACAGCTTATTAATTTAGCGCCTCGCTTTGCGCCGCTTTCTGCTCCCTTTTGGCCAATTGGGCGCCGATCGTTTGCTGCTTTGTTGTTTTTTCTGCTTTTCTCTCGCCGCCCAGCCTGGAAACGAGTCCACGAGCAAGAAGGCGTCTTTCTGGCCAGCATTCGACAGTGCGATTCAAGCAGCGAGCGTGTTTGGAGAAAAGTATCTCGCTCTGGCCGGCGAGTGTCTTTCCTTTCGGGCCTTGTTCTCGGCGCTTTCTCGGCGCTTAGCTTCGGGCCAGTGGTGGCTTGGCGGCGATGGGAATTCCTTTGCTTGTCTTTAGCCAGTTGGTTGCTTTGTTTGTTCAGTGGGCGAAATTTTGGCCGAAAAAATGAGATAAAAAGAGGGCGCAAGTCTGCACCTAAGGCGCGGGGATGCAAAGAAGTGCAGCAGCAAAGCACTGCAGCAGTGCAGAAGTGAAGAAGTGCAGAAAAGAAGTGCAGAAGTGGAAAAGCGAATGGGGAAAAGTGTGCGCTCGTTAGAGCTATGGTCTACTTACAGTCCTGCATGTGTTGCACTCGTAGGCGTTCGGCCGCCTCAACGAAGGGCCTTCTCTCCTGAATGGTGAGCGCGCGCCATCGTTTGCCTTTAGTGTGCGAGGAGGAAAAGTTTGTTCGTTTGTTGTTGTTGTTTTTGGGCCGCGTTTTTGTGTTCCGTTTTGGTTGGTTGTTTTTAGTTAAATTTTTTGAGAGAAAAATGATTCCCAAATGGTCAGTTTGTTTTGCATACTACAAGTTTGTTTTACACACTGCATACTACACAGTGTCTGCTGGATGCTCGATGCTGGATGCTGGATGCTGGATGCGCCCTTCGAAGGGGCGCAATGGATGACAATTAATCAAGCGGCGCGATATCATCGCAAGCCCAAAGGAATTCCCCACTCTCAAGCCAGTCCACTGGGCGAGCTGCCCGTGCGTCTGTCTGTGTGTCCATTTTTCGGCGCGTCTGCTCGCCTCTTGATGCGCTTTTTAAGCTTGGCTGCGGCCAGACCTTAGGGCCAGACCTTAGAGCTAGCCAGACCTTAGGGCTAGCCCCAAGGAGTGCGGCTGACGAGCGGAAACGCGCGCCGCTCTTCCTGGCGGCCAGCTCGTCAAAACAACGGGCGCCCATTTGCATGGCGGCCTCCCAGAGACAGTCTGCGGGCCTTTTGGGCGCATATTGCGCAACAGGTGCACACAGACGCGCACAGTCTCGCCCAAGCGCCAGACTGTGTGTGGCGGCCGATCATCAATCACGGCGATAAATCATCATTAGGGCGCGATGAGCCTTCTGGCTCGCTGGCTTACTAGCTTGCTTAGTAGCTTGCTTACTGGCTCGCTGCTGGCTTGCTGGTGGGCGGCCGCCTGCGAGAAGGTGCCTTGAGGGCGCCCTAAGAGCATGCAAAGCGATTGCTGCGCTCAGTGGACGGCCGGCGGCGATTCGTAACGGTGCACAGTCGCGCGGCGCATTGTGTTCCGCGGCTGCTCCCAATTTGGGCTTGGGGCTCTCAGACTTCGGCCTCTGGCTCGGCCAGACGAATTGGTTCCGCCGCCTCCAAGTGGAGAGCGCAACATGGACGCACCGAATCGGCCCAAAGCGGCACAACGCGAGCTCCAAATCGGCCAAGCGAGCCACTGGGGCGCAGCGAAAGTGAGCCCTCGGGGGGCAGAGTGCGCGCGGGCCGCCAGCGAAGTTCCGCGGGCTGCGGGCCGGCGAACTGTGCGCTTTCAACGCAGAGACCCGCACAGAGCGCGTGGGCGTGGTCCCGCCCGGTAGTGCACGGTTTCTCGGCGATTGGCAGGCCCTGTTTTGCAGTTGCGGCCGCCGGTTAGCTGCCGAGAGCTGGAGGATGGCTGGCCGCTCACTCTGAAGCGGCCAGACGCGTGCTCTTGGCGCCGGCGAGCTGGCCAGAGCGGCTCGAGCGGGCGAGCAAGGCGGCCAAGTGGCGGCCGCAGACCAGGTGCACTTCTGGAGTCGCTCAGAAAAGGCTGCCCAGAGTTGCGCGAGACAGTCTCCGGGCGGATTGGCCAATTTGGCAGCGAGCCGGCCGGCCAGTTTCATCAAAAGTTTGGCGGCAAATTCCTCGCCAATCAAGAGGCGCTGGCCGACTGGCGAGCGGCGGCCACTTGTGAGTAGCTGCAAGTGGCGGCTCGCTGGCCGCAGACTGGCCGCCGCGCAAGCTGGTCTCGCGCGCTTAGGCCGCAGCTTAGGGCAGCTCGCCAGTGCAGAAAACGCAGAGTCTTCGTTTTCGTCTGGAGCTGGTTGCTGTCTGCGAGCCGCAGCTGGACAATGGCGAGCGAGGCGTCGAAATGGAGCGGCCGGCGAGCTTTGCTGGGCGCAAACTGTCGGCCGGCCGTTCGGCGCATCAAACCAGTGGAGCGGCTCGAGCGAAGGGGCGAGATTGGCTCCTCCTGCGCTCTCTGCTCGTTCGAGAGACAGACTCTGGCTCAAGAGAGAGGCACTGGCGCGCACTTGCTCGCCGCACACAGTCTCTGGCAGCGCGCGGAGAACAATTTGGGCTGAGCGCAATTTGAGGCCGCTTATCAGCCAGTAAAAGCTGGCCTGAAGCGCGCAAAGCAAACTGATTGAACTTGAACATTTTTCCTCCACCTGAGCGTCGGCGCGCGCCACTTGCATCTCTCGCAAGCAGCCTCCTCTGCTTCTTCAGCTTCAGCTTCAGCTTCTGTCTCTTGCTGCTCTCTCGACCCTTGTCTCTGGCCAGTGGCCAGTGGCGAGCTCGCAGGACAAGCTCAGAGCTGGCCACTGGCGCTAAGCCCCGAGCTGCGATGTCGCGCGCGTTGCCCAAACGGAAAAGGCAAATGATGATGATGATGAAAACTCTCGCTCTAAATCAACGACAGGCAGCAGCAGAAGAAGAGGAAGGCCAAGCTGAGGCAAGAAGAGAGCGCCAAGCAAGCGCCAAAGAAGCGCCAAGCAGCAAACACAAGCGCAACACAACAACGCCCCAGAACATTAGCTTCAATTGCTGGCCCAGCTCGGCGCGCGTCTTCCTGCTGCTGCCGGGCGGCCAACCCTCAGCTCAGATTAACTATCTGCTATCTGCCTCTTCTTCTTGTTATTAAGTCCCGCGACGCGCCAACTCTCAGCCAGCCAGCGCAGAAACTTATCCCGAGACTGTCGCTGGCTGCCTGTCGTGGGCCTGCTGCTTGGGCTGCTTGGGGCTGGCCGAGAGGCTGCAACTGGCAAGGGCCGAGCTCAGCCAGTCGCCCGGCTGAATATGTTGAATCTAAAGCGCATTATTATTATTATTGCTATTATTCTTCTATGCGAGCAAAGAATCGGCCCAACTTCACTGCATACAGTCTGCACTGCCCGTTGAATGCACACTGCGTGCACTGAATGCACTGCATTCGCTGCACTGGCTGCCTGCACTTAGGGCCGAAGAGACGCAACAGAGTGCAGTGTGTGCGCTGGGGACTGTCTGCGGCCAAGTGTTCGCTCTGCTCTGCACTCTGCCTTCGAGAGACTGTCTTTTCCATGCGGCAACTCTGGCGCATGGAAAACAGTGGACACAAGAGAGAGCACAAAGCAGCAGCCGAAGACAGTCCTCGGCAATGAGGGGAGAAAATGGAGGGCCTCAGCGGCAGACTGTCCGCCCCAAAGGAAGCCCAAAGGAAACCCTAAGGAAGACTGCCAGCACAGGAAGGCCACTCTTCTCCAGCTCGTCTTCCTCGAGAGCAGACTCTTGCGCGGCCGCCACTTCGCCTCCTTCTCAGACAGACAGACACACAAGAAGGCCAGCAATGAGCTGCACCAAGTGAGCCACTCATTTGGCGCCTGATGAAGCTTATTTTGCCCGTCTCGCTTGTCGAAATAATAGTCGAAAAAGTGGTAGTCTTCCTCCTTCTTCTTCTTCTTCTCCCTCAACTCTGACTGGCCGCCACTCTTCTCCTGCCACTCTCCTTCTGCTCAGTGCGGCGCCTCTGCTTCGGCCGCCAGCCAACTCGATTAACCTCCAATTTCTGCCGCTCGGTAAGTCGCTGCTGCCCAAGTCAAAAATTGGCGCCGCTCCTAAGGAGTAAACTCCGCGCGCATTGGGCGCCTCGGCCAAAAGCGGCCCTTAGCTCTGGCCGCTTTTGTCACTCCGCCAGAACAAGTGGGCGCCACAGCTACAGCTACAGCTACAGAGCAATTGCACACTTTTGCTCCAACACACAATCAGAGTGACCATTTTTCGGATTTCCCCCCTCCACTTCCGGCCGACTTGGCCAGTCTAACTGGCCAGCTGCTTTGTGTGTGTCTGTGCGCCAAAGAGGAGCTTCCATTGCTCCTTAGGGTGCGTTCAGTTCTAGTGTATGATCGCATGAAAAGTGTACGATCGTACAGAAAGTGTACGAAAAGTGTATGAAAAGTGTACGATCGGCGAAAAGTTGAAGCTAGTCGAAGGAGCCACTTGGACAAGTGCGGGCCAAGCTCGCCTCTGGAGCCCACTTAATTGATGGTGGCTGAATTATTATCGTCAAAGTTGGTCGGCGCAAGTCGCTTCCTCCTGGGCGAGAAGTGTGCCCTCGAAGGAGAAGCGTTGGCGGCCGCAGACAGTGACTAGCTGTAGAGGCGAAGACTTGAGGAGGCAGAGCTCGGCCGGCTGGAAGTGGCGCCGTTTCCTGTTGGCCACCAGCTCGGAGGAAGCTCCGCGGCGAACAATTGCGCCCCGGCGGCCAGTCTGCGGCGGCAACTAGTCTCTGGTGGGCAGTGTTTGGCGAGTTTTGCGCTCAGATTTGCGCCGAGTGGCCAGGCCGAGCGGCACAACCAAGCGCACTCGTCTTCTCTCCTCCCGCTCGGCCGTCACAACTTCTGACAGTTCGCCGGAGAGACTGTGTGTCGGGCGTTGTGCCAAGTTGTGTGTTTGGCGCGCGACTCTTCGGCCAGAGCTTAGGACTGGCGCTCGTGATGGGCCGTCGTCGAGCGTCCGCCCTCAGTCTTCAGCGCTCAGTCTTCAGCCCTTAGGTTGTGTCCAGCAAAGTTTGGGCGGTGCGAAGTACGCCAGTGTGAGGCTGGGCCGCAAGTGGCACACGATTGGAAAATTGGATCAAAAATGGGCCGCAGACACTTGCGCGCCATCACACACACTGACTGAAGCGAGAAACACAGGCCCATTTGTTGGCCCTGAATTGGGCGCCTTCGAGCAGTGCAGTGTCGACTTGCAACTGTTGCTCGCCTGCAACTGTTGCAGGCGGCCACACGCGAGCTCTGAGCACTGCAAGCACCGAAGCTAAGGGCTCGCCGGAGGACGCGCTAGGCGAGCCGGCCGGCCATTGCGGAGACAATGCAGCGGCGGCGCCACTTGGCCACCACAGCGACACGGCAAATATTTGCATGCCTTTCTCGCTGGACACTGCTTGCTGGAGACTGCTGCTGAATAGTGTGCAGAGAGTGCAGCTCGCCGCAGACTGGCCGCGCTGGACATTGGACACTGGCGTTTGGAGTTGGCAGTTTCGAGTTTGGAGACGAGCAGAAGAGGCAGAAGGAGGAGAAGGAGCCGCAGTTGCAGATGCACAAGTTGCAGCACTTGCAACTGTTGCAACTGCGGCCCAAACACTTGCAACAGTTGTGCCCAAGTCTGAGCGCGCAAACTGCGCCTTTCAATGCCAATCTGGGCCGCCTGTGTGCCTCCAGTGCAGTGCAGCGCAGGCTAGGTCCTAATCTCCGGTGCTTGTGGCCACTTGTGCCAGTTGCAACTTGCAGTCTGCCGTCTCAGGCGAACTGGCGCGCCACCAGCGTCGCCAATTGTGCGCCGCGCGAATAAAACAATTTTCCGCCTTGATACATCCAAGCGCCCAAGGAATTTCTTCCTTCCACTTCTGCTTTTTCTTCTCCTCCTTCTCCCTCTTTTGCCTCCTCCCCTTCTGGCCACCTCCAACCGCCAGATTCCAGCCAGATTCCAGTCGGCCAGCGGACATTGGAGAGCTTGCCGCAGACTAGCCGCCGACTGGCTGCGGCCCAGGCGGAACGGGCGCACTTCGTTGGGGCTTTGTCTTGTTCGCGGATCGCGCAACTCGCACCGCCCGGCCGACCAGCAACCGAAGACAGTCGAGACAGTGGCAGAGAGGCACAGGCAAAGCCGCGCTGAGCTCCCAGCGGAAAGGCCAGCTCGCCGCCGCCAGTAACACACCGCCAAAGGTGCGCCTTGTGGGCCGCCAGTCACGCAGTGTGTGCGACTGGGAGCTTGTCTGAAGCCTCACTGAGAGCTTCAGGCCAAGCTTCAGGCCGAGTGCTCGTCTGTGCGTGTCACTCGAGCTGCACTGGCGGCTTCCGTTTGGCCCGAGAGGCAGTCTCAAGTGCGCGCATTCAATTTGCATGCGCCGAGCGGGCGCGCGGCCCGCTCGGTTTGGCGTGTGCGGGAACGAGCGGGCCTCGCGTGTGCAGCTGCGCAAGCTGCGCGCCCGATTCGGCCCGCACGCAGAGGGAGGGAGTGGCGCGCCGCCCGAATTGTGCGCTCTCTTTCGTCCTCAACAGCCGCAGACAGTCTGTCGCTGGCGCACCACCACTGCTCGCTGGCTGGCTGGCGTGCCACTGGAGAGCTTGGCCCGAATGGTGGCCAACAATTAGCCACCGTTCAGCGGGGCCTAATGAGCGGCCGGCTGGGAAAATGCGGCGCCGAGTTGCGAGCCCGCAAACAGGCCAACTAGCAATCAAGTTGATCACAATCAATTTGTCCTGGCCACACGCCTGGCGGGCCGCCGCCGCTAATGGACGCCCGACGGACTGTGGCACAGACTGTCCTGCGCAACAGCGAGCACTCACCTCTAGAGACTAGCTGGTGTCCACTGTTCACTGTCCAGACACTCCGACAAAGCGTCTCTGACAGAAAGTCTCGCCGTTTCGCCGAGCGGAAACAAAAGACGAGCGTCCTGCTCGTTGGGCCAAGTGAACAGAAATGAACAGGCCAGTTCACACGCACAAGTGGCTCTCTCACGCGCCTCCGAGTGGCTTGCCAGTTGTCTGCACTGAGCTCGAGTGGAGCAACAAGTTAATTAGCGCGCTCTGAGCGAGAAGTGTGCGCCTTCTGAGTGGCCGCAGACAGTCTCTGGCCCTCTTTGGCGAGAGACTGTCTCTGGCGCGAGGTGGCCCCACTCGGCGCATGAACTCGGCCGCACACAGTCCCAGGCACTTCCAGCTCACCGCCCCCGAACTTCCGTCCGCCGCAAGGCTGTGCCAAAGCAGCGTCAAAGCAGCGCCGATGTGGCGCCTCTTCTAGAGACTGCCTCTAAAGACTGTTTCAGGCGCAGTGCTTGGCTGACTACTCTCAGTGGCTCATTATCAATTAGCGGAAGCTCGATTGGCGCAAAACTGCGGCCAATTGAGCGCCAAGACAATGCACACAAACTGCATGGAAAATGCACACAAAATGCATAGAAAATGCATGCAACATGCACGCAAAGCAGCAGCCGAGCGGCCATTAGCATTGAGTGCTAATTGGCCAATAATCGGCTGGCCATGCGCCCAAAGCGGCGCGTCACTTCTCGCCTTAATGCCTCTTTCAATGGTGGCGCCCATCGAGTCCTTCAGTGGAGCTACTTTTTAGGGCCCGGCCGAGACAATGGCAGTTTCAAGGAGTTTGCAGCAGTTTACAGCAGTCTGCGGCAGTTTGCAGCAGACGCGCACGAGTGTGCCTTTGAGCAGTGGGCGAGCGGCGCGCACTTGACTTGAGGGCGCCGCAGACTAGGACGCGCTGGTGCTGCTTTGGCCTCTGTGTGCACTGCTTGCGACCTTGGCCGCGTGCGTGCAGCTCGCCCTCAGCCATTCCGCTGGGCTCTCTCTGCACTTTGTTCCCAAAGCTCAGGTGTAATTGGCGTCTGTTTGCTCTCTCGCCTCTTGGACATTTCATCTCTTGCGGCCGGCCCTTAGCTGTTGCACCGCCGCCGCCGCCGCCGCAGACAAGCCGAGGTGTTTGCTGAGCTCGTGTTGCTGGATACCTGCATCTACTGTGCACTGTATCTGATAGTGTATCCACTAGTAGTAGTCTACCCACCACTGTATCCACCGCCTCTGTTCGTGTGCGCGATGGTGTCTCCCAAGATCCAAAGATCCAAAGATGCATGCATTTCCGAGGGCGTGGCCGGGTTCTCACGGCTTGAAGTGAGCTGGTGGAACACAATCGAAACCACTTGTTGCGGTTGTTCTGGGCCGCTTTGTGTGCGGCGCTCAGTTTCTCTTCTCTTTTTTCTTCTCTCTTTTCTCTTTTCTCTTTTTTCCTCTCCACTTCTCTCTCGCTTCTTCCCCTCTGGCCTTGCCGCCCTTTTGCGCCTTGCTGCCCTCTTCTCGCTGGGCCACCCCAAGCTAAGCTCCGGCCGCACACAAGTCCCAATTGGCGGCCTCCAGCGGGCAGCAAGCATTCCAACCAACTGAAGCTCAGCGCACACTCGCTGGTCTGCGGGCCCTTAGCCAAACTCGCCGGCCGCCACAGACTAGGTCCGGCTGATTGGCGTTCTTTATTGCCGCCCACAAGCGTCGTAAAGGCTCGTCTGGGCTGTTCTCAGTGCAACTGTGTTCGGGGCGCAGTTCAGGCCAACAGTCTGCAAGTGGGAAAGCAAGCCAGAGACAGAGACCTTCTTCTCTTCTCTGTCTGTCTGTCTGTCTGTCTTTTGGATGAAGAGGCGCGCTTGTTCAAAGGCAGCATCAAATGGGCGGAAAAAAGGGAATTTGCATCCAATGATTGGCCGGCTTCTGATTGGCGAGCGGCGCCCACACGTCAGGCGCCAGAATCCGCAATCTGACAGGCGATTGCGATTGCGAGCGCGCGTTCAGTGGGCCGCCTTCAGTGCAACTGGCTGAGACTGTGTGCAACTGCAACTGCAACTACTAAACTGCAGCAACTGTGTTCGGCGGCTGCACAAAACTGCCTTGCAGATTGAGCGCGCGTCGCTTGCGGTCGCCTGTTGGGCCCGCGCGGGCTAAGGTGCGGCTGGAAGACAGTCTCTGTGGTAGAATAGACACTCTTTTACGGCCCACTCGCCTCCTCTTAGAGCAGTGAGCGTGGTGCGAATTCTCGCACCTAATCAGCGCCGCTCGAGCCCGAGCTAAGGGCTGGCGGCGCGCCCATATAGCTTCTGCGCGCCTCTGTCTCGCTCGCCAGTCGCACTCTGGCCAACCGGCGCGAGCAATTAAGACACAATTAAGCCGTTCGGGGGCCGCGAGTGAGTGCCGTTTGGTCTAAGCAAGTGCAGCTAAGCAGCCGGAGCTAAGCAGTGGCAGCTGAGCGGCCGCAGCTTAGCAGTGGCGCACCAGAAGTCGCGCACCAGAAGCCGGCCGCAGACTGTGTGCGGCCGCGCAGGAGGAGGCCCAGCAGGCCGCAAGCAGCGCGCAGTGGAAGACGCGCACTCAGAAGTTCCGCGCGGGCCACTGTGCGTCGTGATTGGCCGCAAGTGGGCGCAAAAGTGGCCCAACGGCAGCCACTTAATGTATTCACTTTCGGGAGGCGCCTTCTGCTGCCCGCCGGCCGCCTTTGACTTCTCGCCTTTGGCTTCGCGCCTTCCGGCCTGCGAGTGTGCGAGTGTGCGAGTGTGCGAGAGTGCGCCACTGGCGGCAGCTCGTCCCTTGTCGTCCAAATGATTTCGTCTTGCCGCCCGAGAAGCAGCGAGCGCCGATCTGGCCACCGATCTGGCCTTGTTGTCGCCCCGCTGGCTCGGCCTGCGAGTGTCTGCCAGTGGCGCGCACAAGCAGCACCTGCTGGGCGGCGGCCGCAGACCATTTGCTTTCTGGCCGCGAGTGGCTTGTGCTTGCGAGTGGCGCCGACCACTAGCAAAGAGCCGCCCAGAAGGCGAACAATTTCGCCCGCTCGTCACAATTTCCCCCTCGGCGCGCCCTTCCTGGTCCCAGTGGGCGAGACACCGCGCTCCTCTTCTCTTCCTTTCTTGCTCGCTGCTAGTCTGTAGTGCGCTCGCCATGCGCTCGCCATGCACTCGGCGGCGTGCAGTCTGCTGCTCGACACAAGCGGCCCAGAGGAGGAGCATGCAAAGGCATGGAGAGACAGAGAGAGAAGAGCAGAGAGAAAAACAGAGAAAAAGTTGGGAGGCAAAACGAGAGACTGGGAGCAGCAGAAGTGGCCAGTCGGCAGAAGAGTCACGTTATTTGGCGGCCCAAAAGTGCGCATGGACACTTTGGGCCATCACACACACTTGGCTGCTGCGTGTTGCCGCTCACAGTGCACAGTGCTCCTGATTGAATTTCGCCAACCGGGCGCCGATCTTTCGCCCTCGCTAGCTTATGGCAAGCAAACCCACGCCAAAGACAAAGCGCAAAGTGCAAACTCCAATGGTCCACCTCCAGGCGAGCTCCCAATCGATCGGCGTCCACCACTCTTTTGTCAAGGCCACTCGCTCGGCCACTCGCGCGGCCACTCGCTGGCTTTGGTCTCACCAGGCTCGCTGCTGGTTGGCGTGCCGCACGAGACCAGCCGCCTTCCTCCTTCTCGGAGGACCCACATCGGGCCCAGATCAGCCGACCGGCCCAGTTCCCAAGCGAAGAGGCGCCCCCAACAGTCCTCACCAAAAGGGCCACTCACTCGCGCTTTCGGGTCGACACGCCCACTCGCTGTCGAGTGACACGCCCCCGCGGGCTCTGTACTTTTTCAATGAGCGCTCGAGCCACGCCCCTCTACGCGAGAGAAGGCGCGGCGGCCCGAACGAAGTGTGCGACACTCCGCCAGCTCGTTAGCGTGCCCGAAATCTCGCGTGCTTTGCGTATTGGATCCCGCGCTGAGCCGCGCATCTCGAGCATGTCTTGAGCATGTCTTGAGCGCCTCTCGAGCACTTGTCTTGAGGCGAGCAGAGCACGATGGCACCTCAGCTCGTCATCCGCCTGTCAGCCGTCCGCCTGGGCCCGTCGGCGCCACTTGGGCCCCGTCCAAGTTGCTGCTGCTTGAGATGGGCTCTGTTGCTGGCGGCGGCCAATTTGACGGCTGCGCTGTTAATTATTATTGTCCCGATCGTGCTCGGCGGCCAACTAGATGCAACAAGCGCCAACTTGATGCAACAAGCGCCAACTAGGTGCAACAAGCACCGCCAACAAGAGCTGCTAAACGGGGCCTCCATTTTGTCCAAGCTGAGCGGAGCTCTGCCAACTGGGAGCCTCAAGTGAGCGCCAAGCATCCTCTGGCTTGTCTGCCCTTAGCTCTAGAGGCATCCTCTGGCTACCCTAAACTGGGCCCAGTGACGAGCGCCCACAGACAGACAGAGACGCGGAGGACGCCTTCTAACTTCTGACTTCTGACTCCTGACGCAAATCTGGCCCACTGGCAGCGGATTGTTTGCTCGCCCGGCCGCTCAATTAGACTTGTCACTTGGGGCAAAAGTGGGCCGGAATTTGGCAGAAGTGGCGCCTCCAAGCTTGCTTGTGGCGACTGCTCGGCCACAGACAGTCTGCGGCTGAGTGGCGTGTCACTGGCTGCCAGCGACTGGCTGGGGCGCGCAAACAAAGAGCTCGGGCTGGCCTCTGGGCGCAACTGGCGGGCCCCACTCTCTAGCGCCGAGGACTAGACTGCGCGGGCCATTTGGGCGCCTCCCTGACAGACAGAAGTGGGCGCGAGTGACAGGCCCAAGTGGAAAATTGTCAACCGTTCGCAGTGAGTCTTTCAGTTCAGTTGTGCAACGCGCATTGCTGTGTGCTTCTCGGGCGGCCCAAAATCACACAAGCTCAACAAGCTGAGCCCGTTTGGACAGCGATCTGGCGCGCGCATTGGGCCTCTGTGGCTGGCCCTCCGGCGGACTGTCTGCGGGGCTCGACTGGCCGCTTCTGAAGCTCGTCCAGCGGCCATTCGGGCGGCCTAACGAGCGACTTCTTGTGCGCCGGCGGACTCTCATTGTGCACAATAAGAGCACTAAGAGCAACTGAAGCTGCAACTGAAGCTGCAACTGAAGCTGAAACTGAAGCTGAAACTGGAAGTGAATTTGCGGAGGCGCCAAACAAAATGGCACAAAACAGCTCAATCGATGATGCGGCGCGATGCTCCTTCTCGCGCCGCCCCAAAGTTCACACGGCCAGTCGGCGGCGCGCTGATTGAGCTGTCTGTCTGTTGGCCAGTCGAGCTTACGGCAAGTTAGAGGCGAGCAGCTGAGCTTAGCGGGCAGGTCAGAAGTGAGCGTCGCACGCTCCGTGTGACAAACTTGCCTTGAGAATCGGCCACCAATTCTCTCAATCCTCAACTCTCAATTTCCAATTCCCAATTCTCAATTCTCAGTGCGCCACGAGCGAGCGAGCGGCCCACTCGACTGGCCACTCGACTGGCCACTTTGCTCTCTCCTGCGTGTGTTTGGCGCGCGTCTTCCAGCGGCCCAAATCGTGAACTTATCATAAATGCGCGCAACAGTCCCGCTCACACGCCCAGAGTCTTGGCGGCAAAGGACGCTCGTCCTTTGCCGCCGACCACAAGCCGCCCTTTGGGAGCGTCTTCCTCGCATTGTGCACTTGCAGAGCCACACTTGCAGAGCCACACTCGCACAGCCACCTTTGCAGAGCCAACAGACACAGTCTCTCGCCCAGCTGGCCCCTCACCTGAACGCCGGACAGTGGACTTTGGACAGCGAACAGTGGACAGTGGACGACACACTCCAATGCGCTAATTCACACCTTGCCCAAGGGGCTCGCAATCGATGATCTGCAGGCGCCGCAATTGGCATGAGAATGGCGGCTGGACGCAGTGAAGACAGTCCGCGCTCTGTGAAGACAGTCTGCCCTGCTCAGTCCAGGACGGCCGATTGATATAAACAAGCCGGCGTGCCAATTGGATTAGCCGCCTCTTCTCCGGTTTCACATTTGCCTGGCCGGCGCCACGCAGCTGCACGCCAACCCTTAGGGCCGGCGAGCTGCGCTCCTCAAGCTTTGAGTTCCAAGCTCCAAGCTGCGAGCTGCGAGCTGCATGCTCTGAGCGCCCGATCGGAATTCGTCGCGCCAGCTCGGCCGCCTGCGCGCCAACCAAAAGCGCCGCTCACTGTCTCTGCTGGTCGCAACTTTGGCGCCGAGCTCGCCACAGACAGTCTGCGGGCCCACAGAAGCCGCCGCTCGTCCGAGATCTGCAGAATCCGACTGAAGACTGCGAAATCTCGCCCAAAAGCTCGCCAAAAGCTCGCCCAAAAGCTTGCCCGAAAGCTCACCCGAAAGCTCGCCCTCCGCAGTCTCGGTGGAGCTGGTGGCAAAAGATTTTTTAATCGCCAACAATAAGCCAGCTCGGCCCAGAAGGAGGCACTCACGCGACTCCTGCGCGCTCATTATCTTGCCGGCCGTCTCGCCGACTGTTGCTGGCTGCTATCTGCTAGCCGCCTGCCTGGCTGCTCGGCCGACCCTTAGCGCTGGCCGGCGAGTCTCGTCAAAGCGTCACACTGGCGTCTTGTGGCTCTCTTGTGTGCTTTCCTAATGCCAAGGATAATCAGCTGCTCGCTGCCAAAAGAGTTCGCCTGCTCTCAACTGCACTCTTCTCGCGGCAACTCTTCTGCGTCCTCCTTTCGGCTGGCCTGCGCCTTCACACTGCAACACAGACGCCACACTGCAAGTTGGCCGCAGCTCGTCTGGCGCGACAAGCGGAACGCAGTCTCCAACGCACACCACAAGCTCAGAAGCACTCCGCAAGCTCAGACGCAAGCTCGGCCGCCAGCCTAAAGCTCGGCTAGCGGTTGCACTGCTCCCACAGACCACAGACTGCAGACTACAGACTACAGACCCGCTCTAACAGGTTTCTGCCGCCGCCGAGCGCGCCCTAAGCCTATCTCGTCCGCCGGCGACCTCTCCTGTTCTGCTCTTCGTCTCTGCTCGCTTGCAATGCGCGCCCGCCGCCCGCACTCCACTCGCCGCGACTCTATATAGGCGCGCTCGCCGGCCGCTCATATAAGCTCGTGGGGGCGCGAGACAGTCTCTCGCAGTTTGAGACAGTCTCTCTCAGTTCGAGACTGTCACCCGCCGCCCGAGACGGTGGCTGACGCTCGCGAGCACTGCTCTACCACTGCACTAACACTGCTCCACGCGCCTCACACGAACGGTGGGAAATCCATCTCGATCTCCGTCTCAGTTCTGCATTCTCAATTCTCCATTGACCAATTCTCCATTGGCCATTTCTGGCCCATTCTCATTGGCTCGTTTCTCCCAATCGTCGGCCACATTTCGCGCCCACAAGCGAGAACAAGCGACAACAAGCTCCGCTGACTGCCCACAGGCCGACCGCTTTATCTAACAGTGTGACAACAAAAAAATAACACTCCGCCTAATAGTCGTCCGCGCGCGCCCGCAGACCATTACCGTCCATCCTTGGGGCGCCTCCCAGCGCGCGGCCACTCCTCCACTTCGGCTCCTCCTTGGCCGCACTTCCAGCACGCCAATGCTCGACCCGCGTCGCCCCCTGACCACTGGGGCGCCTCCTTGACCACTGCAGCCTCTTCTTCTTCGCCGGCCGGAAACTGAGTGAAGGCGCACTCTAAGCGCACTTTAAGCTCAGTTTTCTCCAGTTTGCGGAAGACAATCAGCCGACTGGAATCGACAACTGGCCGCCCATTCGATCAGACAGTGCGACTCACTGTGAATCATTCTGCACACTTAGCAAACGTGCAGTTTGTCTGCAAACAAACTGACCGCACACTGTCTCCAGCAGCCCCATTCAGCGGCGCCTCCTCCTTCTGCGGCGGCGGCGCATCTCAGTGTGCCGGCCGGCCTCAGTCTGCGGCCCTTTGGATTGCTCGCCCGTGTCTGTCTGCGCGCCCAACTGGGCCAACAGGCGCCCAATGTCCTCCTTTGCCTCCAAGATGCGCGCCACCGACAGGCCCAGCTGCCCGTTCAGTAGCGGCTCCAAGCGCTCCAGCAAGTGTCCTCCGGCGCGCACCAACTCGGCCGGCTCGCGCCAAGCTGGCGGCCAGTCCGAATGTTTAAAATTCTCATAATTGTCATGATCTTCACGATTTGCCGAACTTTTGCCCAACGAGCGTTTGCGGCGCCGCCGACCTGCTGCGGGCGCGCCGGCCGCAGTCTGCACGCTGGCGGGCGCGAGCAGACCCAGCTGGGCGGCGCCTCCGCCAAGCAGATTGCCCCCGTTGAAGAGCATGAGGAAGAGGAGGAAAAAGGGGCTGCCCAGGATGACAATGCCCACGAGCAAAGCGAGAGCCAGACAGGCGATCTCGCCAATGCTAATCCCGTGCTCCCATTTGGGCATCAGCTCGTGGTGTTCGTGGTCATGATCGTCCAGTTCGTGGTGCTGGTGCTGGTGTTGCATCTGTTCCAAGTGGTGGTGCTGGTGGTGGGCTTTGTGGTGTTTCAGTCTGTGGTTGTTGAGCTTGTGGTTGTGGTTGTGGTTGTAATGGTGGTGGTGGTGCTGGTGGTGCTTCTTGAAGGTTGCCGCCGGCTGGGGGTCGAGCAGAGACAGTAGCTGCTGCTGCTGCTGCTCCAGACTAGCCTCGGGGCCGCCCAATGAGCCGCCCAACGAGGAGCCGTAACTGGACGCGTCGATCCAGGGCCACGACCAGCGACTGCGCCCCAGCGGCCCCAACGAGGCGCCCAAGTTTGCGTGCGGCTGCAACTGCCCTCCGTGCAACTGCGACCCATGCAACTGAGACCCGTGCAAGTGGGGCGCCTGCTCCAGCAGGTAGTCCATGGAGCTGGCAGCCAAAGGCGCCTGCCCGAGCGCGTCGAGGGGGGCCCCAGACTGCTGCTGGTGCTGAGCGCGCGGCTGGCCCGTTGAATAATTCACTCGCCCGTAATGGTTCTCGCGCTCTGAACTGGCCGCCTGTGTCGCCTGTGCCGCCTGTGCCGCCTGTGCCGCCTGTGCCGAGGCTAAGGGTGCGCTCACTGGCTGACTCTGCGCCGCCCAGTCATTAGGCGTCACCTCGGGCGGCCCCTGCGCGCCGTACTGCTCGCCCACAGCGTCCAATCCTGAAGCACTGCTCGCCGACGCTTGTTGCTGCTGCGGGACAACCGCCGCCACGCCCCCTCCCCCTGCTGACGGACTCGCGAAAAGGGGCGTGTCGGAGGAGGGCGCCGCCTGGAGTTGGGCGGCGCGCAGACGCTGCACTGGAAGGGTTGGCTCGAGCGGGTGGGCGCGGGCCAGACTGGGGCCGGCCGCATAATACTGCTGCTGCTGCTGTTCGGGGACTGTGTGCGGGGCGGCCGGCGCGTAGCTCCAGGCGGGCGCATAGCTCTGAGCTTGTAACTGAGACTGTAGCTGCGACTGCAACTGCAGCTGAGACTGAGACTGCGCCTCGAAGGGTTGCGAATAGTTGCTCAGCAGGGCCGCCTGCTCGCCCTCGGCCGCCCAGCCGCTCTGGGCGCCCAATCTATATCGCGACCTCACTCGTCGTCTGCGCGTCTGTGGCGAGCTCGACGTGGCCGTCTGCTTGCGCACTTGCTGCTGCTGCTGCTGCTCGCTTGCTGCTTCCTCCTGGCCGGCCGGCATCTCTCTGGCCCTCGTCTCAGAGCCGCCCCTCAGCTCCTGCATGATTGCGCTCAGCGCGTCCTCCTCCACAGGCTTCCTCTGGGCCACGAGCGAGCCGAGAGCTAGTCCCTCCGGCTGGCCAGCACTTGCCGAGCTGTTCTGCGGCTTGTCCTCAGCTTGCCAGTGAGCCGCCGCGCCCAATCGATCGGCCAGACTGAGCGCCAGACACGCCGCCAGCCACAACCACTTGCTGCTCCGCAACTGCGCCCCTCTGGCCATCTTCGCTCTTGGTGTGGGCCGCGCAAACTTGATCATAATTGCTCAGTGATACTCTTACGTCTGTTGCTGCTTGATTCCTCCTCCCACTCGCCGGCCCTAATCTCTGGGCCTGAAATTTGTTGGCCAAATATCTCTTGGCTAAATATTTGTCGCCTCTACTCTTACTCTTGCGCTGTCTGTGTGTTCAACTATCACTCGAATATCAACAAATATTAACAAGTAACTAACAAATAGTTAACAAGCAACTAAAATGTAACTAACAATTAACTAACAAGTGAGTAATAAGTGACTTCTAACGGTAACAAGTGCTCGATTTGATGCAATCACTGGTCATCTCTCGTAGGTGTGCAGACCAAGATGTGTGCTCTGTCGCCGGCTGAGACTGAATGCCGTTGAGCAACGAAACACCAAGCTCGCTTTCACCCTTTCACTGTCACGGCCAAGCGGCCCTAGTCTGCGCCCACTTGCCCCACTCTCTCGCCTCCTTTTGAGGCCGCCCACTGAGGCCTGAAGGCCCGAGGAGTGGCCGCAATCTCGGCGCATTGTCACACCCGCTCGAGTGGCCGCCCAGACCTTAGGGTGGGCCCCTGTGCGTCGGCGCTTAGCCTCGGCACTTTCCTCAGTTGCTTAGTTCTGCTTCAATCTGCAAATTCTTGCTGAACTTTGCGTCACTTTGTCACACCCAACTGGCTCCAATGCAGCTGGGCGTTCAATGGGCGCATATTTGCACAACGCCTTGTCATGTCTGAGGAGGCACTGCTGTGATCGATCTCGGCGAGGCAACCTTTCACTCTCTGTTTGTCTGTCTGGCCAGCAGCTCGTGTGGGCCGAGCTTATTTGGGCCACCGGCAGGCAGCAAGCAGATAGATGGCTTCTCTCTCTCTCAGAAACTTGGGCTGGTCTTGCACACAACTTGGAGTTGAGCTGGAGATCTCGAGTGAGAGTTGCCTTTTGTCAAGTGGAGCTTTTGGGCGTTTGGCTGCCATTTGTGGAACAACAACAAACGAGCTCTCCCATTGGACTGGCGCCACAAGCAAGCGACAAGCGACTAGGGACAAGCAACAAGGGAAACCCAAACACAACGAACAGACAATTGCGGTATCACTTCGCGACAACAGAGATCGTGAAACGAGAATGAGAGACAAGCTTGGAGGGCGAGCTCGCCATTCAATTCAATTGGGCCGCCCGGCTGGCTGGCCAGCGAGGCGGCAAACTGGCCACAAGCTAAGGAGCCAAAAGTCAGAGTGGCTCTCTTGTTGGAACTGCACTTCCAGCTCTCAAGTCTCAACTCGCAATTCTCAATTCTCGGCCCTTAGCTTTCGACTCTTAGCTGCTCGTCGGGCGTGGGTCAACTGGTCAGCTGGACGCTCAAAAGACACGCTGGACACGCTGGACACACTGGGCTCATCAGCAGCAGCCAGCTGGATACATGAGCTGGGCATTAGGGCCAATTGGGCGGCTGCCACCCAGCAGCGAGCGCTGTCCACCTTCGGTCTTGTTCGGGCCGCCTAAAGTTGGGCCAGGCCCGCACCGCTGGGTACGTGTGCGATCGATTGTCCGCCGCTAATGGTGAGCAGGCGAGCAAGATGGAAAACTGGCTAAGTGGCCAGAGGTTGCATCCAGCGTGCTCGCTTCGAGTCTGGACTCTCTCCATCTCCCTTTCTCGCTCCAGCAGACTCCAATTTGGCCCTCGCAGTCGCGCGCAAAGACGTACGATCGCCCGACAACAGTCCCACTCTGACGCCGTCAAGACTGCCCCCAGTCCAGCCGGAGACACACTTGCAAACGGAGCTCTCTAAGGGCGAGCTTCTCCCGAGCACGCCATGCAACAGTTGGCCACTGCGCCCCGGTGGTCGTGCAGAAAAATGACTGGGCGCCCACGCGCCTCTCTCGGCGAGCAATCATTGTGCTCTTGGGTCTCTGAATATGGCCCACCAGCATCAACTGCAACTGCAACTGCATCAACAACAACAACTGGCCACCTGTTTTCCAACTACAATCCAACCTTTTGCCATCGCTGCGAGGAGCTGGCGGGGCTCGTTTGCAGTTAGCAGCGAACGCAACGAGGCGGCCAACATTTTAATTAGCACTTTTATGCACACACACTCACTCAGCTGCTCAACTCCAGTCCAATTCCTAAGGGCCGCGAGTTATGGTCGAGCCTCTTTTGTGAGCTGTGGTGCGGTGGAAAAATGGCCGCCTTTCCAACAGTGCCCACACGCACCTCTGCGTGCTCTGCCCCAGCACATGCCCTCCTCTGATGATTCGTGCATCTCCTTGCCTCTCTCTCTCTCTCTCTGTGCCTGTCGCTCACTCCCTCCGATTCCACTTCCAGTTGGCGCTCGCCAAACGAGCACAATTTCTGCCACAAGCCCATGCATCTTTCTGCTCTCGAGCGCAAAGAGCGCAGAAAAACAGATTCGAGCTCCGGAGGAAGTAAAGCGACTTGCAGTTGAATCTCGTCAGCCAGCCAGATTCAACTGCACTAAGGAGGACGAGCGGCAGGAATGGGCAGGACCAGAATCTGGTGCACATTCTCTCTCGTGCCCAACTTCTGCAGCCAGTTGCCAGTGTCTAGCAGTATCCAGTGCTATCCAGTGGTACTAAGCACTATCCAAGTGCGACTGGAAGTGCCAAACAATCAATCATAATGATGCTTTTGTTCGTGCCGCAATAAAGGAAGCGCTCAATTCAATTACTCATTCAATCTGACTTTTTGGATCACTATTTCAACAGTCAATTAATCTTAACGCACAGCCAAAGCGGAGGCAAAATTGCTGCCTGTTTTCTGGCGCCCATCACTGGTCTTAGGCCGCTTTGGCAGCCTTGTGTGCTCTTTTCCATCCGGCGTGTGATCAGACCATGCCAGAGAGAGACTGATGTGTGATCGACTAACTAAGCAACTTGTTAGACACACGCACACTTGCCACCACCACTCGGCCCGCATCATCATTCAGAGGCTGCTCAACTGCCAAGAGGCTCAAATTTTCTCCCAGCCCATTCCGCTCGAGCTTTGGCTGGCACCCACAGTGCTAAGGAGCGAGTTAGTGTGCGGAATCAACGCCAAAAGCCAACACCAACTTTGCACTCAATAGATTAGCTGGATGGGCGCGCATGAGAGCAGCAGACACACTTCCAGTGCAGACCTTCGGGCGCACTCGAAGCACTTCTTTGCTCGCATAAATATCATCCAGTCGTCTTCTTGCAATATAGAACGAGAGCGGCCGGCAAACAATTAACTATTACATAACAAAACCACAAGTAACACCAGTCAGTGGGCCCAACTAATGGCCCAGTCTGCCTGTGTCTGGGCGCTTTTTCTCCTCATTTGTTGCTCTCTATCGTTGGAGCTGGTAATTGATTTTCACCCAAAGCCTCAGTGTCTTGCTGGCGTTGTGTCTCTGGCGGCTTGTTTCTGCTGGATTTTCGGCTCGAACCTTAGAGCGACCTGCGCCAACTTAGGATGCGCCGGTGAAACGTTATTAGTAAGCGTCAACGAGCCGAGCAAAAAGGCGCACGCCTTTCGGCTTTGCACTTTCGGCTTTCCTCTTTTACCTCTGGAGAGTCTGCACTCTGCACTGTAAACTCTGCACTTTGCACAACCACAATGCATGAGCGCCTCGTTAACCATAAGAATTAGAGCGAGAGGAGCCCTGCTTGTTATGGGCGGCCGATATCATTTCATGGCCCTCTCTTGGGCCGCAACTGCACACACGAAACAAACGACGACCAACGAGGCCAAAATAAAGTGGAGAAAATAATTCTTCGCATTCTCGCTTCTCCTTCTTTTGTTTTTCCTATTAATCTTTATCGCCGGCAGAAATCTTTTGCACGAAATATCTTTTCTCGGCCCATTCGCGGCCGCTATTATCAAGTCTAGTCTATCACACACACACACACTCCGAGGGAACCCAGAGCTTAGCTCAACAAGCGATCCAACTCGCACGCGCGCATCTCCCAACCACCACCAGAACACTAGGCCGAATCCATCTTCTCTCTCCACACACTCCACTCGATCTGAAATCCCACAACAACAACAACAATTAGCCATCCAGAGCAACAACAACAACAACAACAACATGGGACAAATGGGATCCTTTCGGCCGAGAGTCCAGTCGATTAAAAGGTCTTCCTGGCGGCAAGTGCTTCAGCATGAACGCGCCAACTGGACGCACTGCACCAGAAGACTGCGGCCACGAGCCTCTGTGGCGACTTCAGATCCGAAGTCATGACTTTCTGAACGAGTGGTCTCCCCACTTGACTCGCCTGCAAGGCAGATGGACATAGCTGGTGGACTTTGCTCTTCGTGCTCCGAAGACGCTCGCTGGCATACTTTCCAGCTCGGGATAATTATAACAACGAGCGCCTAAGGGAAGAGTATGGTCTTCTGCGAATCGAACGCAATTCCATATCAGTTACCATCGCCCAGTGGCCAATGGGCATCACTTTTTGGCCAAAATTTGCCTCACAGCGAAATTTTGGCTTCTCGACTCTGAATCAAACTCTCCCTTAAATCCTCCGTTGGTGGATCTTGTCTGCATGAGTATTTCCACCAACTTCGAATTTTCATTCAGCTCCAGCGTACAACTGGAGGCCAAAACCATAATGAGCGAAAATTCTCTCAATTACTTTTGAACATTATGCGATGGTGCTTTCCTCTGCGAGCGAGAAAGAACAAAAGTCTGCCCAATGGAAGACAAGTTATTCCTTATCCTTGGCCACCATCTCTCAGCAGATGCTCAGATGTTACAAAGCGTCTCTCATATCGTCCGATTCTTATCTACCAAACGCGCTCGCCTCCAAGCAACTCCATAAGGAGTTCTCTGCTTTGCTCCGAGTTCGCTTATGTAATGGCACTCCCAATTATGTTCGCGCCTCTTGGTGAAAACTTGACATTTGTAATCACTCACTACACTGCCGCCGTTGGCAGTCTTGCAGCCAGTCGAAATATATATAAGAAATTAATTGTACAGAAAATTTTCATTCGCCTCTACAACTCATCTGTTGCGTGCGCCACAAGCCCATGTCTCTGCCGGCCAGGAAGCTTGTAAGAGGCGCCCAAGCATGACCGATGGGTTGTTCTCGCTCTTGCCGCTGTGCTCGCCGCCTATCACCATCGAGCCAAAATCAACTCTCCTAGACCTAAATGCTTCTCTCTCTCTCTCTCTCTCAGCTGCGAACAGGCCACAACATGGCTCATGGTCTGCTCTGAGCAGCGTGGATTTGTGAACTTGTGCTTCCACGCAAGCGATCAATCTCTCTTCAGTTAATGTGCGATGACAATGGTAACCATGATTATGAATACAGAATCCCAAGCAGAAGCTGCCTAATAAACATGTTCCCTTTCGCGTGGCTTCCTAATCCCTCGAGCCAAGATTCGTTTCGTATCTAATTCGGGGCCTGCGAAGTGTCGTTTCTCTGTCTCTCTTTCTCTTTGCGAGTCCTTTGCAAGCTGGCACTTACAAATTCATCTTTGCACTCGAGCTAACTGAACAAGTCTTGCGAGCCACGACGAGACCAACTCGGCCGAGTTGG
>Ga0058701_10000119_pt1 | contig 64858 bp, 46 predicted proteins | sample AgamicOrMae_FD_97039 | JGI IMG/M metagenome (GOLD analysis project Ga0058701, IMG submission 97039) | Agave microbial communities from Guanajuato, Mexico - Or.Ma.e | ecosystem: Host-associated > Plants > Phyllosphere > Phylloplane/Leaf | place: Guanajuato, Mexico | collected 2012-06-04
CATCTTTAGCGATTATGTTTGAATCTAATTCTTGCTATTATTAGCCGATTCATAAAGACTCACTAAAATGCATTCAAACTCCAAAGCACTCACCAGCATGCTGTTCCAGTATGTTAAAATGACCAAGAGCATAATGCATGCCATCTCAGACAAACCTGACGATCAGGCTGAATGGCGCAACATATTGCAATTGATGTATCATATGCGCCAGGCATTAGCTTGCGCAATGTGTGGTAAATTAGTTTCAGAACCATACACCCCGGTTAGGGAACCCTGTCACTGTGTTTGCTCAAATTGTCGAAGCAAGGACAATTCTCAAATGAGTTACAATTGCGCCACTTGCCGACAAGCTTTTCAAAATGCCAGTCAAAATGGTTTCGAATTGAATAGTGATCTTAATAATACTGCAGTTGGTTTTGTAAAACTATGCAAATTACTCGTAGCAAAGGAAATGGTTCAAAAATGGTCGAATTTACAAGTAAGCACTCAAACAGGCCCGATTACATTTTGTGAGATCATACAAGAAGGTTATAATACAGATGAGTTATTGGATTGTCAAAGCTTGAGCGAAAAATTCAGGAAGAAAGTGAAACAGAAGGAGCACCATTGTAGATGTGGCTCGGGAGCGAAGAAGAACGACGGACGGGGGCCGGGGAATCTAACCTGCTTGGGACAAAGATGCGCCTGTTACAAGGAGAGCAAAGCCTGTGTTAATTGTAAGTGTGTAGGATGCAAGAATCCTAATGGAACTTCATCGAATGAATTTCAAGCTCGTTAATGTTCTCCCACCCTAAAATTGTCAAGAGATAAACTATTTCTGACCACGAAAATAACTTCTTATCTGTGTATATCGTCCCTTGCGTTAGGTCTATCATCAATCACTGAGCGCTATCTTCAGAAAGGCGGATTGAGCCAAGTAGGTGTCTCACCCGCTGTATAGTCTCTTGGGCCATAGGTTGGGCCTCACGACGGCCAGCCGATAGAACACTCTCAAGGAATTGCCTATCACTCCTTATTCTATTGTACTCGAGCCTTACAGGTTTGAGGTGTTCAATTACGATATCTGCGAGCATCAGTTTATATTTAGCACTTTCAACATTCTCTAATTCCTGCTGGATATCATCGAACGAACTGCCGGTAGTCAAATGATGAATTCGCATGAGATTCGATATACCAGGCCTAGTTTCTGGCTCATAATAGACCTTACTTATGGAATCGGTCACTGCCTTTTTAAACTTCTCCACTATCACTTCTGGCTCGTCGGTGATCTCTATGAAAGACTTCTTGTCGGGCTCAGACTTGCTCATCTTTTTAGTTGGATCTCTGAGGCTCTTTAGACGACGAGCATGACTAGATCTGTTGAGTAAGACTTTAGGCTCGGGAAACAACGAACTACCAGTTTTGTGATTGAAGTTTCTCGCTACATCTCGAGCCAGCTCCAAATGTTGAACCTGATCCTCACCCACTGGCACGAAATTGGCCCGATACAATAGGATATCGGCCGCCTGAAGGATGGGGTAGGTGAGGAGTCCATTAGGCACACTTTTGGAGTTCTTCCCAAAAGTTTCGGCAAAGTCCATTTGTGTTTTATGTTGGTCATACTTGCTGCTCAATGAGGCTATCTTCTCCTTGAACTGTGTCATGTGTGCAAGTCGTTGTGTGCTAACAAAATTATGGAAGACATTATCCAAATAGTTGTGCTCTAGAATATCCGACTGTCGGGTGAGGATGCAGTTTTGATTGTTTAAACCCAAGGCAAGTAGAGAGGCAGTGGTAGATAGTATTTGTTCATAGAGAGGCGCACCAAATTGGCACCTGGGCGAAGTGTAGGCATGAACATCAACAATACTGTAGATGGGTTTCTCACATGATATGATAACTGTATGTAAATTTCCTCCTTTATCGGGGCTCTTCGTCGGGAAAGAGCGATCTTTGGCAAGCTGACACCATTGGACTAGGGCACCGAAATAGTTGCCCAAATGTGGCGTTCCCGTGGGCTGTATACCAGAGAAGATGCGTGGCAGTTGACTAGCGGCTTGGCTCATTGCCCTTGAATGGACTAGGTAACGCCTTGAGAGAGTTTAGCATGAATTGGAGGGTAATATGATAAGTTGGTTGGCGCGCAAGAATGGAAAAATGATGACAAGAAAAGACAAAGGAATGTCTGTGTCTGCTGGGGAGTTGATTTTGAGCAGCGTGGATTCAGCCTTTAAGAGAGAGTGCAAGAGAGACAGTCTGTGTCTTGCGCGGCTACATTTACATCTAGCGCCAGCATGGATTCTATGGAAATGATTGTGAATTTGACACATTTTTTGTAAGCAAAAAAGTGTCAACTTCCAAGAAGGAGCGAGTGGAGTCTGGACGCACAATTAGCTGAGCAATCCGTAATTGTCCAAGATAGCGAGGCCGTAGCAAAGGCCCGGCCAATGGAGCCTGATCAGGCTCGTGCCTGGATGGCGTGAGGCTGATGATGAAGCCTGTTAGCAGGTGAAAAGAATGGCAATGGGAGAGAAACTAATCTATATGTGAGCATGCTAGTTGGATTCAAGTGAAGGGTGGCTCGAATTTGGGAGCCGGATCCATGGCTAAGAGTGGGAGCTAGTGGTGGAAGTTTATTCTGGCCCAGGGGAATAGATTGGCGCCATGGGCAAGCTATGACGTGGTCGACATGAGGTAATGGCGTCGATCACCGTTGGCGGATCATAACTGCGCCGACAATGGTCGGCCAACTCATGGGAGAATGAGAAAGCCAGTGTGTCATTGAGGCAACTTGTCGCGTGATGATTGAGCCATAGCCCAGCTGAGCCCGCTCGAGCTTGGCCAGGTGCGGGCCGGCCCAAAGCGTTGAGAGGGGGCGAGTGGAAGCGGGAGCAGAAGTTGGGCTGAGCTGGAGTTGTGTAGACAGAGAGAAGCCCGGTGGGGCTTCCTGCGAACGGAGAAGCACGAGTCCCCAAAGGGAAGGCAAAGAGGGGGCGGAGTTGCAGTTGCAGTTGCAATTGCAGTCTGAGTGTGGCAAGGGAGCCATATAGTGGGCACGGCAGTGGCACTTGGCAAAAAGTAGCCAGCCAGCTAGAAGGGCTGCCTGTCAAACAGAAGGGACCTCCTGCTCTCCAGCTCGCCACTGTGTGTTATTTTCTGGGCCACGCAGGCGGCCCAGCTGTGCAGGGCGGCAGGCCGGCGAGCTACTCTCCCATTATTGACGGCATCAGCAAATCGGCCAGGAGTGCCGCCTCGTATGCGGCCCACCCACCAGCAGCGGCAGCCATATCGATTGGGGACTAGCATTGGGGACTGGCATTGGTGCCTCCTGGCGCCATTGGAAAGGTCGGGCCGCGGGCGTTGCGAGCTCGCCTTGATTCGCTGAAAGGCCATGCAGACTTGGGCGCCTTCTGAGAGCCGAGGGGGAAGAGTGGCGAGCAAAAGGAGGGGCGAAAAAGAAAGGGGTCTGCGTGACAGACTTGGCGGCTCGTTGGAGATGGGCTTGTGTGACCTAAGGGCACTTGTTAGAGTAGTATCTATCTATCGTCTTGCTGCTCGTCCTGCTCGTCGTTCTCGTCCTCTTCGTCCTCGTCTGCCTGCGTCTGTCTGTCTGTGGGCGTCGTGGAAGCGTTCGCACATGCTTGTTATTATTATTATTATTATTATTATTATTGTTCGCTGAAGAATGGGAGATTGGGTAGACACTCTCATACAATAAAGGCCCTTCGGATTGAGGCGGAGGAGAAGAAAATGATTGATTTTCCCAGCACGCAGGCTGCTTGGCCTAGGCGCAACTTGATGGCGCTGCGAGCGAGATAATTACGTAAGAGTGTGTCTGTCTGTGTGTCTGTGTGTGTAAATTATTACACGAGCTCGACAGAGGATATTTTGTGCCAAGTCGAAGTCTTCGTGCCCAAAGCAACCTTATCGGGCCGCTGGTCTCGTGCCAAGCGGTAGCGGTGGCTTGGGATCGGGCAGAATGGATGGGGTGCCATTGGAGGCGCCCCTGAAGGAGAAGAGAAAGAAACTTCCCTCTGGCCTTCGATCACTGGGGAACTGGATTGGTGGTGGCGGCGGCAAGGCGAGGGAGTGGGCCAGAGAGCGCCGAGGCGTAGACTGTAGACGAACCAGAGAGAGTTGCCCGCTGAATTTAGGTAGGCTCGCTGCTTAGCTCAGGCGAGCAAACAAGCAGACAGGCAGCCCGCGGCAAGCGAGCGCCAAGCTAGGCAGCTAAGCGGGCGGGCGGGCTGGCGAGCTTGGGGAACAGTGTGGCAACACGAATGGGCGTTCGGCGCCAGCGGTGGCACGCCACAATATCTGCTGGCTGGCTGGCCTGCAAGCGAGCGAGCAAGCGAGAATGCGAAACTGGGAGCCTGCGAGCCGGCGGGGCGCGCGCCCGCCGCTTGCCGCAGGCGCTTGTGTCGCGCATGAGGCGCGCCGAAGAGCGCGGGGCGGCGGCAGCGCAGTGGCGGCTGGCAGGCTGCGTGTCTGCGTGCGTGTGTGTCTTGTTTGTGTGGCAGGATCGGCGCCGGCGTCGAGCGAGCTGGCTGGCCGGCGGCGTCTGCACACAAGGCAGGCTGGCTGGCGGCCAGCTGGATGAGAGAGAGAGGCAACGAGCGAGCGAGCGAGCGAGAGAGGCAGCCAGATAGACACACAGAGGGAGAGATGCACACCAAACTGGAGGAAGGAATGAAGAGCGATGAGATAGACGGACGGGAATGAGCAGTTCTTGTATCTCTTCAGTGAAACACCGCTGCTGCAGCTAAGCTTGCCAGTTTCCAAGTGCTGAGAGTGAGTTGAGAGAAGAGAGAAGAGAAGAGAAGAGAAAGGTTTCGGAAAGAAGCCGCAGAAGAGGCAGCCCGATAAGAAATCAAGTTCCAGTTGACCAAAGAAGCGAACACTGGCGAGAGAGAGAGAGATAAATTGGAAGAATTTTAGCAGAGAGAGAAAAAACATTTTTTTGTCCCCTTTTTCATCCTCCAATTCTCTGTCTGCCCAACTCAGTCACAGTCTCAGTCTCTGTTTGTGTGTCTCTCTCTCTCTGAACTGAGACTCAGTCAGTCAGTCTGTTACTCTCTGTGTGCCCCTCTTGTTTTTGTCCTCCTGCTCGGCCGGTGTTTTTGTTCTTGTTGTTGTTATAATACTCGTTGAGGTTGGCCTGCCAGTGATGATGATGATGCTGATGGTGATGGTGAATAGGATGCTCACGATCACCAAGCTCAAGTGCTGTTCTATTCAAGCGAGAATTGTCACATAGAAGAAGAGGAGGAGGAAGATTACACAATTTCATTCCATCCCGGCCGCCAAGTGACAAACGGGGGCCAAACATAGGGATCAGTGGTGCTGAGCTGCGAGGGAACAATAGTGAGCAGTGACAGGAGGAGGGGGCGAAATTTTATGGAAATTATGAGAATATAGTCAGCTGCTGATGAGCTAGAGACAGAGATAGTGGCAAGGCTAAGGGTGGCAAGCGGAGAGCTCGATTGGAGTTTGGAGTAAGTTTAGGCAAAGTGACGAAGTGAATAGAGAAAAGGGAGGAAAAATCTACTCAAGTGGAGCGAGGTAAATCGAGAGAAAGTGGAGTGGCGATAAGTAGTAGTGAGGTGAAGAGAAGTGAAGTGAAGTGAAGTGGTGCCCAATCACAAGCTGCGGCCAAACTTGGGGGGCCACTTTTGATGGGGTGAAAAATGGGCAAAATTGAAATGCCGAACAAGAAGGACGATTCCCAATATTAGCACACCATAAAGTAGTGTCAGGCGGCAGCAGAAGCAGCAAATGTAGAACCACAAGCAAGACGATAAAGAAAGATACTACTAGCTGGGCAATAAATGCGCCACGCAATTAGGTGGAGAACATTTATTGAGCACCATTTAGAGTGGAGCAAGAGATAGAGAGTATCTTCCTCTCTCTCTCTGTCTCTTTATTATTGTTAATGCATTGATCGATCGTTGTTGCCGGTTGTTGTTGTTGCTGTTGGTGTTGTTGTTGAGCCGATTTTTATTACTCGGCTAGTGTTGTAGTTGTGGTTGTTGTTTTTTCTTGTTGTTACTTCGTGGAGGACAGGAACCCGCAGTCCCGCCGACATCCAGCGTGCGGGCCTGGTATAAATACCGCGACGACAACATTATCAAAACCAGTGTTCGATCTGCACATCAATCTCGCACATTTCTTTCCATATTCCGTCAGAAAGGCACACTTTGTTTGTTGACATTTTTCAACTTATGCACTTTCTGCTGTTATTTATTTAAAGGAGATAGGTGTTAAAACAAGAAGAAAGGAGGGAAGACACTTGGCAAAGGAAGATGAAACGAACTCACGCGCACAATAAGCTAGGACCTTGATGTGTCTATTACGTTAGATGAAAATTATAACAATAATCTTAAAATTAATAATAATAATAATATTATAATAATTTAAGTCGACAAGATGTCTTTCCTAAACCTCAACCTCATCCACAACCATCCTTACCTTCAGCAGGCGGCGGCCCCAGCCCATCAGCAACAAATAGACCACCTGGCCAACAGCATCACAAGCTGTTGCAGCAGCAGCAGCAGCAGCGGTGGCTCGGCCGCTTGTAACAACAGTCATACAAACAGCAACATCACCACCACCTTTTCCCCAGACGCAAGGCCAGATACCGACATCATCGAAGGAGGCGGCGAGCTCCAAATCGATCCAACGGCAAACAAAGGCAAAGACAATGACGCCCAAAAGGTCAAGTCACGCTGGACTAGGTCCTTCTTCACCACCTTGGACCGGCGCCACAATGAGGAGCGCTACGTTTGCGACATTTGTCACAAGGATCTGGCAAGCCCATCGACGCTGAAGCTGCACAAGAACACGCACGTCATTGAGCGCCGCTACAAGTGCGAGCCCTGCCAGGTGTCTTTCCACTCTCAAGGTAAGTTTGTCTCTGTCTCTCTTTCTCTCTTGCCGCTTTGTCCTCTCCCAAAGCAGCTTGCTCTCGATCATTTTTTCCTCCTCCTTGGCGGCTCTTTTTTGCACGCTCCACTGGGCGCAACGAGCTCCCGTCTGCTCGCCCGCCAGACACTTTCCTCCGCAGACTTTCCTCCTCCAATGGCGCAACCAATGTGGCAGCAGGAAATCCTGCAGCCCAAGTGGTCCATTAATTTCCATTAGAAACTCAAGGTGTCTGGAGAAAAAAGGATAAACACCTTAGGGCTCGAGCAGACGTCAGTTTTACCGCTCGGCACGCATCGCTTGTGTGTCTAGACTTCTAACGAAGACCGCCATTAACCTGAGTAAACTTTTCACCCCCTACACTGTGTTGCCTTGAATGGAAATGGTTGCCAATCGGGCTCAAAAATGGTCTTAAAAATGGCTAAAAATTACTAAAAATGGCTAAAAATTACCAAAAATGGTGAAAAATGACACCCAAACCCAAACGCATGATCACAGGCCACTTGCAGAAGCACAAGCGATCGTCGGCGCATGAAACTCGCGTTGAGATGACCCAGGCCTTTGGGATTCCCAGTTCGGACAATCCGCGCCCATATGGTTGCACTGAATGCGACATTGGATTCAGGAAGCACGGCCATTTGGCTAAGCATTTGCGCAGCAAGTCGCACATCACCAAATTGGAGGCAAACGGGCTCATCCCAATGGGCACCTATGCAGCATTGGAGAAGTTTAGCAACTTGGATTTGAAGGAAAGACTGGTGACAACTAATTGCGAACAATCGTTGCGCAGTCTGCGCTCCATTGCGGAGACTTTGTTTCCTAACCAACCGATGATTGAGCTGCCAGGAGGGGAGCAAAAAGTAGCCCAAACAAACCACCAGCGCCAGCAACAGCAACAGCAGCAGCAGCACCAGTTGAGTCAGTTGCCCACCCAGAGCAGGTCCCTGTCTCAGGGGCAGCATCCGCAGCAGTTGCAGCTCCACCTGCAGGCCCACCGGGGCAGCGTGGACTCTGGTCTGCCGCTGGGCCAGAGCGACGGGCCGCCCACTGGCCCACTTGGCCAGCTGCAGCAGTGCGCGGGCGGCGAGGCGCGCGCCAGACTCTCGGCCGCCATGCACCACAGTCTCGACGAGAGCTGCTTCGGACTGGCCCCCGAGGCTGGCCCGCAACAGGCGCACCAGGTCCAGCAGCAGCAGCAACAGCAGCAGCAACAGGCGCCCCTGGCCATGAACTCGATGGTGGCCCTGGAGGAGCAGCTGAACTCGCTGCAGCAGCAGGCCAACGGCTTCGGGCCCTTCGGCTACTCGTTCGGCGAGGAGGCTCGCTTGCCAGTGCACGCGTCGCCGCCGCCCAGCGCATTCCAACTGTCCGGCTTGCGGCAACACTCGGCCAGCTGCCCCATCGAGTTCTCGCCCATCGCATTCGACGCAACCGCCGCCGCCGCCGTGGGGGCGCCACTCGGCCAGCCCCAAGCCCACGCTGCCCACCCCCACCAGCTCCAGATGCACGCCCACCCAACGCCCGCCGACCAGACCCCCGGTCTGGCCGCGCCCCTAGACGCGCACTACCAGCCCAGCTCGGCCGCCTCCATCATGGGCGCCGTGGACAACCTCAGGGAGCACCAGCAGCAGCCCCTGGCCAGACTGGCCGGGCCGCCGCTCGGGCTGGCCGGCGTGCACGCGACGCCCACGGAGGAGCAGCTGTTTTGAGCGAGCCGCCACCGATCCATCTTCCTGTGGCCGCCAACAGCCCGGAATTAGCTGCCCAGGTGGTGGCCTCCCATCCGCAGGTTCCACAGGTGGGCCGGCGCTAGTCCTTAGCCACAGAAGACTATCTGCCGTAGACTAGCTGCAGTGGACTAGCTGCAGTAGACCAGCAAGGCAGACTGCCCCTCTCTGCACTGTGTGTCTGCTGGGCTCTCTGCGCGCTCTGGAGATCTCTCACTCTCTGTGGCCCATCCCATCCACTGATGCACCAGGAGGGGCGCAATCAACAGGCTGCAATTTGTTGGGCCGTAATTTGTTATCGAGGCTAAAGGAAAACAAGTCTCACCCTAGGGGCAAAACCATGATTGATCGCCTGGTAATTATCTTTTGATTTCCGGACGCACACCACCACCACAGCCACAGCCAAGAGGGAGGAGGAAAGACAAGAGAGCTTGGAATTAGGCAAAGAGAGGAATCTCTTTGGAACAAGTAAAAGATGATGAAACTAACTAGAAGTAGACAGGGTACAGGAGGGGAAACGTTCATACGTCCAGTTGATTTGGTAAAAGAGATAAAACATAGTTCTACTGGTGGATAAGGCGCCATAATGTATTGTTATAAGTAGGAAGGAGAGCTTTCAAGTAGGAGGGGAATTCATTTGATCCACCACACGGGTTGATGATGCACTTGTGCAGCATCAAATCAATGCTAATGCTCATCACAGTCTCTCCATCACAAACTGGGGGAAGAGGAGAATGAGGATGAGGAAAAACAACGACAAAAAATAGTTCAAACTCTCCATGCTCAATTATAATAGTAGACCTAACCAGTCTCGTCTCGAATGGGCTGGCCAACACACTCACACACACACACACACACACACACACACACACACACACACACAAGACAAAGCCCAACAAATTTAGAAACAAACAACAATCATAATCAGTAACTCACTCGCAGTGATCTCAGGCCCATGTTAGCTAATAATAATATTGCTATATATCTATATCTAAATATACATACGCACTTGCATGCATACATAAAAACAAAGAGAGCTAGTTCCCTGTTAGTGTTGCCCTTTAGTGTCAAGAGGTGGTGGGAAAAAGGTCGCAAGTGGGTGGGAGAATATTCAGCCACAAAGTCTAATGCAGACTGTCTGTCTGTGTAGTGGCAAAATCAAATCGATGAGTTGTCCTTCCTGCCTTGCCACCTGCAATTGGCCGCCGCTTAGGCTTGGAAAATGTTGCTCCTTCTTCTGCAGCTTGTGCACCATAATCGTGCTCCTTTGCCCAACCTTAGCATTGGTTCTGCAGCTTTACATGAGCACACTGTACATGCTGCAGTCTGCAGAGCGAGCCAAGTCAATGGGCGAGAGACTAGCCCAGCAGTGGTGGAGGTAGATCGGAGACATTGTATCATTATGATGATGTTTGTGTGCTTTCTTTTTTCTCAAAGCTTAGGAATAGGAACAAAAAAGCTAAATGGACCAAAGAGGAAAGAAAAACGAACGAGGCCAAGATCATACCATACGAGCACTGCTCCTTGTGAGTGGAGAGTGAAAAGTGCGCTTTATCACAAAAATTTCTTAGTCCTTAATCCCAAAGTGATCATTGGGCCAGCTTAGATGGAGCACCACCAGCACCAGCACCATCAATTGCCGCCTCTGTGTTTGACGTTGTTGTCTAATGCCTCCAAATGGGCCGCCTTTCCCCAAGTCGAGCTGAGGATTTGTCCCTCGACCACGAGCGCCTGCTCCAAGGGCAACGTTCTGGCCGCGTTTACCAAATTCTTTATTGCCATTATGGTGCTTTTGGCGCCAATAATGTGCCTCTTCAGGTACTCTTTGCCCTTCTCGAGCACCTGCTCGGCACTGAGCCCAGTCTCCTCGATGATTTCGTTCACCAAGCCCAAATTGAGCGCCTCGCTGGGAGCCACCAGGCGACCCGAGGCCATCAGCTGGACGGCCTTGCTGGGCCCAATCAGTTGCACCAGACGACTGCCGCCGCCCCAAGCGGCCACAATGCCCACTCGGCAGTGCACGTAGCCAATATAACTGGAGCTTGTCATGGCCCTCAGGTCGGTGGAGACAGCTATTTCGGCCCCCCCGCCGATGGCCTTGCCCTGTATGAGGGCCAGGCTTATCATTGGCAGAGCTTGCAGACGGGCCATGTTGTATTGCATAAGTGTGGCCATTTTCAGTCCATCCTCGTAGTTGGCCATCTCTCTCACCGAGACCAAATCTCCACCTAGTTAGTTGAAGTTAATTCACAGCACAAAACGATTGCCGGACCACGCTTGTTAGTGTGAGGCTTGGTGAGCGATCGTCGTTCAGTTGTGGCAGAGTCTAGTAGTTGATTGCGAGATGCTACGTGTGGCGAATGGCTCGGATTGTTATTGTTTGCGTGCACCAACAACAACAGACACCTCCAGGCACCATCACCATCTCGCGGCCAAATCAAGAAAGTACAACACATCACACACACACACAGAGTACTAACCTGAGGAAAAAAATCCACCATGACCATAAATGAGCACCCCTTTACCTTCTGGCCAGGCGTATAGTTGATCTATAACGTCGAGAAAATCGCACATCATCTTGGCCGAGATTCCATTCTTCGCGGCACTCTTTATACACACTATCCCAATTCCATTCTCTTCATCCTTCTCCAATGTTATCGATTGATCATTGTTATCTTTGGCGTTTATATTCATTAGCAAATGTCTGATATTTTCAATGTGCTCTCTGCTTGGCTCAACGGCAAGCTTTTGTACCCCAGCCATGCTTGAATGTTGACTTGCTATATGCTTTGCTTTTTCATCCGAGAGATTCAATGAACTGCACAAACTGGCACCCCATTTGCTTCCATTACGTTCTCCATGTTTTGCATTTGCAGAGAAATTTCTCCTTGTCTCATTAAGAAGATTGGACCTGGTGGCTGCCAGTGTTGTTGTTGCTGCCGCCGTGGTGGTAACTGTTGTTGTTGGCGACAAAGGGAATGGTAACGACAAAGAACGAGAAGCGTTCCAACTGGAACCGTGTCCATCTGTGTGCACGTGACCATGCTGTTGTTGGTGTGGTTGTTGTTGTCTTCGCAATGCATTATTGCCATTCACTACCTTTCTGTTGCCTGTTGTGCAACTCTCCGACCTGATGACAGGTACCAAAATCTGTCCGTTTGTCATTATAATTAACCGAAGAGACGAGTTCGAACCGATGGGGTCTGTGCAATAATTTGAACGGCAACACTTGAATGGCTTCGGAGTGTTTGAGTATTTGGTGTTAGCTTGTCTGGGGCAACTTGAGCTTATTGTTGAATTTGATCGTTTGCCACTTTCACTATTAGCATTATTGTTGTTATTATTGCTAATGAAGGACAGTAAGTGGCGACAGTTGAGAAGATTTCTGTCCCGTCTGGCGAGGCATACCAAGCGATTGGTGGCCTGTCCAGCGAGCATGTTGGCTGAACAGTTGTGTCAATCTTATCAATGAGAAACACACAAGCTCAAGCTCAAGCTCAACCAAGAGGCACACGATCCAGGCACAATGAGGCAGCTATGTGGAAAGGATCAATTGTCGTCTGGGCTCTGGGTCAAGAGTTTGGTCTGATTTTCCTTGATTACTGATCCTTGAGCCTCGTCTCTGATTCATCGTATACTGTTGCGGCCAAGTTGGGCTGAGAGTGGAAAATGGATGAAAGAAAGAACAGCTGACACTTGTTGTTGTTGCCATTTAAGCTGGTTGCGTGAAATGTAAACAAAGTCGCGCAGAGAGCAGAACTCGGTCAGCCGCGACTTGCGCCACAGAGTTTGTTTACATCCTTTAATTGGTCTTCTGGCCAACACTAATTCACTCGTCCGCTACTTCAGCCTCCAGCCAGACATACAGACACACAGACAGACAGACAAACAATGGGAGAGAAGTGTATCTGGCGCTTGGCAACGTGTCTGCACGGCTTCAAGCTCGAACTGCCGTGAACTGAGAGAGGGACAACTGTGGGTGAGTGAGTGAGTGTCCGTCTAACTGTGCCAGATTGGAGCCGATTGTCTGCATGCAATCTGATCGGGGGGAGAGAGAAAACAAAGCGTTGTAACCAATTCAAGTGGTTGCAACGAAGAAGCAGAGTGCGTGTTTGGATTTGGCCAAATCTGATTGTGTGTGGCTCGAGATGGATGGATTGAGACGTCGGCCAATGGAGATAAGACCATTCACAGCTCGTCGCTGATCCGGCCCTGGCCGAGCGGCTGCCCTCCTTATGGGCAGCCGCAAATCTCTATTATTAAAAACGAAAATGGGAGGTGAATCTCCTCATATTTCCAGGCCCGGGCGAGGGGCCCTCGAAGTTGGTGGACCTAAGCTTAGGCTCGCAATTAGCCATCTGGGGGGCCAATTTGTAACCGAAATTGGAGAATCGAGAGGCGGAGAGGCCCAGCTAGAAGGAGAGAGAAGAGGCCGCCAGTGTGTGTGTGTGGCTGGAGGAGGGACGCTTGCAGATGTAGAGGCGGCTCTTTGGCTCTCTGGCTTGACGAGCGAGCGTGGGGGGCCTCGTTTTTTGCATCATGACGTGGACGCCCTTTGGACGTGATAATGGAGTGCAACAGGCTCATGCGCTGGCGTCATGGAGGCGCCGCCGGCGAGACTTGCGTATCAGTGGAAGTGGCAGGTTGAGTTTTAATTTGGCACATTCTCTACGGGCCTGACGGAGCCAGACGACGAGAAGGGGCAATCTTGGCCCGGGCTTTGGCGATCTGGCCGTGGAAAAGCTTTCAGGGCGCCGGCACAATGCATCGGGCCACACCAGCACCACATGTCTCCATTGGGCCGCCGCCGACTAGGGAGGCGGGCAGGCAGAGGAGGGGGAGATTGTTTGGGAAGACAAAAAAAAACTAGATGAGAGGGACGAAGGATCAGAATGAGCTGAGGGCGATCAATGGCGATCTGCGGCTTATTGTTTGCGTCTGGCCGCCGCCAATGGACGTTGGTCAGACGTTGATGGTTGAAGTTTTGCGTTGGCCAGTAGCAGGCGATGGTGGCCAGCGGCCAATGGATGGGCCTATGGAGTTGGGCTTGTGCGTGTGAGTGCAGTGCTACAGAGAGTGTGTGTGCTACAGACTGTGTGTATGCCGCAGAGTGGCAGCCGGTGCCCTTGTGTTGGACCTGTTCTCACCGGCCTAATGACGACAGAGATCGAGAGAGAGAGACTGGAGTGGACTTGAGAGTTGGAATGCGCTCCATTGTGGTTTCTCCACTTTGTATTCTTGCTTTCAATCCATTCCATTCCGATTCGATCAAGCTCTCGTTCTCAGCTCCCTTTTTCAATCTCATCCAAGCGCATAATCATCATCATCTCCATCTCCCCCATTGCCGCCTCGAGCGAGCCACGCCGCCGGCAGCCGGCAAGCAGGAGCCAAGGGAGCGAGAGAGAAGAAGAAGAAGCTTGAGGAGAAGAAGAAGAAGAGGGTAGACAGGGCGAGATTAGCCGCGGGAGCAATGTGGCAAAGTGCATGAGGCTGTGTGCAGCTTTTACTTTTTACTTTTCTCCTCCTCCTTCTCCTGCTCCTCTCCCCTCAATTGGGCAAGCTTCTCGCTGGGGACGCCTCAATTGGCTTGCCGTCGGGGGGATTTGGGTAAGGGCGTTCAAGTTTGCCCCTGTGAGCGACTTGGCCACTTGGCCAACGAGTCGCGCATCATTCGTCTTCCTCACTTAGTGCACTGTAACCTCAGGTAAAAGTGCAGCCACCTGGGCTACCGGCTAGCTGGCTAGTGTCTGGCGAGGCGGCAAGGCGGCGCAGTGGCGAGCCAGCGAGCCAGCAAGCAAGCAAGGCAAGAAAGGCGAGAAAGGTAGGAAAGCGAGCAGGCCGAAGCATTGAGCTGTGGATTGGGGGCACACTGCGAGAAGACTGGCTCACAGTTTTGCCCTAAGTGAGGGATTGCGAAAGTTTGAAACTGGCAACAGTTCAATATGGCAGCTGCCCATCGAGGGCCGAGCCATCGATCTCCTGGAGGAGCGTGAGCAGTTGTTACGTTGTGTTGTGTTGTGTTGTGGCGGCAGAGTGGCGGTTTTGGCGGCGGCGGCATTGGTGTTGCATTTGGGCCGGTGTTGCATTGGGGTTGTTTGCAGCCGCACGGGAGGCAGACAGACGGACACAATTGAGACGATGGTTAGTTGGTTTGGTTACCTTGGTGGGCTGTAGCTCGTTGGCTGGCTGGCTGGCTGGCTTGCTGGCTGGCTTGCCTGCTTGCCGGCCGGCTGGCACAAAGGCCCTCGGCGCGAGCACAATACTACTTTGCATAACCGATTCGTGATTCCGTGCAAATCAGCAATGCTAATGTATCAAAAAAAGGAGCCAAAAATGAGCACTCAAAAGTGGGGGGCCACTTTTTCGAGCCAACCTTTTTGGAGCTTCATTTTTGCAATATGCATCCGTTTCAACTGCATTCACTGGCAGACTCTCTCTCACACAATCGAACTCATTCAATCCCCATTGAATGAAGCTTGCCACTTACATTGAAGGCCCTCAAGTAGTGCTCCAGCTGGTTCTTGCTGGCGACCTTGTCCAATTGGCGTCTAACCAAATTGATGGCCCGCGCCAACTCATCCGTCTGGCCCACAGGCCACTCCTCGTCCGAAGCGTCGAAGAAGTCTCCTCCATTGGCGGGCTCGAAGTTGGCCGAAAACTCGATCTTGGTGCCATTGGCTGGCGGCGAGTTTGGCGCTTGGGCCGTCTGGGACAGGCCGTCGCTCGTTTGGCCCGCCTCGTCCGAGCTTAGTCCTAGTCGTTCCCAATAGAACTGGCCGGCAGTTTGCAGTAATTGTCGGTTCGTTTGGTGTCAGTTCACAGAGAGAGAGAGACGGGGGTTAGTTTGTTTGTTTTTTTCCTCTCTCCTAATTGTTGTCAATCAAGGGCTCTTAATGAGACAAGTTTGGCTCGCCGGGGACAGTCTTCGCAGGCTGGGCAACATTATCACCAGCAGAGGGGAGCTCATTAAGGGCTCCTGCGAGCTGGGCTGCGCAAGCTCGTCTTTCAGGGGCCTCCAAGGAAGTGACGTGTGGCTCCAGCGATTGGGAGGGGCGCGCCCAGAGCGGAGCGAGACAACAACTTTGAAGTCTGATTGCAGACTAGGGCGCGGCTCGAGAGTGTGATGGCTGGCTAGAGATTAGCTTGGGTGGCGGCCGGATGGGAGCAAAGAAACTGGCTGCAAAGAGACTGGATGCAAAGAAACTGGATGCAAAGATTTTGCCTGCAAAGAGGCTGGATGCAAAGAGAGACGGCTCATAAGCAGACACACTTACTCGGTTGGCATCACTAGTTACTTGTGCATCTCGTGTTGCGGCAAGCACACGATAGAGAACCCGTCGCTTGAGAACACGGATGCAAGTGTTCAGGAAGACTCTGTGTCTGGCCTTCTCCTCTTGCTCACTTGGCGCCACCTGTGGCTTGTTGAAGACTTTCTTGAATAATTCATAGTCGAACCAGAAGGGCAAATGGCCGCTCGGAAGCAGCACGTCGCTGGAGAAGATTAATCTTTTCGGCCCGAGCAACCTGAGGCTTAGGTCGCTTAATGGAAACCGGGTCTTCGCATAGAACTCGGCCTTCCTGGTCAACCAGTAGTCCCTGTCGTTTGCCGAAGGGCCACCATTGCCCTTCTGAGTGGCCACCGAGGCGGCCTGACAGCGGCTCCTGCTGACTGGGTCCGCCACCAGCACGACCAGCAGACAAATGGTCGAGCTAGCGAGCAGCAAACCGGCCGGACGGCTAGTAGCCAAAGATGCGTGCCCCATTTTTGCTCCTCACTCTTGTAACTGCCAGTTGCTAACTCGATAAGTAAGTTAATAACTTAGTATCTTAATATTTTACTATTTTAATATTTCAAAACTCCGCCCCTCTGGCGGTTTGGTCCACCAACTGGTAGCAGTGGAAAGGCTGGCTTGCTGTGCAGCTTGGTCGGTTGGTTTGTTTAGTCTGCAGCCCTAAGGTTAAGAAATAGGCCTGTTTGATGTTAGCTTAGACTGCGTTGGCCAATTTGAAAGGGAAATTGGAGAAAATTGCCGATTAGAGAGAGAGAGATTTGTTGCCAAGAGAGCGCCGCAGATTTGGCCTAAAACCAATGGAGGACTGTGGTGGCCAGAAGCACAGAGTTTTTGAACATCATAATCGTCAAAATCACGGCCTGTTGGCCTGTTTCGTCGATGGATAGCCAAAGTTGATCCGAAAACCGAGCAAAATCGAGCAAAAATCGAGCAGAGAGCTGAGCCAAATATATTTTTCACCTTTATTATTCTCTCTATCTGTTCTCCGTCAATTGGGCGCTCAGTGGTGAGCTCTGAGAGGCGGTCTCAGTGTGCTATAGTGTCTCCTCTTGTGGCGACAGAAGGCATAGAGATGCCCCATGTTTGCCGCAGCCTGTCTGTGGTGGAATGCGAGTGGAGGGCCAATGTCGAGCGGCGCCAACCGATCGAGTTGGGGGCGGACTCGCTGCAGACAGTCTCCCGCAAACACACGATCCATGCGTCACTTGGAGGCGACGGCCGATCACTAGGCGGTTCACTAATGAGAACAAGCCGAACCTAATCAGCCGTCGAAATCAGCAAATGGCACCCCAACAAGCCGTAACTGCCAAGCTCTCGATGGACGACAGTGAGCAGGAGAGCAGGAGACAGTATCAGCAACCAAAACAACCAACTCGCCACCTCCCAGTGCTTAGCTGCCGCTGCTTAGACGTGGAATCTGTTGTCAGTTCTAATGCAGGTGCATCTGCCCATGCTGATTCTGTGTCTGTCGAAGTTGTTCTTCTGGCAACACTTCTCGCAAGACGAGTTCGAATAATAGAGACCAGGACAGGTTGGCTTCTGTTTCTCCACCGCTCTTCCAATGCCGTTCTCATTGATGTCCGTTCCCCACAAATCGTTGGCCTTGGCGCCCACCTCGTCGCGGTAGCCTCCGTCTAGCTCGTCGTCTGGGTCAAATCCTTCGGGAATTTCGTTCGCCGGTTCGGCCGATTGGTCGTTGGCGAGCGAGAAAGTGGCCACCGAAAGGAGCACAAAAAGGGACAGCAAAGCTGAAGTTAGAGTTAATTTGTTCATCTTTGTCAGATTATTGTTAAATTTCCTTCCCAATCCGAATACAATTCTACTCTTGCAAACTAGCTTCTCTTGTGTGTTGGACACCTCTGGTAGAAACTCTGATAAAAGTACTCGCAAACTGTCTGGTAAAAACTCTCTCTAGCTCTTGATCACTTGTGCTTGCAGTCACTCTCGCTCTTAGTGCCGGCAGATTGGGCGCCTCTTCTAAACTGGAGCGACTTTGCACACCTCTGCCTGGCGCTTATATCTATCTCTCAGCAGCCCTGGCAGCAGGTTCTATTCTTGTCATCACTGGCTGATGGGGGCGGCCCTTGGGGTCCTCTGAAGCGGCGGCCAAAGCGGCGCGACATTTCACGGGCCAGTTCTAAACTTGGCATCAGCATGCAGAGGTGGGCCACACGGGTGGCGCCAGGCCAATGATGTCAGAGGCAGCTGTGGGAGCAGCTTGGGCAGGTTTGTGACAAGCGGCGTCTGGGTGTGAAAGCGAGCGCATCAGATGACCGAGAGTGGGCCTGGCCGATGGTTGGGAGTAGGAATAAAAATAACAATAGTCGGCCCAGTAGGGCGCTGTTTCGGCCACAAAGGCTGTCCCGTGGCAGCACTCTGGGCGGGTGGGCCAACTCGTGGCCAGCTCGTCACTCGCTGGGCGCAATGGGGAGCTGCATTTGGGTTGCAGGTGAGCTAAGGGTAAGGGTGGCCCCCATTTGGGTTGGTGCTCGAGGTGGGCGACACGGCGGCGAGTTGTGCACGGCCGCCGAGAGAGGGCGCTACGAGCGCGCGAGGGGCGGCCCGTGCGCGAGGACACCACCCGCCCGGGCCGAGTGCTGCCCCCTGGCGGCGGCGGCGGCAGTTCACCTGGTCGGTGGGCTTGCAAAGTGCGCGAATTGCCGCCAGTCTGTGAGTCTTGTGAGGCGGGCGCCGCTCAGAGACGGACACAGAGGCGGACCTTAGTGCACGGCGCAGACAGAGAGAGGGAGGCTGAAATTTAGGCCAAGGAATGCGCCCACAGTGGTGCGCCTGTGGTTGTTGGGAGGTGGCCGAGCAAGCGGGCGCGCAGGTTGCAAGAGAGAGAGAGGCGCAAGTTGAGTGGCGGCGAGTTTGGCCCAAGTTTTGGCCGAGTTGGCGTGCTGCAAGTTACGTAACCTCTTGGGCGAGTGGCGCCAACTGGCCGTGCGCTGGCGCTTTATTGCAACAGGTTGGCCCTCGAGCGAGTTGGTGAGTGCGCGCCAGGCAGCCAGCGGCCAGCAGCCAGCGGCCAGCAGCCAGCCGGGCGGCCATGGTCCAGGCGCAGCCTCCAGCAGGCACTCAAGGCCGCCGCTCTCTTTCACGCACACAGAAGTGAGGCTTCGAGTGAGGCTAGAAAAGAGGCTTCGAGTGAGGCTGGAAAAGAGGCTGGAAAAGAGGCTGGAAAAGAGGCTGGAAAAGAGGCTGGAAAAGAGGCTGCCAGTTGAGGAGCGAGAGGGACAGCCATAGAGGAGGGACTCTCCTGCTGCCTCCTGCTCCATTGCACACAGAGACCAGCGCAGCGGCGGCGGGCGAGTTCAACTGGTGGTGGCCAAATGAAGCGACGATTACGAGCGCGCCGGTGCAATGGAGGCAGCCCGTGCGCTGCCGCAGACTGAGGGCGGGCGCAACTCGTTTCGTCGCCCTCTGGCTGCTCTCTGGCTGCTCTTTGCTCGTTGCTCCTTGCCCGAAGCTGGGCGCTGGCCGCCCGCCGCCAAACGCCCAACGCCCAGTTGCCGCCGTGGCGCTCGCGGCCCTTTGAGGGCCTTTGAGGGCCGCCCGCCGGCCAGATGCGGGCGCCTCAGTCTCGGGCTAAGGCTGAGTCTCAGCCTGAGACTGAGGCTAGCAGACTCGAGCCGCCGCCCAGCGCCTCGAAGCTCGAGGCTGGAGGATTGAGGCTCTAGAATGGAGGCTGTTGAGACTGGGGCTCGCAAGTGCTGGGGCTGGGGCGCGGCTCGCGCGGCTCGAGGCCCGGCGGGGCTGGGCCCGCGCGCAGGAGGAAACGCTGGTGGGCGAGCGCCCCTGGGGGAATTCGGCCTCTCTCGTTTGGCTGGGCGGGCGCGCCTCCCGGCCGGGCTGGGGCGCAGTGCTGGTGGTGGGCCTGCTCGGGCTCGAGTTGCAGCCAGTCTGAGGGAGTTGCTGCAAGTTGGTGCAACTTTTGCAGTGCTAGTTGCAGGCCGAAGTGCAGGCGAAGTGCAGCAAGTTGCCGTGCGAGCGACGTGCGCGCATTCAACAGTGCGCGCGGGCAAGTGTGTGCGAGAGCGGCCGAACGAGCGCAGTGCCAGGCGGAACGCGCGACGCAACGCGCACTGCAGGCCGACGCAACGCGCGAGACAGTCTGTGGGAGCGTTGCGCGAGCCGCTTCCTCCGCGCGGCCCACCAGGCGGCCTGTTGGGGCCGCGGGGCCTCCGCCGCGTCGGCGCGCCCCTCGCGTTGGGGAGCCGCCCAGGCGGGGGGCGCGAGGAGGGGCCGCAGCGGCGGGCGGCGGGCGAGCGCCAAAGAGAGACAGAGAGAGAGAGGGGGCGCTGGGGCCGCGCGGCGGGCGTGGGCCGATCCGTCGGGGGGAGTGCAGGCGGGCGCAGACTGTAGTCCGCATGCAGTGCAGCAGGTGGCGGCGGGCGGGCGTGTGCGAGCAGGGCGGAGCAGTGCGGCCTCCGCCTCCAGGCCGAGCGGCTCGCCCTGGGCGGCGCCGCGCGCAGACCGCCGCTCCCAGAGGGCCGGGCGGCGGGCGGCGGGCGGCAAGGGGCGAGCGCTGAGGGCTGAGGGCTGAAAGCTGAGGGCTGAGGGCTGAGGGCCGAGTGGGAAGCGGCAAGTGGCAAGTGGCGCACGCTCGGGGGGCGGCCTGCTCGCTTGCTGGCCCTAAGGGCTGGGGCTGCTCTGGGCTGCCGGCTTGCCGGGGCTGCTGAGACTGGGGCGTCCTCGGTCGGCTGCGCTCGGCCTGCCGCCTTTGCACTGGTGTGCTGGCCGGCCGGCTGGCAAGCGAGCGGGCGGGCGGCGCGCAAATTGCGCTCGCCCAAATTGGAGGCTCGCAGTCGGGCGCCGTGCGAGCCGAGCAGCCCTAAGTCAAGCCAAAGTAGTCCCAAGCGAAGCCAAAGCAGTGCCAAGCTAAAGTAGTCCCAAGCCGAGCCGAGCGGGTCGTCGTGCTGCCCCCGGCCGGCCAGGCCACTTGGGCTCGTCCCCCGCGCGCCCATTGTCAGAGCTGGCGGGCCTGTCGCGAGCAATGGTGGCCACTTGGCGAGCGGGAAACAAATTCCACAAGCGCGCCCACTCTAGACTCTGGCCTCGGACTGTTAGCCGAGGGCTGGGGGCTGTTGGCTGAGGGCTGTGGGCTCTTAGCTGTGGGCTCTGGCGCTCGGCGGCAAGGCGGCAAGGCTGTGGGGCGGCGAGGCGGCGGCGAGGCTGCTTGGGCGGCGTGCGCGGCCGCCAGAGACGAGGGCGACCTGCGTGCGCGGAGGGCCGCCGAGCGCCGCTGGCAAGGCGGCTAATGCGAGGGCAGCGCGACCAAGGCGGCGCAGATGCAGTTTTAGTGGAAGGAGAGAGCTTCCAGTTGTGAGTTGGGCTCTGTGAGTTGGGCTTGGGGTTTCCAGCTGGAGTTTGAGTTTGAGTTGGAGTTGGGCTCACGCGGCGCTCAGAGGCCGCCCGCAGGCAGCAGAAGGCAGGCAACAGGCAGTGTTTGGTGTGCAGTGTTCAGTGTGCGGCAGGCAGTCTGCGGCAGGCAGTGTGCAGTTTCCACTGTGCGGAGTTTTGTGTGCAGTTTTCAGTGTGCGGCTTGTGTGGCGCAGTGGGCCCGAAAGTGCGCTCTCTGCAGTGTGCGCCCATTGGGCACTGCTTGCTGCTTTCTGCTTTCTTTGCAGCCTGCAGACTGGCTCTAGTGTGCAAAGTGCAGTGTGCAAAGTGCAGTGTGCAAAGTGCAGTGTGCAAAGTGCAGTGCGCAAAGTGGCCAGTGAAAAGTGCGCACCGCAGACTGTCTGGAGCTCGCTCGCTCGCCAGCCAGCCAGCCCGCCGCGGCCCACTGTCCAGCCCAGGGCGGCAGCCCAAATGGGCGGCCAGCGCCCGCCCCACCGCCTCAATTGGCCGCCTTGCCAGGCCAGTCGAGACGGGGACGAGGCGCGGCGAGGTGAGGCGGCGAGCCGGTCTGGTTGAGCTCGGCGACGGTGGCGACTGTGGCGGCGACGATTGCTTGCTGCTGGCTGCTTGTTGCCTAGCTGGCTGGCCGGCTGGGCGGCTATTGAGCGGCGCCCAGGTTCATTGAACTCGTTGCGTCCTGCTTGGCTGGCGGGCGGCGCTCGAGCGGCGGCCACTCGTCGCAGTTGGGCAGTGCGGCAAGGCGGCAAGGCGAGGCGAGCGAGCGGGCGGCGAGCGAGCGAGCGCACACTTGTTGCCCTGTTGGGCCGGCGAGCACTTGTTGCGCCGGGCCTGGCGCCTTGCAGTGCGCGGCCGCCGGCGAGCTAGAGAGCTGGCCAGCTGGCGAGCTGGCCAGCGGGCGCCACCGGCCGCCCTCCCGCTCCCCTGCGCTCCCTCGCTGCTCGCTCGCCGCCCTTTGCCGCCCTCCTGCGCCTCGCCAGCGCCTCGCCGCCGGTGTTTCGGTGCGCGCGGCGCTCGCTCGCACCGCCGCCAGAGACTGTCTGCGGGTGGCTGTGGGCCGTTGGCCAGCGGCTGGAGATTGGAGGCTTGAGACTGGAGGCTTGGGACTGGCTGGCGGCCAATTTCGAGTGGCCAGAAGTGGCCAGACGAGGCCGAGTTGCGAGAGCGCAAGGGAGACATAATCGCATTTAAGCAGGCTCATTATTGATGGCAGAAAATGAGAACACACAACGGCGCGCAATTTTGGGGCTTGATTTTGTCACCCTTACTCGCTGGCTGGCTGGCTGGCTGGCTCGCTGGCTGGCTCAGTGGCTAGCTCGCTTTCAAGCTAGCTGGCTCGCCGTTTAGCTCGGTGACACTTGCGCGCTGACTTGGGCCGGGCAATTGTGGGCCGGCCGGCCAGCTAACGAGCGAGGCTGGAGGGCGGCCAGAGGTGGGGAGTGGCGGCGGGCGAGCAGTTGCCAGTTGCCAGTGAGAGGCGGCGGCAACAACAGTGGTCGGCCGGCCGGCAGACTGGAGACTGTGTGCGAGGGCCGCTCGCCCTCTGCGTCAGGCGGCGAGCTGGCCGAGCTTGGGCGAGTTTGGGCCGACACAGTGGGACTGATTTGCGCCTTGCTGGCGGGCTTGGCGCCGGCGGCACGCACAAGGCAAGGCCGCGCTCGCCCTCAGCCTCGCCCTCAGCTTGTGCGCCTCAGCCTGAGCCTCAGCCTCAGCGAGCAGTCAGTTAGCCAGCCAGCTAGCAGTTAGCCAGCCAGAGACTAGCCAAGTCTCCGAAAACAGCCACAAAGCTCTCAGAGTGCACTCCAATTGGAGCCGCAGAAAAGCAGCCCCACACACACACACAGTTGCAGCCCAAAGTGGCCGAAAGTGTGGGCCGCCAGAGAGCAGGGCCGCCTCGCCAGTTAGTTAGTCAGCCGCTTTGGCGGCAAGCTAACTAGCGCCGCGAAAAGGAACTCGAACGCGACAACAAGGCTAACTAGTGGCGCTCGCTCATTCAATTGGGAAGTTCCCAATTGTTGGGGGCCACGCGGTGTGCGCTTGGCTGGCAACACAGACACACGCACGCACTCGAGCTGGGCCGGGCCGAGCAGGACAAACAGAAAGAGCGAGAGAGACACTTGCTGGCTGGCTCTCTCGCTTGTTCAGTCGCGCGCCGGCCGCAGACACTTGGCAGTCGCGCTGGCAGTGTTCTGCTGGCAGTCTTTCGCTGGCAGCCCACTCGCACACAGTCCATGGGCCGCAGACAGTCCTTCGCTGGCAGTCTCTCGCACACAGTCTCTTGCTCACAGTCGCCCTCACACAGTCACTAGCACCACCGCACCATTGCTAGGCGAAAGTATCGCGCGCCAACACAAACACACACACACACACACAAACGGCGCCTGTCTACTCGAGCCGCTGGGGCGCGCGAGTCCGCATTTGGGAACGCCAAAGACCAGCCCAAAAGCCGGAGCCGCCGCCAATGGAGAGCCCACGCCGAGTGAGCGTCGCCCTCGCCAACGTTTGCCGCCTTTTAGACATCGCTCGCAAACGTCGCCGCCGCCGAGCCCACCAGCAAACGGGGAGCGCCCTCTCTCCCCTAGTGCGCGGTCTCTATAGAGTGGCGAGCATAACGCTCTGGCTAAAGGCACAGGCGAACCGAGGCTCGCCCCCACAGCTTTTAGGGCGCAGGCTTTGAGGGCGCCACAAGTGGCCCTCGGCGATTATTGTGATTAGCAGCGAGGGGGAGCTTGCGTTGCAGAGGCGGCCCGCGAGGGCACAAACAGAAAACAACGGCAACAACAACAGCAAGAGGGGCAACAACAACTGAAACTAGTGAAACAACTGCAGCAACTGCAGCAACTGCAACCACTGCTCAACGGCAACCACGGCACAACAACCGCACACAAGGACCAGCGCGGCAAAAGGGAGGCAAAAAGCAGTGCCAGTGCTGCGGCTCGCCTAGTGGATTTTGCCTCTTCTTGTTGTTTTTCCCTCCACTTGGCGCTCCACTTGGCGCTCCTTCGCCCTCTTTTCGCTCGCGCGCTTTGCTCTGGGCCGGCCGCGCGCCAGCAGCCCCATTCGCTGGGCCTGTTGGGCTGCAGTCTGCCCGTTTGCACTGTGCCCTTAGGCTTGGCAGTGGGCCGCTAAGAGTCGGCGGCTAAGAGTAGGCAGGCCTCGTCTCGTCTCGTCTCGGCGAGCCAACGCCAAATACAAACAAGCTCGGCCGCAATTGTGTCTCACGCTCACGCTCGCGCTCAGGCTGAGGCTGGCGGGCGCCCACTCGCCGGCGGCCTCGCTCGCCCGCCGCCCAGAGGCGCCAGAGGGCCGCCTGTGGCCACTCGCCAGTCGTGGCGGGCCCACACGCCGCAGACTGTTGCCGGCGCGGGTGGGGCGGCGCCCCCGCGAGCGCGCGGCCCCCAGCGGCCCCGCGCGAGCGAGTGGTGCCAATTGGCGCCGATTGGTGCCCACTGTGGGCCGCTGGGAGCCGAGCGTGGCGCAAGTGGCCGCCTGGGGGGCAAGTGGGAGGCGGCGTGCACTCTGCCGCTGCGAGCATTGGTCGGCCGCCTGCCAGTGGGGCGCGCACACACAGAGAGCAGACAGTCTCAGTGGCACACAGTCACTAACACTAACACACACACACACACGACGCCCCACTGGAGGCCGACGAGCGCGAATGGTTCCGGCCAGTCGGGCGGAGGGGCGGCCGGCCGGCGTTGTTGGGCCGGCGGCCGAGGGCAGAGCAGAGCAAACTTGACGACCTTGCGGGCGCGGGGGGCGCGCGCTGGCTGCGGCGCCATCCGATGAGCCTCACATGGGGCGGCCGCGGCCACGGCGTCGTCGTGGCGCACAATCCGTGCAGTGGTTGCAGTTGCAGTTGTTGTTGCAGTTGCAGTTGCAGTTGTTGTTGCTGTTGCACAACCACCAGCACAACCACAGGCGCGCAACAACAACCACAGCAACAACAAGTGGCCCCTGCGCACTGCAGGACGAGGCGCAACGAGTGTGTGCGTGCGTCTGGCCGCCTGGCTGGCCGAGTGTGTGCGTGTGTCTGGCTGTGTGTGTGTGTGTGCAAGTGCGAGTGTGCCAGAGCTAGTGTGTGCCAGCCAGCCAGCCAGCCAGCCAGCCAGCGCCAGTGGCAAAGGCGCTGGCGAAAAAAGAGGAGAGTCAGCGAGGAAGGACTTGCACACAGACGGACAGGCGCACACACCGACTCACTCGCACACAAGCGGCGCACTCACACACTCACACTGGCACACAACTCTAGCTCGCAAAACTCGCAACGACTTGTTCTCCCCAACTGCACACACACACACACACACACTGAGCAACAGGCGGGGCGGCGCCTGCCAATTTGGCCCAGCTACTCGACGAGATGGGGATACAAGTCCAATTTGGTTTGCTATAGAAAAATAAACACACAATATAACACTAACTTTATATCTATTATATATCCTACACCAGCCCCCCCACACACACACAAACCACTAAGTGGCCTCAAATTCCATCCATTCGAAGATTGATCTAACTCAAGACTCACGAGACAAACACATCTAGACAGAAAACTTGCTCCATCAACACACACACACACACACAGAGACCAACACAACCATGCCAATCACTGGGTCCCCATTAGATGGGCCCGCCGATTGCACGCTGGCTTGCGATGAGGGCCATCTAACAGCGCACAAGATATTACTATGCGCACATAGTAAATACTTATTAGATATACTCAGTAACTTTCCGGAAGCCGAGCATCCAATTATCATATTGACTGAAATCAATATCATTGACATTCGAATACTAGTTAATTACATGTATACAGGTGAATTAACGATAACAAATGATTGTAGTCCAAGCAATATCTTACGTGCAGCCAAGATCCTCAAGATTGAATCTTTGACCGATTTTGAGGACGAAGATGATCATAATCATCATTCTATCGACGATTCCGATAGCATAGATGTGGACGTTAATGGAGATGAAAGAAGTCATCACTCAAACAATAATAACAATAACAACAGCAACAGCAACAACAACAACAACTCAAACACAAACAACACAACAAGCAACAACAGCCATCATAGCATCGACGTTGATCTAGATGATGAAGACGAAGATGAGGTTGAAGATGAAGATGATGCCATTGATGAAGATGATGATGATGATGATGATGATAATAGGCATGTAAACATCTCTACAAGAACACATGAGTCAGATTTAAGATTTCGGGTCCAAGAAGCTCTAGTTAATTCAACAAGTCTCAACAATCATCGTCAAGTAACAAATAGTATTATCAATGAAAACAGCCACAAATTATTCACTAATAATAACAACAACATACTTCCAAATAGTTTCAATACTATACAAAATTTAAGTAATATCATAAGCCAACAAAGCAATATCAATCTAAATAATAGTAACAACAACAACAACAACAACAATTCAAGCAATAGTATTAATCACAGTATTAGCAACAATAATAATGTTAACGGAAACAACAGTCGCTCAATGAAGGGCAAAAAGAGTATAAACAATAATGATAATATTAACAATAACAATGATTTCAAGTTTGATGCTGCATCAGTTTCAGCTGTTGCTGCAGCTGCTGCCGCCGTTGCTACTGCCTCTAAACATCATGGACCCAACAACAAAATTAGATGTCACCTTTGCAATATTGGACTTTCTGATGTCAAATGCCTCTATAGGCACGTTCTTACTAGACATTTATCAGAAAAGTGGTGCTATAAGTGTGAATTTTGCGAGAGGGAATTCTCCAGAGACGACCATCTAATGAGGCATTACACAACGAAGCACAAGAATATGGAATTTAATAGGGAAAAGATTAGAGAAACAAGACGTTTGAATAGAGAAATGGCTAAAAATTATCACGACCAAATATCTAAATTTGAGGGAAGCTTGTAATAGAAATAGAGAGATAATTATTAAGCAATCATTGGTAACCATGAACAAAGTCACACCGAACACAAAAGAGTCATCAGAATCCTTGGAAACACATTCAACTATTCCGGTACTATTCCATAGTTCTAAACTGTTAATGAATAATTCTCTATCTCATCACATGTCTACCTACTCGGAGACTATGAGTACATATCAATTTTGTAGTTTTCTAAGTTCTTTTTGCTCTTTAGACTTGCCTTAATTATTCTGAATCAAGCTTCATTTGACAGATTTTCTATTGTTCCTTCTCAGTTATGTAGACTTTTACTCATCATAGCATGATATCTTCGCCCCCAGACTTACCGGTTTTAAATGGGACCCCGTCAATCCCGTTCTGCGAAGACCTGTTGCCTTTTGCGCGCGAAGCGTGCGGCAATGTTTACAAATTTAATCCGCGATCGCAGTTAGAGCTTCAAAATGTATGGATGACACAGTGTGATCGGCACGCTTCTGCGCGCAGTTATTTGTCATATGTTTCCATCGTTATCATTGATTTCTAACCTCCCAGCATCATTGATCATTGGATTTCTCTTTTTAGCTGTTTTTATTACACATAATTAAGTCGGGTAGCATCATGGAACTCAATGAACTAAGCTCATCACAGGGGGAAACTCTTAATTGGTTGATCGGCGGTGAAAAAGTTCTTGCCTCAATATCAAGTAAAGATGTATCATGCTTGAGTCCATATTTTGGCGCTATCAGAGGCAAACTTCATGTCACCAATTATCGACTTTACTTCAAATCAACCGATACCTTACCGGCTTCAGCAACACTGACAGCAGCCAACGTTGCAATCAATGGCTCGCCCTCAAGCGCGGGCCAGGGAATGACGAATCTATCCGGAAATTACATCATCGACTTGCCGTTGGGCTTCATATCCAGAATAGAAAAGATGGGAGGATCAACATCGAAAGGTGAAAATTCCTATGGAATTGAGATACTCTGCAAGGATATAAGGAATTATAGATTTGCCCATAGTAGGGAGAACCATTCTCGGCGCGACGTATTCGAGAAACTCCAGCAATACGCCTTCCCTACGAGTAACAAATTGCCCTTATTCGCCTTCGAATATAAAGAAAAATATTCCATAAATGGTTGGCAGGTGTATGAACCTATTGCAGAGTATCAGCGTCTTGGTTCAATCACAGAGACGTGGAAAATTACCAAGATAAATGAAAACTACGAGCTATGCGATACCTACCCTGCTATTTTAGTGGTCCCGTCTGCGGCCTCAGAGGACGATCTCCGGCAAGTTGCCCAATTCAGAAGTAAAGGCAGAATACCAGTATTATCATGGTTGCATCCCGAGAGTCAGGCTAGTCTAACTCGTTGCTCTCAGCCCATGGTCGGAATTAGCGGCAGGAGAAGCCGTGAGGACGAACGATACGTACAAATGATCATGGATGCTAATGCTCAAAGTCACAAGATATACATTATGGACGCTAGACCTAGTACAAGCGCCATTGCTAATAAGGGACGTGGTGGGGGTTATGAGAATGAAGATTTCTACCAAAACGCCGAAGTGGTTTATCTCGATATAGAGAACATCCACGAAGTTCGTGAGTCGTGGCGAAAGCTCAAGGATCTTTGTTATCCCGGTTTGAACGAGCAGAAATGGCACTCAAACCTAGAGGCAACCAAATGGTTGAATTATATTCGCGCCATCCTCAATGGTGCTCTCAAGATTGCAGATAAGATCGAAAACCACAAGACCTCAACGATAGTTCATTGTAGTGATGGTTGGGATAGGACAAGTCAGCTAACCAGTCTCGCTATGATTATGCTTGATCCATATTATCGCACTCTGAAAGGATTTCAAGTACTGATAGAAAAAGAATGGATTTCATTTGGACATAAGTTCCTTCAGCGCATCGGTCACGGCGATGATAGACACTCTGATGCAGATAGATCTCCAATATTTTTACAGTTCATCGATTGTGTTTGGCAAATCGTCCAACAATTTCCGAACGTTTTTGAGTTCAACGAACACTTTCTCATGGCAGTGATAGACCACTCTTACAGTTGTTTATTTGGAACATTCTTGTGCAATTCTGAGCACCAAAAGGTTCGCGATAATATCAAAGGTAGAACTGTTTCGTTATGGTCAATGATCAATAGCAACCCGAATGATTATATTAATCCGCTATATTCCGAGCAAACCAAGACCCATGTTGTCTTCCCTCTAGCAAGTCCACGAAGAATAGAGTTCTGGACAAGTTACTATTGCCGATGGAACCCCAATCTGAAGCCTCAAGTTTCAATGCAGCATCGGAACAAAGAGTTACTTATCGCCAAGCACGAGCTACAAAAACGCGTAGATGATATACAGAAAGCTCTGCAAACACGCATTTCAAGGACGGGTGGCCCTCCGCCACCCATCCAAGGCCAATCGACCAGTTCGAATCAGCTTTCATCTGTCCAGATATGATGTAAGTATGAAAAGTTGGTTATCTTGGCCACCCGAAAGTCTCTATGATGAAAGACAAAATACGCATTTCTATAGACGGTTGAAGGTCAGGATTCGGCTCCATCGGTTATCACGGAGAGCTCTCGGGCTTTTAGCGAAGACAGATGGATTCGGTCTAGATTGGAGACCGTTCAATGATAGACTGCCTAATCTTCTCTCTGAGCGGCTTTCTTCGAATCCGTTGCAACTAATCATATCGAGCACTAACTGATAACTGTTCTCGCTCCTCCGATCATATAGCTTACGCTCAGACCAAGGAAATCATAACCATTTGGTGCGGTAATTCAACCCTGATTGTCACCCCGAAGCGTTCAGTTGTGTGTTCAATGAACTCTCAAGGCGCCCAAGTCATAATGTTAACACCTGAGAATTCAACTCTAGCAAACTTTCCTCTGAAACGCAATAGAGAAACGGTGGCATGTCAAGAGGAAGGAATATGAAATTGTTTGTGTGTGGGGGCGTGCACTAGTGTTGATTCCAAGTTCAAGCACAATTGTCTAGTCGCAGGTTGTTTGAGCAACAAGTGAGAGAGTGGTTCCCTCCACTAAGTGTCATGTGATAGCCAAATCCATGCATGACTTGTCTTGTCCGTCTTATGATCAAGATCTTTTCCCGTTGAACTTGGTCCAGCATATCGTTCAGTTGGTTCTTGTGGAACAACGCAAATGTATGTTTTAGGAATTCAAAAAAGTCGTTCAACGCAGATGATTGAAAACTTATCACACTGGATCCATTGAGCAGAAGTTTTATTTCCTAGTTAGATTGTCAAGCTTGCGCGACCATACTGCATCCAAGGGATTTGAGCACGCGATTGTTCATGGGGAAAAGTGTCACTCACTCAATGGATAAAATAATGTGTGTCCACCAGTTTGAGAAAACGCACGACCAGCTCCACAGACAAATCTCAATGGGTGGAGCGATACGGAAGAGAGAGCGCCATTTGTCAAGATACACTCGGTTGCTTGTCTGTGTGTGTGTGTGAGAGTGTGTGTCCTGGTCTGCGGCACTGTTAACACTCCTAACTGAATGTAAACTATCAAGCAGACAGATATTGTTAGGTCACTGATTTGTGTGACTAAGGCGACCAAACGAACCAACAGCGGCCACTCAATCTCATGTATGAATATGAATATTACCTAATTACCCAATCCTAGCAGCTTATTGAAGGCCAGGGGGAGGGTATGGAAGCGGATGGGGAGTGATCTCGGGGAACTCGGCGAGTGCCGAGGGGATTAAAAAATTCAATGACTCTCGATCTTGCTTGTCTCCTGAATTAAATCTAATTTTGTATGATCAAAGTGGCACTCATTTCAGTCATCATTCTTAATTATCTCTCTCAAAGTGAGCATCCGAGTGAAAAATTACAACAACAATTGCCCTTCGTGCATCCCGTACAAATTGTGAATCATTTCATCGTCGGGTAGCAGTCACAACAAGGCCTCAAGTAGTGTCAAGTTTCGTGCAAAAAAATCAAACAAAATCACACCATCAAAAGAGCCAGAATGATTTTTCTCAGGCTCACGCGTCAGAGGGTAAGTTCTATTGGTCGAGGCGGAAACATTGGAGCTGTACACTGTTTCGCATCGATTTCATTGACAGCTAATCCGTGTCGGAAAATCCTCTCTCTCCTCCAGGGTCTGTCTATGCTCATGGCATACATAGTAGTCGGCATGCTTCTGACCACACTCTTGCCCCAAGGGAGTGATTCAAAATTCATCAAACTCAGGAAGAAGAAAATCAAGGTGGCCGCCCAGGCGGCTTCGGCACTTGTCTTGCTGAGAAAGCCAAAGAAAGTGGTCTTCCCGTTGCCCTTGCCGGTGCCGCTTCCGTTTCCGATCATCACAAAGCATGACCCAGTGCTGCATCCCATAGATCCTCTGTAAGTATTTTTCTCCGAAAGGGAAATGTTCAATCGGAATGTAGCTTCAGATTCAATCGCTGAGAATTCATGAGCATTCGTTTTCTAACCTCTAAATCTCTCATCATTGCCATCTAAGTCAATATCTCGCGTTCGAGAAAGGTCTCGCCCTCAGTGGATTAGGAGGCATACCTGGGGGCTTCAGCACGCACGGAAAACGAAGATAAACACATCAAGAAGATAAAGACACGAAGCCTATAAGGCCTTCCAGCAGTGTAGTTGGAAGTTCGAGCAGTAGAAAAACTGTCATCTATCACCTCTCACTGGAGCTCTCCTATCGCTAGCCAGCTTCAGTGAGCGAAACAAAATCGAGCCCTCACGAATGTCATGGTCTGATATTGAATGTCGATCCTAAGTGAAAAATAAACATCTAAATCTAGTTTTGGAAAGTCATGGTGAAACAAAACGTTTCCAACACGCCTTGATACATGCGAATTCTCTGTCGAAAAGATCGATAGCTATCTCACTCATGGGGATGAATCAATATATATCTAGAAGTGTGTATATAGAAATTAAAATTTACTCAATTAATTTTGCATAAATGGCCTTTGCCAGAACCCTACCCTATTCAGTCGCTTTCAGGAGTATCTTCTGAAGCTCTTCTATTGGTTTGGTTACTCTTGCTTTGGGCTGGACAATTCCGCAACTGAGATGCTCGAAACCGCTTGCTCGTCATCCACATCGAGCCTCGGTGGTGTTTGAGTGACCGTAGGAGTGGATGATTCGCAAGAATCACTTTGATTGCTGAGATTTAGCGCCGGATTGATGAGGGCCGGCTGATCGGGTTGCGTTGGGGACTTTTGTTGTGGCTGATTCTCGCCAGACTCAGCCATCATCGACTCCTTGAGTTCATTGAAGTTTTCACTATGGGAACTTGATTCCCCACTATCGTCACTAAGTAAATCGTAGTAGTGATTCTTGTTGGCACTGCTTATGCTCATTGTCGCTAGTGTTGTTTGGATAGACTTTTCTTTTTTGTTGCATATTGTTGGCACGGTGTTCTTTCCTCCACCCTGATTCATCAGACCACTACTCTGTAAGGTAGCCCTCTTTCTTAATTCCTCTTTAAATGGGTACTCTCTATGGTTGATTAGACCCTTGTGTTCATCAAATAAATAAACTCGAATATTCCTATTCAGAGTATCCAAGTCAATCATATCATTCACGGAGACAACACAATGCCTTATAGCTTTGAAGTTTTCCTCTAATTGGTCTAGGTTGTTACATCTTATCACATAGGATAATGGCTGCTGATGAATCCATTGCATGAGAACCTCTGCTACCGTCATACGGTGTCTCTGTGCCACACGAATGACAAATGGATCGCGAAAGACACAGGGTTTATTCAGCTGGATGGCCGTCTCGGGACTACCAAATGCTGCGTAAGCTTCAAAATGAACATCTATCTCCTCGCAATAATCAAATAACTCTCTATCTTGATTATAAATGTGATACTCATTTTGCACAACATCCACATGATGCAGCGCATTAAGCCTAATTAATTGGTCTAAATTAACATTGCTAAGACCAATGAATCTTGTGAGACCTTTACGTTTGAGATCAACCAGTTTCAACCAAGCCCTTTCCAGTACTTGATCATCATTATCCAATAATATCTCACCTGTTTCAGGATCTACTGGATAGAAATCCCTTTCATTTTGATCATTGTATCTTGTGGCAAATGGAGCATGAATTAGAAATAAATCGAGATAATTGACTTGCAACTCTTCGATGGATTTTCGTATGCTTCTCTCAATGTTCTCGGGTCTCATCATGTTGGGTGGTAATTTGGAGGTGATGAAAAAGTGCTGCCTTGGAACCTGATACCTTTTGATTGTTTCACCCAACACTTGGCCAACCAAATGCTGTGTTCCATATAGGGGAGCACAATCAAAATGTCTGCATCCAAGTTTGACGGCAGCTTTCAATAGTTTTTTAAACTGTCTCTCAGTCATTTTTGGTTTTAGGTTGTCATTGGCATGGGGCGATGTTGCAGCTAGTGTATTGGTAGCTGGGGTGGTGGAAGTATAGATAGTATCATCTATATTGGAGGTATCAGTAGCAGCAGTCTGGTTGTCATCACATTGTTGTTTTTGAATACTATGTTGGTGCCGGTTAGACTCAGTGTCCTTGTTGCATGGCGAAGGTGGAGGACGATCACTATTGGTTGCTTGCTTTTTCTTCTTTCCCGTAAGATCCGCATCTTGGGGAGAATCCGGAGATTGGGTGTCACAATGATCCTGCTGGCATGAGTATTCAAGACGATCGGGAATCAGCTCGAAGGCTGTCCCAAAGGCATATTTGGGCACAGCGTATAAGTAGGCCATGGTTTTATGGGCTAGCTAACATGAGTGAGTGGTGGTTTCAGTGTGTGGTTTGTTTGGGAATGGTGATGGTGATGGTGATGGTGATGTGACACACACGCTTATCTGGAAGGCTGCCAACAATTGTTGATTGTTGGTGAAGACTGATATTTGGAGGAGATAGATAAAGAGATAGAGAGAGAGAGAGAGAGAGAGGTATGTGTGGAGAAGAGGGGGACAGATAGCACAACAAGTGTGAAACAGGTGTGTTGTTGGATTGGCCTGCTGTGTAGAGGCGGGCGGGCGGTCGAGTGATTCGGTTGAGAGTGTGTGTGTTTGTGTGTGCAAAGTTGACCACGACGACAGAGGCGAGCGCAAGCGTGCACGTTCTGCTGTGGCAACGCGAACCACAACTTGGTGGCAATAACTTTAAGCGCGTTGTGCTCTGTGTTGTCTGTTGTGTCTGCTGCTTGTGCTGTGCTGTGCGCGTAGTTTGGTGTCTCTTTTTTGTCTGTGTCCAGGAATGCAACTCTTGAGGCACTGGCGCCTATCTGATGGAGAGAGGCTTGAGATTGGAGTACAAATATTGATTTGGCTAACTAGAGTCTGTTTGAATCTGTGGCTCCTCCTAATCAAACAATGGACGCGCGCGACACTGTTTTTGAAATCACAAGTGGCCAAAGTTGGTGTCTTGGAGTTGGTGTCTCGCATTTGCGCACACATACATCTGCTGCCATCAACGATCCTCGGCGGTGGCAATGGTTAAATAAGAGCACCAGAGAAACATTTGGCCTATTTACTTAGTTATATATATATATATATTGAACAACGTGTGCCCATAAGTGGTGGAATATTGGCGCTCGAGATGGAGGGCGAAGAGTGTTGGAATGGTGGAAATGGTTGTGGTTTGCTTTGGCTGGCTAGCTGCTATTAGTGTGATTGGGCTGAGCCAGAGACAGAGACAGAGAGAGTGAGTGAAACTCGGCCCACTTGGCCCTCAACTGCTGCTGCTCCGTTTAGGCAGAGTGGTAGACAATACGACGACTGGAGTGGCAATGAGAATCATTAAACTTTTCTGGTGACCATTTTAATTTCACATTCATCTTGTGTGTCTGGCCACTCGTAGTCTGCAGTGCCTTTTGTTGTTGTTGCCTGGCCATGGTGGTGGAAGTTTTGCGATGCCCGAGCTTGTCCTCCTCCTCCTCTTGGTGGTCGTCATCTCGAGCCGTCGGGCGGTAGAGATCTGTGATCTTGTGGCGCTGGCGGACTGAGTGAGCTCCCTCGGGCCAGAGACAGAGAGAAAGAGAGAGAGCCAGACTAACGAATTGAGAGAGGCGGCTTTGGCGGCGGCACAGTAGACAAGACAGTGTGGGCCAGACGGCTGGCTTTGAGCGCGGCGCAAGAGACAGAGACAGAGGCAGAGACAGAGGCTAAGGCTGCCTGCTGCTGCTGCTGGCAAGTGCAAGCGCCCAATGAAGTGCCTGTGCGCGCGAGTGCGACCATTCGCCGACCGGCAACACTCGACTAGACTGTCTTGTTTACAATTGACAGTAGACATCGACGAGACGCCGCCAGACAGTGCGCGCGGCAACGGCGGCAGTCGTGATGAAATACGACTAGCCCAGAGCGGCCGCGCCTGCAGACTGCAGGCAGGCAGCACTTGTCAAGGCTTGAGTCTGTGTCTGCCAGCGCGTCTGGAGCACTCGCACAGTGCTCCTGCAGACTCCAGTCTCCAGACAGTCCCCGTCGCTCGGGGGCAGCAGAGGGGGAGGCACGAAAAGAGCACACCGGCCAGAGGAGGACGCCCTGCCCAGCCCGGCCGGATGGGACCATCATCGTGATTGGCGCGGGCCCCGCCGCGCCGCATCCGATCGCTTCGAATATCAGCCGAAGGGCACCTATAGCCGTGCGGCGGCGGCGTTGGTGGCGAGCCGGAGGAAAGTGGCCAACGGTTGCGAAGTCGCCCACAGACGCACTTGGGGCGGCTTGCGGTCGGGGCGCGAGGGCGCCCCATCCGCGCATGTCTGGGTCTGATTTGATTGGCCCCCAGCTTGCTGGGCGTGCGTGAGGCCGCCGCGTTGGCGTTTGGGGCGCGCGACACTTACTACTGCGCGCCGTTGGGGAAGGCGCGCGGCGTCTGGCGCTTGCGGCTAGACAGAGCGCCACACAGACGCCCAGGAGACGGGCGACCTGCTGGGCTCGCTGGGCGACTGGCTTGCTGGGCGACTAGCTGGCGGACGACTAGCTAGGCGGACGACTAGCTGGCGGGCCTCCACATCCAGCTGGAATGGGCGTCGTCTCCATTTGTCTCGGAGATGAATAGGGAAAGATTGGCGCTCACTTGGAGGCTAGTCTTGTGGCCCTTTCCATTATCGCGCACTTGGCCGCCGGAGCTTATCGGGGGGCCGCAATCGAGCTGGCGCGCCGTCTGGCAGCGAGCCGCCTGCTGCTCCACTGGCTGGGCTCATTTCCTCCGCCGCAGCCAAAAGCGGCCTAGTCGAGACAGCGCAGAGAAGGCGGCCGCCACGCAGACGGAGACGGAGAGGGCCCTCATCCGGCGCGCCCAGCAGCGAGCTCGCTGGGGCCGCCGCGTCCCAGACGGGCGTCTAGACGGCGCCGCCGGGTGGCCTTGGGGCTGGAGCGCGCGCCACGCACAACAACGAGAGCGCAGCAGTGGAAGGGCGCCCAGTGGAAGCCGCCAGTGCCAGCCAGCAGCCAACTGGCCGCGTTAGTGTCTGGCTGGCGCGCACAAGCAGCACCTCTAATTCGGCGCGCCCAATGGGCCCGTCCAAATGGCGCCCGCTCGCCCATCAAGCTCGCCACTCGCGCCCAGACGCCCCAAGCACCACCACCAGCAACTGCAACTGCAACTGCAACTGCACGACAGCGACAACAACCGCCGCCGGTCTCTCTTAACTGGGCCGAGTCAAGGCGGCGCCGGATGGACGCCGCTGGCCAGACGGGCCGCCAGACGCCAGCTCTCGTGCCTCCGCGGCCCAGATCAAACCCCTGGGCCCGGCTGGCCCCGAAAGGGCGCAGTTAACTCCGGAAGCTGGCCGGCCAGCAAATGGTGTGTGTGTGTGCGCTGGTGGGCCGTTGCTGCAAACTGGAGGAGAAACCGCTGGAACTTGCAGTGGCCGGCGTGCGCCCCCACCACTTCCACTGGGCCCGGATCATAATCGCCTCGTTTCGCTCCAATAGGTTGGCGGCGCGCCGTCTCGGCCGGCCCAAGATTTGCGCCCGCCCGCTCGCCCTAAGGTTCGGCCAACCCAAGCCCCAAGGTTCGGCCAACCCAAGCCCTAAGGTTCGGCCAACCCAAGCCCGAAGCCCCAAGCTCCAGGCCCCAAGACACACGATGCCGAGCCCGCGGGGGGCCACCCTTCGAGGCGCGTCCGGCGCGACGCCAGACGAGCCCAGTTTATTGCCCGCCAGACGCGGGCGCAGATGATCTCTGCGACGGGCCCGGACGCAATTTCAAGCGGCCCTCGCCTCTACTCTGTGGCCCATCAGCGGCCCTTGTTAGTGCAAGCTTGGAGCACTCGCTTGGGTCGCAGCCGCCGCCAAGTAGACTCGCCGGCCACCCATCGAGGGCCGCCACTCTCGCGCAGACCAGGAGGCCCATTTTCCGCCCTCACGCCCGCCCCAATGGAGGCCCAACTCGTGTGAATGCGCCCATCACAGACGACCCCATTTCTCACAAATATTCCTAATCGCTTTTCGCCCCGACGCACGCACCACACGCCACACGCCAGACGCTAGACTGCAGACTGCAGACGACGCCCGCCCGTCTGTCTGTTGTGGAATCTGGCGCACAGTTGCCAGTGGATAGCAAGACTCCGATTGGATAGCAAGACTGCGAGTGGCTAGTCTTCCCGCAGGAAGCCACTGGCGCCCACCGGTGCTCGCAAAGCTACTCGAAGGGCCGCGAGAGGTCAAAAGAGTGCACTTGACTGCGTTCGGCCCGGCTGCTTGGGGCACATGTTTAGACTCCAGAAGCGGCCCTTTGCAGAGAATTCCAATTCCCGATTGCAAAATTCTGAGCCCCATCTGAGCTTGGCCAATCTGAGGCGAGTTATGATGGCAGGTTCGTGTTGGATCTCGTGGAATGGGAAACATTCTGGACACATTTGCACGTAGCTCTTGCAGCTTTGCTCCACCTTTTCTCAAATCGGCCAATCACAAATCTCGGCCAATGAGAGATGGGTGACAATTGAACTCGGTGAAGGCGAGTCTCGATCCTTAGGGCGACTTCTCGGCAGCTTTTATCCAAGTGGTTTAGTCCAATTGGTACGATCGGCTTGAGCTAGATTTCTCCGAAAAATTCCTTCCTTTTTTGTCCCAAATTCCCGGATTCTTCCTCAAGAGTTAGCCTCGGTTTGAGTTGCAACATTCTTGCAGCAGTTCTTGCAGTGGAGGCGGTTCTTTTCCCCTTAGGGTTGGAAATTTTCTCTCCAATAAGCGACCTGAACTGACCGACTGAGATTGTCATTGATTAGACGATTTCTGAGCCTTGGCAGAATAATAGAGGCTTTCTCGGAGATCAACAAATGGAAATATCATCCAACCAGAAGGCTCTCGGTAGCCAAAATTAGATTAAGTGTTTGGGTGCCGGGCGAGCGAAGGCAACAGATGAGATCATCTCTTGGGTCAGGTAAACAATGCGCGGTGAGATAATCTTCCAGATAAACAATCTGACTGCTCACATAGCTCTTATCTCCACGAGTGGTCTCATATTTGGTTTGCACCCTTTCTTTTGGATGGAAAGAAAAGACTGTCAGGGGAGTGTTTTCTGCCACTGGCTTGCCACTAGCGAGCTTTGTTTACCTTGCCATCTCACGCGTTAAACTTGATAGGGGTGCTCCAGCAATCCTTGACACACAGGCCAGGCGTGACTGTCGTGTACACAAAGAGAGAGAGAGTCCCAAACTGAGCCATTCTCACGCCATATCAAGTGTCAATAAGTCGAGGCGCGGCCTTTTAATCTGGTCGACAAGTTTGTATTTTCGTCACCGGGCTCACAATGGTTGCGGTTACATATCGAGATGCAAAGTGCAGAGTGATACTGATCTCATTCCAGTCGACTGCAACCGCAAACTGAGGGAACTGCCACCCGGCACACTGCCAGTCGAGACAGCCTGAGACTGTTTCTCGAAAAAGCGGCCCGAGTGGTCTAATCTCCGGCGGACTGTGGCACGATTTGCACACCTACATAGCTCCCTCGGATACATAAGCCGATGAGTCGATCTGTGGCGCCCTTGCCAAGCCGCGAGATCGAAGGGATGCTTGAGCCCCTTTGCACCCGACGGGCTAGTGTTTCTGGAGCGCGCAAGGCAGTTCTAATGGCCCAACTTCCAGTACAGACCGACTGATTCTTCCAAACTGCCAGTCAAAACTATCAAAGGTCTGGATTGATGGCAGCAAAGAGAAATTGACATCTGACACGCGCATAATCTGTACCAAATCACACTAGTAATTCTTCTAGAGAAATTTCGCTAGCTCCCCACAGCTCGAACTCCAGGAAGATATCCAAAGTTACACTTGAGAGACTCGGCAATCTAGGCAGATCCATTGGATGCAAGAATCGCTTTGTTCGGTATGAGACTGTGTCCGATATGACTTCCACTCCGTCGAACACCAGTGCTGGTTTTTGTGAGGCGCTGGTTTCGTCCAAACAAGAGCACCAACTTGGTCCCTTTTCATGGGAACCCATAAACCCTTACCAATCACATTTGGATGTCTCGTTCGTATTGCAGCCCAATTCAATGTCTAAATTTCAATCGACTCGATTGGGGGCCAAAATTTCTGAAATTGTATTCGGTCTGAAATAGCGCTTGAGCTTATGCTAAACCCCTGGGGAAGTTGAACGGGACAAGAAAAACTGTTCAAAACAGTTTAAACCGTCTCGAGCGTCTCTCAAAGAGACATCCGGAACACATTGGTGCTTACGACCCACAAGGGACATTGACAATGCAAGTCGGCATATCGGCCGCCAGGATGGCCGATATGCCGAAACGTAACGTTTCCCTACATCCAATGTGCCTACAAATTCCCACTCAAGCCTAGCATAGGCTTACTTGAAGGACCTTCGGCTGGCATCAAATTACGGCCCGTTTCTTGTATGTGATCGCATTGTCAGGCCAATTTGCTCGAGTGAGTGATCATCCTTGAGAATGAATTGGAAAAATTTGTCAAATGGACTAAAGGTGGGGAAACCAAGGCTGTAGATGAGAACAATCTTGCAGCGCTCGAGAGACCTGTTTGCTGCGGCAGAGTTGGATAAACAAATGTGTCACTCGACTGTCCTTTTGGCCGGTTTGATGGCGCTAGAATAGAGGCACGATAAGCATCAGGAGGAGCCCTTCTGATAGAGAGTGGTGATAATGCGAATCTTATTCTCACGTCACAGACAACACACTCTATAGGCGTCCTTCTATATGGGATCCAGTGCGCGTGAGCCGGCAGGCGACGCTCTCCCTTATCAGCTGTCATTCTCCTCATTTCTGTTTCTCGCCAGTCTTCAAACCACCAAATCTAGTCGATAAGATTACTCTGTGAATGAGAAAAAATTACACTCGCCAAGGGGACAAATCACTGACAAGGCCAACGGAATCAGTGTAATTCACTAGCTGACGATTTGTCACTTCCCCTCTCCCCCTCTTAAAACTTGTTAGAACCACCACAAACTCATTCCCCTCCATCGTGAATCATGGTTGTCTGTGATTTTATGCACTCTTAACTAGCTGCGGTGGCATTCGAGTCTGATGAGTGCTCGTGGTATATGTATGCCGGCGACCGGCGACTGCCGACTGCCGACGACGACTACTGGTGATGATGATGATGGTCTACTCGAGTGGCTGCATTTTTTCTCCTTTTACCATGATAGTCCTTATCATGCCTGTTGGTATAACTATCCAAATTATCGCAAAGACTATCTGTTCTCCTCTATTCTCTCAACAACTCATTCTCTTCATGTCCCTGCCCCAACTCTCCACCCCTTTTGGCTGAGTTTTGTGCCCACTCTCTTGTTACTTATTGTTTACATGATTGTTCGCGCAACGCTCCCAAAAGTCGATATAAGCGCTCTGCAAACCAGTTTGTTACTTTGAGTAAGTCGCGTCCAAGTATCGCGTCTAAAGTCAATCCAACAATAAGTTTCACCAAGTTTCGCCCAGTCAACTAGACTGAGTACTCACCTCTATCTGTAATTTAGAACTTCAGGGAACCCAACCAAAGTTAAATTTTAATCCAATTAATAGCATCATTAGGTAATAAATTTCAGACTTTCCAGTTAGTTGAAGCTTGTTTGTAGTTGAAGTTTGTTTAGACTCGTGCTTATAAAGAAGGAGGAAAATATGAAAGATAACTTCAAAGAAACAAACGCAGTGGAGCAAACTCTAAAATCGGCACTTGTTGATCAAAACATGTGCCAAGATGGCATCCTTTCATCCAGCTCCAACAGCACGGCACTACCAAAATCGCTCCAAGATCACCAAGACAATCTCCAATCAGAAGTGACCAAACATGAACTTCAACCACCGATGGAACCAATTCATACTCATTCGATCCATGATGCTAGCTATCAGGTGGTCGAAAGTGCCACAAAATCCCTAATAATCAGTCACCAACAATTGGAGACCATTTGCCAGCTCTTAGAGGGCGAGTTCAAGCGAGGTCTCCATCGTGAGACTAACTCAAACGCAAATGTCAAAATGTATCCCACCCACATCAAGGACGCTCCAATCCATCACAAGACATTAGGACACTTTGCCGAGCCGGAAGAGGGAAGATTTCTGGCGCTCGATTTGGGGGGCACCAATTTCAGGGTTATCCTGGTGGAAGTTGAGGGTTCCCAGTTCCATATGGACAATGAGATTTATTCTCTCTCGCAAGACCTAATGCATGGGCCTGGTTCGCAGTTGTTCGACTATATAGCCGATTGTTTGCATAAGTTCGTGATAAAAAGAAAATTGAACGGACACTCGTTGCCCCTGGGCTTCACGTTTAGTTTCCCCTGCCAACAGGATGGCTTGGCGCACGCCCGTTTGGTAAACTGGACCAAGGGTTTCAAGTGCTCAGGTGTTGAGGGTAAGGATGTTGTGGCTCTGCTAAGAGAGGCCATTGACAGGCGCGAAGATCTGAATATCGAGGTGATGGCTGTGGTCAATGACACAACTGGAACGTTGATTTCATGCGCTTATCAAAATCGCGAGTGCCGCGTTGGATTGATAGTTGGCACTGGCACTAACGCCTGCTACATGGAAAGTGTGGACAATGTTCACGCCATGGAGGATAACAATCCGGACCAAGGTGCTGATCGTGGAACCGACAGTAATCCTTATCATGATATTTGGCGTGCAAGCAAGAAACAGCAAACCACCGTGGTGAACACCGAGTGGGGAGCCTTTGGTGATAATGGTATATTGGATTTTGTTCGAACCAAGTGGGACGAGGTAATCGATCAGATGAGCGTGAACAAAGGAAAGCAAAAGTTTGAAAAAATGATCAGCGGCTTGTATATTGGTGAGATGTGTCGTAGAATAATGGTTGATATGGCATTAGATGAGAAGGTTTTATTTAATTCAAGTGATATTGATCGTTGTATTGCAGAGAATGGACGTGAAAATTTGTGCTTCGCAGACTCGGTCAAGAGAGAAGAACGAGAGCATTTGTTGAAGGATGGAAAGTTTACGAAACACTTCGCATTCGAGACCAAGTATGTCAGTATGGTTGAAAGTGATCCAATAGATGTATTTGACAGTACTAGACAGGCACTTCGTGAGGCATTTGCGATTGATTGGGCCAGCGATCAGGATTGTGCCATAGTTAAGCTCATCTGTGCTCGGGTCTCAACACGAGCGGCCCATCTCGTTTCGGCAGCGGTAGCCTGTTTACTTAACAAGATGGCCCGCCCATACACAGTTGTTGGAGTCGATGGTTCCATGTTCAAATATCATCCCCATTTCCATTCAATCATGGCCAAAAAGACAAAGGAGCTCACCCATCCGGAATACAATTTCCAGCTCATGTTCTCAGAGGATGGCAGCGGCAGGGGAGCGGCCATTGTGGCCTCAGTGGCCTGCAAGCAAAGACGCATCTCAAAGGAGTTGAATGAGAGGGTTCAACGCGAGAGTCGAGCCCTGGTCGAGACCACCAGCTAAAACCACTGCTTCAATTGACCAAGCCATTCTTCAGTCAATGGCGTATGGTTAATTCTTTCATCTGGCACCTTAAGCCATAATCGATCGACTGGTTGGAGGTCTGTTAGCAAGAAGAATATTTGATTCTTGACGGCTCGGTTGCCCGTAGAACTGCGTAGAGTTGCACTGGATGACCAACTGTACCTAAGGAGTAAACAATCTTGTCGAGATTTGTCTTGAGCCACAACCATACACTCTGCTGGTGTTGTTTGTTTGTGCCAAATACATCGCAGTATTAACTGTGTTAGTGGATAACTGTTCAATTATCATCATCATCATGATAAGGCCCATTGTGATAAAATCAATTGACAATTAAACAACTAAACGAATTTATTAACAAGCAGTATGCTCTCTTCTTATGTCACATCCTCTAGCCGTTCGCCACTATTATTACCAATTCCAGCTTATTTGTGAGCCTAAGGCGAAAAAGTCGACGGTAGCTGTCAGCTACCGGAGCTAATCAGCTCATGTGGAAGCGCCAGAGTTTGATGATTGGGGTGCTCTTCGACCCAAATCATCTCCACTGATTCCTGGGCACACTGGTTGACTTTCTGCTTCGCCCCGAAAGAGCTGAGCTGGCATTTTCTTATGGTCATACTTGTCGCTCCAGTTATACTGCATCCCCAATCTAAGTCTAATTGCAAACCAGGCTGGCCGATTCGCTCGAGCTAATCCGTTTTGCGATGGATCTCGAGGAATTGTGGCCATCGATAAATTGTTTACCACAAAGGATCATGTGAGTTAATCAAGTGATTTGCTACTCGTCCAAACAAACATCGGAGCAGATGTGCCTTCATTACGTCAAGAGTGGGCGCTCGGGCAAAGACACATGTGATGAATAGTGTATGACAGACAGCAGAGGAAGACCGAGTTGGAGAAGAAGAAAGGCTATCAGTTGTTGAGTGAACCACACATACAGAAGCTGTGCTCCTGTTAATGTGAAGATATTTGCTGATCATAGAGGCCTATTAGTTTATTTGGTGCAATTATCATTGTTCATTGGTGGTGGCCCGGAGGGAGCCTGCTTATTGTATTGCAAATAACCGGCAATGTTAGCCGACGGTGCGGCAATTGCCACTAAAGCTGGCTCGTTCGAGATGAATAAATCGTGCTTTTGGTCACTAAACTCGGACCATGTTTTTGATTTACTCAGTATTGTCTCAACTTGTTGCCCATAGGTTTGATTCTTTGTCATTGATTTCAAGCATTTAACCAATAACGCTCTAGTTTGCGCAGATTGACGCGTATTACTCAAGACATCCAGTAGATAGGTGATGAAATTTGCTTCCAAAGATTGCTGAACTAGACGATCATTAACGGGAGAGAATTCGTATATTTTGCGTAGTCCATACGAGGCGATATCTATGGTGCCAGGATAATTTACCATGGCAGTCTTGATCTCGGACAATAATGAATCACTCGAGCTCATATTGTCTACGCAAGCACGTGATGAGCCAAGCTCGGATAAGATTGTCAGACAAGATCTTGATACAAACTCGCTTTTGTTACTATGAGAATAGATGGCTGACACGATGCTGTGCACATGACCCATGGCTGGTATCAGCTCAAGTAGAGCCGGTTGAGCATTGAGCAAATTTTTCAGGGCTGCAGTAACGATCTCCAAACGTTGCTCGTCAATAATGCTTGCTTTTATCAACGATTGGAATGTATTCATCAACTCGGTCAAGAACTCACGCGGTTTCCTCAGTACCCAAGTGGGATTTTGATTGAAGAGCCTGAGATAGACTCCAGCAATAACCAGTTCGTTCTGATCAGTATCAGTTAACAAGTTGAAATCGGGTTTCATCTGCCAATTGTAAGTTGGGTCCTTGACTTGTGACGAGTAGATATCTTTTGCCAGTTGGCTTGTATTCAAACAAATATGCTTGCGATTCTCATTGTTCCATATGAGTTCTGGATTCTCCTGATTATTGTCAAACAAGTTTATCGCATCTTTGGCTGAGTTTTTCATCGCGTCAACTATAATCAGGGGCAAAAATCTGTTCAATATCAAAGTTGCTTGGAAACCCGATAGCTTGTCTGCTGTTATGCGCGATAAGAGTTCGGCACTTTTAAGGCGGACATCGGCATCCAAACTGTTGCAGAATAGATCAACTAGAAAAACTAGCCCACCCTTTGCAACCGTCTCCTTAACTAGCTTGCTATTGCCAACCAAGGGTAACAATATGTCCAAGATTAGGATCGATTTTGAAATTGGCTCATTGTTGTCCAAACTGACACTAACTATCTGTGTCTGTCTACTTTTGCCAGACTCATCTGCAGAGGCTAGTTCGCTCGAAGCTTGGCTCGCATACAAGATGATCCACAGATATACCAATACGTCTGAGTTGGATATGTCGTCGACGCATTGAGCATTGTTGGTGATATTCTTGATTACATGAAGGGCCATTATCTGCACTTTAGGCAACTGATCGACAATCAGCAGACTGAAGAGCAACTTGAAATAGCCGATGCACTTGATCTCCACGCCTGGGTTGAATTTTATAGCAAGGGCGAGAGAGCGGAGACAGTGTTCAACGTTCTCAAATGAGCCCGAATCAAGTGCTGCACCACTCGAAAGTGATAAGCTCGAATGTATGTACTGTGATTGACTGCCAATATAGTTGAGCAAAGATTGAACAAAGTCCCCGGCGTCTATCAGCTGGTATGAAGGTTGACTATTGTAAACTCTAACAAAGATATTGCCAACCCTAAGCTCCTCCTTGTGGGCTGATAGCTCGAAATCTGCCCCATAAGACTCGTCCGGACACTCACCACTTTGGATGATAGCCTTTTGTTGCGCCTCTAGGTAATCATTGAGCTCTGCTCTGGTTGAATTGTTCCATATCAAATACGGAATCTCCACGTTACTCGTGAGCATCTTGAGCAACTTGTGAGGCTGCATCTGAGACTCTTTGAAATGGCTAGCCACATAGTGGGTCAACATAGACTCTACAGGCTTGCCATAGAGACTGGGACAGAGCTCATAGAGGCGGACGACGGCCAATAGGGAAACTCGGGCAATCTGGTTGGTCATTTCCTGCTTGTTATGTCCCTCATTCTTTTCGACACCTCCCTCGTCCAGAGTGAAATCGTATTTGAACAGTAGCAACATAAGACTGAATATTATGCCAGATTCGAAGATTGTCTGATGCAAGGGTTGGCAACAGGCAAAAGCGGCGGCGCACTCGCTTGCGGCCAATTGTAAGATGATAAGCTTGTTGTAGCTCAGGATACGGTTCAAATCTTTGATGACAGACTGAAGTTCGCTTAATTTCTGTTGGCAAGCTTCGAAATCTGAGGCGACAGTGAAACACTTGACTATATTAGTGCACATTTGCACGGACACATCATGTGGGTCTGATGAGGCTGATAAAACTGAAGCGCATCTTGATAGAGCCTGTTGAAGAACTTCGAGACCATCTTCGCGACGAAGCTCCTCGGCGTTCTTAGAAGAACAACGTAGAGTGTGATACGCAGTTTCGCAGGCGTACGCCAACAAGGGATCTGGTTTGCTAAATAAGCGTTCGTCTTCGACTTCATTCTTGATTGTTTCAATAAGCATTGGATAGCCTGAGTATTTATAGGGGTGCAGTTTCTCACTACACTGACTGAATAATATGCTCTGGGCCTTGAAGATAAGGATCAAATTTTTCGGATTCGAGCCAGTTGCACACTCTCGGGCTTGTTTACTGCTTAAGAATTGATAAGCTGTATGAATCTCCTGGAATACACTTGCACCCTCGGGATTTTTATCGGGATGATATTTGAGCGCCAGTTCCCTATAAGCTCGCTTGATGGTTTGCTCATCAACATCATCAAGATTGGCATGCTTTGCTGGGTCCAGTCTCAAAACTTTTAGGGCGTCCTCTAGAGAGAGATTTGATGGTTTTCGACTGGTCTCTTCCTTCCAAGCGTCGAGTAAGGCTTTCAAAAGGTTGACTGGGTCCTTGATGTTCCAAAGTGGAAATTTAAGAGTATCACAAAGATTTCTCAAGTAGTATATATCAACGAAGAGTTCGTCTTCCAGTTGTTCATAGATTATCGGTGCAATAGGACAGTAATCGTATGTGGCTCGATTGTTCGATTTCAGACGACTGGTGAAGTCAGAAACATGACAGGCTATCTTCTCTATCATTGAACGGCGCATTTCGCCATTCCATATAGCCTCTGGAGTATCGAACTCGCCCAAAAATATTTGAGCAAATCTATCTGGCCCATGATTTTCCAGGTAACAAACCATTGCCTCGGGTAGCAGGTAGGTTAAAAAACTCTTGATCTTAGGCTTTCCAGTATCGTCTACGCGATAGGCCTGTGAAAGATGTGTCGCATGTAAAAGGCGACCGATGGGTATCAGATTGGAACCGCTATACATAAGGATGAAAAAGTATAATCCAGTCCTATACAATTGACTTATCATTGGGTTCTCCTCTACTACCAGCAATAATAATGTTGAAACTCTCTCAACAATCACGGGATCAAAGGTGACTAGTAACTGGACAATGTGCGTTAGAGAGCTGGCATCTGAGAGATACTTCTTGATTCGTGGGAAAGGCCTTATGATGGCACCGTCCAAATCGTGACTAGGATAATATTCGCATATCTGTATGAAAATGTTCAATATGCAGGTGGCCAGCTCGCTCTCATTCATCAATGGGCTACCGGATGCGAGGATGCACCATTTCATTTGTGGTATTTCGCTAGCCACCTTCCAGCCTTCCATGCCCTGAGACCAAAATTTCGTCTTCTCGTCAACTTTCTTCTCCCTCCAAAGTTCTTCGATTTCGGAAAACCTAAAAGGTCCCTTGTGAGTCCGTTGTTTGTCATTTTCACGAAATCCATTAGGCATGTCTGTGTCACTTGGCCTCTCTGAGGCCACCAATCGATCGTCGTGGCTGTAATACCACTCTTTGGATTCAGCCGCGGCCAACATCTCAGTTGTAGCCTCTATGACATTCGTTTGAGTAGGCATGAAAGCTCTCTGTGTATGGAGATGTGCTAAGGTGATCATATTGATCATAACCTCAACACCTCCAGCATCTATGAAATCTTTAGCATTAGGTTTGTACATGATGAACTTTTCCAACAACAAGACCAGCCTGTCTCTCTCCAGACGGTCACGACAATCTCGTAGCATCCCCAATATGTAGGCTATATCGTTGAATCGACCAATTTCGTCCATATAGGTGCCATAAACGATGGACATTGCATGAAGACATGTGCAGCGCATATCGACACGCTTATTCAGAAGGAAGCGATGATATAGATCACTCAGGAAATGGAATGGACTTTTGATGTTGATCTTCTGCATCAGATTGTCGGAATCCTCTAGCAAAAGTCGCAGGAAGTAGTCCCCGATACGTATTTCGTCAGCAAGTGATTTGTAACAAACTTCAAACTCGTAATAATTCCATGAGATCAAAGCTTGATTAGCTGCGAGCTCCCTATCTGTGATGAACTGTCTGAGCTCATTCTCAATCACTATCTTCAATTCTTCACGAGTCTTTAAATTCCAAATAAGGTCAGGCTTGCAATGATCTTGGTAGAATTGATAATAGAACATGTCCCAATTGTCATCGACTCTTACTCTCTGACGGCACTTCCTAAGAACAATTGGTTTATTTGCAATGCGATCTTCACGCTTTGGCAACCCAATTTGTTCGCGCCAGTGCATGATTGTTTGCTCGAGCTGCCGCTCCAATATCCTGACTGATGGGTGGATGTCCTTCAGTTGGTTGAATGTTGTTGTTATTGGATTACTATCGTTGTTTTGATTCGTCTGGTTCGCCAACAATAAGTTGTCCCTCGCCGGGACAGTAATCATCGACTTCGGTGGCTTATCAGGAGAGTCCAAATAGTTCAACAGACCAAGAGGGAACATCCTCTGAAATAATGATTTGGTTTCATCATTTCCGATTGACCATAAAGCTACAAGGTGACGAGACAGGTACTGCACCCCTTGCATGCGACCATCTTTGAATTGCGCGAACAGTCCAATATGGAGATGCTTCATTAAGGCCCCTTCCGCCAGAGATAATTCCTGCATCCTTTTGGAGACATTGGGCTCCCCCTCCAGAATTATTGACTTGATGACTAATCCAGCCCCTTTCACTATGGCCAAAGACGGGTGCTGGAATAATTTGTATATGTCTCGGCCATTCAGAGCTACCAAATTAAGTAGAGTGTCAAAACATGAACTATCAGTTGTCTCGCTATATGGAGAGCATAAGGCGTAAGTCAGAAAATCTAAGATTGATGATACAACCAACGCACCAGTGCCTCGATCTACATGTAGTTTTAGCACGTCCAACAAGCTCTCGAGAAATTTTTTTGTCGCCAATAGGGAACTCTTATTACTTTGCTCGTGCCTTATATCACAGTCTGGGTGCATTGGTTGCATTAAAGCACATATCACGTCGAAACCCGCGTACGTAACGGCGTCGTTATTCAACTTGATAGTCTCAACTATGCTGGCTCCTAGATAAGTTCTAAAACCCTCATTCTGATTGAAAAACGCAAACCCAGGCTTGGAGGCGACTAATCTGCGTATCGCTTGGTAATACTGTTCCACATCTGCAGGTGTCTTCGCCTGGCTATGGCTACTATTGTCACGTATGTCTGCTGTTGGGATACCATCGTCGTTCGCGTGATCGATAAAGGCTCTCAGAGCATCGATGATCAACTTGGATTTATTTTCCGCAAATAGTTTTACATCCTGATAGGAAGTATGTACCAAACCACTGTAAGGACAGATCGTGTTGAATCTGTAAACAGCATCCAGAAAGGTCCACCCGAGCGGGAGAGCAGTGAACGCTTTCAAGTGGCCTCGTTCAATCTCATCATCAACTGGTAGGTGCAGGGGACCACATCGCCAGCCGGCGTTTGTTGGGGTCATCTTCACGTGGATGTCAACATTTCCAGCAGATCTTGCAGCATCTACGAGAGATGCTAATAGGGCATCACGCTCAGTTGAGGAATATGTAGAGAAATTGTCCAGGTTTGAATACTCGATGGAAAATACCTGAGGGTCTTCTGACGATCTTATCAATGAAAATATATCGTTCAAAGGTTTCAATGTTACCGGATGATAAGTCTCTGGGTTTCTTTCAACCAAGCATGAGTTTGTTATACATAAAATCCTTCTTATCGGCCTAAAGCTATGCCTTTGGCTCAACTTATATACTGTGAATTCGTGCAACGAAGTTAATGCTTCATCAAGGCTGAATTTAGATCCAAATCTTTCCGAGTACAACTTATCTATACTCGCAGGATCTCGTTTGACTGAGAGCACGACACCACAATGCTGAGTTGAATATGTGTTCAACGAATTGACAAAGTCCTCAACAAGCCTGCCTGCATCTTTGAGGTTTGAATTAACTTTGTTCGTCAATCGAAATATGTGCATACGGCCGAAGCCGTTCATAGTAACACAGATAAAACCTGGTAAACCAGTTAGTATGGATATGTGACCGATGTTCTTGTAATAATAATGAGCCTGCTCGCTGCCAAGAGTATTGGTTTGAACGATAGCATTTGTTGTTATCTTCAACAAAGCCGGGAGCTCTTGACGAGACCAATGGAATTTTGCACATTCATATTCTATTGCGGGATATTTGTCATTATCTGAGGCTGATCTTGGTCGGAATCTAATTATATCACAGAGTATCTCCTTACGAAACTCGGACGAAAATCTGAGTAAATCAGTATTTCCAGTCTTCTTTCTTAACAACAGTCTGAATAGATCGGCATTCATTGGTCCCACATCGAGAACTTCGTCCCAGGACCAGCAATTGGTCAGTTTCATGGTCTTAGGATCGAACGTCGATATTTGTCGTGACTCTATGACCAAGACCCGTTTGTATTTGCCTTTCCACGAATGCTTGGTCACAACATAGCTAGATGATGTTGGATAATGTCGCGACGACATCATGACATAAGAAATCAGGCTTCCCAATACATAGATAGACACATAAAGTTTTTGTGAGAATATAACAGAGCAATAATTTCTCTGTGTCTAGAGACGAAGTCACCAACGAGCTGACGATGACTGTCTTGTCGGGATGATGTTGGATACCAATCTGATTGTGTGTGCCGATGAGTGTCAAATAGTATCACACTAGGGGGCAGAAGTTTTCCCGCTTGCTACAAAACGCCCACTCCGCCCATTTCACGAGTCTCGTTTTCCTGCAGTTAAGATTTCTGCTCGCAGATTCCCGCCTGGATCTCACATGCTGCTCAAATTCGCTTCCTGTTTTATCACCATCCCGTTCCTGAGCGCTGCAACAATTATTCCTCGTTGTGCTACAACTTTCTACAGACATAAACCAAGTATTTTCTATTCTATATCCACATCATTCTCATAAAACCATCTATTCAGTTATAAAAATTTTCCAGGTTATCTTTCACTCAACACTATCTGGATTGTGTCGAAGATTTTGGTTCACTCTTTCGGGAGATAGTTAAACTTAATCACAAGACGCTCTAACTCAAATATGGCATCAAAAGAGAATATTATTCCGGCCACTCAAAGAAAAGACGGCTCATGGAGAAAAGAGCGCAAAGTCAAAGAGGGATACACACCACAAGAAGAAGTACCTAAATATGAGGCCCGACCGGCTAAGAAGGCTAAGTTAGGCCAGCAGCAACAACAACAGCAGCAAAAACAGGCCACCGGTGCCCCAAAACCAGCACAGCCGAAGGGGGCACAAGCTACCAAAGCACCCAGCAAGCAGCAGGCTAAGGCTTCAACCAATCAACAAAAGCAAGCTGGTCAACCTGCGAAACAAGCACAGACGAAAGATCAGACCAAATCCAAGCCGTCGGGTAAGTCGGCTGACAAACAGACCGATAAGACAGCTGAGACAGCTGCCCCAAGATCTGAAGCCAAGCAGCAAGCAAGTAAATCAAAGTCATCGGCATCCTCAGCAAAGGTCGCACAGCCCGCCAAGACTGCTGACAAGAAAGATGCTAAGGCCACCGGTACCTCAGCAGCTCCCGCCAAGGGATCTGACACAAAATCTACCAAAGCTGCATCGAGCACTGCGGCCAAAGCTAACGACAAAGCATCTAAGAAGCCAGCTGGAGACAAGAAGCGACCAGATGGAGGTAAGGCTGCGCCGCTCCCCAAGTCTGGAGATCAGAAGAAGGGTGGTCAGACGCAAAAGTCGGCCCAAAAAGGCGCCTCGAAGGGTGCCCAGAAAACCGAGCCTCAAAGGGCAACCAAAGGAAAGAAGGGAAAGAACGATGTTGATGCTCTGAGACGGCGTCTTCATAGAGTCAAGGCAACGTTGAGGGGTATTAAATTGTTGAAAACCAAGAAGAAGGCGACATTATTGAAAAATCAGATTGAAAAGATTGGTCGTGAGAAATCAGTCACTCAAGAGCGTGAAAGCTTGAAAGCAAAACTTCGCGCCAAGTCGAAGTGATGAAATAGTTTGGACCTTCTCCTTTCTCTCAACTGCTAGGTTGTCAGATGAAGAATCGACCTTATTTTCCAAGGTGATGAGACCATAATTTATCAGACTTCAGGAGGAGACATAAATGTATTTAACATGAATAAACTGATTTCTAGACGAACTGAGTTTGTAGGAATCTTGCTCCGCTCTACCTTTCTGTGTAACCTGGTGGTCCGATTTTCGTCATGGAATTGGCACTGGCAGATTGTTATATCTCCATCGCTGCTCACAGCGGATTCCAGCTCGTCATGTGCCTGACCTCTCGTGTCACGCGTCGGAATTTTCTCTTTAGTCTAGAGATAGGCTAATGACCATCGAAGACCCTCTACTATTCAAATGACAAGCAATTTGTGAGAGCGTTCGGGAACTAGAGTTCATCCTCGCAACCCCGAGAACGCAGGTCCTGTTAAGGCTTACAGCCTTAAGATCCTACACTTCAGATTACCGAGCTTCCAGCAGGCGTGATCTGTAATGGATGCTTCCTAGATCCACTTAACTAAATTTTTTACGCACAAAATTTTTGCCGTAGTTATTCAAACGCTTCGCTTCTGCGTGACCTCATGTTTCGGACTTCGATTACAAAATTTGTCTTCGAAATGTGATTACACTTTTATCTATATCTTGTTTTCTACATTGCAAATTATTCTCTTCAAACATCAAATAGAATATCTCAATTTCCCGGTTGCCAATGGCCTCCTCAACAGGAGTGTTACCCTTTTTGAGGGGGGCCAATTTTTCACACAACAACTTCCAAGGCGAAAACTTTCCTCACACTATTAATCAGATGAAAGGTTTGAAATGGTTAGAGTTAACTCAGACGAATCTAGATTGGATACCCGAAGAATTTGCAGCATTCGAAAATCTGGAGAAGCTTAACGTTTCATCTAATAATCTCACTAGCCTTCACGGTGAAATTGTCTGCCTAAAGAATCTCAAATTTTTAATGTGCCGGCATAATCAAGTCGTTAGTGATAATATACCTGTTGAATTATTTGACTTGAGAGCTCTGACAGTTCTCGATCTAAGCCATAACAGATTATCGGTGATACCAAAATCTTTAGAAAATTGCAAATCCTTAAGTGTGCTAAATCTGAGTCATAATAATCTGAAACAGATCAACGAACAATTATTTGTAAATCTGACTGAATTAGTGTACTTGGACATCAGTGATAACGAACTTAGAACTGTACCACCGCAGATAGGAAGGCTTTCAAATCTGAAAACTCTTATCCTAAGCAATAATCCCCTTGAGGAAGCAAAATTGAGGCAGCTGGATCGTCTCAAAAGCACCCTAACGACGCTGCACTTAGCAAATACTCAAAGAACCATGAGAAACACCCAACTAAACATATTAGGTGAGCTGAGCAATCTAGTCGAGTTAAATATCTCATCAAACGAGTTGACCAGGATACCTGATGATCTTAGCAATCTTAAATCTTTAAAAAGATTGAATTTAGGTGAAAACCTATTGGATAGAGTGCCAGAACAACTTGGCAACTGGTGGCCTAGCCTAGAGTCGCTAAATCTTTCTGGAAACAAGTTGTCCGAATTACCTTCATCCCTATGCAAGCTGTGCAATCTTAAGAGATTATATTTGAATGATAACAAGCTCACCTTTGATGGCTTGCCTGCCGCTCTAGGCAAATTGCATCAATTAGAGGTATTCATGGCTGCACGAAATGAACTAGAGCTCATACCAGAGAGTATCTTCAGGTGTGGTAAACTTAAAAAATTATCACTCGCAAGCAATAAGCTGATCACATTGCCTGATACGATACATTTGCTTTATGATCTCGAGGTCCTTGATCTATCAAATAATCCTGACTTGATCATGCCTCCGAAGCCAACCCTAGACTCGGCTAGAAATAGCGAGTTTTATAACATAGACTTCTCACTCAACACACAGCTAAGACTAGCCGGTGGACCAGACTCAGCAAACTTACCAAAGCAACAAGCAAATCCAGTCAGAGACCCGATAGCCCGCAAGTTGCGGCTAAGACGACGTGCCAAAGACGACGAAGATGAGATAAAGAGCAAAGTTTCGAAGGCAGAAGTTTTAAAAGAAAAGTTCGCTAAAGAAAAAGATAATAGAGTCCATAATCAACCAGATTTTTTAGATTTAAGGCCAAAGAGATGGGACGAAATTTTAGAAAAACCAACTATTGACTACAGTGATTTTTTTGACGAGAGTACCGGCCAAATCTTAGGTCTAACAATATGGGAGATCGAAAACTTTTGTCCTGTATTGATAGACTCTAGTCTGCATGGAAAATTTTACTCCGCCGATTGTTACATTGTTCTCAGTACTCAATTTGATGAGAACTCATCACTCAATTGGAAAATATTTTATTGGATCGGTGTCGAAGCTTCACTGGACAAAAAAGCTTGTTCTGCAATACATGCTGTTGGACTGAGGAACCATCTGAATACCCATTGCAGGACAATAAGGGAAGAGCAAGGTGAGGAAACTGACGAATTTCTTGCTTTATTTCCAGATGGAATAGATTATGTTCGAGGAGCTAGAACCTCAAGTGGCTTCTTCACAGTAGAGGAAACAGAATACCCCCACCGAATGTTTAGGCTACATGAGGTAGCAGAAAAAACTCGCCAACTTCACCTGGAGACCGTAGCTATATCGTCCAATTCCCTAGATTCTAGGCTCGTGTTTTTGATAGATGTTGGCACCAAGATATTCATTTGGAATGGCATGAAATCTAAGAACACAACGAGACAAAAAGCTCGTCTATTAGCGGAGAAGCTCAACAAAGAAGAGAGGAAGAATAAGGCTGAATTGATTTTTTGCGAACAAGGTGATGAGCCTATAGAGCTGCTCCAAGAGCTGGGGCTTTCTGATCATCTACCTAGAGTGCCATTCGCAACTGTTGATCTCCCTAACGACTTCGAGGTTGAAAACTTCGTTCCTCGTAGGCCTGTCCTGTAAGTTTCTCAACCAATTTTCTCTATATAACCTAGTATCACTATCTCTAGTCTAACCCCAGTTTGAATTCCTACCACTTTCCAGTTATCAAGTCAACTTGGGCATAGGCCACATCGAATTAACTCAGGTTGCGTTCAAGGATGGAAATCTACTGACCAAATATCTGGTTGCGTCAAATGTCTACATATTAGACTGTCACGCCGATGTCTTTGTATGGTGGGTAGCAAACCTCGTGACATTCTGCTTGCGAATATCGAACAGAACACTAACCCTAAAGTCGCCTCCATCTCTCAAAGGTTGGGCCGTAAAAGCTCGAAGCTAGCCCGGAATGCAGCTCTGAAGCTTGCAGACGAGCTCTTTCACATGATCAAGAGACCTCAGTTTGCCACCATAACTAGTTGCCTCCAAGGGTAAGTTTGAGAATCAACGCGATTATCCTTTTTTTAACATCATAATTCTGGGAAATTCAACTAATAGAGAATATCTCATGCTCGAATAACACGCATAGTACGGAATCTCAATTATTAAAGACCAAGTTCAGAGATTGGGATGATGTGATAGCCGTCGATTACACCCGAACAGCCGAATCTGTTTCCAAGACCGGGGCCGACCTGTCTAAATGGATGAGTGCGCAGAAAGTCAAGATTGATCTCGCCTCCTTGTTTGGTTCACCTCCGGCTCCACTCACAGAAGAGGAAGCTCAAATACTCATTGAGGATTGGAATGATGAGCTCGACATTTTGGAGACTTACTTCCTGGAGAAAGGGAAGAAATTTGTTAAACTTCCGAAGTCTGAGTTTGGCCATTTCTACACTGAGGACTGCTACGTATTCCTGTGTCGTTACTTTGTCCCGATAGAGGATACCATTTCCTCTGACGAGAAAGTGTCAGATGATGACGAAAAGCGTCTACCAAATGGTATAGCACAGAATCCTAATCAAAATGGTTTGAATGGAGACACTCAAATGAACCCAGAGGAAGATTTCAAATATGTTGTCTATTTCTGGCAAGGTAGACAGGCTTCGAAAATGGGTTGGTTGACATTTACATTCAGCCTGCAGAAAAAATTTGAATCTCTCTTCAATAACAAGCTTGAAGTGATCCAAATGCACCAGCAACAAGAGAACATCAAATTTCTATCCCACTTCAGACAGAAGTTTATAATACACCATGGTAAACGTAAGATTGGCCTGCCGGACAGGCCAATTGGGTTCTACCACCTAAGGTCGAACAAAAATCCCCTGACATTGCGCTGCATAGAAGTTGAACCCGATTCGTCCAAGCTCAGTTCTGGCTCCTGCTTCCTCCTTCGTGTCAAGCTATCCTCCTCTAGAGAGGGCGACATTCTTCCATCAAATGGTCAAGCATCAGCGGGCAGTATGTCAAAGATTTACCTTTGGATTGGCTCAAGGTCCGTTCCGAGTGAGGCGAGGATTGCTGAGGAATTGGCAAGGGAGAAATTCCTTGAAGACGGTAAGTCACCAGATGTGATATCAATCAATGAGGGTCAAGAACCGGACGAATTTTGGAATCTACTTGGAGGTAGGAAGAGTTACGAGACTGACGTCGAATTCATGAAAAGCGCTCGTCTATTCAGATGTTCCAATGACAAGGGCTACTTTAGCATTTCTGAAAAATGTAGCGACTTTTGTCAAGATGATCTATCTGACGACGATATCATGATACTGGACAATGGTAGCCAGGTGTTCCTCTGGATTGGGCCCAAATCGAGCGAGGTTGAAGTGAAACTAGCCTACAAGAGTGCACAGGTCTATGTTCAAAATTTACGACTTAAAGATCCTACCCCAAGACAGTTGATGCTCACAATTAAGGGTAAAGAATCGAAAAAATTCACCAAGTGCTTTCACGCTTGGAGCGCCCATAAGGTGGTTCAAGATCCACGCCCATGAACGATAATAAACTCCTGAGACGAGGGATGCAATTTTTCCAGAATCTCATGCCGTCATAATTTTGAGAACTATATTATTTTCCTCTCCGAATCCTTTTTCAGAATTAGTTTAATCGTGCAAGATAAAGTGCAATCAAGCTGGAAGCACTCATTGCACTTTGGTGAATGCGTTTAGTTGTGGCAATCATTTAGTTCCGTAGATCTAGACTTGCCCTCTAAAAGAGCGCTCGAAAGGAAACTGAGAAGTGTTGCACCAAGTACGACCTACCAGGTTTATTCATATTTACATTGAGCACTGGAAGGATAGTGATCACGATCATCATCAGATAACGAATTGACTTGCAGGTTAATCATTGGTGTGGGGCATCATTGCAATCCAGCCAAACGTCCGAGAGTCATTCGCTTAAGGGTGGCTCTGTAGTTTCTCGCTTGGACGAGGCACAACTCAATCATCGTTGACTAGTCTCGGTTGATTCGAAGAAACCTCATGATTCGATCAGAAACTCCGACACCCTGCGAGCTAGATAAAAATGTCGGCACAAATAAAACGCCCAGCCAAAAGTAGGCTTTGATGAGGTTGCCATAGGTGAGCGCGACATTACCAACCTTTAATGTGAATTGACTAGATAGCCGATCTGGGTGAGAAAGCTCTTTGCGAAGAAGCCATACAATATGGTCCTCGGAATAATTGCATTGAGAATGGACATGGTTTGCCGCTGAAAGTTCCTCATCTGAGCTCAAATGTGGACCAGAATCAAGCTGAGTGTCGGATTTTGACATCTCAACCTCCAAACAATCAACCTCGATCAAATGGGCGACGAGATAGGCCAGTTCCTGTATCAGTTTGACGCAACGACGATGTAGATCACAAAGTGGCAGATATGAAACATTGACATACAATGTGAATGCAATGGCACAGCCGGCAGACACATGGCGCATACGGTCACATAAGTAGGGGTAATAGAGGTGCACAGTCCCTGGAAATGCGATAACAACTACGAAGCCTAGATAGCCCACTAGATTGACGATGCCTCTAACTTGTTTGAATTGTTCCGCAAACAATTTGCATTGCATCAATGTAGCCAAGAGACAGGGGCGTAATTTCGTTCTCATCCTGTTCTTGACCAAATTGCTCTCAAACTCTGCCAGTCTCAAACTCTGCTCACTAACTGGAGTTAAACTGAGCTGTTTCCATGAATGGAAGCTTTTCTGAAAATGTGACCCATCGAACTGCCAATTCTTATATCCCCCAGAAAAACAGGTACCCCTTCGAGGGGCCACATCAGAATGGGCCCTAACCATGATGGTCCTTTGCGTTTCTAGAATGTATCTCTGGAATTGGGCAACCTTGCGCTGACAGTCTTGCACCATAATCAACAGTTGATCCACATAAGAAAGCTGGTCCAGACATATCATCAAGGGGAAGGATAGGTGGACACAGCAAAATGTGGACTGTACGAGGCACATAAGGTGGAATTCAAATAAAAATATCCAATCCTGCAAATTTTGGAAATCAATTCTCAGTTCCTCTTGAATGTTGTTGGAAAAGACAAGGCCAATCACCAGAGCTGAGGCAAAGTAAATAAATGATACGAGCAAGGTAGCAAAAAATTTCATGTATGTGATGGCGTTGGAGCGTATGTTTTCTGGTCGCAAATTGAGAGGATGCAACCTGCCATCAGAGGCCATTAGGGATAAATCTTTGATGGATAATTCGTGATCTGTTATATTTCTTCGAAACTCTCTTTTCAGTGTAGCAAGTGATTCATCGGCGTTCTTTCTTGAGTGTCTGCAATCAACTGGCCCCCAAATGTGCTGCAACAACTTGGCTGGTACACAACGAGAAATGCTCATCTGCAAGAAGGTTCTGCTTGAGCTGATATATAGATTGACGATCACTCTAATCATTTGGAAGACATCCTTGATTTCACGTCTTTCAAAGGAAATGGTTCTAATTGAGGCGAACAGAACTCCATGATACTTGCGCAGGACTAGGACGCCCGCGAGATATCCAAAGATGTTCAGCACCAAGATAAAGATGTAAACGCACTCAATAAAGGAACCAATGTACAAAAATGGATTGCCGATGGTCTTGAGAAGATCCTTCGTATTTAGATAGTTCTGATGCAATATTTCCCACTCCAACTCCAAGTGTCTCGGGCTTGGTCCACCATGAAGATTTGGGCTAATTGAGCAAACAATGCTATTCCTATGCAAAATATCATCACTGAAGCATGCAAACTTGGTTGAATTGTCAAGACAACTCTTAGCTATCGTTTGCAGTTTACGACAATTCCGATTAAATCTGTTCTGAAGGCATAGGCTGATAGATATCTTAATGCTCATGTAAACAATGAACACGAAGGCTGCATCGGACATTTTTGAGAATGCCTTCCGCTTTATTGGCCCATTTTTTGATGGGTCAGACTCCTCTCCTGCCACGCCTTTATCTTGAACTAGGGCCAGTGGAGAGGTATTCTCCTTTTGTACATCCAATCTGGCCAGATCAATGGTCATCTTAACCACCTTTCGTCCGAATTTCATCCAAGGTTCGTTCCATTTGTCATCAACTGTCTTGGACCACAGCACCTTGTCTCCCATCTTGAGCTGATCTATTAAATTAGGACCAAATAAGCCAGTTATTGTCTTGTGCTGGTCAGCTGCTGAGCAACAGCAGCTTGGTGAACTAGACTTTGACATTGATACCACAGACCTAATTGCTTTTGTCCGGTTGTAAAGGGTTGATTTATATTGTGATGTTAGACCTTCTCCCTCCGACAATCTAACTCCTTCTGTGCAGTGAGTTGGCTGCAAAGACTGAATTCTACTGTTTAATTCCTAAATTGAGCAAATAGGAGCCTCGTTAGTCAAAGCTCGCGACTTGGCAACGTTCTACCTGTCAGACTGTGCTGAGTGGGGGCGTTTGAAAAAACTTATCACGCGATCCATGAAGTTTCCGTCTGTATCTTCTAGGATGGAGGAACTTGTATAGATTACTGTTAACAATGGTTAAAAATGGTAATCAAACTGATATTAGTTGGAGATATTCCTATTCATGAGCCAGAAAATGCGTTAATGAGAAGTACAAGATCGAGCCTGGTCGATGAGTGGATTTTCACCCCCCGCTTGGCTCGCGATTGTCTGCGAGCGAGCAATCTTTTTCAACCCCTGATAATATGCTTCCGAGACCCATTCAGCACATCGTAGACCTCACATGGCCTCAGATGTGTGCATTGGCAATCACATTGTGCAAACAGTTTGGCAATCGCTAGATAGGAAGGCGTCACGCAAGTTGTGCCAGCAACCCAGAGTACCTGGCCTCTTGTTCCGTTCAACTACCCGTGAGTTGTGCTAGGCCCTAACCCTCACAGTACCGACGGGCCTTCTTCTCTGAGCCTTGGGGGAAAAACTCAGGTACAGCACTGATCTTGTCAGATAGAGACCGAACTCCGAAAGGTTCCATTAGGAGCATGTGCTTAGTTCCTATAGAGCGATTTTTCAAATTTTATTGACTCCAGTCTAGAGAGACTGAATAAAATTGATCTGAAAGCAGCAAAGTTGGCGGGCCGTGATGCGAGTGAGATGAATGACAAGTTAAAATGCGATCTATGGTGGCATATTTGACCGTCGCATTGAGCACCATTCGTTGGCTTCGGTCCAGCTCAGGCCGGCTGATCTTGGCGGTTGCGGTGATGGCGGGATCATCCAAGTAAGGCCCTCAAGTGTGAGTATCGAATTAGGAGAAGGATTATATGCTAGCAGTAATTGAATGTGAGCAGACCATTTCCATGGAAAGCTGAATGTACAAGCGTTGAGGTCTGACCAAGTCCAGTCAGGCAGCGGAACGTGCTAAATGCACGAGACACGATCGGTGGTCAATTCAATTTATGTGTTTCTCCATTTAGCGAATGCTCGTTGCAAATCGACTGGGATGGTTTGTGTGAGGTGGAAATCACGATCTTTGAATCAAGTGGACCACTCTCGCCTGGGGAGAAGCCTAGAGAAGATTTCCGGCGTGCTCGCTTGACGAGTTTTGGCGTTTTCCACAAGTGTTGTGGACCACAAGTGTTATGTTGGCAAGGCTCTTTTCACCTGAGCTTCTCTCAAGTTCGCAAAAGTGTAATTAGGTGATTGAGTCTGTGATGAATCTTCTGCCGATGGGATTAGGTGAAATTTGAACGAGAAAGGTTTCCAAAATCCGAAGGAGTAGGAGCATCTTCTTGAGTCTAATCCTCTGCTCGAACTAATCTGTTTGAGCCTGAGAGTTCGAGTCGTTTGAAGGCAGAGGCGAGCAACTGTTGGCGGGGGTGTGATGCACCTTGTGATGCATGAGACAATACTTGTTCCCCGTTGGTGCATTTTCCATCCGAGTGGCGCCCACTTTTCCCGGTGCATTCAAATGAGCTGATGGAGGTAAATGGAAGCAAATGGGCACAATTATGTCTACTTGTGGCCAAAAGATAATTGGATTGCACTCTAATTTATCATAATCAGTGCTAGAATTCACTTTCATTGCCTCGAGCGAAGCCTCACCAGAGCTCAACAATGTTTCCTGCAGCCAATTGGACACAGGCGACCACAGGCGAGCCAGTTGAGAGCTTTCTCCTCCAGCACTTCTTTCACTTAATCACCAAAGTCTCGAGCTGGCAAGCTGGAGATTGGAGAGGCCGCCATTGGATGATGGCACTCCCGTTGGCTCATTTCCAACATCATTTCCAGCCCAATCACCACCAGTTGATGCCAGTTGGTCTCTCTTCCTCCCGGCGCCTGCGGTTACTGTGGCAGTTGTTGCTTTCATTCTGTCTCTGACTAACTCTCGTTCGCTTGTACATTCCGCCGGCCAAAGCGGCCATACATTTGCGCTCCATTTGGCCTTCTTTGTCCACTCGAGATCATCAGGTAGGCCACCTGTGTGCACCTGCGAGCCTCTTCTTCTCGGGCTTGTCTCATTTCCAAGTCGGCCAATGTGAACGCATCAAAATCAAGAGATTGAGAGAAATTAAGGGTGGAGCTTTTATTAGTCTGGCCGGCCGGCCGGCTGACTGTCTGCCGGCCGGAGTGATGCATAAAAGTTGCAAAAGCCCCTAGAGCAAGCGGAGAGTGCTAAGAGAGCCGCAGGTTGTCCCATGCGACGAATTACTCTCCTTGGGTGTCAATGACCAGCAGTATCAGGCGAGAGCGAGCAAAAGGCGCCAGCAAGCTAGTGGGCCAACGTTTGAGGCAGAGCTATTCTGCTCGGCCGCTTGCAAGATGCCGCGGCCGAAACCTTAGCCCCAATGATACCTAAGCTCTACTTCTGCACTGTTTCCTTTCCCTTTTTGCACTCCTCAATGAAGCGGTGAAACAAATTGATCCGAATTCATTGGGTCGCGGCGATTGCGGAATGGAAAAAAGTTGGGCGGCAAATTATCATTTGGTTGCTTGAATTATTATCATTTGCCTGTTGTGCTGAAATTCGATTGCATTGTGACCAAATGAACAGGCAACAATGTTCCATCAGCTTCCAGCAAACCGACATTCATTTGGACAACACTAGTCTAGATGAAATTGGGCGCGTTTTTCCTGCGGATGAATAAAAATCCATCCGCGAAGAGTCAGTCTCCAGCTCAATGAGTAATGAGATCGCGCACCAAGGCGGCCATTCATTAGTCATTTTGGGCGAGCGGCGAGCACGAAAGGGCAACTTATGGACTCGCTGCGAGTGAGTGGCGCCGAGTTGCGCCAACAAACCGGCAAGCTAGCTGGCTAGCTAGCTTGCTAGACAGACAGACAGACAGACAACAGGAGACAAGGAGCGAGAGGGAAAAATGAAGCAACTGTTGAGCGGCGCTGGCGGAGGAGCCGCTTGATTAAATGGATACGAACGGGAGGCAAACAAGTGTTTGCCAGTGTTTTAGGCCTTTTGGCGGTTAATAAGTGTGGGATTGAGAGCGCGAGAGGAGGAGGAGGAGCAGGCGGGCGGCCAGAGACAGTGGCTGAGGGAGGGACATGGAGCAGTTGGAGCTAGAGAGCGAGATGGTGGCGGCGGCAAAAGTGGTCTGCTCTAGCTAGTGTGTGGAAGACAACAATTGTTTTAGCCTCCAGTTGCCGACAAAATGAGAGTGCAAAATTCAAACGAAACAGAGTGGATACTTTTCCCTTGGATGAGTTATTGCATTGGGCGGCAAACTTAATGGATTGTCTCCGGCTTCTTTGGGAGCCAGCGGAGAGCATTTGGCAAGCTAGGCGGAACTGAGCCAATTTGTGTGCTCCCTGTGGCCAGTTGCCGGTCCACAGGGAACGCCACCGCTCTCGAAGGGGGCTTGCCATTCATTATTGATCCCCCTGGGAGGAGCTAGACTTAGGTAGCGGGCGAGTGGACCTGAAGGAGGCGAGCGTCTCGCCTGGACGTCCGTTGTCCAGTTTCCGCTGGTTGTTATTTTTCGCCTCCCTTAGGTTCCAATGTTGCACGCTGAAAGGGAGCTGGAGTTGCACTCTCGAACTGTGGAACTGTGGATTTGAAGGCAGGTCAGTGAAGTGGGAAGGAGAAAATGCAGAAAGTGAGCATGGGCCAAAGTGGGCAAAATGAGCAATGGGAGCAAAATGAGCAATGGGAGCAAAATGAGCAATGGGAGCAGGATGCAGAGTGCAGAGTGTAGACTACACTCTGTAGTGCCCAGAGTGGAATCGTCCAACGCGGAATGCAGTATGCAGGATGCGGGCCAGCAGAGTGCGAGCTGGCAGTGGGCCAGACACAAAGGAGGCGATATTGTTGATCGCCAGTCGGATGTGACCACTTGTTGAGTGAGAAATTGTTCGCCTGAACCTAAAAGCCGCTCTCGTTCCACTGGAAGCGCCACTTCCTCCACTTTGGCTGGCTGGAAGAGTGGGGCAGATGTTCAGATGTTGGCCAGATAGCGAGGGAGGCGGATTGGGCTAAGGTGGAATGGAGAGTGGAGGAGGTGGAAAGAGGTGGAAAAAGTTTCCATTAGCCCAAAGGGCCTCCGCGGCAAAACAAGGCCAGCAGGAGCAGGCTCTTTGCTCGAGCCGATTTGGCGCCAATCTGCAGTCCATTTGGTCCCGAGTGGAAAGCTGGGCGCAACTATTTCGAGCACCAAGCAGAGGACGTAGTGTCTTTATGCTCGCTCCGTGTTGAATCTAATGCATTTGGCGGGAACAAATTGTTGAAATTTATAAATTCAAGAAAAGTTTCACAAATGTTTCCAGAGGAGGAATTGCAATTTGCGGCCGACTGGTTGCAAATTGTGCAGCATAATATTTGCCGCCTGTCACTCTGCGCACTCGGGCCTTGTGAGGGCGCTCGCTGAGCTCACTGGCAAGCTCACTGGCAAGCTCGCCAAGCTCACTGGCGAGCTCGCGTTGGTGGTGGTTCTCTAGGAAAGAAGAGGTAACATTGGGCAGGAGGAAAGAGAGCTTGCCGAAAGGGAGAAGAGTCAGCGACACCTCAGAAA
>Ga0058701_10000120_pt1 | contig 64458 bp, 37 predicted proteins | sample AgamicOrMae_FD_97039 | JGI IMG/M metagenome (GOLD analysis project Ga0058701, IMG submission 97039) | Agave microbial communities from Guanajuato, Mexico - Or.Ma.e | ecosystem: Host-associated > Plants > Phyllosphere > Phylloplane/Leaf | place: Guanajuato, Mexico | collected 2012-06-04
CATTCGATTGAAATTATTAAATTAGATACCAACTTTTGACTGACTCAAAGAGTTTTGCTTTACGATTTCTTTTCGACTAGATCTGCTTTCGATATCTTCAATTTTTTTTCCAGTTTTCTTGCCCATTTTCGCGACTCTCATGTGAAGTTTCAGCCTCGAGCCAGCACTCAGGAAAATCGAGTCCTCGTGCTCAAAAAATCTCGCACAGACTGCAAAGCCGATTTCGTCCGGTGCCCTGTCTTCCCCCCTCTGCATGAGATTCGCGCTTTCGTGCAAACAGGCTAGTTGTCACAAGTCATTCAACGTGAACACGTGAATATGGCTCTGGCCGGAGCCAATCTCGGTTTGAGTTGGACATTTCATTTCAATGTCCACCCAAGATAGTCAATCATCACTAAAGGAAGATGGTCCAGACGATAGAACTCGAACCTCGTCAGGAGTTCATATTCAAGATTGGAGACGAGCCAATCAAAATTGAACTCCGACGTGGATCGGCGGAGGTATATGGAAATGAGATGCTTGCAAATAAAACTTACACCTTCCAACGTTACTCTAAGGCGGCAGTATTCACTTACCAGGGTGCCACATTGGAGATGAATGGATCGCCCATGAAATCCCATCTCAGCAAGAACTGTGATTATATGATGCGTTACCTCGCCATCCACAGAGATTTAGAGAGGATGCGAGATGAAGCGGAAAAAATTAGCCAACACATCGACTTCAGGCCAACAACTATCTCAAACTCTGGAACAAATGTTGCGAATGATAATAACCTTACACCTCTTGTAGCTCCTCAACCAACTGAAACGTTGACGGCTCCGCCGACAACAGAAATAACTCCCCAGATTGGAATGAAACCAGACTTGAGCAAGACTCCAATATGCTTTGTTTGCGAACCAATGGACGCTAAAAATGTGGGTAAATCAACTTTATGTCGTATTCTCCTCAACTACGCTGCTCGTCGGGGAAGAGCCCCCATATTTGTGGATTTAGATCCTGATCAAGGCCACATCGGCCTGCCCGGAACAATTGGCGCTCTCTCAATTGAGTCCCCGATCGATATTGAGAGCGGACTCGAGTTACGTTCCTCCATGTTGATGCATTTTGGTCACACCAGTCCCTCAGCAGATTCTGAGAGTAAGAGCAGCCTGTATTATACTGCTCTTGTTGAGAATATGGCCAAGATCGTCCACTCGAGGTTGGAGCAGGACAGAAAGAGCTTCTATTCCGGAGTCATCATCAACAGTAGCTCATGGACTGATAACAATGAATACCAGATACTGGTCGATGCATGCAAAAACTTCAATGCAAATATGGTCATAGTTGTCGACGATGAAGTACTTCAGGATGATTTGCAGAAAGATTTAGCGAAACAAAATCCCGTCGTCTTGAACGTACCAAAAACTGTCGAGATACACAAGTCTAGAGCCACGGAGCACGTAGAACTAAGGTATGCAAAGATAAAAGAGTACTTCTATGGAACCGAACATGAATCTTACAATCCAATGACTAGTGAGGTTAAGTTTTCGACCTTTCTCAAGAACCGAATATACAAGATTGGGAGTACCTTGATGCTGCCGGATTCCCTGATGCCATTGGGAAGAAAGGTGCAAGATAATCAAGTCAAAGTATCGAAATACGAGTGCACTGCATCAGATCTTCTTCATCACATCCTAGCCATCTCTTACTGCAAGTTGAGCGATGTTGAAGAGAATCCCGAATGTGTTATAAGAACAAACATCATGGGCTTCATATGTGTAACAAACGTCAGATCTGATGGTGAAATAGTCAGCATCATGACCCCACAAAAGTGCCCACCCGACCATGTGCTTTTATATTCCGACATCCAATATATGGACTCCTTGATATGACTTCCCCAATCAGCTCAATAGGTAAAATTACAAGAAGAAAAGATCTCACCCGTCCAGCAGATGAATGATTTATTAAGCCAAATTACATATAATTTCAGTGCATTAAAGTACTCATGGGGTATTGTCGTGTTGATGGAACCAAAGTAGATCTCGAGCTAGACAGATAGAAGGGCTACGCAGATTATATAAGCTCAATCAGCCGAATGCAAACCCGTTGGCAAGTTTGTTCATGAATGTACTCGCTGAGTTACCTAGACTGTGCTGCTGCTCCGCCATGAGCTGGTTTGATTTTTCGATGCCATCTTTCGTAGTTTGCATAAATTGGCGGCACATTTGCTCCGGGTTTGATGTGAGCTCGTACATTTGGCGGAGCATCTCCTCCGATTGCATTAGTCTTTGTTGCAACATTTGTGTATATCTATTTCTATAGGAATTCTGTAGATCGAGCATGTTCATTGCTTGGGGTACCATAGAGCTACCCAGTTGCCCCAAGTAACCATTCTGGACACCATTGGAAAGCGTCGAGTAACCATTAGTTAGGTCACTCTGCACACCCTGGTATGTGTTTGGTAGTAGATACTTCATCGAGCTACCAACTGGATTCAGGCCAAATTCAATAAATTTCGGAATGTTAGCCGGATCAAAGATGGCTTGCTGTGCCTGTTGGGCGGCGGACGCTGCAGCGTTGAGCATAGAGGAAGTTTGCTGTTTTTGTTGCTGTTGCAAATTTGCCTCTTGTTCTTGAGAGTATTTCAGTGCATCATTTGCACCAATCATTTGGTCCTTCGGCTCACTTCCGCCCGTCGAGAGCTCTTCCCACATGGATGCAGCATGAGCCTCTCGCAATAAGAGCACCAGAACGGCAATCGAGCCAGCGATGACCACAATCTTCACACTTGAACTAAGCAGCATCGCAACTTTGGTTCACCTTTCTTTCAGTATGCTGACTAAGCTTGTGTGTTTGAAAATCTAGCGAAAATTTGAAGACCCTCTTGAAATTAGATTACACTGTTCTATCTTCCGCTATTTGTTTCTTTCACTCTTGTGATTGTCAAGTGAATATTGCTTCAATGTTGAAGATGAATTGATGAGTGGAGGCTTTATATATAAGTTCAGGAGACACTCGCAAGACCGTAAAACACAAATGTTCCGCCAGGATCATGGGTTATCAAAAATTAGACAACTTGCGTCAATCAATTGAGCCGCTCGCGCTAGTTGATCTGCACGGCGGAAAAAGACAGCAGTCAGACTAAAAGCCGCTGAAGAGGACAATTCAGCTTGGGGTCATATAAAATTCATCGAGAATTAAGTGGTTCCTTAATCCTGGAGCACGTTCCTATCTCTAACAATAAACTTTGTGAGTTTCTTTTTTTCTGACCGACAAATACTTTCTGCCTATTAGCGAGAGCACTTCTAGGGATTCGATTAGGTCGCCCGTCTGCGCTGCCTGATAACTCATTTATTTATTGACGTAAATTCCAGGTGCTAGGATGCCTAGGCGAGCCTGTCTTGACAATATGGTGCAACATTCTCACGAATTGTCGCACCCAGTTGAATGGGGTGATATTGAACTCGCAAAAACCGGTCTAGATGAAGAAAGCTCACTGGAGACAGACCGTTTCACTGAGGCCGGTTGATAAATGCAATCGTGGAAGGCGATATTTGAGGATTACTCGCTCAGATATGGGCACTCAGACCAGTTGCTAGAACACACTGTTACCGAGCGCCGTTCAATCTCCAACTGCACTGGTCTGGTAGGCTTGCATCTCACGTAGAGATCAATCAAGCGTGTGGGGGAAACAAAATTGTTGGCGATTGGAAAAATTGTCAGTATTGAGTCATTCGATGACTCTACTTGTTGAACTAAGTGAAACGATCTGAGTCTGGGGAGACGTGACAAAATGGCAGGCCCTGAGTGCAATTCGCGAGCAGTCTGAAGAAAGTTGCAATAGTCACGAATTCCCAACGGAGCGACACCCACGCCTCCCCCATGACACTGGTGCATCAACCTTTTGTGGGGCTGTTTGTCGCTAACAAGCGAGCTTGGCCAGCCGTCGAGGTGCGAGCAATCGTTTGGACCTTTTCGCCTCCTCCCCTTTCCAAACATGATCGTCCTAGTCTCGCCGATCTGTGGGGCCGCCCACATTGCTCGTACATCGTTTTGGATGCTACCTGGAAGTGCTTTTGGGGCACGTGCTGGATACCCCTTAGCCTCCCCGATAGGTCTCCCACTGCGTGAAAAAGCTGGACCATCGGGGCCAAGTTTGAAAACACATCCGGCTTTGTGTGAGCGCTTTCCCACCAGTGATTGTTAGCAGGCAGTTTCGCCAGGAACATCCCCTAGCTCCAATATGGCAAGACCTGGACGGCTCATTATGATCCCTCACTGGGTGGTGCTGCTATAATTTTCACAGTTCCAGTTTGAGGGGCCACAAAAAGTGGGCCAGGATTGTTTGTCGCCAGAGAAAAGTAGGCCACCGATCTCTTGTTGGATGGGCAAAATAACAAGCAGCAATAACAAATGTAAATGATAAATGATTGTCACTCTTTGACTTTTTGATGAGACTCTTATAGGCATTGGAAAACTCACACCAAAGGGCGACAGGGACAAATAGCGCGGGAGTTGCGCGGTTCAATGGTGTCAGTGTTTGGGGCACGATCATCCTGGTTGGCCCTATGAATATACACACCGTGTGGCGCACTCTTTTCTGGGCGCCGGAAAGGGAGGGAGCCATAGCTTGGAAAAAGATCAGCTCCAGTCGTGGGCTGTAAAATTCAAACTCGCAATCAGATAAAAGGTGCAAAGGTCGTCTCATCAGCGCCACCCAAGTGCCCTTCTGTCGCAATTCGAATATGGCCCCTCGGCTGCTCGCTTTTTGCCCCTGTTGGCAAGTCTTATTTATGATGGCTTTCCGCTACCTGCCCGGCCGCACTTGAGAAAGTTTCCATTCATGCGTGTTCCAGTTAGACTCCAACGAGCCAGCTCATTGGCAACAATGCTGACAGAGGGTCAACTCTATCGAGAGGCGCCCACTTTGTCGCCACTGAGTGGCAGCTCTCTTCAAAGTTTCCCCCTGGCCTCAATTGTTATGAACAACAATGAGTCTGAACTCCGATGGGCTGATGGTGAGCTAGCAGTAGTGGCTGCTGGTAACTCTTCTCTGCCTCTGCCTCTGGCCAATAGCACGTGAAGTGGAGCAGCGAGAAGCCACACCACAATTGGGCCAGTGCCTCTTTTTTCTCTCATTGTCATTTAGATGCAAATCAGCCAACTATATGTGCAACACTCCTGCGGCAATAGTTGAGCATAGTTGAGCATTGTTGAACCAGACTAATGGCGTAACTTTTTCATTGCCGTTGCTCGAACTTGTTCCACCTCTGCCTTTGTTATCATCGAAGCGCGAGAGAGCGAGCTTCTCAACGAGGCAGCTGGGACAGGTAATCAAACAAAACACATGGTCTCTTTGTAGCTAGTCCTCCCGGAGCGTCAAACAATCGGCCAATGTTTATCAAGCTGGCTGCCAGTAGACAAGATGATAGCATGGTTGATTAGTGTGCACTTAGTGCGAGGGAGAGTTCCCCCCATGTGTCTATTTACCGGCGGCTGCATCTTGAGCAGTGTGGCGCAATTTGTGTGTGTGTGTGTGTGTGTGTCCGGCCTCCAAACGAACGGCCGAAAGACAACTGGCGAGCCCTCTTTCATGCGCGTGCTGCCCTATGCCACCACCTGCTCACCAGAGCTCGTCCAATTCCCAGAGCCCCAAGGAAACAAACTCGCCCTGATGACTGTCAACCGCGCGACCAGTTGGGCCAGCACTTAACATCTCATCACTTGTTGTTTGGATTTGTCGACCAACCCCAGTTGGGAAGCCAACTAGAGACAGGCATAGATGGAGGCTGGGCCATGACCATCAAATCGATGCTCCGACGAGACTCGCCAAAGGCACCGGGAACCTAAGGGGAGAAGAGCAGTCGGGGGTCGCTAAGCTGGCGCGCTCAAATCTGAGGCCGGGTTTCCTGCCCAGTTGAGGCCCGGCTTTGGTGCAGGTGATGTAAATTCGACTCGGTGCCACTTCATCAGTTGGCAGCGGGCCTCGTGCCGTAAGCAAGGCGGATCTAACTGGCGAAAGGCTGGCGGGCGCCTGAGGTTCAGGCGCCCCCGCTTCATGTGCCCAAGCGCGACCAAGTGTGAGGCCTTCAGGCGGCGGGCTTCCAAACAACAAGCGGCCAGGCTGCGATAAGCGGCCAAATGCTCGTGTACGTGCCTCTGCGCTTGTTGTCCATTTTCCACCCTGATACCTGCATCTCTCGACACCTGCACTCCGTTGCCTCAGGAAATTCAAGCTAAATACTAATCCAGCCTAGCCATCCAGAGTGTGGGCCCACGGGGGCGGCAGTTGGCCAAATGTGGCGCCGCAGAGAACAATTTGGAATTTTTACTTTCAACAGAGATTTGTAGTTGCAAAGAGAGGAAAAATATTTTCCCCACTTGCACGGAAATGGGGCCACCAACTTGTTTACGGACATTTTTGCACACAAAAATGCCCAAACAAACGGGAAGACCACCCCTTTGGCTCGTCCAAAATTGGAGCCTCTCTCTGGCCATCCGTTTGAGCGCTAGATTTGCACAAACGAACGTGCTCTCGTCCCGCCCCTCTAGCACCTCGCCTCGTCCCTATGCTTAGCCAGTTTTCCCATTTCCGCCGCTCTCCGCTCGTCCATCGCCAATCGTCCATAACTCCAATAGGCCCCCATTGGTCCAGTATCTCTCGCCCAGCGGATGCGCTCGATAAAGGGCTCCAAAGGTGGGCCTCCATGATGTCGCATTGAGTGGGGCCTCAGGGGCGCCATTTCTCTCTCGAGACACATCCTGCGCTTGGCCTCAAGGTCGCCACGCCGGTCTGGCACGTTGGCGATCGTGCAGGATCGATACGAGTCCCCATGGAGGTGTGATGGTCGTGTCCTGGTGGACTTATGAGAAGGCCACTCTCATGAGTTAAGCTGAGCTAGACACACACGAAGGAGCATTGACTTTATGTCCGTCTGTGGGTTTGTTTATTTATGTCCACGATGAGAGGCCCGTCTGGCTTCCATATGGGTCAATTCGTCGCTTGGGTTTGCAGCGAGATCGAAGCAAAAATGGCGCCGCCCTCCGGCCATAAAGATCCGGTAACAGTCGCAAATTCGCAATTAATTGATATGCCAAGGCCACCGATTTGATCGACGGGCCGGCCGGTGCTAGTCGCTGATCGATTGGAAATAAATAATGGCGCGCCAGCCTAGAGCTCAGCTCGGCCTCTACATTGTGGGGCCACTGGTGCTGGTAGTCAGTGTGACAGCAGCTCTCAGTCCAGTGCGACAGACTGATCCTGGCAAAAAATTTGGATCAATTCCAATTTGATACAGTTATATTTGCTCCACGACTGAATCTTGAACCAAACTCGCCTACATGCTCGACTCTTGGTCGAGCTGGCCTGGAATGAGGAGTAATTGGGCCCCCTCCAGCTGCTCTCTGGAGCCAAGTGGATCAGACACAGCTGGAAGTTGCCTGCTGCCAGTGTGGAAAAAGCGAAATTGTGCTAATTTTGATTTCTCACGGAGGCAAAGTGAGAGCGAGGCAGGCAGAGTGAAACAGTTCAGTTACATCTATGGAACTGAACCAATGTGGTCCAGTTTCTAAGTTGGAGCTCATCTGCTGGCGGGGGAATAATTGGGTTGCGCAGCACTTCCAGGCAACCAATCGGGCTGATCTGTAGAGACTCCCTCGAGGCTCCCCTTTAAGGGTGCATCCATGCTCTCTATGTCTATCTCTATCTCTTCCGGCTCGGTGACCAGGACGCAGGAATTTGCGAGTAAAATATGTGAAGATGCGAAATGAACTGGTGGAAATTTTAAGTGGTTCTGAGCCGAGTTCGGGTCGAATAATTGAGTTGTAAGTCGTGTGTGGCCGTTTGCGACCAGCGAGCGCGGGGGAGGCAGAGGAATTCCAGCGAAAACAATAATAACATGACAGGCAATACTATCTCCCTAATAACATCGATGCTTTCCGACCTTAGCCACTATTGAATTGAATTGAAGCCAAAGTGTCCGCTCGATATTGCGCCATGTTACAGCTTGGCCCAACTGCCTAGGTCGCGTGCAATCGCTTGCGCGTCCATCTGTCCTGCTGGTCATGGGCTTGTGTGGCCGCTGGGCTGCGTGCTTGTTTGTCTGTTTCAGGATATTATCTGCAAGCCTCAGACTCGGCTTCTCTACCCGTACAGATTGGCGGGATTAGGGATCAGTTCACGAATCGTTGGCTGTCTAGAGATTGTATCTTGGAAACACAAGGTTTCCGCAGGAGAGATGGGGGGTTGCGGAGACGAAAATAGAAGATATGTGGGCTGAAGATAAGAGGAAGAAGTTGCGGAATTTACAATCAATCCATCCGATGATGGAAGCTAGTCCGAGTCACTTGAGGTATGATAATGCACGAAACGATAGGCTAGGAGCTTTTGTCTGTGTGTGATCAGGCTGGCAGTAGATAGGCGCCCTCATTAGTTGGCATTAATCTTGGATAGGCTCATATGTTGGGATTACTTTTCCATCGCTTTAGCCGCATTTGTAGAGGCCGACAACAACGGACAATTATTTCGGATCTGCAGACTGAGATCAGAGCCGGCAAGGATTGTGCTACATGGCACAGTTTGCCGCTAACAAGTGAGCTAAGGGCCCCATCTCGACCTGGTCTAACGTGAGCTCCATCCAGAGCTGCTTGCCTTTCCTCGTAAGTTGGACCCCAACGAGCAGAGGGAAGCCAAAGTGGGCACGAAATTCAAGATCCCCTCAGGTCTGACGCGCACAAGCACAGTGTTTGTGTGTTTGTCTGTGTGTGTATGTGTGGCTTCAAGTAAGGGGCACGAGTGAACTGGCATGGTGGGTCTGTCCGCGCAGGCGCCTAGCGACTTGGCGCCACCAATTTATGACAGCTCCCAGCTCGCCAGTCTTCTCCTTCTCGTTCCTTCTGACGGACAAAAATACGCCCTCTGAGGCTCAACTCTTCTCCAATCGTCTAGTTCCGCGTCTGAGGAGCTCCCACAGACCGGTGAGCGAGACGAGCGTGGATGAGTGTGATTTATTGATGGCATGATAATGGTTTTGTGAAATTACTGAAAACATTTGCGGCCGGCCAACTCCTCAGGAGACTTGCGGCTCATATATCAAAAGGTTGATCCAAACGAAGATTAGAATGGCAAGAGCAGAGAAATTCAAATTGCGGCTCAGTCCAGGCTTATCATCAATTTGAGCAGCCAAATATTGATGAGACTCAACGAGCGAGCAGTTGACTGAAAGAGGAAACAACTTAGTTTGCATCTCCGCCTCAATTTGCATTAATTAACTGGACTAGTTGGCGTCACTGTCAGGCAAAGTGGGAGGAAGTCTGGAGATTGAGGTGGACGAGTCGGCTTGAATCTACGACGAAAGTGAGGCGATCTCAGTCGATATTTTGCAATTGATTTTAAGCGGGAACTCTTGCGCGAGAAAGAGGATTGATGAGTTCATTGACGATTGTTTGATCTTTTCTAGGTATGTGCTAGTGTCTAGGTGGAGTGTCCAATGAATATCTAGCAAAGTGGTGTGAGTTGCAGACTAGGTATGCATTGAAAAGGCTTGTACTAGTTTTCATTCAAGAAACCAAGAGGCTCATTGAAAGCAAGTCCAACTAGGTTTGAGATTGACCGATTTGAAAAGCAAGAATTTAGACAAATTCTAGCAAGAAAAAGGGATGTCCCACAGCAGAGACGGTCCATTCGGTGGATGGGCGCCAACTTGGCATATGATCGGAACCAAGAGAGACTTTATCGACCTGAAGACGAGTTGGGAGGAAAAATTTGCACGAGAAACAGCAGAGAGAGCAAAAGCTAGCTACCAATCAAAGAAACCTGCTGAAGCTAAACTGGTCCGCTCTTGGCGCCCAAAGAACTACCGACGGCAAGCTCTATTTGAATGCCCCACGACTGAGGTTGTAGATTGTAGTTTGGATGAAGAAGTGCTCAGTCTACTTTTGTTGAGTTCCAATTTCAAAGGATCTCCTCCGAAGTTGAAGGGAAGTGAGGGGGAGGTAATGAAAGAGGCAGCCAATTGGGCCCGGTTAAGAAAAAGTAGCACGTGGGCGCTAGGAAATAGTTGTGAATTATCGTCTAAGGGAACGTTGTGTCGAAGGAGGGCTGCTGCTTTTAGAATGAGGAGAGCTGTCCAGGAGGGAGCGAGCACTATGATAAATATTGGGCCTGGGCTAGAGAGTGGGAAAAGGTGTTCGCCGGAGCGAGAGATAACTGCTGCAAAGCGAGTTGAACAGCTGCACTCGAACGGTGGGCCTGGGTGGAGGAGCGGGAAAAGCAAGAAAAGCGACAACAAATCATCAGCTAGAATTACCAACGATGCCACTTCCGCACTTGCGAAGCAGTATTTCACGCCCAACTCATTTTGCATTGCACTGACACTAATCGCAATCATTCTATTTGGTCAGAGTAATCCAGGTAAGTAGTGGCAGAGAATCAAGCGAAGGGAATCAGCTATTGGCTCTATTGGTGTCAATCGTCTCAATAGGGTTTCCTCGGCGGAGGTGCCCCGTGGAGGCAGCCACTAGCTGGAGTTGCTGCTCGGGAGGGGCAACCATGTAGCTCGCTTGGCTGGCCACAAGCAGGCTGCTGGCCGGCCATTCGGGCAGCCATTGTGACCCGGTTATTGGGAATCATTTACAAATTGGGCAGAAAGGACGTCGGAGGACCGAAGAGATGGTAGCTGTGGAAGGGTCTGAGGTTGACGCCAGTGCTGGACGTCTGTTCTCTGGAGCGCGGGGAACAGGAAGGCGCCCTTGGACTCAGGCACGACAGATGCCAATAGACGGCCAGCGCCATACTCTCACGGAAGCCAGCAAGCGACCAATCAGAGATTGCGCCACTAACGAACGATCTATCTTTTGCACACAAACACATTTGGCAACATCCCTCAATGGGCGCAATAAATGCGCCTAACAAAACAAACAAACACAAACACAAACGCAAAAACAAACACACAACATACACTGACTATGGGCTGATGGACGGACGGGCGGACTGAGAGTAGGCGTGGATTGTGTAGACTGTTTCAAATGTTCCTCCCGAAATGGCTCCAATCCGGCCTGCGAGGATCCCTTCCACAATTTGAACACGACTCGCGTGATCTCGCCCATCCTACCTGACCCACAACCAAGTGTGATCTATCACACTCCCTGTTACGCTGGCAAAAAGGGACGAGAGGGATTGTTTCCAGCATCGGCCTGCATTAAATTAACGGGCACTTTCGGTGAGTAGCAGCTGGGTATAGTGGGAAAAATGTCGTTCCCAGTTGAGCATTGCTCATGTGTAGCTAAATAAGCTAAGCGAGTAGCTAAAATAGACGACACATGAAGAAACCTCTGCCAGTGCAGAGGTGCTCTATCTCTCTCCATTTTATTCCGTGCCTAATGCTTCGGTCTGAGTTTTCATTTCTGTGTTGGCATCATAATTTGTTCTGCTAGGATAACAGCAGGCCCATTATGCAGGATTGTGCTTATGCTGAAGTCCTTGCAATTCAGCCGCTCGTTGACTCGCAAACGAGGCAATCCGAAGGCGCCGGGCGAGATTTTGAACTCGTCAAGCGATTCGAATGGAGAGAAAAGAGGCAAAAAGAGCTCCGCCGCTTTTAAGGGGCAAGCAATTCGAGCCTTGTTGACTCTTGGCCGCTTGGCTTTAGAGTCGCCTCTTAAAATGGCCCAGCCAAAAGTGTAGCTGTCATTCTGGAGGAGGCGGAGGCGAAGAGAGAGAGCGAGAGAGAGGCCGAAATTATGCCCGAGCGGGGCCCCTTGTCTGCAATTGTCTTTGGCCGCACTAATATGGCCATAAAGGAAAGCAAAACAAGCGAGTGGCGCATAAAAAATAAATAAAGCAAAAGAGGAAAGCGGCTGCCAAAGAAAGCCAGCCACAGCCAGAGGGGAGGAGCAAGAGAGAGAGAGGTTCCAATTTGCAGGGCAAGGCATAGGCGAAGGAGCCAGTGTTAGAGGTGGTATGTTTGTGTGCCGCTGACACCTGCCTCTTGGTCGGGCGGCGGAATGGGCCACGCGGCAGGCAACTGAGACTTTCTCCACTTCCTCTGCTCGGGCCCCAGTCTCGAATACGACCCAGCCAAGGGCACTTCAGAGACCTATCTGACGCCAGCAAGCTCCAGATCGGTGCCTTCGACGAGCTCGGCATGCACATAGACGTCACATGGTAGCGGTCGTGGTCCCAGCAGAGCTCTGGCCCAGAGGGCATCCGCAGGGCTCCAGTAATCCGGCCACTTTCCTTTTGCTGCCCACCGCATCCGGCGCCAGACGGCCACAAGACGAGCCAGGTGGACCCGGTGTCAGCTTCTTGTTTTCGTTCAGTTTCACACAGCTGGCCGCATATTAGGCCCAAGTTGGAGCCTCCGCTTGATCTTTGTTGAGTTGATCTTTTGGCGCGGCTTTCAGCCCTGAAGGGTCGTGCTCACTTCAAACTCCATCAGCTGCTGGCACTCGAACGCGAGTCGCCTTTCACAAGCGGACGACCCTTACCTCTAACTCTGCTGATGCTCAGAACTGCTGCTGCTGGAAACCTGAGCTAAAAGAGAGAGACATAATGATGGTCTCGACAGGAACCATCAAGTCTGGACTTGCACTCGTTCGTTGAGCAAACTTGCCTCCTTCGATGCACCATTAGTTGTGGTACAAATTTCAGCCAAACTCTGGAGCATTCTCTTCGCAAACTCACCTTTGCATTGCAACATCATGTGCCAAGAGTGGGTCTTTTCCAGCCAAAACAAATTCTACTCGTTTGCCCTTACTGTCCATTTGTTCGAAACAATCCTGACCCCTATTTTTTCTCGAACACATCCATTCACGCCCGCATACAAACACGAACCTGGACAGATGCCACTGGCGAGACCTTGGTGGTTCGACACTGCGCATTGGATTCGGGAACACTAACCCAGGATACTGAATTAGGTAAGTAGATTTATCTTCTTCCATTACCATCCGGTCATTAATGAGACCATAATTAGGACGACGACGTCCAAAGAGAGTCTATTTGCCATGACAGCTGACCAATGTCCACGCCCATCTGGATCAACTTCATCGCCATCTGCAGCCAGGATGTCCCACTGTGGAAAATTCCAATTTGAAGGCGACCTCCTGAAAGGTAAGTGAGGGTCGAGCATTTCTCGTAATTGTCCCTGAAGATACGAGCCTCTGGTGAGTGGGTGAGAGAGTAAGAGAGAGAGAGAGTGGTGGGAGAGAAGCCCCTCGATATTGGGGAATTCCAAATGGAAAGGAGCTGGTGCACTGCGTCCCGTTGCAACTTAGTAGATGTATGTCATTGCTGGCGTGGCCCCCATGTTGCGAGAAGTGGAGTCATGATGACAAATCAATTTCCTCACCGCCGGCAGGCAGTCTAGAGCAGAACTGGCGCGAGTTCCATTTCATTGCTCGCCAGCCTTGGCCACTGGGTTTGTAGACTCTGGTCTGGAGAAGATCGATCTTGTAGGTTTTGCCCGAACTAACTACCTGGTCAAGGCGTACGTCCGGGCGTGAAAGCCTTGCAAGGTCTAACCATCACGACGACGAAGGAAAAGTAGGGCAAACAGCAACTCTCCTGAATTTATATATGGAAAAGCAGGCAGAGGGTGAGAAGGTGAAAGATAAGAAGAGACAGAGAGAGAGAGAGAGAGAGAGTCTGGGAGTTGGATTCCAATTTGGATTAGAAGAGGCGCTTTTATCGAGGTGCCCTCTTGAAGTGCCCTCGGTGGAGTCCTGCACAATCCCATGTGAATCCCTACTTTTTGTCCTCGCATAGGTTGACAAATATAATTCTACTGGTAGTCTCTAACACTGTCCAAGATTGGAATTTCTCTACACAAACGAAACAGGTTGCGTCTTAGCTTGTCCGGAAGATGCTTGTAACTCTGCACTTCGAGTGCACACACATTTGGGCAGCCAAATGATGTCGATTCCCATGAAATTAGTCGTCGCATTGGTTTGGGTGGCCACCCTGCGAGCGGGTCACCAACAAGGTTTGCTACAACTTTGACCTGCTCACAAGAGCCAGGGCAACCTAATTGCTAGCCAGTTGGATGGAAATGATACTGCATGAGGGAGCATCCAACCACCGCTTGGAAATTAACACTAGTCATGCACTAATACAAATGAAGCGTTCAGAACACTCTGGTCCCCATCCGAGACGGGTTCAAATTGATATGCACCGCTCGGAAGTGTTCCTCCAGCGATAGAAGAGAGTACAACAAGTATCACTGAGACATATCGATAACGTTTGTAAATCGTTCTAAATAAATCTAAATAAATTCGAGGCGATGAAAGTGGATATTTAGCCGCGAAATCTTGCCAAAGTCCAAAGATTCGAGTGTGCAGCTCGTGTTCTTGACCAATAGCACCAATGCGTGCAGAGGATAGAAACTATGCATCACGAGTACAACTGTACTGTAGATACTGGCTCTCATTCACAACTCTAAGGAAAACTCACATCCCCATTCTTAGAATCGTGCATTCTTCGCATGAAGTTCACACTGCTTTGTATCACTTCAAAATAAGCTAAGGGTTCTGTCAAAGTGGAAGTAGACTCTATTATCGAAGATGAACAAATTCCCACCTTAGTCCTACCATTCATCTTGTACTACTAGGGCCTCGTAATACTTGGAAGCATTTCTGAGGGTAATCCGAGTCCAAGAGCCTCAAAAACGACACGATGCATCCTATGGGCTTGCGGTAGAGATGAGCACGAGTAGACATCGAATTAGCCTGGCGCATAGTTGCTTGATTCCTCATTGATCAGCGGCCAATAGTCATCGTCTCACTGGTCAACGCGGAAAAACTGTCAGTTCTCAGATTTCTGACATCAGCTTACTCAAATGATGTCTCGAATTGCACCGGCTCGACAGCGTAGGATCTAAGGGCAGCAACGAATATGAGTTGCAATGAGATCTGCACTCCGCCAAGAAGGGTGTTCTGTCGTCTAATATGATTCTAATCAAGTCTGAAGCCTTACATCGTCGAATTAAACCTTGCGGTGCAATTTCCAGGTACGACGTAACATGAACCTGAGAAGACAAGTTCCATATCCGGTGCCCAGACAGATGCTCAGGAAATATTCGATTGGTGGGCCATTTTGTCTGCGTCAGGAATTCCGGCGAAAAATGTCAAAAACAACCGCTAGTTGGCCGACCTTTTTTGCGATGATCAATGTTAGTCGAGGTAATCATTTGGCTGAGTGAACCGAATCCAACTTTACACAGGCAGATCGTTTGATATCTGAGACCGTGCACAGTCTGGAAAAATGTAAAAGCACACTGATAGCCAGCGTATAACTGTACTAACTAGAACTGGTGGAGCAGCTTCACTAAGGCGGCCTCCCCCCTTCGCCACGAAGCCCCAAAGACTTCTGTGACAACGATCAGACAAAGTGTTTAGAGCAGATCTGCCTGCCTTGGAATTTCACCAAAAAAAGTAAATTTGAGTTTCGATCTTTTAATTGATGTGTCCGAAGTTACCAGTTCTTCAGCTGTTACAAATATGCATCGAATTTCAAGTAAGTCCAGTTGAATTCTCCTCTCGTGGATGTCTCGAGATGTAGTTGGCTGAATAGAGCACTGCGTTCACTGTATAATGGACCAACCAAAGCCCGAAAGGGTGTAGAAATCCGCTCAATCCCAACAAACTACGATAGGGTCCTCTCAGCTGAACGCATCAGCAAGGACGAGACCAATCATGCCGAGGTTTCCTTCAAGAGACCCGCAAATATGTTAGATCTTGCTCACTACCATTGGGTCTGGTACTCTTTGATGGCCTTCTCTAGTCTTCGAGTGAGTTTTCCAGTTAGCTGAATGTTTTTGACATCCGTGTCCACATCATCGAATGCCGTGAACCACATTTCATTGATTGTTTGCAGTTCCTCTGCAGCAAGTATTTGGGCCACCTCCTTGTACATTTCATCTGTTTCCTGCTCATCTTTGGGGGCAGTCACGAAGTCAGACTGGAACTTGTGCAGCTGCACGTACTCCTTGTAGGCCTCAACAATCATTTGGGGCGTCAGTGATTGAGACCTCGTGTTGACGGCGGAAATGAGGCCATCCAGATTTGGATGTGGCGGCATGAGACCCACTGGCACACTACCGGCAGCTACCCGTTGGGCACTGGCAGTGGCAAGAACAACGAACGCGAGCGAGAGAAGTTTGGCTAACATGGTAAGGGCTGTAATTGTGGAATCGTAAGTCTTCAATCTGAACGGGTTGCTCCGTGCTCTTGGGATGGCTGTTTGCCTAAACGTCGAGCAATATACCAACTGCATTCGACGGACAGAGAGGGAGAGAAGTTCTATTTTTAAAAAGAGGAGTTTTGTCACGAGAGAGGATGAATGCCTGGGCTTAGCTATCGCGAGCATCCACCCACCTTACTCTCTCCGCCAATGCAACCACCAATCCAATGCAATTCCTCGCCCACGAGACCCTCGATCAGCACGACGAGTGCTGACTAAGCGGAGCTTTTGGGCCACAGTCGAGCTGTAATCACTTGGCTGACCAACTCTGAAACTCTCTATTCTGCCGAAAAGGACAATTGAGCGCCACACGATTTGTATGAGCACCTCTTTTTGGCGCCCATCCCGCCCGCTTGGGTGCAGATCCAGAGGCAGAAATCTATTGGAGTGATGATGCAATCTGGGCCCCCCTCTGGTCCAGATGAATTCGACGATTCGGCACGTTCTCGTCAGAAACTCGAAGTCAGTTCATAAATGGTGGTGTAACAGAATTTTTCAGCCCACCATAGTCACAAGGATGGCCGCTGCTTTGCTTTATTCGAGCTTCGAAAAAGCAATTTTTCAGCTCACTCAGCTGAAAAAGGCCCCTTTTCGAATGACCACCTCTCCAATGTTGCAAATGAGCAACGATTTTACACTTTGAGCTGCATGTCATATTCTGAAACATATGTTGCACAAATCAACAAACTCTTTTTCTGAATTTGAGGCCCCGGAAAAAGGAGCCGTCTAATGAGCGGGGATGGTGGAACAGTGATGGACAAGCAAAAGCCAAAAAGACACGAATCAATCCTTTGTGAATGTATATCTAAAAGATCTAAATATATCCTGAGCCGAACAGGGCTCCAACTTTATTGTCTTAAGATTTGTTTTTGTTGCTTTTTGTTGACGCCGACTATGTTACTCTGAAGTGAATAGTTGGCCGAGATCTTGTCGTCGTTTTCCCCCAACGAATTTAATAGTTCAACAACTACCCTAAGATCAATCTCCAATGGACTACAAGTACAACGCTGGTGGTACACATTGATTGATGTTCGTAATGCATGCTGGCTTCCACTCCTCTCTCTCTCCCTCTCTCTGAGGTACGTGTTCAGCTGCGTCCGACTAATATCAGACCGAAGAACAGCCAGTAGAAGAAGGGTACTCTGGATCTTGAGCTCAGCTGTCGTCCATGGAATCCTCCTCAACCAGTTTCTGAGTATCCTTGTCTGTTTCAACGCTAGAGGGACTCAATGAAATAGACTTGAATTGAGAAATGTTGCTCGAGAGTTGCTGTTTATCCTTTGAAGTGCTCGCATTAATTAAGCTACTCACACCGTTGCTTGTGTTACCTTGGGTTGAAAGAGAGGGAAGAGGAGATTCGGCCAATCTACCAAGCTCACTAGGGTCCCCGCTGAGCCCAACACCACGAGATCCAATGCCGTTCTCGCCGTTTGTAGCCTCGTACATGGGATTGCTAAAATCTGTTGTTGAGGCCTTGCTGACTAATGTGCTGTCATCATAGCTTGATAATGTGGAACTTTCGCCGATATTTGCACTAGCAGCGCTAATGTTATCTTGAAGAAGTATATCGTCATGGTGGCCCAAAGTAGCCATGAAAGGCGGTGCACCAAATTCCACATTCGAGCCATTACGGAAGAGCACACTACCTTGGCCCGCTTTGTACTCGCGCTTCTTGAATAAAACATAACCAATGGCCAAAATGACGCATGCAAGTATGAATAGGACAAATGAAATGGACTCGAACACAGACTCGGTTCCAGTTCCAAATAAGGGTCGCCTTCTAACGAAATCCTCGCATTCACTTCCACTGAAATCTTCGGGACATCGGCAGACAACAGAATTGCTACCGGCAGCTAGGTCAGAGCTTGCTTGCTGATTTGATAGCGAGCCCGGAATCGGATCCAAGTGACTAGAGCCGCTCTCCACGCAAATACCTCCATTACGACACTTGCAGGCAATCGGTTGAGGCTTGGGAAGCTCTAGTGGAGCTTGACAATTACCTCCCTCAGGTTGCAACGACCCGTCTGGGCACAAACACCGATGACCTAATGGTATCAATAGGCACAGATGACTGCATTCAGCTTTGGCACAGTAGTTTGTCAGGCCAGTGTTGTATTTGCGTCTGGCGTAGATCTTCACATCATTCGTGTGCTCCAAACTCCTCTTCACCAGCACCTTGACTCCATGAGCAAACTTGTCTTGGCGATAGATTTCGTTTGTATCACGGGTTGCCCAATAGATGTGGTCCTCATAGATGTCGATACTGAATGGGTGCAGGACTCCTTCATGCAATATGACATATCTATCAGTACCATCATGATTAGAAGTTTCGATGGTGTTCAATTTTGTGTCACACCAATATAGACGGTGGTTATTATCGTAATCGATGGTTATTCCCGATGGATAGCCGAGCTTTTCATTTGCAATGATCTTCCTCTGAGAACCATCCATCCAGCTTCGTTCAATTTTGGGCGAAGAACCTGCATCTGTCCAGAACATCATTCCAAGCTCCGGATCGATTGCAAGAGAGGTTGGCCTTTCAAGAACATTGGCGATAATACTGCGCTTGTATCTTCCATCCAGCTTACTTGCCATGATTTTCCCTCTCGGTCTGGGCAAGGCGTTTGGATTAACATCGATCCAATAGAGATTGCGCGCTACCCAATCGATAGCAATGTCGATGGGCTCTTGGATTCCTCGAACATTCAGGTTTTGTGGGAACCCATTTCCGTGTGAGGAATCGAGCAAATCGGGAACGAGCGCCCTCTTGATTGATTTGTCATGAGAATCAGACCAGTACAGTATTGACTCTAGGGGATCATAATCGATTGCCTGTATCCTAAACTCACCACTCACAACCGAGGACTGGTGCTGTTCGCGAGCATCAACTGCTCTGATTTCAGGGCCATTTGCATAGAGCACATGAACGGTGATTTGTTGGGCTTGTTTGCCTTGTGATTGCTTATCATCCGATGGTAGTGTCGCACACCTATCATCATATAACTGGAATCCAGGTTTACACTCGCAATGGTAAGAGCCTAAATCGTTAACGCAAATTTGGGAGCAGTTATTATGGCGCAAAGATGCACATTCATTGATGTCCTCGCACTCCCTTGCGGCACTCTGAGGCACCCGATATCCATGGGGACATACGCAAATATAGCCACCCTCAGGAATGGGTCGGCAAGAGTGCGAGCAGTTGCCAATTTGATCCGGTGGCTTGCAAATACCGGTGGTGTGGCAACCCCGTTCGTCGCTGAGATCGTCGCAATCAGCCACATGGTTGCAGACTTTGTCCAGCGATAGGCATTTGTCGTGGTCGCATTTGAATTGGTCTGCAGCACATTTTAGAGGCTGGCGCTTGCAAATTGTCTTGTTATTTTCATCGCTACCATCACCGCAATTATCCTCCCCATTACATAGCTGCCACTTTGGTATACAGCGCCTATTTGAGCACAGGAATTTCCTTTGAGGATCACACTCATGAGTTTGGCACAGATTGGGATCCTCGTCACTGGTGTCTGAGCCATCGGCGGCACAATCTTGTTCTCCGTCGCAAACAAAGTCAGGTCTCAGACAGACAGTATTATTGCACTGGAACTGAGAAACTGGACAGTATCGACCATCAGGGAATCTTGGTGGACAGTTGGCTTGCTCATCAGTTGCATCATCGCAATCACGATTTCCGTCGCAAACCAGCTTCTCGTTTATACAATGACCTGAACGACACTTGAATTGACCCTTCTTACACTCGTAGACTAGACAATCTTTCTCGTCGCTGCGGTCATTGTCACCACAATCGTTATCATTATCGCAACGCCATGATTTCTGAATGCATTTCTTGTTCGAACATTGGAACTCACTCTCCGAACACTCTCTGTAGAGATCCACACACATGGTGGGATCCTCATCGGAGCCATCAGAGCAATCCATGTCAAAATCGCAGCGCCATCTGAGGGGTATGCATTTACCATTTTTGCATTTGAAATCTCCTGCCTCAGAGCACTTTGGACACAATTCTGGATGCGATTCGTCCGAGCTAAGACCTCCATCTTTGGCATCATGACAATCATCGTTCTCATTGCAAAACAACCAGCTTGGGATACATCGATAATTGTTAGGCGATGGGCACTTCATCCAACCTGTGGTACAATTCTGCAAACGGCAAATATGGGCTGGCTCGTCTGTTGATTGAGATTCATCTGGACCATCATGGCAATCGTTGTCGCCGTCACATTTCCAAAGTTTCGGTATACACTTCCCGTTGGCGCATCTGAATTGCGTCTGAGGATCACAATCTCGATTATGACAAATAGATTTATCTTCATCACTTCCATCGGAGCAATCATTATCTGAATCACAGACCCATGAGTCTGGTATGCATCTTCCTGTAGACTTGCACTTGAATGAATGCTCACCACAAGGCGTATCACAGAAACTCTCATCGTCTTTCATAGGGCAATCAGCCATACCATCGCATATTCTCACACGCGATATACAAGTCGTACTGTTCTTGCATTGAAACATTCCCGGCTTGCAGCTAAATGGTGGACAGTTAACCTCGTCGGAATGATCCATACAGTCGGGCTCTGAATCACAACGCCAGAATACTGGAATGCACTTCTCGTCTGGTGGTCCACACTTATGCTGCCCAGCAGTACAGTTAGGAATGCAAGTTTTGTTGTCAGAAGGCTGGAGCAGGAAATTGTTCGGGCAGGCGCAGGTGTAATTCTGGGCGCCTGGTTTGAGCAGGCACAAATGGGAGCAGCCACCGTTGTTTGTCCCACATGGGTTCTTGAATTGGAGCTGGTGCAAAGGATGATAGATATGCACGTCGTACGGTCGGTGTGATGTATTCCTGAGAACTCGGACATTCTCACCAGTCAACTTGTGGGCACTCATCAGAGCCTTCTTGTTCCAGTCAGTCCAATATATTGTATCGTCGAAAACGGACAAGGCAAACACATGTGGTACCTGAGCTCCAGAGAGAACAACTTGACGGTGCTTTCCGTCGTAGTCTGCAAACTCAATACGATCCAAGTGAGCATCGGCCCAGTAGATCTTGTCACTGAAATAGTCAATTGTCAAAGCATTGGGCCAAACTAACTTGTCCTCATAGAGAACTATCCTCTTGAAGTCACTTCCATCCATGCCCAAACGGGCAATGAAAGCTTGGTGAGACCAATCTGTGAAAAATAGATAACCTATTCCAGGATGCACGGCCAAAGCACGGGGATCGTAAACGCGTTGACCAAGAATTGTCTTACGATTACGACCGTCCAACTCGCTAACATCTAAATGCTTGCTTGTCCGATCGATCCAGTACAACTTCCTGCCTATCCAATCGACAGCTAATCCTTCGAGACCTTGAGCATCATGTCGAATAATTGTCTCCTCGCCAGTACCATTCATGAATATTCTATGAATCGTCTTGTTACCCACATCGGCGTAATACAATCTTTGCTGACCATAATCATAATCAAGGGCAACTACATTCTTCAAGTCCATCTTGACCAGACTATAGATGCTTCCATCGGTGCTCATATTCCTTATGTAATATCGATTACTAAATAGGATCCACGGCCTCAGATGCAAATCTCGTCTCTTGCAAGTTCGTTCGTCAGGTTCACGATCGTAATAGTTCTCATTGCACTTGCAATAATGTCTACCAGGCACATTGTAGCAATGTTGACTGCATAAACCATTTCGCTGGTCGCATTCATTAATATCTTCACAAGACTTTCCATTCCTCATCAGCTTGTAGCCTGGCTGGCACTCACAATGGAACCCAATCAATGTATTCACACATTTGTGTTCACATTGATTCAATTCACTGCTGGCACACTCGTCCACGTTACAGTGTGGGCTCTCATCAGATTGGTCATCACAATCTATCTGCTTATTGCATACACGCTCATATGGTATACACTTGCCACTCTTACACTTGAACTGACCTTCGGGACAGGTGGGCGCTTCCGTCTGGCATTCTTTTGCCGTTTCATCGGCACCACTTGCACCACAATCGTTCTCGCCGTCGCACATGTAGGTGCGTCTGATACACTTTCCATTAGGGCAAGCAAACTCGGTGGTAGCATTGCACTCCCTGAATTTGCAATTGATATGTTCATCTGATCCATCACTACAGTCGAGATCAAAGTCGCACTCCCAACTCTTGTTTATACACTTGCCATTCTTGCATTGGAATTGTCCTGGCTCGCAAGGTTCAGGTGGAGGGCAGTTGAAAAGGGTGCTATTCTCGTCGGATCCGCTCGCACAATCTGTATCCTTGTCGCATATCCATTTCTTTGGTATACATTGTGCTCGACCCCACACTCTGTTCTCAGGACAATATAATTCCCTCTCGGGGTCACATTTTCTGGTATCGCACTGGTGCCTTGCATCTTCGTCAGAATTATCCAAACAATCGTTATCACCGTCGCAAATATACACTCGAGGAATACAGTTTCCATTATCGCATGTGAATAAATCACCGAAGCAGGTCTTGGTTTCATTCTTGCACTGGGCCTCGGGCTCATCAGCTCCATCACCACAATCGTTGTCTCCGTCGCAGAACCATTGACCAGGTATGCAACGATTGTTGGGGCACTTGAAACTGTTAGGAAGACACTTGCGAGATGCACAAAGTTCCGGGTCCTCATCGGCCGAGGTGTTGTTGGGGCCAGCGAAACCACAATCATTATCGGCGTCACATAGCCAGAAATCTTCGACACATATGTTGGTATATGGACACTTGAATAGACTAGCTGCGCATGTCTTGTTGCTTGGGCAAATATCGTGATTCTCATCGCTAGTTCTGTTATCCTTGCAGTCGTTGACTCCATTACAGACCTGAGTTTGCGGGATGCACTTCTTATTATCGCACGTGAATTCACCCTTCTCACAAGGTGGGTATTGGCAGTCGTCCTCATCTGACGTGTCGCCGTTACCACAGTCTGGATCATGATCACAACGCCAATTCTTCAATATGCAACGACCAGTCTTGCATCTGAACTCATTCGAGTTACACTGGTGAACCTTGCAGAAAGCCGGATCTTCGTCAGCGCTTATATTTGAGGGAGCGCGTCCACTTGGGAGTGCAGATAATGGAGTCGGACCACAGTCGCCATCACCATCACAAACCCAGAAACGAGGCAAGCACTTCCCGTTGGGGCAGGCGAATTTACTCTCGTCGCATGTTACGTTCTCCGGAACACACATTTTTCCTTCATTTGCCACCTTGAATTTAGCCTCACACTTACACTCGGCCCGATTGTCAGGACCTGGGTGGCAAGAGTGAGCACAGCCACCGTTGTCAATATCACAAGGCGATTTATCGCAATACTGCTTCTGTGAGGCGAACACATGAATGTCCCTAGGCGATTCATCGATTCGCTTCACAATCTCCACCATATTTGAGCCTGTGTTCTTCTCTGCTCTATAGACTCCATGCAACTGCAAGTCTGTCCAATAAATGTAGTTGCCATAAACCGAAAGGGCAAATGGATAGATGGTGGCAGAAACCAGAACTTGTCTATTGCTTCCATCTAGATCAGATCTTTCAATTTTCTCGCGACTTGCATCAGACCAGTAAAGCTTCTTCTCCGCGTAATCTATTGCGAGACCAGATGGTTGAGTGAGGGATGAATTTATGATGGCAACCTTCTGGTCACCTGCCATAGTCACTCTGTAGATGCGGCCGGAATCTCCAAGGCGTCCCCAATCTGTGTAGTATAAGTAACCAGCACATGGATCGAGGACTAGGGCACGAGGACGATCGACATGAACGATGTTGACGATTTGCGAACCATCCAAGTTCATGGCATTTATACTCTTGTTGGATGAGTCCGTCCAGTAGATCTTCTTAGACACCCAATCGTAAGCCAGACCCTCGGGATTAATACCTTTGTTGAGTATTACTGTTGGTTTGCCTGAGATCCCGTTTTTGGGAGATGACTGATCGATGGCAACCTGTGCGATCATTGTTTCAGGTCGGATTTGACTGAAGAGGATGCGCTTGTTTTCATAATCATAATCCAACCCAACGACATTCGATAAGTTCCCATGAGGAGAGAAGGGAGAGTCTCCATGAGATCTGTCCAGAGAATAACTTCTAATTTCCCTCCTTGTTGTTATGAGCAGATATTCATCAGGCTGGACGCAGCTTCTACCATCGGAATCTAACTTGCCTAAGGCGCATGCACACTTTTCATGCTCATCATTCGGCATCGCAAAACAGAGCTGATCACACACACTTGAACGACCGGCGGACGTATCGTTAGTACTCATACTTCGACTGCACGGAGTGGAACCCAGGGGTTGATTACGGAAATCATACATCACGATGTCTCGTAGCTTTTCTATATCTGACTTGACTGGTGTGGGTGCGACATTTGACCGATCTCCTCGGTTGTACTTTGAACCTTTTAGTACCATTCGCAGGTTTCTATCAACCCAATAGAGATCATCTCCCAAGATTGCTAGACCATAAGGACTTGGTATGTTGCGCCATATTTGAGACACTTTACCACTTTGATCTACGCGCATGATACTGTCACCGATCGAATCACACCAATAGAGGTCGTGAGTGCTCATGTCAACGATGATGTCTCGTGGGGTGAATAGTCCACTAGAGACGATCGACTTTTTCCCGGTAGCATCCAAGTTTGCACGCCAAATGTGTGGATGCTGGCCAGAGTCAATCCAATAGAGATATCGTAGGATTGGATCCACAGCCAGCTCACGGGGTCCCTCGGTTGTCGTTTTGTAGATGACAAGTCTGTTACTGCCGTCCAAGGAAGCAACCTCTATGAAAGTCTCATGGGGAAACTGATTGGTGAAGTACAAGTTTTGCCCAATCCAATCAATACAGAGACCGCGGGCGCCACTAGAGCCTATTCCATCCGAGATTATGTGCTTCTTCTCAGACCCATCTGGTTTCATGCGGAAAACACCGTTGGAACTTGAACCTGCATTAAACTCTATCCAGTAGATATAACCCTTTGAGACATGAACGTCGGCGTGCAAGATGTTACGGCCATTGCCAGCCAGAGGTTGCATAGCCTCAGCGTGGTCTTCCAAACTGAATCCCTGCATCCGTGTTAGAGAAACAACCACCGCAAATGACTTATAAGTGGTGCAGTCGGTTTGCGAACCTGGTGCCAGCTTGGCTCCCGCCCCACAGACACATTGTCGAGTCAGATTCTCCGATGGGACACAGATGTGGGCACAGCCACCGTTGGAAAGTTGGCACGGGTGAGTGTCGCTTTGCTTGGAGCGTTTTCCGAACAGCTTCATGTTCGACAAATTTGGCGAGTTTTCCTCCAATGTGACAGGATCAAGACCACTCGGATCCATATCGTTTCCATTTTGATCAGTGACTGTTAATCGGACAATCTTCTCATGAATGGGATCTAAGTAGAAGAGCTTGCCTTGATAAAAGGATAATCCCAACGGTCTACCGATTTGCCAGTTGGATATGATCTCATTGGGCTCGCCACCAGTCATTGATATCGAGTGAATTGCACCGTTGCTGGTGCCAGAAACACTGTAGTATAACTTTCGTCCAACCAAATCGATGGCGAGAGACTCTAGATTATCGTCTTGGAACTTATCATAGATAATGACTGAGTTTGTTCCATCCATATTGACGCGTGCCAGTTTTTTTGAGACACCGAAACCTCCATCATCTAGCCAATATAGCTTACCATTATTGGGGTCCAAGACCATCGCCTTCGGTCTTGCTACTCCGCGCACTGTTCCATCATTGTCGAGAATAGTTCGGCGGAAGTTGTTCTTGTCGGATGTTCCTGCTCCACCCACCTTAACGACGAGGAGACTTGATACACGGTGAGTTCCGACATACAAATTCCTTCCAAGCCAGTCGAAGGCTACACAATAAGGTGAACCTTGGATGCCATCTGGTAAAAATCTGCTCGAATTACCGTGCTTAAGATTCAATCTGTTCAGTGATGAGTTGAATTGAGTATTAGGAACGAAACGATCTTCGACGAAAATACTTGATGTTGGCGCGGCGGAAATGGAGTCGAATATTCCTTTGCCATCGGATGCAGTTTCGCGCATCTTCACCCAATAAACCTGTTCCTCGCGGCGATCATAGTCGAAATCAAAACCGTTGTCTATGCCAATGATCGGTGTAAAATGGTTCATTGTTTTGCTCATTGTTGTCTGTGGCCTGATAGCGAGATCTATCAGTTGATTTTGTTTCATGACCATCAAGAATGGCATGTCGACTTGAACACACTCTGTCTCACGTGTTGATACGTAACCTGGTCGACATTTACACGTATAGCTGTTTGGGCCGGGGGATAGTAGGCAAATTTGATCGCAGCGATTGTTGAGACATGGATTTGGATGGAGGGGCTGTAGAACTGGATGGTTTGCGTGGATGCCCAAAGGATGAGACACTAGGTGAGAGACAACAGTCTGATTTCCACCTCGGAACTTTCTCGTTGATGTTACCCTATTCAACTGTCTATCTGTCCAGTAGATTGTATCTTCATATATTGTGAGTGAGTGGGGGTGCAACAAATAATGACTGTTTGCTAATACTTGGTGTCGTCCGGTTCCATCGTAGTTACAAAAATCTATATAGTCCAGCTTACTGTCCGCAAAATATAGCCTCTTATTCGGTATATCTAAAGTGATACCGTTTGGCCAATAAATTTTCGTGTTGATTATCACTTGACGCCTGGAGCCATCGAGACCTGCACGCTCTATACGAGGCGACTCACCCCAGTCGGTCCAAAATAGCCACCTGGCATCAGGAGCGGGATCTATGGCCAATCCTCGAGGCTGACTTATCTTCTCTAGGTTGATCAATACGACTCTGTTATCACCGGTTGTCGTTGATACTTCGATCGTTTTCAAGCGGGAATCGACCCAGTAGAGATTTTTTCCTATCCAATCGAGGGCAAGCCCTTCAACGAGATCAAGTCCGCTCCCGATAACAACCTGTGGCTCACTCGATCCTTTCTCCAATCTGAATATTTTCTTGGCTTGCATATCAGACCAGAAGATAGTCATGGAATGCATGTCGGATGCAGTCGCTACAACATTATCCACCTTGACAGGTATCCTCTCGAGGTTTGTCGTGTTGAGATTCGCAATCAGTATTGATCTTCGATTTGATATTATTAAGTAAGGATCGTTAATCAGGCTCGCTCCATTGGATTCGGGATCCTCCGAGTTGAATACTGTTCGATTAATTGTCTTACAGAAGGTATGGCCAACCAACTGGTAGCCTTCGGCGCAGCTACATTTGAATCCGTTTTTTGTATCTGTGCATACTTGACTGCAAATTCCCGGCGGTTCGCATTCGTTTATACCAACACAAGTTCCGTTATTTGAATCCAGCCTTTCGCCCTCAGGACATAAGCATACGGGCCCTAGGGGCGTTTTATGGCACATAGTCGAGTTGGTGCCGCATTGATTTTGGCCACAACTAATTAGATCACAGCTAGGACCTTCATCGGTACCACCTGCGCAATCAAATTTTCCATCACAGACTTTTTCTATTGGAATGCATTTTTCGGTCACTAGGCTTCCAGGCAATGCCTGAGATTTTGAGTTGAGCTTGGAAACTTTTGGAGTCAACGAGACTGCAACCTTTGACGATGTAGGTTTCGGTGATGTGGCCGAAATCGAAGATATTGCACTCAATGACGGGCATTGCCATTGACCATGGGGACAGTTGAAGGGAGGTGGTGTACACGCGTGTCGAGAATCCTCGTCGCTTCCATCTCCACAATCATCATTACCATCGCAAACCCATGTCAGACTGTGCAAGCACTTGCCATTATTACACTTGAAATGATTCGGTGGACATTGGTACGATTCACAGTTTTGTTCATCCTCGCCATTAGGGCAGTCTCGAGAGCCATCACAACGAAAAGTTGATGGTATACAAGTTTTGGTTGAAGCGCATTGGAATTGAGTCTTCAAATCAGAGCATGCTGCGTCCACATTGGCACCAGAGCCACCGGCAGTTGATATTCCTGGTTGAGAGGCTGGTGATTTTGGGCAATCTTGTTCATCACTTGAATCAATGCAATCTGTTATACCATCGCAGCGGAAACTCTTGTGGATACATTGTCTGCGGTTATTGCAACGAAATTGGTTCTCAGAACAAGTTGCTACCGGACAACCACGTTCGTCGGCAGTTACATCATCAGTGTCCCCTGGTTGGGGGCTACAGTCGTTTTCGCCGTCGCAGCGCCAGCTATTGGGTATACAATTACCACTACCTGGACAAGTGAATTGATAGTAAGCGCAGGCCTTCTTTTCACAATTCTTTTCATCGCTGCCGTCGCCACAGTCGTTCTCCGAGTCGCAGACCCAGGTCTTGGTTATGCAACGACCATTATCGCAAGAAAACTCAGTGGCATCGCAGATCATGTGACGACAATCTGCCTCATCCGATCCATCAGGACAATCATTGTCGCCATCACACTTGAACGTCAACGGTATGCAACGGCCAGCCGCACAGTGAAACTCGAGGGCAGTGCAGTTTGGTCTGTTGCAATCTCGTTTGCCCGTTGCACCTGCAGTATTGAATGTACCGCCCACTCCAGCGACTGACGATGTGTTATCTTTTCGTCGCTCATCGCTACCATCCAAACAGTCATCGTCGCCATCACAAACCCATGTTTTAGGAATGCAACGTTGATTATCACAAGTAAAATCCCATGCGTTGGGACACGGATTGATGGGCGGTTCACGTTTTGGATCCGGGATGCAAGATATGTTGTCAGCAGCCAAACTCTCTCCGTAAGGACAACCACAAACAGCCACCAGACCAGATTCGGTAGGGGTTGGCTTGGCAAATTTGACTGTAGTTGGATCAATCAGACTAGTTGAATGCGCGTTAGTGCTGCGGGTAGAATTTGTGGCAATGCTGCTGTTGTTCGGTGTGGCTATACTGGCGGATGAGTTGGATGAGACAACAATAGGAACTGCAAAACAAAACTTTTGACACTTAGATACACCTTTGGCACATGGATGATAAGGATGCACTGGTTGATTATCTGCACTGTAAATTCTGATTCCATACAACCTGTTACCTTCCTCAACGCTAAGGATTGTCTTCTCGCTGAAACCAGTTTCTTTGTGCATTCTGAGCACAGCATCTAAACGCCAATCTGTCAGATAAAGCCATTCATGATGTACGACCAAAGAGAATGGGTGCTTTATGGACGGAGTTGTGAAGTGACGCACATCGGTTCCATCTAAATTTGAATGCTGTATTTGATCAAGAAGAGCATCACACCAGTACAGCCTATCTGTCTGAAAGTCTATGCTCAACCCATTGGGCCAACCAAGTGAGATACCCTTGAAGACTGCAACATTGGTTCCATCTAAGTAAGCGCGACTTATATTCGCTGGCCTATCCCATTCGCTATAGAAAAGCATACCTCTATTAGGATGTAGAACTATAGCTCTTGGTCTTTTGAGATTCGTCAGAAGTACACGGCGCTGTGTTGTGTTAGCAACATTGATTACATTCAACGTTCCTTTTCGACTGTCGATGTAGTACAGATTTTGAGACGCCCAATCTAGCGCGAGACCCTCAACTCCTTCATTTTGTGAGGCTAGAATGTTTTCTTTGTTTGTACCGTTGAGACGAATTCTGTATATAACATCTAATATAACGTCTGAATAGTAAATAAACTGATTACGAGTATCGAAATCGAGACCGACAAGTCTTGCAGATTTGCCCTCAATTGGCACGATAGCGTCACTATATGTCTGATTCGGTATGGGCTCAGTCCCATTGTAACCTTGATAAGATGAGTTTGCAATCGGTACAATAGTAAGAGTGTGATTATTTCTACCAGTATAAACTAATGATATATAAGTACTACTGTTGATATTGGCACTATTGCTGTTTATAGACTGCTGATTGCTGCTAAGACTTGTTGCTGCGATCGTTGAGCTATTGATTTGAGATGATTGTGTCGATCTTGCCTCTGGATTATAAGTCAAGGACGGAGTCAACGTACCATTATTGATCACTATACCTCGTATAAAATTTTGTTGAGAGTATATAAGATATTCATCAACTTTTACACATGATCTCAGATCCTTGTTTAATTGCATACCAACTGGACAAGCACACCTGTATGAGGGCGGAGTGTTTGTTAGTGGGACAAAGGTTGATGGTTGCGTTGAGCTCGCTTGTGATGGTGCCGGTGTCGTCGACGATAAGGTAGGAAACGATGATGGTGACCGTGTGAGGACACAAACATATTGACAGCCCCCATTATTGTGAAAACAGGGATTCTTTAAGTTGTTGACACTTGTTGCTTCGAGTTGTTTTGATTCGAGAGGATTCAGTGCAGCTGAAACCGGCTTAATGTCTTGTGGTGATTGTTTAACTTGATCCGTGGAACTATTTGGAAACAACACCCTTTCGGCTAATAAATAGTGATTCTTTGAGTTATGGCCTACGTTTACTATTATTAGTAACCATGTTATGGATACCAATAAGATAACTAATAACTTCGACACTGACTGGATCATATTAAAAAGTTTGGTGATTATGGAAAACTGTGGAATGAATATAGATGATTAAGAGATGACTGTTAAGAATGATTTGATTTGATGTCACGCTTGGCGATTGATATAAAACTTTCAGGCTCATCATATAGTCGCAGGTTGTAAAACTTTTCTGTGTGAAGTACGATAGAGTTCCGTGGCACTTGGTTATCGAATAAGTGAAATTGATTGTCTAAGACGACTTTTGAGAGATGGTCAGGACAACATGTTTCTAGATATTGATTGGATTGCAATAAAAGTCGAATGACTTAGTGATAAATCAGTCGAATTGTGTGAATGTATTGGTTACTTGTTGCTAGAATATGGACAATTGTTTATCTTTGTTTCACAGGTGTATTACTTTATGAAAGTTGTGTGTAGATTTCCGTTAGAATGGATGAAAAATTAAATGCATCGTGTGGTATTATTTTGTGGGAAAGATAATTTTAAACAAAACAAGCAAAAATAGTGATTACCACAATAATGATTCCCACCTTTCTTTGAGTTTGTTCCTGATGAACTGGGAAGACTTGGTTCGATCTTCTCATGCACTTGCGCACAAATTTGCGCTGATCAGCACCATCACCGTGGCTCTGCCACTTGACTGCAAATCTTCTCTCTCTGTCTCTCTCTCTTCCTCGTAGATTCGCCGGCAGTCGCCCTCTGTGTGTCTATCGTTCAGTCGTTCAGTCGCTGCGCGCTCCCCTTCGCAAAGCCGGCCCGTTCGCTACGAAACACACTTGTGGATTTAGGCAAAGAAGAAGTTTAAGATGTTAAGCGCATACGATTGGCGCTCATAATTCCAATGCCGCGGCAACGCTTGCATTCGCCGCCATCGCCCCTGGATGGCAACCCCGAAGCAGGATTTGTGGCTGCGCGCGCCCCGCATTGCACTTGGTGCGTGCCAAGTGTTTGGCGGCTCGGGGGCAGCGCCAGAGCTGAGCAGTGGGGTGAGCGAATTTGTTGAGGGCGGCGTCTCTCAGTCTCTGTCTCTGGCAGCCAGGGTAAGCGCCAAATCAGACGAGCGGTGTACTGGGGGCGAAGATTGGGGGCAAAAGTGGCGAAACAAAATATCGGCGAATTTGAAAATCCCCCGTCAGTCTGATCGTCCCTCCAGTCCAGCTCTGGAGGGTCCCAAGTCCATTGAAGCTGGCCCGGGGACTGGCTTTGGTCCTTGGGACTGGCGCGACTGGCGTCCAATTGGCTGGGATAAACCAGGGGATTCTTCTTCAAACTCGCCCCCAGCATTCGCTTTCTCCCCCATTCTCCACCTGGTCCGCCGGCTCACCGTTGAAGACCCGTGGGGATTGGTGCGCGCCCATGTGTGTACCTTTCCTCTTGGCAGTGCTTTTCAAGGCACTCATGCAAGGGCTTCAGTGAGCCCAGCCAGCAGTCAACTCGCAAGACTCCTCTGCCTCCCCGTCCGGCCAGCCAGCCAGCCAGCCAGCCAGCAAGCTAGGCCAGCCGGCCAGCAAGCCATTGCACGCCTACCGCTGCCATCATTACACAACCAGTTTTGCCTCAGATGGATGAGCCCCGGCAGGCTCATCGTGGCCTCTGGCTGGCTGGAGGAAGAGGCTGACGCCATTTTCCTAAAGGATACTACACGAGTTGCCCACCACTGCCGCTCACCATGATCACCAGGGCGGCCAGCCGAAGTCCAAATGAATGACTGAATGAATGACCGAGCGAGCTCAGACAAATGCAAAAACGAATCATCGAGCGTAGCTTTGGCCGCTTGCCTCTCTGGCTAGCTCGCTCCAGGCAGAACACAGCCTAAAGGTTACTTAGTCTCTCTCTCTCTCGTACACTTATCATGGAGGTGCACGGTTTGTGAACGCTAATGAAAAGGGAAACCTGCACCATCGGCGGCTACCTGGCAGGGAGATGTCCAGAATTGGGCGAGCTAGTTGGCTAGCTAGTTGTAGGTTGTAGCAAGTTTCCATTCGTATGTTTTATGTTACCAAATGTTGGGCTATGCCTGTGGGCTAACTAGAGGCTAATGTGCTGCTCTTTTCGTTATCATTGTGCACAGGAACAAACTTCGAAAACTATCAACATGGAATCGAATTCAAAGCGATGCAATGGCGATCCTTTGCAGAGTGCTGCCAAGGACCAGCAGCTCATATTGCCATTGCAGCTTGTGAGTGGAGTATCAAACTTTTGGAAACTTTCAGATAGAGACTGGGCACCAGTTTGTTTTGTTTGATAGAAAGTTTCATAGAAACTCCAATTCGCTATTGTTTATCTCGTGCCTTCTATTCAACTATAAACTAACTTTGCTTCATCAAACATATGCTCCGCCATTATGCCTCATTGAGTTTATTGCCGACCACTTGGACTGATAATCATTTTCCCTCATCGCTCGCTCGGTGAAACAACCTGCCTGCAGATATTGAGTTGTGCTCATAGATTGCCAAGCACAACAATGTTGATTGTTCCAAGATCATGAAACAGACAAACAGATAGAGAAAGAGCAAGTGTTTAATCGATTTAAGTGGCGTGCATTCATCACTGGAACGAATTCCAACGTTAACCAAGAGCACACTGTGGCAAGCTAGTACTTGTTTTCGCGCCAGCATCGCATGATGTGACGTAAGTGTCGCCTTGACAAGCGCCCTTAGCACACACAAGCCGGCTGCCTAGCTTGGTTTTTTCTTTCTCCTTGCCAGATTTTCTCTTTCCACACTTAGGGCCTCTGCCTTGGGGCAAAGATGTTCCATTGGTGTTCCAGTGGTGTTCCAATGGTGTTCCAATGGTGTTCCAATGGTGCTTCAATGGTCTGGCTGTTGATTCATTGTTGTTGTAAAAGGAGCATGAAAAGGTGAAAGTGGCGGAAAGATTGCCAGCGAGCGCCAGTCACGCGGCTTGGGAATTCCCCCTTCTGAGCTTGTGAGCATCACACTTCATTCCATCACACCTTGTTGCTTTCCTGCACACTTTTGCCCCCTCAGAGCTGCCCCCGTTTGTTTTTGAAGCTCAGCCATCGGCAAGCCCGCAAGATAATGTCCAATTTGGGGCCAGTTCATTGCTCACCAAGGCCCCACAAATGCACCTGTTGTCTATGCACCCCAAGCAGTCGTTTGTGAGTCCAATGAGTTGGCGAACAGATGGGCGTAACATGGAGATCGGATGTACGGAGCACACTGGCACGCAAACGCTAATGCATTCAGTCTTTCTTCTAGGAGCGACATTGGAATAAGAATAAAGGCGGGCTGCTGACTCAGGAAGTAACTTGCATCCCTACATACTAGGAAGCGGCAAGGAAACCGACCGTCGGTTCAGCATAGAAATAAGTCTTCCAGCCATTCTAGTGTCTGTAAGGCGAAGCGTAGGATTTGGTTCTCGGGCTCTAAGTGTTGCTAGTGTACCGATCTGGGCTTGCAAATAATGGAGCATGACTGGGAAATAAGCCATGTCCTTCTAGCTCTCATGGGAGTGTGGCCACTCATGCGTCATAGAGGTAAAACGTAACAAGTTTTTGCCTTGGTTGTGACGCCGTTCCTCACCGGTTACCACTGTTCATTTGTGAGCCTGCATCACCAATGTCCGGCCGATGTTAACTCTCTCGCCATGCAGAAGAAAGGAGTCTCAACTGCAAATGGTAGATAGGTTTCCACTTGGCAGGAGCTAGATAATTCAAACAGCGCTTATAATGTGACAAATTTCCAAAACAACACTTCTTGAGCCTGTGGGCTCTGGGTGGATAATTGTTCTCCAAAGTCAAGGCATTCCAATTTAGGTGCTTTGCGAGCTTTCGTCAGCACTCTCTGAAGAGACACTTTGCTCCCAATTTGCACTAGAAAAGTCCAAAGAAGTCAGATCAGGAATAGAAATGCCAATTCAATGCCGAGTGTCGCCGAGAAGTCATCTCAAGAATCAAGAGAAGTTTGTTGATGCGAGCAAATTTTCCAGACCTGCCAGGAAAGATCCATCTCTAACAAGGGAAGAGTGTGGGGAATCAATCGTTTTGTGATATTCGTCGTCAGAGGGCTCACAAGACTCAGATATCATACTGTAAAGGGCTATTTTTACTGGTGTGCACAGTGTCTGTCATGAGAAATAAGATTTCTTTCAATCCATCAGAGTAGAGTTTGGGAACGAGAAAGCGGAGAGCTTAGGCTGTCTCACCTGTTTAATCATCGTCCAACCAGCTTTCTTGGGGAGATAATCAGACAATCGATGAAATCCCGGAAGACACTCGCTTGAGAAGCGTATTGTACGATTCAAAGCTTATTGTATTATTTAGAAAGCACTGACTGGTAGTGGTTGGAAGAGAGAATCTGGCTTCCGACAAAAGTCTCACTCTAAGTGAGGAAAATTCTGTAATAAAGGAGAGCAAACTGGTTTTATTTTTGATCAAATTTCCACAATGAGCTTGCCACTCAGATTATTTATTGCCCCCTTGTTACTGGTAACTAGTCTAGTCATAAGTGTTATCTGTCATGAACAAGATTTCAATCAAAGTTCGAATGAAATCAATCAATCTCCGGTGAATAGATTGTTGATATTGAGTCTAGCTGATGAGACGAGTGTTGACAAGTTGCAGCGATTGAATCGGTCGATTGAAGCGTTCTCCTTAGACGTTGAATATTTTCACGTAAATCAGAGCTCTGAAGAGCCGCTGAGGCTGCACAATTTCGAGGCCCTCAGGACAGCTTTGGAGTTGCATCGGAGAGACAAAGATCTTGTGGTCTTGGTGTCAATGAGCTTGAATCTGATCATGAATGGAGACAGAGGGGAAGTGGTGAACAGATTCAACAAACTCACGAATGATTCAGCAGCTAGATTGATATTTTCTGCCGATTATTATTGCTTCCCGAAACCAGAATTGGCAGAGTATTATCCCAAAATCGAGAAAGTCTTCGGGAAGCGATTCCTGAACTCGCGGGCGATGATCGGGTTCTCCTCAGATATTTATCAACTGTTTGAGCTAGTTGCAAGTGGAGCAAAAGCTAGAGGGGCCACAGAAATAGATCTTCAAGCTGAGCTAACTGGTATTTATTTGAACGAGACGTTGAGAAAAAATTTGGGCTTAGGGCTAGATCATAGATCGGAGCTGTTCCAGTCTCTGGATGCTAAAAAGCCCTATGCCGACGACGAGGTAGAGCTCGAATTTGAACGGAATAGGACTTGGGTGAAAAATCTAGCCCAAAACACGAGACCGCTGGTGATACACGCGGGTGGGCGCGCAAGGGTAAGTGTATGGGCCGAGTTGACTGCAAATAAGTTGGCTATCATCGATCTTCTTTGCCAAGTTGGCCATCGAAGCAGATCAAAGGATGTGCAGCTGAGTAGAAGCTTGGTCACTTATACTTGAATATGTAAGCGAGCTGCCGTTTGTGGCCGCTTGCTGGAACAGGCCAACACTTCAGCTGGCCGAAGCGGAAACTCATTTGCATGAACAAACAAACTAATTCGATGCATCCAATAACTACGCCATCCCATCAAACTTCGCGCCACCCATTGCACAACAAATATCCCACTTGGCAAAACAACATTACCACAACGGCACTACCCACGTGACGCCTCTAGGTTGCCTTGAACTCTCTGGGTAACTATCTTGGCAATGCTTGGACCCTGGCCAGAGGTTGTGCCTATTGTGATAGAGGGAAAATTTCTCTAAAAGGGATCAGGGTAAGTTTGGACAGCCACTAGGGGGCACAAGTTTAGATTAGAGAGAGACGGACGAGAGATGCCAGAGAAAGAGGGAGAGATTTCCAAGAGGAACGCTCTGGAAAAAGAACATCTGGCGAGCAGAAAAACTAATGAAATGGAACAATCAATGAAATGGTGCAATGCACACTCGTCTTGGCTCATGTTAGGATGACGATTTGCCGAGGGTTCTAGTGGGAATCTTCATTGAAGAGGCCACCCCGTTCATGGAAAACTTCTACGAGTCGCTCAGACTGTTGGAGTATCCGAAAAGGAGAATGCACTTATTTATCCACAACAAACTTCATTACCACTCGAAGGGTGTGAGAGAGTTTCTGGAAGAATATGGTAAACTTTATGCCAGCTTTGAATTGTTGGACAGCTCAAGTAAGGATAGCATAAAGCTGGATGAAGCTGAGGCGCGAAATTATGCATTAGAGAAGTGCAGAAAAGTGAATTGTGACTACTATTTGTCTCTTGATTCAACAGCCCGTCTAGACAGGCCACAAACTCTAGGCGAATTAATAGAAACAAATAGAACAGTTGTCGCCCCATTGCTTAGCAGGCCAACCAAATTATGGTCCAATTGTTGGGCCTCCATCAGTGAAGAGGGTTACTATAGGCGCTCGCATGATTATGTGGACTTGGTGAGTCGCGAGCGCAAAGGAGTGTGGAACGTGCCTCTCGTGATGGAATGCTACCTGATCGAGGGGAAATTTCTGCGTAGCTCTCTTGAATTGGAGGAACAGCTTAGGACCCAGGCAGAGGGACAAACGGAAGCCTCTAACAAGTCCACTAGTTTGGACGTGCAAAGTGGGCCTAAACTATTTGGGGGGACAAAATTGGTCAAATTGAATTACAAAGATGAAAAGTATCCTCAGGTTAAAGCTGCGTTGATATTCAGCAGAAATTTGAGACAATCTGGCCCAGTTGAAACGATGCAATATGTTACAAATGAGGAAGAATTTGGCCATCTAGTTGATGTATCAAAATATAATCTCACTAGAACTCATCCAGATTTCTACGAACTAGAAACGAACATGATTGATTGGCAGCAGGCTTACATGAATGACAAATATTTTGATCTATTTGATGAACGTGATGAAGAGGAGGGACATCCGGATCGTATTAGACTAGAGTCGCCCTGTCAGGATGTTTACTGGTTCCCCTTGGTGAATGATAGATTCTGCGATCATCTGATAGAAATTATGGAGACATTCGGGCAATGGTCGGGCGGAAAGAACGATGATCCGCGAATTGAGGGCGGCTACGAGTCGGTGCCAACTAGAGACATACACTTTCGCCAGGTTGGCCTGCATCAAATGTGGCTCTACTTTATGCGCCAGTTTGTGATGCCCATTCAAATGAAAGAGTATGTGGGCTACGAGCATGACCCACCTCGGGCCGACTTGGCCTTTGTGGTGCGCTACAACCCGACAGAACAGGCCTCCCTCAGGCCACACCACGACTCGTCCACCTACACAATCAACATTGCCCTGAACACGCCCGGCAAAGATTACGAAGGCGGCGGCTGTCGATTTGTGCGATACAATTGCTCAGTAACCGAGTCCCGCCGAGGCTGGGCTCTAATCCACCCGGGCCGCCTAACCCACTACCATGAGGGTCTGCCCGTCACAAAGGGGACCCGCTACATCATGGTGACCTTTGTTGATCCTTAGGTGTGCGTGTGGGCTATGGAGAAAATGAGATCAAAGAAAAGCAACCCATGGAGCTGGACCATAGGCGGTTCAGGGTGAGAAAGGGGCATAGCATAGCGTAGGCTTTGGACTGGGCCCTGTGTGTATCTCTGGCCACACAGCGTCACATAAGACGGCCATCCTGTGCCGCTGTACACAAGCTTGCATTGATACAGCCCAATGGCAGGCTGATATCGATCAGCCAGACTGCCGGCCAGCCAGGAAGGAGGGGGAATTTTTCGCCGGAAACATCTCTGATAACAATAATAATAATAACTTTTAACCGTTGTTGCAGTGAGCTCAAAGAGGAGTAGATGCGTGGAGGGGAGGAAACCGATAGGGAGAAAGTATGGGGGTGGGCGTAAAAGAATGATAAGCCTTTTGGTGCACTAGACTCGACGTTGCTCGGACGTTGCTTTTCATGAATTGCCTCCGCCAGCCAGACGGACAGCTTCATGGGACTGGAGTGGGTTTTGAAATGAGAGCAGGCCCTGGGCGAGGGCTGCTCTCAAAGCAAAAGTGGCCGAGAGGCAAAGAGGAGTGGGGCCATCAGTCAATTCTGACTCGCCTGGACCGTGCTTGCACCATGGGCCCGGTTGAACTATCTCCTTGCCAGTGGGATGGATTTATATGTGTTTGCTCTGCAGGCCGTAAGCTGTTTGGAGGCCCTAAACACACAGTGCTTGCGATATGGGCGAGTGGATTTTGTTCTGGGGCTTGCATCATTTCTCATTCCATATTCTGGCATCCGAGGGGGCGCCAACAACAATTCGTTTTGCGTCTGCCGGCCAACAAGGGAGAGTTGGCCCCTCCCTCCCTTGCCCCAAAGCAAAATGGGCCAGTTCGGCTATTTACTCGATCATTGAATAGCAATGAAAGTGTAAGTGGAGTGGCAAAGGAAGCCCAATGGAGCGGGCCGACTTGTGGCCTTTTGGGCAACATCCGATTACACTGCTACTACCACTGCCACTTTGCCACTCTCACTCAATACATTTCGCTCCAGGCCCCTTTCCGACTAGCCAATGTGTGCGTGTTCTTTTTTTTATATTCATGCCATCCAGCCCCCGTGAAACACACCACTCAGAGACTGGGGCCCCGCAATTGAGCTCCTCCTCTCTCGTCGAGCTCGAACATCTCTATTCGAGGCCGGCAAATATTTGCCCGGCTTCTCTCCGGCGGCTCATCTGTGGCCATGCAGTGCGTGTGATCCAGCGGCCTAACCAACCGCCAAGCGCCACCATGCGACCAAGAGAGCCACCGACAACGAGCGGCAATGGTTTAGTTCCGACGGGCCCGTGATGAGCGATAAGGCCTGAGACTTAACCAGTCGGCGGCCACTTCTCCAGAGAAATGCCGTTTAAAAATAGCCTCCCAGCCGAACATGAGGGTCCCTCCTGAAGGGTATGTGTCGAAGTGAGTGGCTGGCTGGATGACTTGTCGCCGTGCAGAGTGAACGCTTTTGTCTTTCAGCTGAATCCCTCCTGGAAGCACAACTGTCACAGGAGCCGACAGGCAGAAAGCTGGCTGTCGCCCGCTGGATTGCGCCTGGCCCATAACCTAGCCCATGTTTCTGCTCGTCTCCCTCGCCACCTCCGTTCTGGAAAGTGGAAGCTCCACCACCTTTGGGGGTCGACAATAATATTTTCTAAGCTCAGCCAACTGACTCTTTGGCCCCTCTCGATTTGACTGCCACTACCTGTGGCTAGCCCTGAGCCACTAAATCGGGCGCGCCGAAGAGGAGGGCCCAGACGAGTGTGCAGTTGACATGCGAGGCCAACATCTGGCTCAGCCTTGAGAAGGGCAGGCCCGTGACTGTGTGTTTGTTTGTTTGTTGCGAGTCGCCAACCAACGATTGGCCCGCCTTGCTGACCAATGGGCGGCCCGTCTGAGCCAAGGTAGAAGAGCGAGGGTCTGGCTGGAATCATTTATAGCAGTGGTGCGGGATCGCTGAACATTGAATAGAGGCTGTGTGTGTGTCCTTCTTGGTGCATTTGACTCTGTGGAGTGGAGCAGAGAATAGGTAGATAAGGTTAGGATAGGACAGAATTCAATAGCATAAAAGGCAGCATCGAAAGGGCCTCGCTCGCTCGAGCTTAGCCGAGAGCCGAGATCTGCTTTGGCTTAGGGAGCAAGCAGAGGAGGAAGTAATAGAGTGTGTCTGTGTGGCGGCGGCGGCGGCGAGCTCAAGGAAGGTGGCGAAAGGGGCAAAAGAGTTGTGGGTGCGGAGGGTCGTTGTCGGAGGACGAGGAGAAAGGAGGCCAAGCTTTTATTTGGACGATGCTCTTGTTGACATGCATCGAGTTTGTCTTTCTGGCGCTCGACTATTTCGGCCTCTTGTTTGTGCCCATTTACGAACGAGTGGAGGATTTTAGACGTCAGCTATACCATTGGCTGGCCGCTTTATTTGCCAGCCACCACCACGACCACAAAGGAGCAGGCTCGTTCTCGAGAAAGGTTGCACCACTTTGGGCGCAAATAGTTGAGCTTGAGAGACGGCGAACGAGCGAGTTATCGAGCACCAAATCGAAGGGAAAATATTCCCGGGTCATTTTGCCCACTTGTTTTTATCCAACCACAGGGAAGCCAAATGAAGGGGAAAAGTTAGAGCTACTCTCTGCCAGCGGCGTCCAAGTGCATTGGCTGGCGGCCGACGATTGTGTGGCCACCCAATTGAACTGGCTGCACTTCGACTTTTGCTGCCTAGCAGACAAGGTCGAGCCACATTTGGGGCGGCACATTAAGGGGCCTGAGTGCGAGCCCAATCGTAAAAAAATACCAGGAAGCGAGCAGAGGGCGCCAGTTGCTAATGGTGGGGATAAAAATGAACCAGTCAGTGTCCCATTGCTCGAGCAGGCTGCCGAGAAGGCGAAGAGGGGCCCTGCGAGAAGGCAAAGGAGTTGCTGGCAAATGATCAGCTCGGCCAACGACCCTAAGAAATGGCTACTAGTTTCCAAATGTGGCCGCTGCACTGGACAAGCGACATCCAATGCTAATGAGGCTTGTTTTTTTCTGGCCAACTTGATGCCGGCCGACCAGCGAGGAAGGAGCACGAACGAGCAACTGAACAAGCGGTCCAGTTTGATATTCAATCAATTGCAAAAGCATGGGGAACTATTCAGCGGTTTGTTTCTCCTTCTGAGCCTGCTGCTCGAACGGGCGCGTCTGCTGCAGGCAGGCCCAGCTCAATTAATTGTGCCAGCCACCAGTGGCGCCGATTCGAGCCAGTTGCAAGCGTCCAGAGAGATAGATGGTCAGCTGGGGGTGGAGAAAGGCGGCCGGAAGGGTCAAAAAAGTAGCCGCTCGGCTGGGCAGCAGCGAGGGGCCGAAGTGGAGCTCTGGTTGGAGTTGGTTGGGCGTGAGTTTGTCGGTGGAGAGTCGGCGGACAGACTGCTGGATCGCTATGCATTAGCGCTCGTCATATGCGCCTACTTGGACAGCGTCTCGGCCGGACAAATCGGGCAGCTCGAGATAAGCGCCGAGGACAAGAGGACACAATTAGAGCACCACTTTGAGGCGTTTGTTGGAACTTTTGGCTGGAAAGAGGGCAAGCAGAAAGAAGATGAGAGCCATTGTGATGGGGCCAAGTTGCACGAGATCAGTGTCCACAGGGAGCCAATGGGTTGGCGCTTCGAGCTTGTGACTCGAGAGTGCAAAGGGCTGCCAGAGGAGAAGCAACTGCAGCAGCAGCAGCAGCTGCAGCAAGGCCAGCGGCCAGCGAGCCGCCTGCCACAGATAAGGCTCGCCGATCCGCTGCCCCTTGGCCACGAGGGAGCGTCCATCGGGAGGATAGATTTTGGCGACAGATTGCAGCGAGTGTGGCCGGAAGTTTGCAAGCTGCTGGGCGAGCTTGAAAAAGTGGCACAGCTGCACTGGAGACGAGAGAAGGCGTGCCTTAGGGGGCAGGACAAGGCGCGAGGCGACCACACACAAAGCGGCGGGCAGGAGGAGGAGGAGGAGTCATTGTTGGCCAAACTGGTGGCCAAGGCGGAGGAGCATGGACGCCTGAGCGTGACTGGGGCCAGCAAGCAGGCGGAGAGACGTCGGCTAGAATTTATGAGCCAAGTGCAGCGCTTGGAAGTTGAGGCGACCACTTCCGCCGCCCGTGGGTGCACTCGGGAGGCCGAGTGGCCAGAGGAGGAGAAGGTAGAGAAGGAGGAGGGCGAACAGGAGCTGGGCCAAGGCTCGGCGGGGTCGCGGCACAGGTGGAGAGCGCTAATGGCTGCTTGGAGGTGGACACCTGCGGCCCGCTGGCTCAGGGTGGTGCTCCAGAGGAACGTCTGGCCGTCTAGGGGCCATTTGGGGCGGCAACTGTTGTTTTTGTTCCTGTTTCTATTGTTGAGGAATGTGGTCATCAATTATTTGGAGGGCTGGCAGGAAGATATGAGGGACCAGTCGCGTGAGGAGCTTGTCAAGCTGAAGCAGATTATGTTTGCGGGCGTTGATTTCGACCAGCTCATGTTCGGCCCACAGAAAGAGAGTAGCCGTCCAAACAAGCAGGTGGGCGACCAGCCGGGCCGACCAAAGACTAGCTATGCGAGCACGAGCGCCGACACGGAGCCAGACCACGTGCTTGGCGAGGAGGGGGCGCCCCTTTACGATGCGGAGAGCACGGCCAGTTCTAAGCAGCGGCGCCGCACGACAAATGGTCACCCGGAAGAGGAAGACGAGGATGAGGACGAGGACCAAGAGGAGGATCAGGATGGGGCGCCACTGGCGGAGGGCGAGGAGGCCATGCTGCAGACGTTGCTCTCGGTGGTGTTGTCGCGTGCTCTGGCGGGCGGCAGTTTGGGCAAGGCCGACCTGGAGGAGATGATGCGCGAGTCGGGCCTTGATCCGAGCACGGCCGGACTGGTGTCCCAAATTATTTCCCAGGTCGCACCCAACGAGATGGGACAACAAGTAGAGGGGGACGCCCCTTTCTGGACAAATATTGGCGCCCAAAGCGAGCGCCACGGGGACACCTTGACGCCCGAGGGCCAGGACACGGGGGGCGAGTCGGAGGGCGGCGAGAAAGAGGGAGCCGAGTCGCAGGATGCCGGCCAGAACGGGGAACTCTGACCGGCCTGATGGGTGGTAGCCTGCGGCCGGCCGCTCGGACAACACGCGCCCACAACTAGGGCACATGGAGGCTGGCCTTCCGCCTTGTTCGACTCCGCCGACTGGAAGCCAATTATTAAAGTGCCAGGAGTATCCGAGCAAATACTGGCCCACCACTGCGAGAGACAACTACATTTGCCCACGAACAGCCAAGGCGGGCGACCAAATCTCATATATAGTTGGCCGCTCCTCTATGCTGTGCTCCCCTCCACATGAGCGAGCAAAATCTCCCTTGTTATCTGGCCGCACCATAGCCAGCAGCCGGGGCGAGGACATGGCCGCTTTCTTCTTCAGTCGGGCCTGTCGAGGTGGCGAGCGGGCGGCCACACTTAAGCAAGTGAGGGGCGAGAGAGAGAGAGACAGAGGCAGATAAAGAGTGAGAGTGAGAGAAAGAGGCAGAGTGAGGGGGGAGGGAGAAAATTAATTCAATGGCACTTGTCATGGTGTTGTGCAAACGGCACTGATTATTTGTCAACGTTGGCCGCCCATCTCGCTGGATTTCTATTTATCTTCAGGCCTTTTTGCTCGCCACTCTGGCTTGCACCAAATTGATACTGACAGAAGCTGGCTCGCTAATATGGGCCAGCGCATCCCGCGCATCCACACGAGCTCGTCCTCTTTCCCTTCCCCTTCCTCTGTCTCTCCTCCTCTGTCCGTCTGTCTGTCTATCTCTCTCGATCAACATGGAAATATTAGCGCACAGCAGGGCGCCGCCGGCTCGCCGATTTAGATCTTTCTCTCTCTCTCTCTTTTTTTGCTGCCCTCTTTCGCTCGCTTTCCTTTGAATAGGAATTGCAGCTGGAAGAGACGGCCCTTAGCGCATCTTAATTCCATCCGGCCGGCCAACTTAGCGCTAACTTGCCTCACGTTTCCCGGCCAGCAGCAGCCACCCAAGAAGCTCGGCTCGCTCGACTCGGGCCATGATCCCTCTCTCTCTCTCAATTGTAAATATGCCATGGAAAGGCGAGGCGAAAAATTTCTAGCAAGCCACTCTTGCAAAAGTCGTCTGCTGGCAAGCTAGCAGAGCATTCAAAATGATCACTGGCTCTCTCGCACGAGCTTTACTGGACGCCAACATAAGTTCAGGTCCGTCTCTCTTCCGCCGAATCACTTGCGGCTCGCTAGCAGATGATGCCAGCCGTTCTAACTAGCCTCTAGCTCGGCCCTTTGCCAACGTTGAATGTCAATGTCTCAATCGATGACTAATTCTAGCTCGTGCAACTAAGGTACAAGATCGATGAGCAATACTGGCTCATGCACTTGATAGAGAACTTCCTTATAGCAATAGCTGCTCGAGCGAGGGAAAAATTGCCTGACTCTCTCCAGAAAGCTTTAAGGTGCCTTCTTCCCTTACTTTCACTTTTGCTTCGCTCCATTAGTGCTGCCCCTCCGCCGGTCTGCCTCTCTTCTCGATCTCTAGACTCCTCTGAAAGCTGAAAAATGAGAGCAACCAACTCGCAAGCAGCCTGTTCGAGCACAGCTCAATACGAGATTCTAACAGTTCCCAGAATTGTAATAATAAAAATAATAATCAAAACATCCAGCTCGACACCTGTTCGCTTGTACCTCTTTCGCTCAGGTCTTGTTGAGCTTTGGTCTCAATTTTTCCCATCACTTTTTTCTGGTTCATTGCCTTTTGGAATTAAAATTCAAGTTCAAATGGAAACAGGACGGCTAGATTGAGTTCAGATTGGAACGCACTAGATGTTTAGACCTACTCGCACATCAGGTGAAAGCGCACAAAAAAGAGTGATAGACAAGAGAGAACCACCACTGAGAGGTGAAAATATGGCGCCAAGATTGGTGACAAGCAGGTTGTCATTGTTGTCTGGCAGCATGCACCAATCAGAAGTGGATCGAGAGAGGCGAGGAGCAAACATATCGACGCATTCACCAGAGTTCATAAACCAACGAGAAAGGTATCGAGCTTGCCATCGAATCAAGTCGCACCAGCCACAGAGTTCGAGTAGTGTCGCAAACAGTAGATCAAGACCATCGATGCCGATTGGCCTCGCTGATCATACCAGTTTATCGCAAAATGTCAAGCTAAATAGCCATTGTCATAGAGTTTCAAAGACGAAGATAAGCTTTTACATAGTTTTTGTTCTCGCAATCACCCTATCGGTCCAGTTCTTGGCCCTCCACTCAGAGGCAAGCAAAACAAGCTCTCGAAATCAAGCATCAAATACAGAGCCGCACCCAGTTTCTGGCAAATACACCAAGATCACAAACTCAGCCCTATCAGCCACTACGAAGACTTCCACCACAGCTCGAGGTGAAACTGAACAAGTGTCAACGTTAAGTAGAAATGATGGAAAGAGTAATCATGATGACACTCAGCATGATAACACAAAGCACAAGAGATTGGATATTGTGAGCTCGAGAATAGCAAGCAAGCCGGATGATCTGTTGGAGGGATTTGATTATGTTGTCCAGAGCAGAGGCGAGCTGAATGAGGAGGAACCGCAATCTGGGCCGCAAGTGAAACAGAATGAGCAACAGCAGCAGCCTAAGGCGCAGTCGAGTTTGAGTGCGGCAAAACAAAGCGATTGCAGCCCATTGAAAGCGACAACAAAGGCCCACCGGGTTGAGAAAAAATCATCGAAACAGCATAGGGGCGATAACAACGTGAGAAATAATAATGGCCCACAACACTCGAGCTCTGCCGGCCCTAGAGAGCAGGCCCGGCTGCCTTTGGACGCCGATCGACCGACCGCGCCCCAAACAGGACGCCATGCGCCACCAACGGTCACTAATAGAGCAACACACAACAACAACAACAACTACAATATCCAGCCAACAGAGCAGGCCCAGTCCTCATCAAGTGGTTGCGGCCCCTTTGGAGATAGTCTGCCGGCGGTTCTGCTGCTTCCAGAGCAACAATCAGACCCCCCAGTGGCAAGTGAGCAGCGGCCAGCATCGGACAACGCTGGTGTCGGCGACGATGGGCCCCAAAGGCCCATTGTCTCACCAGAGCTCGAGAAAGGGCGCCCCACTGGTCCACAGGCTGGAGGTGTTCACGCAGTCAGAGGTACGGATAATGAGCACGTTGCGAGGCCAGCAGCCAACTCTGGCCCAGCGCCAGCAACAAACAGTCTCGGCCCCCATCCTGGCGGCTTTGCGTCGCCTCCATTTATGTCCCAAGCAGCAACAGCAGCAGCAGCAGCAGCAGCAGCAGCAGTTGCAGTTGCAGTGCCAAATGTGCTGCCACAAACATCACCAAGCGCCCATAACAACAAAGAGTTGGCTGGTTATTCAGCATCAGTCGAACAATATGCGCCAGTTTGGCGCCAGCCGCCAACAAGGCCACCCTTAGAGGAACACAATGCGGGCAGGATGCGAGCCAGCGGCATGGGCCACAATTACTTGGGCCCTGCGGTGGGCGCTTACCAGCAGCAGCAGCGTAAGGGGCAGCAATTGTTGTTGTACGACGCGCCAAATGTGGTTGAGCCGCCGCGCTCAGATTGGCGCTGCCCAATGAGGGGCCCAATCACAGTGTGCGATCAGATAGCCCACTATCCGGCCGACGTTATCCTCGAACGCCTCGAGACAGCCCAAAAGCAGCTGGGCAAATCCTATTTCAACATCGAGAGTTTCTTTTCGGACGAACGCGACCATCTGGCCGAACCGTTTGCCAGCGAGCTGGACAGTGGAAACGGAAACGGAAACGGGCGAAACCTTTCCAGCCAGACGGCGCCCCAAACCGAGCGAGATCCCCAGAGAGCAGGAGGCAGCAAGAGTGATCGGGATCCGGCCCTAATGGGCCGCATCGGTGGCCAAAGGAAACAGGAGGCGCCGCCCGTACGGCCAGGTGGTGGCTCTGGCAAGGCCGGAAACCAGGCGCTGGCCTATGGGCGGAAGAATTATGCTCGAAGCGCCAATTATGTGCCTACGAGAGGTGATCCAATTATTGCCCCAGCTCACGAGGGACGCCCCACCGCGAGGGCTGCCACTGGAAGGGGCACGAGCACGAGTGGAGACGCCTCGAGGACGCAGCAGCAATTGCCCGGGGCCGCAAGCGACGAGTTGCCGGCAATAAAATTTGCCCCAGCCAAGGGGGCCCGAAATGGGGCAGCAAACGCAGCGGACGAGTTTCTCCAGCTAGTCGAGAGGAATGGAATTCCGGCCACGATTGGCAACGGCGTCAAGGTCGGCCAGCAGGGCGCCTCCACTGACCCTGCATACTACCAGCGCCAGCTTGTAGGTGATCGATTGGGCGCAAAATTGCCAGTTGGAGGCGCCGTCAAGGACAGACGAAGGCGCCATATTGGCCAGCGGCCGGAAAGTAGGAATAACACCAGCGGCTCGACAACCACAACTAGAGCCAGCCAAGGGCCAAAACAAACGAGCCCGGTGAGGTCGGCGCGCCAAGCGCTTGACTCTGGCGAGCTGGAGGGCGGCAACTTGGCGCCAAATGCAGAGAATACCAACCAGGAGGAGCCATCCGAAGCAATAGCGCAAATGGAGCAGCCTGTTTGCAGGGCGAAACCAATTTACATTAGTCCTCGTGCTGCGGTGAGTAGACCTCAGGTGGTAATTTCCTCTTCTCAATTAGTCTCACTAAGGCCATATCGAGCAAATTCCATCCACCAGACCCAGCTAATCGGGCGCTAAGCTTCGGCTACAGCTTTCGTCCACAACTTCCATCATGGCCTCCAAAGCAGAGCCCATTGCTAACCAATCACAATCGCGATAAAAATCATAATCATCTCCGCTCACAATGCCAATCAATGGCTCACTACACCAACGCCCGTAGCTCAATGATAAAAAACAATGGAAATACGTGGTCAACGCTCCGGAACGCGACCCGAGAGTTAGGCAGATAATACGGGTGGACATTTGCGAGTAAGTAGTGCAATATGGGCCAGAGGGCTTTTCGGAGCTTTGCTCTCTATCTCTATCTCTCTCTCTCTCTCTCTCTCTCTCTCTCTCTCTCTCTCTCTCTCTCTCCTGTGAGACCACTTGCAATGATTGCGCTCTCAATCACTTCACACAGTTGGTGTGAGTTTCTGGCCACCCCCAATGGTGCTTGTCTATTTTTGGTGACTCCTCTCCGCTATGTTCTCATAGAAAGGACACCCACTCGGAAGCCAGATAGAGCAGGCCCGAAAAGAAAAGCGGCTTACGGTAATCTGATATAGAAACAAATTCATAAGCAATTGGCAACGATACTAATGAGAAGAGTTTTCCATTCCCTCCGCTTTCCAGAGATCCCTTTGGTCCATGCACGAGTCAGGTGGCGCTGCCTCTTGGATTCTCCAGCCAATGGTAAGTACTAATATTAATTCTGGTAGAAGTTTCCTTCTTTGGCCTTCATGGGCGGGCGAATATCTCTGTGGAGTTACACATAATGAGAGATAGAGAGACTAAGTATTGGGCACGGAGGAGAGTAGACATCTGAATGAGAGTAAGGAGAGAAGCGTGCCGTCTAACTGCTGCTGGTTGAGTTGGTTTCCTTGCAGTCGGTAATTCGATAAGTTGCAGGTTGAGGTAAATCGATAGTGAGCTCTATTCCCTGGCCAGCATTGGTGCTTGGTAGCTGGGCGTCTCGAGGTGCCGAATGCAAGCGGCTCCAGACCACAGTCGGCAGATATCGCAGAGCCAGCTAGATTGTTGAGGTGGCAAGCTCATACCGCGAGACTGCATACCTGCTCGACTAGATCCAGACCGACGAAGCTCCATGGGGGTCCAGACAAGGAAGTTTCCCCCGGGAGTACCGCGAGCCAGCGTGGGCTACTTGCTTCTTCCTCTGTCTATTTATGTCCGTCTGTCAGTCTCAGGTTTGGGATTGCTCTCAGATTCGACTTGGCGCCGCAGCTAGTAGGCTCCCATCTTGGCTAATAGAGCCGGATGGAAACTGGCTGGACAGACGCCGAGATCGAGTCCAGACCCAGCGGGCAATCTGGTCAGACTATTTGCAAAAAAAATATATTCACAATCGAACGAAGCTAGGAACATCACTAACCGGCACTTACTCGTCCAAAAAAAACGAATGGTTGAACAAATAATGGATGCAAATAATGGGGTAAAAAAATAACCGCAGCAAACAAAAATACGCCAAGAAGAAACTGCTCGCCCTGGACGCGCGTAGTGGACTACTGGAAGTGGACACTTTCTTCATTCCGTCCTGCTGCGTTTGCCAACTTATACCGCCAAGTAAACAGTTCAGCAGTGGCTCTCAGCTCGACGGGCCCGCCGAGCCCGCCCGCTTCACTGAGGCCGGAAGCGCCTCAGAGGCGGACGGCGCCTCAAACGGAGACTCTCCCCCCGCCTCTTCCTTCCCGTTCGAGACGGCCGCCAGTCCGGAGGGGCCAAACGAAGAGGCCGAGGATAATGGCAACATTTAGGCCGGAAATGTGCCCTTCGACTCCTCAAACGAAGGCCAAACTTAATAAGTGATCGAGTTTTCCCCTTTGCCTAACCCCCTTTGGCTCTCTCCTCGCATTGGCTCGTTTCTAGTCGTTGGCTAATGCAAACGAACTCGCGGCCCCCATCGCCAAGGCGCATTGTCCCACGATGAGCCGCGCAGAAGAGGGGGCCCCGTTGGTTAAGTTAGCGTTGCCGCTCGAACGGTGACCACCAAATGAGCTTACTGTCTAGCCCGCCTGTGAAAGCACGGATGAGAGCTCAAGAAGTTGCGCATGCTCAGGCCGTAGTAGCAAACCGGCCGGTCGGCAGTGTGCCAGTTCACCGAGGTGAGTTCCCAATACTCCTTGGCAAGACCATCGCTCGGCGCTCATACCAAGGGAGTTGCGCACTGGGACCAATGTAGCGCGCAATGGGATTTTGATCGCGAGCCGGGGTTGCGTTAAAGTGTAAGTGTGGAGGAGAAAAAGAGGAGCCGCGAGGAGAGACGTCGGGGGCTAGAGGCAAATCGAGATTTCCCTTCCTCATACACAATTTAACTGGCACAATTTGAGGCAGTCATCTGGGGGCGAGTCTAGTTTGGTTTATCTCAGAGTGTTGGGAGCAAGTCGGCAAGTTTGAGTTTTCGGATTGTCTGCATGCAATCCAAAAGAAGCCGATTGTGTCCAGTCGGAAAGAGAAAGAGAACAAGCACGGCGAGACAAAAGCCACGCGGGCTGATGGTGAATTTGGCCCCGTTTGTGTGAAAAAGTTTTGCCTCTGCTGATAAAAGACAAGAGAAAGAGGTAGCCAGAGTCTATCTTCAAACAGAATTTTTGCCAAAGAATTGGCTAGCTAGACAAATTTGCCAAAATTTAATCTCAAAGCTTTCGGTGCCAGCAAACGGCTCAGACTGGGGCAAGTTTACCATTTGACCATTGTGCTGGGATTACTATCGGCAATTTAGCAGAGGCGCTCCGGATGTCGGCAGCGTTCCAGCACAATTGTCATCAAGAGAAGTTTTTTATTCGAGCTTTGCATTGGTGCCGGCTCGTACAAAAGTTTACAGAACACAGTCAACGGGCGGCGGAAAAAAGTCGCTAGGCACTCCTGGCCAATGTGTCGCTCTCCGGAGACCTCTTAATTTATTCTAATTCTCTCAAGCGCACACCAGCAGCAAGCCGTCGCACAAATAAGCGTGTGTGGGAGGGACAAACTTCAAATAGTACCCACAACTGAATTGAGCCCATTTTTGACTTTGTCAGTCCCACTGTCCACGTCTGTCGCCCACTTTCAAAACCATCCCCAGAGATTGGAAGAAGCTTGGGATAGAAAACTGGCTGTGGAAGGACGATAGTTGGGCGCTTTTGCCACTTACAACTGTGGTCTACGGGGAGCAAAGCGAGAGATAGAAAGTGAAAGAGTGGGAAGGGAAAGATAGAGCGAGAGAGAAGTAGAGAGCAGGAGACATTCAGGAAGGACCCTGCGGAGCCATCGATGCACATGGGAGCAAGCGTCGAGCTTTCAAGGTAGCATTATCGCTAAAGTGAACACGCTATTCCCTGTCTGTGCCAGCGGAAATTACAACCACGGTTGCAGTTATCGTTTGCGCTGTGCTCGCCAGGAAGAAGGACATCAAATAGGCGGTCTGCTGGCCACCTTTAGTCACATTACTACGGCTTCTCCTGCATCGCAGCTCGCTTTTGAGAATTCACGTGAGAATTTGTGGCACCATTTAGGCATTAAGAACTGTCACTAGTTTGGTGAATGCAGGAGGAATGTATAGTAGCAGAGAGCTAACTCATTAGAGATCCATAGTTTGGCCGAGCTAGAAGCTGGTAGAGCTCTATTGTTGTTGTTGTTATCATCGCATCCGCATAACATGGCTCGCCTTTTCAATTAATTTAGTCTCTTCAACGAGGACTCTGCAGTTGTTCTTAAAGAATGTGAATTCCGCTGACGGCTTCCTCCCATGTTCTTTGTCTAATGGTGCAAGTGAGCAGTAGAAAGCCGAATTGAATGAATGGCTAAAGGCTTTGTGTGTTGCTTTCGGAAGGCGACATTTGAGGAGCCCTGGAGAGAGGAAGCCACTTCACTGGCTGGCTAGTTCTGCTCTGTCCCTGAAACGGTGCGCGACAAGAGGAGAAACAAGAAGAACTTTGTTGAAACCAGTAGTCACTACCAACAGTAGAATGCTTTCAGCCTAATAAGTTGCGATAATTGATTGGCAGAAGCGAAACAGTGACAAGACCAATCGTACCACCAACGAAGGACAACTTTAACAAGATTGAACTAGCGTAGAGAGGCCGCAGAAGAGGGCAGTCATCCATTAATAGCAAACAATGAGGCCTGCAAGATCAAGCTACAAGATCTTAAATACTGTGATTCTAACATCGAGCTTTGCCTTGTTGTCCTTCCTCGCGATCAATGGCCATTTTTCTGGGGCCTTCTTGATCTCGTCAGACCCAAAGACAGAAGAGTACCAGAGTGACGAGGTGGACCTGCAGCAGCAGCAGGAGCATCATCATAGTCCAAGAATGAGTTGCTTTTCGTGCTCCACCATGGACTATGAGAGTCCAACAGATAACATTTGCAGGATGCTGAAGCAACAAAATGACATCAGCAAGGGTCAGCTTCTACGGCTGGCGGAAAAGTACAAGCAGATCTCGAGTCCTGTGACCATAACTGAAGAGGACTTGTTTCCGACGAAGTATCAGCGCCAGAGGCAAACTAATCGCGACAAACAAGAGCGTCCTACTGGCCAGCAAATCGGCAAACAATTCATTGAGCGACAGATATCTTCAGTGACCGAAGATTACTCCACTGTGGCCCTGGCCGAAGCAAAGATTGAAAATGGTTCAACGATGAGTGTTGGGCTTGGACCGACGAGAAGATATGTAAATTCGACAACAGTTAGTACAAAAAGTGCTATCAGTGAAACACTCGACAACGAGCAGTCTGGAGCAAGCACATTTGATTCGCTTCTGGCGACCACAACGACGACACCAACTACACAATCAACCGCCACCCTCCCAGCTAGAAGACCGGTTGTCCAGAATAATCGCTCAATATTACCAAATAATTCTATCAGAATTCGACCCTGCATGGAGGACGAAAACTTTTGCTCAATTGTGTCGGTTGTTAGGCTAGAATTTGTTCAAGATAATTTGTATTCAAAATTTTGGGCTCTGGAGAGAAATTGTTCAAAGAGTTGTAACACTGGATGTATGCTGATCGGCGAACGGGTCAGATTGCGAGTCTGCAGCCAATGTTGTAGGTCGGGCAATTGTAATATCGGAAGCGGAACAAGCTCCTCTATTAGGTCAACTGATTCTACCTACTCAGTTCTATTGGTACTCTCCATATTTCTGGCACTGATACTTAATAACTTCGATTTCAAGCATAAGATTGTCGTTGACTAATAAAAGCGAATGGAGGATAGAATGGGATTGACCCAAGTCTCATTTAGAGGTGTGCGACCAGATTAGCGGGCTGGAATCAATTCCGTAGTTGTTGAGAGTCTAAAAATCATCAACGCCATGAGTTGATTGGATATTCCTGTCTCCTCTCTTCACTGTGAACAGTTGACCAGACAATAAAGTAAATTACCACTGTGTTCCCAAGTAGCGTGACTCGCATCGTTCAATCCAACAAATGGCTCGAAGGGGGCGATCAAGTCAATTGTTGTACGGGATATACGTTTTCTACTTGGCCACATACGCACTAGCTCCACTCCCAAGGAAGTTATCCTTTCTCGCCAACTAATTGATGCTACCTATCTCCAATGTAGAGTGTTACATAACCTTAAGCCTGTTTGTCGATCGCTGATTCTTGGTATGATAGATGTGTGTTTCTCGCTTATTCTCAGTAATTCTTCCTGAGAATCCACGCCATAAGCGAAATATCAGGCCATCACTAAACTCGATGCAGACAAGTGCAGATTTAGAATTTTTTCAAGCCAATTTGGAGAATTCCTTCGTCATGAGAGTGGTTTTTGGGGCCGAGCTCGATGTTGTGCTGCCTACACGATCGTCTGCAAACGCCATTTCATCTATTCATCGGAGAGATTTATTCAATTGAGAGGTGAGACCAACGTCTAGATGCCGTTGCATTTGCGGGTATTATTAGAGGCTCTGCTACTGTTGATAAAGCTATCCTAACTATAAGTCAATCGATTGGAGGATCCAGAACCCCAGCGACCTCGCCGGCCTGTGTTAACCGTCATATCAGGCAGTCCTGATCTGGAGTGGAGACAAACCTAATGAGACATAGAAGGCTTCAAACATGTAATGTAGTTTCTGAGACAGGGTGCTGTAACGCTCGGCTGGGTAAAGGCGCGACCCCCAGTCCAGATACTGTTGCGATTGGATGAGTGGGGAAATCCCTGCGGTTGAGGAAGCCACTATTAAAGTGGCTGCCCTCACCCCAAACGGTAGCAAGGATTTGGATAAAATATAAAAATCGTCTATCCTACACTCCCGGCCACATTTTTTTACCGTCTCCATGTGGGAGCGTCAGTGGTGCTGACCGAAACTTCGTAATCCTAGGAAGGAGGGAGCGGAATCGGACTAACACTTGCCCTACTCTAGGGATGCATCTGCAGAGACGCTAGGTTAGAAAGTGGAAAACTTACAGTGCTCCTTAAAATTAAGGGCAGATCGACTGCAGATAACGCGCTGTGGGCGGAATGTCTCTCTCCGGATATTGTGGCCTCGAGACATGCCATATGATCGAGTCCGATTTATGGTTTCTGATCAAGCGAGCTATATGATAAGAGCGGCGAAATTGCTCAGCGACTCACTCTATCCTGAACTTCGTCATGTTACGTGCTTGTGCCACTGCCTGAGCCTGGTGTGTGAAGAGGTTCGGAAAATGTATCCGAATGTGGACAATTTGGTCACAAATTTGAAGAATGTAATTGCCAAGAGCAGCCGAAGGCTTCAACTCTTGCGTGAGAAGACCCGAGTCACTATCCCGAGCCTACCCGTCGTGACTCGCTGTGGAACATGGATAGAGTTCTGTCGATTCGTGTTCCTCAACCTTGAAGGGATTATCGAATTCGCACGCTGCATAAAAGATGACGATTGCTCTTCAGTGTTCTTCCTCATTAGTAGTTTGGAAGAAGAAAATCTGCGAAGTGAGCTATCAGCAATTTATGATCTGCAGATGATTGCGAAAACTATAAAAAGTTTGGAGCGCCGTAATCTCCCGGTACAAACTCAGAAGGCACTTCTTGATGAAGTTCAATCTAGCATACCGGAGAGACTCAAGCTCAAGCTGCGGAGCTCTCTTCCTAAGAACCCCTCCCTCGAAGAAATTATTCGCTTGAGCAATGAAGATACTAGGTATCAATTTGCGCCGCTAACAAGCGTTGATGTCGAGAGGTGTTTCTCGAAGGAGAAGCATATTCTAACTAGCTCTCGACAAAGTTTAACTGTCGAAAATTCCAGGAGACTCTCTATTTGTTACATAAATGCTAACAGTATCCTCGAACTTTCCGAAGACATTATAGAACTCGAATAAAGTGGACGCCAGCAGTCGACTTCTCTGAAATATTCATCGTATCCTCTATTAATTTATTAATTAATCAATTAATTTCCAAGCCTGCACTATCGCGAATGCGTCTCTTGGGGATTTTCTGGGCTCGCTACAGATTTTCTGGGCTTTTTGGGAAAACTGAACATTTCTGTGATTCTGTTCTGGAAGTTGGGATCACAGAAATTTCCTGGCCCTACTTTATATAGATTTTTGTCTGCTCCTTCCGATTATCACTGATTTCTTCAGCTGCATTCTTTATCGCAGCCCTAAGATCGGTCTTGTTCTCAAACTGTCTACCGGTGTAAACAATGTCAGAGATCAGTTTCCAAACGTTTTCTATCAGATTTAGGTCGAGGCTCCTTGCTGGCCATTCAAGAAGTTGGATTACCTAATTCCCGATCCAGCTTCGGGACTATTTCAGATAAAAGTTTGACATATTTTTGGCCAGTTAGAGTGCCGATAATAAGCTCGAGGTGGACGCATCCATGTGGGAACAAAATACCCCAGACCATGACGCTCCCACCTCCGAGCTGGCGCTTATTTCGATAGAGTTGTCTTGACTCATCCGAACGAGTGGTCCGTCAATTGTCGGGTCCGTCAAGGTTAAATTTTTTCTCGTCGGTGAAACAGGTCACCTGCCAGGGGTGCTGAGTCTCAATCCACTTTTTGGCGAGCTCAAGTCTCTTCAATTTATGTTTTTGCATCAACAATAGGGATTGCTTCACAATTTTATACTTGAATCCGATCCTCGACATCGTCCATCTCACAGTCCGATCGGAGACATGGTCAGGATTGCAGTTTTGTTTCATAATTCTACTAGTAATCTTGACCCCTACCTCCATCGACTTCCTTGTCTCACGCTTGATTGTTGTCTCTTCGTGCCGCCCTAATTTTTTTTCGGGTCCTCTCTTTTTCTTAGGCTCGTTACTATGATTCTCCACAATATATTTCACAGTCTGGTGGCTCACTCCAAAGTTTCGTCCAACTTGCCGGTAACTTTGCGGTCGGGCTTATGAGTCTCTAATTTTTGCCCTCAGATCCTCGGAAAACATCCTCAACCGAATGTTTCCGAGCCAATATGATAGCATGAACGTACAAAGGCGTAGAATATAAGAAGTTGCGATTTTGCAGTGATCACGAGATAATATTCACAGGTGGTAAATAAATTATGAACATGCCTGTCCAGCAAATCTGATTGTTTCCGTTTAAGATATCGACACGCATCTGCGCATATGCTACCTAAGGTGGGGAACATTATCGTCCCGTTGCCTTCCCCCTGCAAAGCAAGTCGATGCCTCGGAAAAACTGGGTGACACGTCTTCACGATGGCGGTAAAAAAAACCTGTCCGGGAGTGTATTCTTCACAATGCCCTTAGTCTTCTAAGCTCGGGTGGAAGCGTTCGACTCCGATCGATTGGTTTTCTTCAGTCGTGCTTTAGATTTCAGAGAGCATCTGAAGATAGAGTGCCGAACTCGTTCGAAGACTAAATTTATGTTTGACGAGAGCTCGTCCGGGTGCCGTCTGTGAGCAGATCGTGCGCAGCGTGAATCGAGCGAGCGCAAGTTTATCAGTTGCCAGCCGGATGGGAATGGCAAGGCCATTCCTACCGCCGAGGCGCTACCTATCCAGGTGAAGGTGGTTCCGAAACGCGGAATTCATGTGGGATTTTCAGTTTTCGTTTTTATTCGCATTACAATTACAAGCACAGAGATACTTGAAATTTTGTTCCGTCGAACGTCATTTCTTATCCGCCATTATATGTTTGATCTGTGAGAACGATCGCTCCACTTCAACACTCGTCGAAAGCCATCGGTGATATGAGTTTGCGTTAGAATAAAAAGCGGAAAAGACTCCTTCATAGGACGGATTTTTTGCGAGGCCCCTGTCTAGCTTTTCGACAAACTTTGAATTCAGACCTCGTCTTGCTTCGTCTGCTAGCTCTATCAGCTCGAGTAACGACAGATTCCTCTTTTCGAGTTTCTCGATTGCATCGGGTGGGATTTTTAGTTCGGAAATCTGTTTTAGCTCATCGGCTATATTTGATCCATTTACCTATCTGAGAAGATGACCGATTGTATAACAATCGTCCTCGAGAACCGCTCCGGCAAATTTTTCTATCGATTCCGAATTACAGTGGACATATGTCGCAAAACGAATTCATGTCCCCCAGCGGGTCGCAACAGGGACACTCATAACTTTGCGTCCCGATATTCTCCCTAATGCACTGGCTCGCCTTTGACATCTTGATAGGACACATTTAAGGCTCGTTATGAGCCTGTCAACAGTCAGATGTTGGAGCTTATTCTCTTCACATACTCGCGATAATGCACGACATATGCATCTCATGTGCGAAATTTCCGGGCATAGACCATGTCGGAGGTTCTGGCTAGCTTTAATCATATAGCAAGCCGGGTCAGTCAGCAGCAGCGATACCTGATCGTAAAACAATTGTCCGGCCACAATATCCTCAATGCATTAGCTAACGACTGAGCCGCGTTAACATCATTCGCGTCCTCTGAGATTTCCAGTATGCCTAGCAGAAATGTCTTCGATGAGGTTCCATCAAGTCTTCCGGTAATAATCCCGTATAGCTTTCTGTTGTCGATAATTGCCCCATCAAGTTGGCTGAATATCCAATTGGTGCCAATTCCCGAACCTGTAGAATCTTCTGATCAGCGCAATTTTGAGGCACCACTCAAAAAACTTGAAAAATACCGGATTTGAGACTATTCTCATTGGAATATTTGCTGCCACAAATTAGGCGGCTATATCTCGGTGAAACTCGTTGCGCGTGTCTCCTATTAGCTAGTCTCTGGTGGAAATTTGCTTCGTTTTATTCCATTTTTTGACACTGACTTTTTGTTTCTTACCGTTCTCATGACTTGCCGAACAATATTTTCTAGCCCTCTTGTTTCCTTCAAACGAAGTACCACATGGACTACAATAAACTTCCTCTTCGTCTCAGGCAGTGTAATAAACCCTCCTATCAACTAGGCATGTAAATCTGCTAGGTGAACCAGCCATCTCGGAATTGTGAGACAAGAGGTCTCGAGCAGATGAGCGCATGCGGATTTGTCTAGACTGATAACGACCTCTGAAACTGGATCGCGACCCTTGATCAGCACCAAGTAACGCGGTTCGATGGTTTGAGAGCGGAAAGCAGCGATAGGGAATCTTTTTGTTCAATGCTGGAAGATAAACTCTCTGACTTTATAGCAAGAGTTGAGCCTTCAACTTGTGCCGGATGCGGAACTTCTCTTCGATTGATGACCTCGAAGGATCCGAAACTAGTCCGACAGAAGATTCATATAAAATCTCGGGATCAATGTTCGGGCATCTATGAAATAGAACGTAGAGATCAACGATCAATTTGGGGCCCACATTATCCTTCGATTTGTATTGATTCGCTTCACATTTGATGGAGATTCCATTGAGACCACTGAGAGAGGGGTCCAATCAGCCGAATTACCTGCTGCCCGAGGAGTTGAGGAAGGACCACTCGAAAATCATCCTCGCAGTTCTGACTGAAGCCCCGACTTTCTTGTTTTCGTAGAAAACAACCGAAAGAAGAAGAAAGTCCATGCCGGAACAACTTTCGCAGAGGTCTTCAGAAACTAAGGGAGACCTGGTGGCAGTCGCATGATGGACCGAACCACCGACTCATCTGCCAGCCAACCGACGCCCGTTTCTTGTAGGATCCATTTACTCCCCTGAAAAAGGCCCTCTCGTAAGTTGTCTCCAGCTCGGATCATATGAGATGCCTAGTCCGTTAATGAGGGTCGGACGTTACTGTACAATACTTGGTCTGGCCACAAGATTTTCAGTGTCTCTACCAAAGTCCAAGTGGCCTTCATATCATTAACGTTGTCACTCATTCGATGGAAATCCAAAAGCATCGGAATTGACGGTTTTCCTTCTAATCTCTCCACGAAGACTAAGTAAATGCGCCTGCCGTTAGTAACAGATTCATCCAGCTGGATATATACCCAGTTGTTCCAAATTCGCTCCGCCCTTGGTCAATCATCCTTCCGTAATTGGGCTTCATGTAATATCTCTAGGTAGAAGCATCCGGACATTCCTTCGAACACCATTTGCGTGGGAATTCATGAAATATTAGGTTCGGAATCTCCTCGATCGTGATATTCGCGTCAGCCAATAGCTCTGAAATGTCGCTGAAGAACACATGGCGTTTCAGTTCGCAAAAGGTCGAACCATTGATGCTGACCGCTACTGCACAGATCTCTCTCCAGAAGATCACTACCTTCTCAGAGATCTGGATAACTACATCCCTGGAAAAATCTCCGAAAAGGAGGACGGAGTAAAGAATGCAGTCAGATCATTCTTTCTTGCGAAAAATCTACAACCTATCTCGAGAAAGGAATTGAGAGACTTGTCGAGAGAAGGAGAAAGTTTGCAGAAAAAGGCGGTGATTATTTCGATCGGATATGTCTAATATTTTTTGCAAGAATTACATCAAGTTGCAAGGCGTGCGCCGCCATTGGGTGCGGACCAACCTTGTCTTTCTCTGGAAATTTTATTTCCTTGATATATTGAGGTTGATCTGGATATTAATGAACATGAAAGGTATCTACTCCAAGATTCCGACACAAGCTTCAGCAGAGGTTGTAAGGAAGTTGAAGGATATCACATGGTTCGAACAGCTCGAATGTGCTTCCGCCTGATCATCCGAGCGCGATTGATCTGGGAATGAACAAGGCGGGAACAAAAGATCCATAGAGTGTAGCGCAATCAAAGCCTCGGACAATCTAGAGGACCGATTCCCCATCGTCACCATACCCCTGGCTATTTTCATATTCCACGCCAATTTCAAGCTCGGCATCAAGATGGGAAACACAATTCGATGACTAATACTTTAGAGAGCAGCATCTTCGAGGATGAGAATCACTCACAGGGGAGGGGAGGGAGAAACGAAGAAGGAAAATGGATCTAAAAAGGGTGCGGCGTAAATAAAATGACATCGACTGCTGCCGACTTAGCCAAACCCCGGATCCGGTCTGTTCTCCGGGGGCAGTAGGTCTACCCGTTCCCATCCGCCCAATGCTCCCCCAGCTCCCGACGTGACCCAAACCCCCCCCCCCCTCCTAGACTTAGCTTCAGGGGGTGGCGGTCAGCCGGTCAGGGTTCCATAACCCGGCCGGACGATTCGAGGGGTGAAGGGGAAGGGCGTGGCTCGTAGGTCCGGGCGAAAAAATGAAACACAAGCAAAATACCCGGGAGCTTGTGTGTAATTCTATCTTTTTCGAGCATATATATCTCTTTTTTCTAATACAGCCGTAAACTGTTAGGTCTTGATGATCATCACGATCCATCAAGACCATAATCTATTCTTAAGGCCCGTTTTGGCGGTCAGGTGAGGCCCGAACTGACGTTTGTCGCAAATTATTCATCATTCATTGGGCCATGCGCCACCTGACGGCCGTAGTTCGCCACCAATGGTGTTAGGGACGACCAACTGTATCCCCTAACATGACCATTCAGCCCCTCCTCTCTCATAGGGCGGGGTTATTTTTTTTTTTTTTTGAGAATCATTGTATATAAACCCCATTCGGGGAGAATAAATTGCCACTCGTATTATTCGTCTTTATGAGTTAACGGTGGACAGAAGGAGTGACGCGTCGCCGTCGGGCGCACGACCGCCCATGTCGCCTTGTCACGAGATCTGGACCCATCCTTTTAAGACACACTGTGTTTGCTAAATCTGCCTCAAAAGTGACCCACCGCTCTAGTTTACCAATGTTTCGGCACAAATTCGAACATGATACTTTTTTAAGGAGTTGCTCTTCCAGTATAAAACATCGTCCGGCTCATTCTGTATTCAGTATGCAACGGTGGTTATTTCAGCTTCTCTATTTCTGAAATAGATAGTCCTAAGGCTTCTGATATGATATTAGTTGGAATGCTGGACTTGAGTCGATTTTTTGCCATCTTAGCTTCGGCTCTTCCTTACCCCTTTTGTCACCAATTTCAATACCTCTTTCCTTAGCGGAATCAAGTTCATGCTGGAGGATAGCTTCTGCATCTTTAGCGTATTTAACTTCCTGCTCATAAGCCATGCTTTCCTTCTCGGACCAGTCGAACATATTTAGTTCATCATGAGCTCTTTTGATTATCAAGTCGCTACCCTTCATTCTCTCTGCATCTCCCTCACTAGTTTCATTGGCGTGTTTGAAGAAGAATACCCACTTTTCCACGATATTTTTTAGCTGATCTACTTCAGTCATCTTAAACTAAGGTAATTCGATAAATGTGAAGTGAAAATCTTTCAGATCATGTGCGTGACTTCTGCGGTCGAGGATAATATGGTCAGATTTATATGCTTCCTTACCAGGAAATATATTAAAGTTAGCTATGGCAACGAAGTTGGTTTCTTTGAGGTCTTGGTATTTATCACCTTTGTCAGCTTGGCTTGAATATACTTTTGCTGCATAGTATTGAGCACGTTTTTCAAAACGTCCGGCCTCCTTACCTGCATTTCGACGATTGTTTGAACTCCATTTCGATCTCTGCAGAGTACATCGACAATACTTTCCTTCTTACCTGCGATATCAGGAACTTGATTGGTACTGAGATAGCTCCTTGATCTTATGGACACCATCAAATGCCAAAATATCATTCAAGAAGTGGATCAGAATATCCTTATTCTTCTCTGTGCCGAAGATACGACGGAATGCTATGTCGCTTTTGGCATCAAGCAATCTCTTCATGGCCATTATGGAAACAGGTTGTCGACAGCAATATATTCTCGATAGTGTGATATCAATCGTTGCACGGATATAAGTTCAATTGAAAAGTCAATAGGAAAGAGGATAAGCCTATGAGCTCTTCGAGAGCGCGAAATACAGTGGCTGGGAGCTTCTCGCGCAAGGCGGCCTTTGTTTCGCCACACTCCTTCGTTGACCTCGATCATGAGGAATTTTGCATCGATTTAAGCGATAGCAAGGCAGCGTCGGCCACGCTCGAGATGGCAGCCTGCCCGTTGCGTTAGTGGGTGAGCTGGTGACCGCATAGATGTCCGCCTCCTCCTCACGCTTGCGACCCTCGAGAGCTCCCATCGGAGCTCGAATAAAGCGTAAAGTGTTGAGCGGGCTGCCCACTCAACGAGCGGCCGGCGCTGCTTGTCGAGTCGGCCGAGCAAGTCTCCAAACAGCCGCACGTTGCGCGACACCGGTGCTCGCACATGGTCGCGTTTCCGGTGTCGTTCATCAAGTCGCTCGATGGTTGGCCCAGGACTTGCCATCACAAGCCCAAACAGTGCGTCTTGAAATGATGGACAGATCGACTGCTGATAACGCGCTGTGGGCGGTGGCGCGCCCGATGGCGCGCCACCACTCCCCTTGCCGCCTGACTGTTACGTAATGCGCTCTCTTTTGCGCGCATTATGTACTAATTAATGAATAAAATTAAATAAACATTTGGGAGGGTTACGAAAAGTCGATGCAAAAGGGCCCTCCCAGAAAATAGGTTCCCCTTGCACCATAAACTCGGTCACCGAGTGACCGTTTTCTGGTGTGAGGGTGTTACGCATTAGGACAACGCAAAGAACAGAAAAACGTACAGACGCACCCGGAGAGAAAAAGACGAATGTGAGTATGTTTTTTATTTGTGTTTATTTATTTTTTCGCCCGGACCTACGAGCCACGCCCTCTCCTTTCACCCCTCGAGTCGTCCGGCAGGGTTATGATAGCCCATTTTGAGAGGACCTTCAAGGCTTTTAAGATCGCCAGAAGAGGACAATCCAAATACAATATTTGTGATACAATACATCCCTGTGATTGCCCGGACTGTGATGAGATCTGTCTAGCTAATGCTCTGGTGAGTTATGGCCTCCAGGATAGTCAGAACAATCCCATCGACTTATTCGGAATGGATATAGATTAATGAAGTTATCGTTATATTTACCCTTCATAAACAACTAGTTACATACTCATCTTGATGCTTGAGATCAATTCCATTTCTCCCTCTTTTTCATCCACCGGTTTTTGATCTCTGCACTCATTTCTCTTTTCAACGCATGTAAATTTCATTTCGGAAGTCTTCCATCTAACCAGTATTTCTAGGATATGAACTGTTTCAATTTCTCTACTGGACGGACTCAGTCGCTTTCGAAGGACACTGCTCTTCGTTCAGCGGTTGGAATTGTCCAGAATCATGCAATGGAGAAATGCAGTCCGGTGATGCCCTGTTGTAGGCGCGTCATGCACGCGGATGTCATAGGCACGGGGCGATGCCCCGCCCAACTTACTTCGAGCCGCAGTCTGTGCGAGCACTACTATGTGTAGAAAGAATGAAACAAACGATTATTAAGGATTGAGAACTCGAAAAGAGAACTTCATCTGACACGGACGCGCGTACAGCTTCCCGACGTTCAAAAATGGGGAAAAAGCAATTCCATCATTTCAAGACGCACTGTAGGTTCGAACCTTTCATCCCATGAGGACATTCTTTTACCGTTTCGCATTTTCACGCTAGACAACACCTGCCGATCACAACACTATGATTTTCTCACTCATTGTATGGAAGATAATATCCGCCAATTATTAAAAAACACCCGAAATTTGATTCGACATGCTCTCAGATGATTTGAAGCAGAGAATTTGCAATGCCTATAACCAATTGAAAAACTTCCGTTTGGTGGGCCGGAATTTCGGTTTGAGCTACCTGACAATAGAATGGATCGTCGGAAATCGTGACACTGACGTTGAAAGGAAGCGAGGCCCCAAGGAAAATTGAATGAGCGCCAGGAAGCAGCGATTGAGTGCGATCTTCGGGGATCCCACTAACAAGGGGTCAGGATAGCAAGCGAGATAGTGAAGGAAAATCGTAATCTGAATGAAGTATCCGATCCGACTATTCGGCGCACTATATCTAGGATCGGATTCGATTACAAGAAAGTTAAACGAACGCTATTCCTCACTAAAAACCATCGGATGCAGCGACGCGAACTCGCAAAAAAAGTGGCTCGAAGAGACTCACCCATCGGAAGCCACCTGTTTCACGGATGAGAAAAAATTCAATCTCGATGGCCCCGATAGCTGGGCAACCTGGCTAGACAATTCGTCCGGAATAAGAAGAAACAAACGTCAGCTAGGTGGTGGCGCCGTTATGATTCGGGGTAGGATACTTGTTAGATAATGAGAGAGTGTGTAGGAACGATGAGGGACAGAAAGTGAGTTGTACACCGTTGTGATGTTTAATGTGAATGTCCGTATCTACAATACAAAGTTCTGGCCTTTATATAGTAGTCGCGACTAGTTTATTTCGTGCATTACTATTGGTCATCTTCACACTCAAGCTATCATACGATCTTGATGATGATGATGAACATTCTAGTTATGTGC